>Ga0164243_10014833_pt1 | contig 10818 bp, 10 predicted proteins | sample OricompcompostOP_FD_108781 | JGI IMG/M metagenome (GOLD analysis project Ga0164243, IMG submission 108781) | Organic Plus compost microbial communities from Emeryville, California, USA - Original compost - Organic plus compost (OP) | ecosystem: Engineered > Solid waste > Mixed feedstock >...
AGGTAGCGGAAACCGGTCCGGACGCCCGCCACCGGGAGGAAGGTGCGGTGCGGAACGGGACGTCCTTCGGCGTCTCGAGGTGCGGGGCCGGGACCCGCCCGCTCACGACGCGTCCGGTGCTGCTCCGGGAGCCCGGAGGTGGCCCGGGAGCTGGTCCTGCCCGGGGGCGGGGGCTGCTCGGGAACTGGTGCTGCCCGGGAGCTGGTCCTGCTCCGGGAGACAGCGTGGCCGGGACGCCCCGCGGAGGCCGGTGCCGCGGGGCGGGGCCCGACGGGTCGCGGAGGACCGGTGCTTCGTGGAGGACCGGTGCGTTCCTGCGGAGCTCGCGGCTCAGAGGATCGGTTCCGGCGCGTACCCGGCGGCCTCCGGGTGCCGGGCCGTGACCTTCTCGATCTCGGCGACCACGGTGTCGACCTGGTCGGCGGCGGCGCCGGTGAACGCGAGCCGGTCGGCGAGCAGCTCGTCGAGCTGGGACCGGTCCAGCGGCAGCCGCTCGTCCGCGTCGAGCCGGTCCAGCAGGTCGTTGCGCTCGGCTCCCCGCTCGCGCATCGCCAGGGCCACGGCGACCGCGTTCTCCTTGATCGCCTCGTGCGCCACCTCGCGCCCCACACCGGCGCGCACGGCGGCCATGAGCACCTTCGTCGTCGCCAGGAAGGGCAGGTACCGGTCCAGCTCGCGGTGCACCACGGCGGGGTAGGCGCCGAACTCGTCGAGCACGGTCAGGAAGGTCTCCAGCAGCCCGTCCAGCGCGAAGAAGGAGTCCGGCAGCGCCACCCGGCGCACCACCGAGCAGGAGACGTCGCCCTCGTTCCACTGGTCCCCGGCGAGGTCGGCGGCCATGGTCACGTGCCCGTGCAGCACGACCGCCAAGCCGTTGACCCGTTCGCAGGAGCGGGTGTTCATCTTGTGCGGCATGGCGCTGGAGCCGACCTGGCCGGCCTTGAAGCCCTCGGTGACCAGCTCGTTGCCGGCCATGAGCCGGATCGTCTTGGCCAGGCTGGACGGCGCGGCGGCCACCTGGGACAGCGTGGTGATCACGTCGAAGTCCAGCGACCGCGGGTAGACCTGGCCCACGCTGGTCAGCGTGCGGGTGAAGCCGAGGTGGTCGGCGACGCGGCGCTCCAGCTCCGCGAGCTTGCCGGTGTCCCCGTCGAGCAGGTCGAGCGCGTCCTGCGCGGTGCCGACCGGGCCCTTGAGCCCGCGCAGCGGGTAGCGCTCCAGCAGGTCCTGGATCCGCTCGTAGCCGACGAGCAGCTCGTCGGCGGCGGTGGCGAAGCGCTTGCCGAGGGTGGTCGCCTGCGCGGCCACGTTGTGCGAGCGCCCGGCCATCACCAGCTCGGAGTGCTCGGCGGCGAGCCGGCCCAGCCGCGCGAGGGCGGCCACCACGCGGTCCCGCACGTGCTCCAGGCTCCGGCGGACCTGCAGCTGCTCGACGTTCTCCGTGAGGTCGCGGGAGGTCATGCCCTTGTGCACGTGCTCGTGGCCGGCCAGGGCGTTGAACTCCTCGATGCGGGCCTTCACGTCGTGGCGGGTCTGCCGCTCGCGCTCGGCGATCGAGTCGAGGTCCACCTGCTCCAGCACGCGCTCGTAGTCGGCGAGGGCCTGCTGCGGGACCTCGACGCCGAGGTCGGCCTGCGCCCGCAGCACGGCGAGCCACAGCTTGCGCTCCAGGACGACCTTGTGGCGCTGGGACCAGAGCTCGGCGAGTCCCGTCGAGGCGTACCGACCGGCGAGCGCGTTGGGGATGCTGGGTTTGTCCGTCACGGCCGGCGAGGATACCGGCGCCGGCCGGGCACCGGACTTTCGGCCCGCGCGATGACCTGCCCAAACCCCGCTCGGTGGGCGCGCCGGCGGGACGGTCGGTTCAGTGCTTCTCCTTGGGCATGAGCACCCAGAGGACGAGGTAGACGATGACCTGCGAGCCGGGGAGCACGAGCGAGAGCACGAACAGGAAGCGCACGAAACCGGGGCTCATGCCGAAGCGGCGGGCCAGGCCCGCGCACACGCCGGCGATCATCTTGTTGTCCTGGGGGCGGGTGAGCGCCATGGTGACGTCCTCTCCGAAGGTCTTGTCGTTCCGACCGGGCCTGCCTGCCCCTCCTGCGAGGAGCCGGTGAACTCCCGCGCCCGGTCGCGGTCCGCTTGCGCGGTGCGTTCACTGCTTCCCGAGGTTGCCTGCTCGGCGATCTCGCGAAACCAGGGGGTGACCCTGAGATCACCCCGGGATCGCGGGGGGCTTTCCCCGCCGATGGGCGGTGCTGAGCGCGGTCCGCGGCCCGCGGCGCCTTCTCGGGGGCGCTCGAACCTCTTCCCGGCACGTCGGCGCGGACTCGGCGGACCCGCGGTGCACCGGGGCCGAGCACCGTGGTCCGCCGCACCGCGGTGCCAACGTGCCGCTTCGGCCGCGGGGCACGCGCGAGCTCCGGTGGAGGGCGACGTCCGGTGCGGTTCCCGTGAGGCGGCGCCGTCCAGGGCGGCCGTCCAGAGCGTGCAGGCAGGGCGGGCGGCCAGGGTGGGTGACCGGGGTGGGCGGCCGGGCCAGCACGCGCGGGCTGCGGGTCGCGATGAGTCCACTGTGGAGTTTTCAAGGTGCGGATCGCGTTGTCTCGTCGACTCGTTCGGTCCTGCTGGGTCTTCGGTCCTGCTGGGTTGGCGGTCCCCGGCGGTGGTGGTGCGCGAGATCTCCGTTCCCTCGTGCGCGGTTCCGTCTCTTCGTTCGTGGTTCCATCTCTCCTTCCGTGGTTCCTCCTCTCGCTGTTCTTCTCCTCGCGTGTTCTGGCCCAGGGGTCGTGCGCAGGCGCGCTGCTGATCGCGGTGAATTCGTTGCGGCGCAACGGAAATCTGAGGTCGGGTTCAGTTCCGCCGAGTGGCTCGGAGTGCTTTTCGTTGGCACGGCGAAGCTTTTGGCTTCGACATCGAGGCTACCTGCCGGTCCGCCTCGTGAGGATCACTCGATTGAGTGGTGCGAAACCCTGTTCGAATGGCGCAGCATGGGGGTCATGGATCCCAGCGCAACGCTTCACCGGGCCGTCGTGATCAACCCTGCTCGCGTCGTGCGCGCGCTCCCTTGGCGCGCCGTGCGCGGCGCGGAGCCCGGGGAGCTGTCTGTCCTCAGAGGACCGTCCGCGGTCGAGCAGCGGCTCGGGCGCCGCGTGCCGCGAGAGGTGGTGCCCAGCCCGCCCGGGCGGGCCGTTCGGCCGCCGTGGCGGACGGTTTCAGCGTTCGATCGCTGCGGCGGCGTCCCGGCTGGTCGCCGAGAGGAAGGAGCTGACCAGTTCCCGGCTGTGCGCCCCGACGTCCAGCGTCGGATCCGCGACGAGCTGCCGCTTGGTCGCGGCGATGGCGCTGCGGATGCTGAAGGCCATGCTGCTCGGGTCGAAGTCGCCGAACTCGCCGGCGGCCTGGCCCTGGCGCAGCAGCGGTTCCAGCGCCCGCGCGCCGGACTCCTCCTCGCTCGTGGCCGCCGGCGAGTCGGCCGAGGCGGCGTCCGAGCGGGGGCCGAGCTCGCGCAGCGCGGCGAGCTCCGAGGGGTGGTCGCGCAGGAACTCCAGGCTCGACCGCAGGTAGGCGCGCAGCCCCCCGGTCGGGCTGCTCTCCCGGCGCACCTGGCTGTGCACGTACTCGGTGCCGGCCCGGTGCACGTCCTCGGCGATCTGCTGCAGCAGGTCCTCCACGTCGAGGAAGTGGTAGGAGACCATCCGGGGATCGCGCAGCCCGGCCTGCTCGGTGACGCGCTCGAAGGAGGTCTGCTCCGGGCCCAGCTCGGAAACCGTCCGGATGGCCGCTCGCACGATGCGCGCTCGGCGGGCCGAAGCGGTGAAGGAGCGCGCGGGCGGTGTGGCCGGCGGATCGCCGGTGCTGGAGTGCATGGCCGGAAAATACCGCGTGCTCGCGGCGGGTGTCGGCCCCGTGGCGGGTTGCCGCGGTCGGTGGCGGGCTCGCGGTCGGTGGCGCGGCCGCGAGGAGCGGCGGCGGAGGAAGTCCGTTGTGGACGGTCGCTGTTCGCTCGCGCGCAGCGGCTGTTCTCCGGCGCGCGGCGAAGGCGCGGCACCCGCGTCGGTCGCGGCGTGGCCCGCGGTGTCGGCCGGTGTGCGCGGGAGCGTCCGCCGGGAGGTCGGCGGTCTTCCCCCGTGCCGTCAGAACTGCGGAACCTGCGCGAGCGTCCGGGCGGCGAGGCGGCGTGCGGCGCTGAGCGCGGGGCGAGCGACCTTGTCGAGGTCGATCGGTGTCCCGCCGGCGAGGTGGCGGTCGTGCGGCAGCGTCTCGACCGGGATGCCGTGACGCGTGAAGGCGGACTCCGCGGTGGAGACGGCGAGCGCGTTCCCGCTCGTGCCACCGTGGTTGAGCGCCACGACCACCTGGCCCGACGAACCGGCGGGCGCCCGGCGCAGCGCCTCCAGGGTGCTGCGCACGCCGTCCGGCGTCGCCGGGACCACGACGACCACCGCGTGCGAATCAGCGAGCACCGCTCCGCTGCCGGGGGCGGCCGTGACCGAGCCGCAGTCGAGCACCGACACCGCGAACAACCGGGACAGCGTCCGGGCGAGCTCCGCGGCGAGGTGCGGTTGATCGCCGGAACGACCGGGAAGGACCCACAATCCCCGCGGCGTGCGCGGCAGCACCTGGTCCAGCACCTGGTCCAGCGCGGTGACTCGCCGGTCGGCGACCGCGCGCAGCGCCGGTGCGAGCTCGGCCATCGGCGGAATCGGCTGGTCGGCCCGGGTGGCGAGCCGCCACGCCAGCGAACCGGCCTGCTCGGTGGCGTCCAGCGCCAGGACTGGGTCCGAGCGGCGTTCGGCGAGCACCGAGCCCAGGAGTGCGCTCACCGCCGTCTTGCCCGCGCCGCCGCGCACCGTCGTCACGGCGATGCGCTGCCCGGAGCTGAGCGGCGCGCGCAGGCGCGTGACGACGTCCTCGGGCTCGCGCTCCTCGTCCCGCGCAACAGCGCCGATGAGTGCGTCGAGGAGCCGCCGCAGCGGGCCGCGGCCGTGCGGGGTGCGGGCGATGAGCTCCGCCGCAGGCGCCGGCGAGCGGGGCGGGCCGGTGGTTTGGGGCGCCCCCGGCGGCGGAGGCGGCGCCGCGAGAGGCGCCGGAACCGCGGGCAGCTCCGGCGCCGGCTGCGCGTAGGGGCTGGGGACCGGCTGGATGCGCTCCGTGCTTTCCGGATCCGCGGGGTCGGCGCGCTGCTCCCACGGCGGGCGGTCGGTTGCGCCGCCCGCCCACGGTTGTCCGACGGGCGCCTGCGGCCACCCGAAGTCGGCCTGCTCCTGCGCCCGCGAGCCGTCGTGCTCCGAAGTGGGCACTCCGCTACGCCTTCCGTTGTTCGTGAGCTGGGCGGCGGGGTGTGGCCGGCGGTGCCTCGCCCGCAGCTGCTGCGAGGTCGCCGAACGTTCCCGCCAGGGCGGGGCAGCGGGTTGGCGAGTTCGTGCGCCTGCGCGGTCCGAGCAGTCGTCGTGGCGCGTTTCCGCCCGCCGTGGACGCACCGGCCGGCAGGTCATCGGCGGGACGTCCCCGCCGCGAACGGCCGGAGGCTCCGGTTCGTCTTCCTGGTGCCGGCTCGCCCAACCCGCCGCCGCTCGGTCGTGCCGGCGCAGCCGTCACGGGGGCCGTCCCGAACGGTCGCGCGCCCTGCTCCGGTCCCACGAGACGCATCGTACCGAGCGATCACCGCCCCGGAGGGGGATGGCTGCCGAAGACGCGCCGGGCCGCGGTGCCGACCGAATCCCGGGCGAGCGGGCGGAAAAGCGCTCCTCGGTGCTGCGACCGGATGCAGCGGCACCTTCTGTCCACTGTGGTCGGAAAGGTTTCCGCGGCTCGCGCGGGCGACCTCATCGATCCATCGCTCCCCGGCTCCGCGTCGAAACCCGGCCCCGCGTCGAACCTCGGTCCCGCGCCGATTCCCGGTGCTGCGATTCGCCGGCGCTGCGATCCCGGCGCATTCGTGCTTTCCGCGCGAGAATTCGGGAGGAATGATGACACCGTCATCATTCATGGCGCTCGCCCCGGTGCGCTCCTGGCCGCCGTGCGGAGCAACCATTCCCCCGAAAAGCCGCCACCCGCACGACTTTCGGACTCTCCCGTGCGCAAGGCGAGCTCGTTCTCCGCGTTCTTGGGAAAAAGGACCGAACATCCACCGTCCTGCCCACAGCGGGTGGCGAACGTGACACACTAAGATCATTGACCCCGGTTGCCTGGGCGATGCCGGTGTTCCTCCGTACAACCCCGTGTGCCAGTGCGAGGCGACGCTCGGTGCGGCTCAGTGCCCTCTGCTTCCGACCGCCCGCGAGGACCTGATCGATGCCAGCACAGACCACCACCCGCCCCGAAGTGCCGAAGCCGCCGATCGGCCGCGCCCTGCTCGTGCTGCTCGGCGCTGCCGTGGTCACCGGCGGAACGTGCGTCCTGATGACGTTCCTGGCGCCGGTGCGCGCGCAGCTGCTCGTGGCCTGGTACGGCGGCGCGCTCTCGGTACTGCTCACCGTCGCGGCCGGCGCCACCGCCTACGCGGTCGAATCCGCGCGCCGCGCCCGCGAACGCCTCGCGACGATGCAGCGGGACACCGCCCGGCTCACCGACGAGATGATCCCGGCGGTCGTGGAGCAGCTGCGCTCCAAGGCGTCCGCGGCGACCGTGCGCTCCGAGGCGGAGCAGCCGGCCGAACCGGAGCTGCAGCGCGTGCTCGCGACGCTGATCGACGAGGTCGCCAGCGGCGAGCGCATGCGCTCGGCCGCCATGGCCTCCTGCGCCAACGCCGCGGGCCGGGTGCAGGCGCTGACCACGAGCATGCTCGCCGACCTGCGCGAGATGGAGAACCGCCACGGTGAGGAGGTCCTCGGCGACCTGCTCAAGCTCGACCACAGCACCGCCCAGGCGGGCCGGCTCGCCGACAGCATCGCGGTGCTCACCGGCGCCCGCTCCGGTCGGCGCTGGACCAAGCCGATCGTGATGGAGAGCATCCTGCGCGGAGCGGTGGGCCGGATCAACGCGTACCAGCGCGTGAAGATGCACTCCACCTGCAAGCTCGCGATCGCCGGCTACGCCGCCGAGGGCGTGATGCACGCGCTCGCCGAGCTCATGGACAACGCCACGAGCTTCTCCCCGCCCTCCGAGCAGGTCCACGTGTACGTGGAGGAGGTGCAGGCCGGCATCGTGGTCAACATCGAGGACGGCGGCCTCGTCATGGGCGACCAGGCGCTGCGCCGCGCCGAGCAGGCCGTCTCCGCAGAGACCCTCGACCTCTCGGCGCTGTCGGGCACCCGGCTCGGTCTGGCCGTCGTCGGCTGCCTGGCCCGCAAGCACGGCCTGACCGTGTCCTTCCGCCCCTCCTCGCGGGGTGGCACCGGCGTGGTCGTGATGATCCCCCGCAAGATCATCACCGAGCCGCGGCGGCGTCCCGAGAGCCCCGCCGGGCGGCGCGCCCGCACCGGCCCGCAGCCGGTCGGGGCGGCCCAGGCGGTCGCTGCGGCCGAGCCGCAGCTCACCGCGGCAGCGGGCGCGGAAGCCCGCGCCGGCCACGTCGAGGCTCCGGCCGTCGGCGGCCCCGATTCCAGTCCCGGCCCCAGCCCCGATCCCGGTTCCGGTCCTGGTCCCGGGGCCGACGGCGGCGAGATGCCCACCGGAGGTGAACCCCTGGAACTGCCCAAGCGCCGCCGCGGGCAGACCCTCGCCAACTCGCGGCCGCCGATGCCGGCCGCCGAGACCAAGCCCACCGGCCCGCGGCCCGACCTCGGAAGCCGCTTCGGCGCGTTCCGCCGCGCCAGCCGGGGCGAGGACACCGACCGGGTCTCCCGCGACGACCTCCCGGACTCGGGCGGCAGCACCGCCGGGGAGGAGGAAGACCGGTGACGATCCCGCCGGCCGCCGCGGGCGCGTCCTGCGCCGGCCCGCCCGGCCGGTAGGGAGCGAGCACCCCTCAGCGGGCTCAGCGCCCGGTGTCCGAACACCGCCGGACCCCCGATCGCTCCGGCCGGACAGCACGAACAGATTGGAGGAAGGGGCCGACCCGGTACCCATCCCCGGATCCCCCCGAACACCCCGATGACCACAACCGATCACAGCTTGGACTGGTTGCTCGACAACCTGCTGGACAAGACCCCCGGCGGGCGCCACGCCCTCGTCCTGTCCAAGGACGGCCTCAAGCTCTGCCGCACCGGCGGGCTCGAGGTCGACCAGGCCGACCAGCTGGCCGCGATCGCCTCCGGCATCCAGAGCCTGTCCTACGGCGCCTCCGCGGAGTTCGGCGACGGCACCGGCGGCGTCCGGCAGTCGATGACCGAGTTCCACGGCGGCATCCTGTTCATCGTCGAGGCCGGTGACGGCGCCCACCTCGCCCTGCTCGCCGGCGAGGAGGCCGACGTCGGCGTCATCGGGCACAACATGAACGAGATGGTCGAGCAGATCGGCGAACACCTGACCACCCCGCCGCGCGACTCCCGCACCGAGACGTCATGACCCGCGAGGAGATCGACCGCGACGACCCGGACCGGCTCTACACCGTCACCGGGGGACGCAGCCGCGCGGAGGAGAGCTCGCTGGACCTGGTCACGCTGATCGTCAGCGAGTGCGAGCCGACCTCGGGCATGCAGTCCGAGCACGCCCGGATCCTCGACATGTGCCGCCAGCCGATGGCGGTCGTGGAGATCTCCTCGGACCTGGAACTGCCGGTGAGCGTGGTCAAGATCCTGCTCTGCGACCTGCTCGACACCGGCCGGGTCACCGCCCGCCACCCGCACGCCCGCACCGCGCAGACCCAGCTGCCGGACCCGGAAACCCTGAAGCAGGTGCTCGTTGGACTCCACAAGCTCTGAACCCGCCCGCACTCCGCTGCACAGCACCGCCAGCGAAGGCCTGAAGATCGTGATCGTCGGCGGATTCGGGGTCGGCAAGACGACCATGGTGCGCTCGGTCAGCGAGATCCGGCCGCTGAGCACCGAGGAGCTGATGACCCAGGCCGGGGCCGGGGTCGACGACCTCGGCGGAGTGCAGGACAAGACGACCACCACCGTCGCCTTCGACTTCGGGCGGATCAGCCTGGACGAGCGGATGGTGCTCTACCTGTTCGGCGCCCCCGGCCAGGAGCGCTTCTGGTTCCTCTGGGAGCGGTTGTTCGCCGGCACGCTCGGCGCCGTGGTGCTCGCCGACACCCGGCGGCTGGCCGATTCCTGGTACGCGATCGACCGGCTGGAGCACCACGGCATGCCGTTCGTCGTCGCCCGCAACAACTTCACCGAACCCACCCACAGCCTGGAGCACGTGCGGACCGCGCTGGACCTGTCGGAGGACGTGCCGATGGTCGACTGCGACGTCCGCAAGCGGGAGTCCAGCAAGTCCGTGCTGATCTCCCTCGTCAACCACCTCCACTCCCAGTCCCTCGCACGGAAGAGCTAGCTGTGACCAACACCCACGAGTCACCCGACGTCGCCGCACCTCCGCAAGGCTGCCCCGTCCAGCAGGGGGCGGTGCGGCTGGAGGAGCAGCGGTTCCAGGACGACACGGCGGAGCTGTACCGGAAGCTGCGCACCGAGCACGGACCGGTCGTGCCGGTGGTGCTGGAGGGCGATCTGCCCGCTTGGTTCGTGATCGGCTACCGCGAGGTCCACGAGGTGCTGAGCAACTCGCAGCTGTTCGCGCGGGACTCGCGCCGGTGGAACGCCTGGGACCGGGTTCCGGAGGACTGGCCGCTGATGCCGTTCGTCGGCTACCAGCCCTCGCTGCTGTTCAAGGAGGGCGCCGAGCACCAGCGGCGGGCCGGGGCGGTCGGCGACGCGCTGCACGGCGCCGACCAGTTCGAGCTCGGCCAGGAGGCCGAGCGGGCCTCGGACCAGCTCGTCGACGAGTTCCTCGGTGACGGCCGGGCCGAGCTCATGGAGCAGTACGCGCACCAGATGCCGCTGCACGTCCTGGCGAAGCTGTTCGGCCTGCCCGAGTCGAAGGCCGGCGGGCTGGTGCGGGACATGACGCTGACGATCGCCGGCGGGGCCGACGCCGGTGAGGCGCACGGCCGCATCCAGGACACGATGCAGTGGCTCGTGGACACCAAGCGGGAGCGGCCGGGTCCGGACGTGCCCTCGCGGATGCTGGCCCACGAGGCCGACCTCACCGACGAGGAGCTGATCCAGGACCTGATCGTGGTGATCACCGCGGCGCAGCAGCCGCTGGCCTACTGGATCGGGAACACGCTGCGGCTGATGCTCACCGACAGCTACTTCGCCGTGAACCTGCACGGCGGGCGGCGCAGCGTGGGCCAGGCGATGAACGAGGTGCTGTGGGAGGACACCCCGACGGCGAACTTCATCGGCCGCTGGGCCACGCGGCCGACGCAGCTGGGCGGGCAGCACATCGAGAGCGGCGACATGGTGGTGTTCAGCCTGGCCGCGGCGAACACCGATCCGCAGGTGCGTCCCGAGTCCTACGCGGACTCGGTGGGCAACAACGCCTACCTGTCGTTCAGCTACGGCGAGCACCGCTGCCCGTGGCCGGCGCCGGAGCTGGCCCAGATCATCGCGAAGACCGCGGTGGAGGTGCTGCTGGACCGGATCCCGGACGTGCACCTGGCGGTGCCGCCGGACGAGCTGAAGTGGTTGCCGTCGGTGTGGATGCGCGGGCTGTCCTCGCTGCCGGTGGAGTTCAGCCCGCTCTGAGACCCGGTCCCGGCGGGCCGCGGAGCTGGGCGGGCAGAGCTTGGACGGGCAGGAGTTGGAGGGCAGGCCGTTGCCCTGGGGCACCGCTGCGTACGCTGGGTTCGTCCACCAGGTACGCGAGCACGGAGGTCCGATTGTCCGGGCGGGGGTCGCACTACTTCGCGGACCGGCCGAGCGC
>Ga0164243_10014834_pt1 | contig 10818 bp, 10 predicted proteins | sample OricompcompostOP_FD_108781 | JGI IMG/M metagenome (GOLD analysis project Ga0164243, IMG submission 108781) | Organic Plus compost microbial communities from Emeryville, California, USA - Original compost - Organic plus compost (OP) | ecosystem: Engineered > Solid waste > Mixed feedstock >...
AAATATTGGGGCGACCGATGGGGTTCGAACCCACGACCCCTGGTACCACAAACCACCGGCCCAAGCCCAAACTGGCGGTTTTCTGCGATTCTTGCTTGGCGACGTTCCAGCCTGATCGTCTGATGTTCGCTAAATTTTCCGCGTTCAGGTTCACATTGAACCTAGGAGCACTGGTCTTTTTCGGGCGCGGGGGCGCCCGGCAGAAGCCCACCGACTCTTGGCGCGACTCACCGGTTCGGCTATAAGGGTGGGGCTGCGGCAGGCCAACTGCTCGCCGGTCGTTCGGAGCAATCCGACAGGTGCACGAGTGGCGCAAGCCAGCGACATAGCGAGGCTGCTCAACAGTCCGCAGCCAACCGCCTCATCGGCGAGCCGTTCGTTACAGGGCGCAGCCCGCGAGATCTTCGTATGAAGGTTGCGAACGGTTCCCCGCTGCGGCGGCGTGGAAACACGCAGATGGTCCACTGGGCATCGTCTCTGACGAGGATCTAAAACAGGCCCCGGCCGGTACTCAGCCCGGCCCGCAGCGACAGTTTCGCCTTCGTAAGTCCAGCGGCTCGCGTGCTGGCAGAGGGTAGAGACAGCGGGTTACGGCCATGCTGTCGCAGCCGGCGGGGCCGGCGTTACTTCTCCGTCCCCTTCGCCTTCCCCCACTGCCTGGCGGCGGTGTACCCAAGGTAGCCGGTGCCGAAGAGCATATACAGCTCTTCCGGGATCGCCTGTAGGTAGCCGGTCATGCCCGACGCGATGCGCTGCGCGATCTCTGGATTCCAGGCGCTCACCAGCCCCATAGGAATGCTGAACAGCAGCAACGCATACATCACGTAGAGGAAGCTGGGCCGGGCGCGGCTGGTCCACGGGTCTTGCGACTGCGCCTCTGCGATGATGGCCGAGAGTTGGGTCTGGAGTAGCGCAAGCTCCCCGCTCTGCTGCATCTTGAGCAGTTCGAGCTTGGCCGCCTCCTTCTGCGCTGGGTCCGGGATCACCTTGTCGATGATCTTGCCGCCCAGATCGAGCAGGCCGCCGATGATGGGAATGGTCATGCTACACGCTCCCGAAGCCAACCGTAAACAAAGCTCTCATTTGCCGGGCGCCGCTCGGCGAGGTCGATGTACCGCTCGCATTGCAGCCCATTCAGCGCCTTGAGAAGCACAAGCTCCCCTTCCCTGCCCCTCACCCGCAGGAAGCCTTGCAGGGCTGCCAGCGTCGCCGGGCCGGCGTCGCCATCGACTTTCAGGTCTGGGTAATCCGTGCGCTGCCGATTCAGGGCATTGAGCGCCCGCTGGAGCATCTGCGTGGCAACCGCCGGTCCCATGTTGACGCCCGTGTCAAACAGCTCCTCCGCCACGGCCGGAGACAGCTGCGCCACCCGATCGAAGCCGGGCACAAGCCAGTAGCGGCGCTTGTAGATCTCGACGGCCACCGAGCGGGGCATGTCGCGCATGGGGCCGGTGTAGCCGTTGGCACGGGCCACGGCGACGGTTATGCCCCAATTGGTCTCGCCGCCCCGGTCGTCGGGATGGTTCACATAGCCGCCCTCGCGCCGCAAGAGCGCATCTATCGCCGCCTCGATGCTGAACATCGTCATTTGTGCCACCCGTTCATGAGGAGAATGAAGTAGACGAGGGCCGCGAGGCCCATGGCAGCAAATGCCCCAGCCGACCACTTTCCAAACTGCTCAAACTTCTTGTCCAGCCATTCGCCAAGGGCTTCCTTCACAGCCTCTTTCATCTGCTCGCGGGGCAGCTCGGGCATTCCACACATCCTTTCAGGTACAAAACAGAGGGCGACGGCGGCTATTAAGCCGCCGCCTCCAGGGCTGCGAGCCGCTGTTCAAGAGCGTCCATGCGCTGCCTGTCCGCCTTGGCGATGAAGCAAAGCAGTTCCGGATAGCGGATGCCGTAACGGCTGCCGGCCGGACGGTGTGAGGTGATTAGAGCGCCGCTTTCATCTCGGACTTCGGGAATTTCATCCCACTCGTCGTAGCAGAGGAGGCCGTACTCAAACCCGTCCAGACCCTCTGCTTCGAAGGCCGCCTTCACCTCCTGCGCGATCACGCCGAAGTGCCAGCGAGCGGCTTCCTCGCCTTTAAGCGCGATGGCATCCCGCGACTTGTACGCCTTGATCTGGATGCGGCGCGCCACGGCCAGCTCTTCGGCAGACAGGTCGCGGTCGCCCCATTTGTCATTGGCGTCTGAGGTGTTGATGCTGGCCGTTGCTGCAAAAAGCTGCGCCGGCCGGTTAGTGGGTCCGCCGAGATTCATGGCGTTATCGGTCGCGGGGTAGAGCGAGACCACCCCGCTCGTGCGGCCAGCGTCTACAATCCAGCCGTTAGCGAGCGCACCAGCCACACGCGGGCGAATGTGATAGTCGCCATACCCCCCGGAACCGGGGTTGGATATCGCCTGAGTGGCCTGAGACGCTGGCAGTGTACCGCCGTCCAGCACATAGTCTTGGCGGCCTCCGCGCACGACAACATAGCCGAAGTCGGTGAGCGTGCCGGAGCCACCTGCCACATCCAGCGTAGGAGCGGACACATTGACGCCGAGGCCAACCCCGGCCGTGCTCTTGGTCATGCGGGTGCCGGGGTTAATCCCCGCGCCGATCAGGTACGCGCCGCCCGATGCGCTCAGCCACGCGCCGAGGGCCCCCGTATGTGCACCCAGGGCCGTGACTTCTCGGCCCAGCGCCACCGCGCCGATGCCATCATCGCTGTCATTAAGGGCAAGCGCAAAATACCCGGCAGCGAATGCAGCGCGCCCCGTGGTCTGCGATTCCTCGCAGAATGCGGCCGACTTGGCACCGGCGGCCTGCACATTCTTGCCGATAGCAACAGAGCAATAACCCTTGTCGCCAGACAGAATATCGTCCGGGTCGCCGACGCACGAGCCCGCACCGCCCGCAATGCCAGCCGTCGAGTAGACGATGCAGTCATGGCCGAATGTGGTGGAGTACGGGCCGTAGCTGCATCCGTTGCGGTTGAAAGAGACGGAATAGAGGCCCACGTTGGCCGGGTCACCCCAGGCGTTCTTTGAGGTCAGCCCCCGCCAGAAATTGCGCGCATCGTCCTGCGGCGTCAGGTCCGATCCGCCGTAGCGCAGCGAGGCCTTTGCCGTGTCGAACGAAATCTCAACGCCGCGATTGTCGGTGCCCCCCGATGCAGGCGGATAGAGGCCATTGATGACCGCGTTCTTAAGCGCGTCCTGCACCGGTGTGTAGGGCGCGCCAGAGCCGGAGGGAGAGTAGACCAGTTTGGCGGTGATCGCCGCCAGCGCGTCGGGGTCGGAGGTGAGGCTACTGGCGGTGACGATCCCGGCAGGCAGCTCGAATGTCACATTCTTTTCGTAGAATACTTGGCGCCCAAGGCTGTCCAGGACTCGGATTGAGTAGCTGTTGTTCTGCACCCAGAAACGAGCCGGCGTCCCTGCGTTCCAGATATAGCCCACCTGCGTGGTCATCGGGTTGGGTGCCGGGACATTCCCTTGGTCGTCCCAGAAGATCGGCTGCGGGTTTGTCTCTGGATCTTGACCGGCAATGCCGATGTAAACGTGGCCGTTATTCAGCGGCCGCCCATCAAGGCCGGGGAAAATGGAAAAGGGGTTATTGCCCGGGGTCAGTGTCACTGCCAGGTCTCCAAGGTCAGAGGGTGGGGAATCAAAAAAGGGCACCCATTTGGGTGCCCTGAGGATTTCAGTCGGGTATTAGTTTGCTATTTAGTCGGGCAAAGCGCCTTCGCTCGCTCAGCAAGATCGAAGTCACCTCCTCGGAGCGCCGCCTTTACTGCGCCGTCGCAGTCGCCTGCACCGACGAGATTTCCCACTTGTCGGCGCAACTCTGTGGCGCGTTTTATTTCTTCTGTTTGCCGTCTAATCTCTGCGGTCCGCTGCTTGATCTCTTCGGTCTGGGCCTCGATTGAGCGTCGATGCTGTGCACTTCCCAGCCCCCGCTGGAAGGCTCCAGCCGGATCAGGCAAAACACCCAGCGCATCCAGGTAGTTCGTTGGTCCAGTGGGTGCAGACCCAACAGATGGCTGAGACTTGCAGTCCAGATGCATCCCTATCTGGAAACAATTCGTGTCAGTTTGGGCAAATGCCGAGGTGCAGCACAACACCGAAAGCATCGTCGACAACAAGAAATGCTTCATACCTTCCCCCATGTTGAGCGGGGATATTTTGACTAGTCGGGGCGCCAGAGTCTAGGCGCGGCGATTGGGTAGGCGCAGGCGGCTCAGTTGTGCGGACAGTTTGCAGTGGGACGATCGCCCCGCGGCAATGGCAAGATCTTGTAAACCCATACCCGATTATGTCAGATCATTGCACGGGCGATCTGGTATAGGGATGGGGCAGGATGAAGGTTGTTTTACTGGCGGCGTTGGCTGCCCTCGCCTCGTGCAGCGGCCAGCCACGCGACATGCGTTCTTGGCTTAAAGAACGGGTAGGGCATAAAGTGCACTGCGTAATCCTCGGCACTGAATCGCCGCCATTCATCAGGGTGGATCACGTAGGCGAGGACTACATTATTGCGGCACCGATCTGGACCATCTCGGAAAGCAAGGGCACTTCCCCGCCATCCATGAGCATGGCCATTCCGATCTCCTCGCTATCTCAATGCACCCTGTGGGTATCGGCCGGCTTGGGCGATGCCCATTGATGGCGATGATTACGATATTCGTCCGTACTGAGGATCTGTAATGAACTGGTTGTGGCCAAAGGACATTCGCGCCGAGACGCCCGAGCCGCACAGGCACGGTCGTCTTCTACATTGGGTCAGCCTCGGCTTGGGAGCGCTGATCGCAGTGATCGGAATTGGCGGTTTCCACTTCGCCCTTGAAGGCTTTATCTTCGCTCTTTGGGGTTTCGTGGCTGCCATCATCGGGCGCGGCCTCCGATACGTGCTTTCCGACGAGTAGCCCTTGCTCGTCTGGCACTGGCTCGTCATCATCATCCTGCTCTTCCGCTACTGCCGCTCACCGATCTGGGGCGGTTTGGCGGTTTTCTGGCTTATCCTCAGCGCTGCTTGGTGATGCGGCCGCACGATAGCCGCCAGTGGGGGCCGTAAACGCCTCCGTAAGCCGCTGCTGGAGCGCATGGACCTCGTTGGCAATCGCGGGCTCCGACGCCGCGATCGACGACAGGCGCGCCACATGGGCCTTTATTGCGGCTGAGTTGGGCTTCTTGGGGGCCTTGGCAAGCCATTTGGCGAAGCGCGGGGACGCGAGCAGCTTGCCCGCGCCATATGGAACGCCAAGGCTCGTCAGGCCGAGCGTAGGGTCTGCCAAATAGCCCAACACCGCGCCGCTGAGCAGATTGCCGGTGAGGTTGGTGGCCAGCGCCGTCCGAGACGTGTTTGTGAACTCGGCCGCCCCCTCCATGGCCTCTGAGATGCGGACAATATCGTCGATATCCTGGCGGTATTCCTTGCCCGGAAATAGGACAGATTTTGCCCGAGCATCGAGTGCCTGCCAGTGGCGGCCGAAATCGGCTGGCGAAAACGTCACACCGTCCGCTTGCCGGGCTGGCGGCGGCTCACCGAGGCGAGCGAAGATGGACGCCCGAATTGTGTCCGCCTCCTCTGCTGGCATCGAGCGCATCATCTGGGCGAGCCGCAGGAAGTCCCCCTTCCCCCCTGAGCGCGCCCAGCTGTTGATCTGCCTGAATGCCGCTTCGCCGCCGCGCCTAAGATCGCTGCCGAGAATGCTGGTCAGGACACCGTCGATGCGCGCCTGACGGGCACGCCAGAAGCCGTTTGCGCGCTCAAACGCCTTGAGAGCGGCCGGCCCTTCCTCGGCCGCCGTCGCCCGCATGTCGTCGCTGAGCGCTCCATACAGTCGCTGGAGCGCGCCTTGGGAGGTGTCGCTTTGCAGAGACGGACGCCCCGTCAACTCGCCGATATGGGTTCGGAACTGCTTCAGGTCTTCCCAACTCAGGCCGCGCCCCCCACTAAGGGCATCGCGAATGCGCTCCAGCCGCCGGTCCGCCATGAGCGCGGACAGTTCCGGATTGCTCCGCAGCCCCGCCGTAAGCTCGGTCAAGGCTGTCCGCGTGTTCGACAGCGCCGCCGGGCGGTCGGGCTTGACTGGAATGGCTTCGTAGAGCTTGGAGCCCTTGTCTTCGGTGCGCTTGATGAAGTCGCGCGCGCCGCGTTGCGCCGCCGCGCCGACGCCAAGCTCATCAGTCACCGCGCCCATGCCGCTGGCGATCCGATCCCGCGCCGCGCCTGCTGACTTGATGGACTGCTCGGCCGCCTCCGCCATCGGGATCGCACCCAAGGTAGAGCGCACACCAGCGCTTGCGGCCCGAACCCCGGTGCCACCAACCTGGTCCGCCATCGGCGTCACGCCCTGGCGCTCAAACGCCGCAATCAGCTCCGGAGCGTCTGCCGGTGCGCCACGTCGGATTGCATTGCTGGCCGCAGCCGGAAGCGCGGCCACCCCTACCGGCGCGAGACCACCGGCCAGCGTCGCCGCGAGTTCTACGACGGGGCCACCGCCGCCCTCGCGGGTCGCGCTCCCCGCGCCTGCGCCAGTGACGGCCGAAACGCCCTGCAACATCGGCTGCTGCATCAGCATCTCGCCAAGACCCCGGATAAGCGGATCGGCCGACTGCGCCGCGCGCTGCGCCGCCGCCAGCCACCCGCCAGCACCGGCCAGCGCCCGCGACGCGTCGCCGATGACGCGCTCGCTCGCGCCCTCCGGGTTCGGCAACCCGGCCTCTGTGAGGAGTCCCGAGACCGCCTGCGCCTGGTCGGGGAAGCGGAAGCCATTCCCCTCGCCCGCCACCAGGTCGGCCGCCTCATTGTAGAGCCCGGCCGGGACGTTGGCGACCATGGCGGGAAGCGCCGACAGCCCCTCCACCAGATAGCGCCCGGTCAACCCCGCCTGGCGCCCAAGCTCGCCCAGCAGGCCGCGCTCTTGGGGCGACGTTCCTGCTCGCGAAGTAGTCGGAGCGCTTTCGGCGAACGCCTGCCATGGCCCCATCTCATCTTCCGCAGCTTCGGGCTGCTCATCGCGCCGCTGGCCGCCGGTCACATAGACGCGCAGCACGCCATCCTCTGGGGGCGGCAACGGCTCTCGCTCCGGCGCTGAGGCCCCCGGCGCTTCGGCAAACATTTCCCAAGGGCCAGCCATCAGCGCACCTTCTCCCACGAGGATTTCTGGGCCGGATCGCCGCCCTTGAAGCGGTAGCCGTCCATGACGAGCCCAGCGGCTGCGTCACCGGCCCGCACGATCGCGTCGCGCATGATCTGGCGGCGCATCTCAGCCTTCTGGCGGATGACTTCCTCGCCATCCACACCGGTTGGGAAGTAGGTTTCGATTTGGCGCTTAACCTCCCCTTCGGGCGCTTCCGCACCGCTGGTCAAGCGCAGCATTGCGTCGACCCATTCTGTTTGAGCGGCTTCATACCGCTTGGCCTGCGCGGGGCTCAATGCCTTGCCGACACGGCCAAAAAAGTTGTCGGGTTCCAGATTGGAGATGATGGTGGTTGCGCGCGCCATGCGCTTGGCATTGAACGCGTCCTTGGCTTGGGCCTCTGTTGGCTCTTTGCCCTTTGCCGCTGCGGCCTCCGCCTTCTCCCGATCCAGGGCGAGCCGCTGACGCGCCACGTCGAGATTGCCTGCGGCAATCTGGGCTTGCAGTTCGCGGGCGCCCATCTCGCTGCGGGTGTTCGCCATACCCAGCTGGGCCATGTCGTCCGCATACTCCGCGTCCACGGCCGCCTTCGTCGCGTCGGCCTGCGCCTTCCGCACCGCTGACGGGTGCAACTCCTGGGCCCGTGCCTCGCCGCCAAGCTCGCCCAGCATCTGGCCGAACTTCTCGGGCCCGGCGATGCTGCTCAGGGCGTAGTCGACCATGAAGCGGGCGGCGCTCGGGTCTCGGTCAATGAGGGCCAGCACCTCCTCATCGTCGGCCGTATCCTGCCCGGCGGCCCGGTCCGCCTCGATGCGGGCCTGTAGGCGCTCACGGGCCAGCTCGGGACGCCCGGCGGCCAGCAGGCCCCGAATGGCGGACATCTCTTGCAGGTCGGACGCCTGTCGCTGCTTGTCCAGCGAGCCCCACGCTTCTTTGATTGCCGTCGACGCCTCCGGATTGATGAGGTGCAGCCGGGCGAAGTTCTGGGCGGTGGGGTTGTCCATCGCGGCCTGCGCCGCCGCCGCCCATTGCGCTCGCTGCGCCTTTGCCGCCCGCGACGCCTCAACCTTGGCCCGGACTTGATCGATCTCAGCCTGCCGCATGGTGTTCAGATATTGCCGATCCTCGGCATGCTGAACGCCAGTCAGAAAGGATGTTGTCGGATCGGGCAAAACGCCAAGAGCGCTCAGAAAATTAACGGGCTGATCTGCCATCAGAAAACCCCCGGATTGGAGCCAATCAAGCTGTCGATGTCTCCGGATTGGAGTCCGCCCCCGCTCGCCGAACTGCCGCCGCCGAACATGTTGCCGAAGATGCTGGTCAGGCCTCCAAAGCCGCCGCTGGTGTCGCCCCCTCCGCCGAACATGCCGCCAGCAAAGCCGGGCACACCGAACGATGGTTGGCCGCTCTGCTGGGGTTGCTGGCCCCCTTGGCCACCTGCGCCAAAAGACCCCACAATCGTGCCGCCAAGCAACGCCTGCTGGTTGGCCAGACTGTTGCCGATGCCGCGCTGAGCAAGAATGGAGCCGCCCTTGATGCCGCCCACCCGGTTGATGAGGTCGGCGATAGAGTTATTGTAGCCGTACCCGATCTGGCCCGACATGCCAGCGGCGTTCAGGCCCGAGCCAGACAGCGCGCCGAGGTTGGCGAGCTGTTGCTGGATGGCCTCGGCAAGCGTGTCGCCCCGGAAATCGGCCATCACATCCCTGAGATTGCCGCCTCGCAGGTCTCCCGTCGCAGAGCCCGCTTGCAGATAGCCCTCTTGGCCTTGGCGCAGTAGCGCCTGGAACAGGGGAGACTCCTCCAGCCCTGCAATTGCGCCACCCTGTGCATCCGCGCCATTGAGTCCCAGCAGATCCAGGATGCCGCCAAGCCCCTTTTGACCGCCGCTAATCCACGGGTCGAAGTCGCCCAATGCATCGTCACGCGCGGCCAGAAGGGCGGCGCGGGCTCGCTCGTTAGCCGCAAGCTGCTCCGCCTCCGCCGCTCGGATCGCCTTCTTGTTCTTCTTGGAGGCCTTCTTGGCGTCGATGAAGCCGCCCGTGGAGCTTCCGATAGAGGCGCCTGCCTTTGCTCCTTCTCCGCCGCCAAAGTAGCCGCCGATGGCCGCGCCGGCGATGCCGCCAATGGTGCTAAACAGTCCCATCAGGACCTCCAGACAATAGGTTGCCGACACCGCCGAGGCGGCGCGAGCCGGTCAGATTTTCAGCGTGGTCGCGTCAGAGGACGCGGTAGGTAAAGGCGAACGTCATGCCGACTGGCCCGGTGACGGTCGTCGGCCATTGAAGCTGCGCGCGGTCATTGGCATCGTCGCCGATCACGGCCGCGCCATCCGCATTTTGGGTCATCTTGGCCACGCCCGTGCAATCGCTGAAGGTTGCGAGATTGGACGGGATTGGCAGAGAAATGCCAACGCGCGTCATTGTCGTCGCCGCCGTTGGGCTCACCTCCAGGTAGCCGCTGACCGTGACCTGATCGCCGATGCGCTGCCACGTGCAGGGGAATGCCGTCAGCGCGCCGATGTTCGAAATGGGTGCCAGCGTCGGCGTATAGGTGCCCTGATCCAACGTCGGAATAGGTGCTGCTGACGCACCTGTCACGCGCCCCTGTTGGTCGATGACGAGGATAGGGATAGCCGTCGCGCTGCCGTAGCTTCCGGGTGTGACCGCCGTGTCGGCAAGCGCAATCGTGCCGCTCGCTGCCGTGTAAGATATCCCTGTCCCACCTGTCAGCGCCGCGCGCGCGCGGGCTTCCGTGAAGTAGAGATTGGCGACGCCCTCCGCCACGTTGTCGCTGAGAAGATCGTAGACCTCGACGCCGGTCACGCGGCCGTAAAGGTCCACGCTGACGCCGACGGTCTGCGTGGCGGACCCGTAGAAACCAGCTGCAAAGCCCGTCTCAGCCAACCCGAGGATGACCTGAGATCCGGTATTGGTGATCTGGAGCGTGCTCGTCACGGTGAGCGTGCGCTCGTCTTCCAGCGTCGGCGTGTCGGCCCATGTAATGTAGGGCGCGGCAAGGAGCGCATTGGTCAGGTCGACGATCTGGCGGATGGCGTCCGGAAGCGTAACGGTGACGTCCGTCTGAGTGGCCTCAAACGACAGAATGGCGCGCTTGCTAGGCAGAAACTCCCCCAACTCGTCACGCGGCAGCGGGCTCGTGAGGGGGCTGACAGTAATCGTGGCCATCAGACCGCAAGCCCCTCGACTTCCGCCTCAAGCCGAGCCCACGAGACAACCCCGGTAGAAGCGCCCCGGAAGCGCAGCCCGGCATAGCGCCGCATGCGGATCATGGGCCGCCACTGCACGCGCTTGCGCCGATCGCCGCGCTGGCCGTAGGAAAGCGCCCGCTCCTGACTCCAGGTCTCGCCGTCCAGTGTGTAGGACATGAAGACGCGCGGATCTGCCCCCATCGGGGCGCGGCCCGGCGTTCCCATCAGCTCCAGCGACTTGAAGATCGCGCCTCTGCCCTCGTTGTAGGCAAGCGCCGTGTCGAACTGCCAGCCAACGTCTGCGCCGAAATGAGTGCTGACGCCATAATCGAGGTAGCCGAGCCGGCCGTCTGCTGTGCCGCCAATCCACCGGCCGTCCACGAGGCACAGGTGTCGCAGCGGGTAAGCCTGATCCATCTCAATGCCGCCCCGGTGGATGGTCCAGATCGGCAACCGCGCCTCCTTGGACGACTCGTGG
>Ga0164243_10014835_pt1 | contig 10818 bp, 9 predicted proteins | sample OricompcompostOP_FD_108781 | JGI IMG/M metagenome (GOLD analysis project Ga0164243, IMG submission 108781) | Organic Plus compost microbial communities from Emeryville, California, USA - Original compost - Organic plus compost (OP) | ecosystem: Engineered > Solid waste > Mixed feedstock >...
ACGGCGGCCATAGCGAAAGGGAAACACCCGGTCCCATCCCGAACCCGGAAGTTAAGCCTTTCAGCGCCGATGGTACTGCAACCGAGAGGCTGTGGGAGAGTAGGACGCCGCCGGACAAACATTAGGTAGAGGCCACCTTCGGGTGGCCTCTACTCTATTTATCAAAGAACTTCGGGAGGGCCGCGTGCGCGGCCAGTGAGGATGGATGCTGTGGCCGAGGACCGCCGAAGCAACAGAGGCGGGAAGCCCGTAGCTCGTGGAGGCCGCGGTGGCGCTGGACGGCCGGGGGCCGATGGCCGCAGCGGCGGCTCTGGTCGAGGCCGGACGGGCGGCAAGGGCTCGGACGACGGCGCACCGGGCGCGGGTCGGCGTCGTGCCGGAGGCCGACCAGCCGGGACGGGAGGCTCCGCTGGGGGCCAGCGACGTCGCTATGGCTCGTCCGCAGACAAAGGGGCCCGCGGGTCGGCGGGGCGCCGCTCTGAGGAGAAGCCGGCACGGAGTGTCGACCAGCGGGCCTACGACGGCCCGGACCTTCCTGCCGAGATCACTGGGAAGGAACTTGACCGCTCGATCGCGGCGCAGTTGCGCGGGCTCCCGGAGAGGTTGGCTGCTCGGGTGGCGCGGCACCTGGTCGCGGCTGGCACCTACATCGATTCCGATCCGGAACTGGCCTACCAGCATGCCAAGGCGGCGAAGGCGCGCACACAGCGGGTCGCTGTGATCCGCGAGGCGCTCGGCGAGGCTGCGTACGCAGCCGGCCATTACGCGGAGGCGCTTGCGGAGTTGCGCGCCGCGAAGCGGATGAACGGCGCGACGGCGTACCTGCCGATCATGGCCGACTGTCACCGGGCGCTGGGCCAGCCGGAGCAAGCGATCAAGCTCGCGCACAGCCCTTCGGTCGCCAACTTCGCGCCGGAGGCGAAGGCCGAGATGACGATCGTCGAGGCAGGGGCCCGACGCGACATGGGGCAGTACGACGCCGCGCTGCGGATCCTCGAGCAGGCTCCGTTGCACAGCAAGAGCAGGGCAGCATGGGTGGTGCGGTTGCGGTACGCCTACGCTGACACCCTGGACGCGGCGGGGCGGCACGAGGACGCGCTCACCTGGTTCCACCGGACCTACGCGATCGACGCGGACGAGTTGACCGATGCCGCCAAGCGTGCGGAGGACCTGGAGAAGCGCCTCGAAGCGCGCTGAGAGGGCATGGATGGGTGGCCCGGCGTAAAACCGGGCCCGGCCATTCCGTCTGATGACTGGTGAACATGGCCCACATGCGTCACAATAGTCACGACAACTACATCGGTGTGACTTGTTCTCAGGTCTCCGCCGTTCAGATCGAGCCCGCTGGGGAAGGCGTCGCTCGCGCCGGAACGAAGGAGACCAATGGTGACCGCACATATGGACACACGCAGCGCCACCCGTGCAACGACGAGGGGCGTACTTTACGTGCACTCAGCGCCCTCGGCGCTGTGTCCGCACGTGGAGTGGGCCGTCGGCGGAGTGCTGGGGATGGCTGTGAACCTCGACTGGACCCCGCAGCCCGCGCAGGCGGGCACGTACCGTGCTGAGCTCTCGTGGGCCGGCGATGTGGGGTCGGCCGCTGCGGTCGCGTCGGCTCTCAAGGGCTGGAACCACCTGCGCTTCGAGATCACCGAGGAGCCGACGGCGCTCTCCGAGGGAGAGCGCTTCTCCTACACCCCGGACCTGGGCGTCTTCCATGCGGTCACCGGACTTCACGGGGACATCATGATTCCCGAGGACCGGCTCAAGGCGGCGGTGGTGAAGGCCGCACTGGGCGACACCACGCTCAACCTGGAGATCGACAAGCTCTTGGGGAAGCCCTGGGACGACGAGCTCGAGACGTTCCGGCACGCCGGCGACGGCGCCCCGGTGCGCTGGTTGCATCAGGTCGTCTGACCCAGTCCCGGCGAGCGTCGGCAGAGCAAAGGGTCCGGAGCTGCGCTCCGGACCCTTTGTCGTCCCTCGAGATGGGTCAGAGCGGGATGTTGCCGTGCACGCCGCGACGCGCGCCGTCGGTCTGGATGGCGTCCTCGATCGCTGCGGCGATGGCGGTACGGGTCTCGGCGGGTTCGACCACCTCGTCCACGACGCCGATCTCGACCGCCTTGTCGACCCCACCGGCGATCCGCTCGTGCTCAGCAGCGAGCTCGGTCTCGACCTGTGGCCTCAGGTCGGGGGAGAGCTCGGCGAGCTTGCGACGGTGGAGGATGCGGATGGCCGCGACCGCGCCCATTACGGCGACTTCGGCGCCGGGCCAGGCGAAGACCTTGGTTGCGCCCAGGGAGCGCGCGTTCATGGCGATATAGGCGCCGCCGTAGGTCTTCCTGGTCACCAGGGTGACGCGCGGGACCACGCACTCGGCGAAGGCGTGCAGGAGCTTCGCGCCGCGGCGTACCACGCCGTCCCACTCTTGGCCGACGCCGGGCAGGTACCCCGGCACGTCGACAAGCACGATCAGGGGCACGCCGAGGGAGTCGCACAGGCGCACGAACCGTGACGCCTTCTCCGCGGAGAGGGAGTCGAGGCAGCCGCCGAGGCGAAGCGGGTTGTTGGCGACGACGCCAACGGTCCGTCCGCCGAAGCGACCGAGCGCCGTCACGATGTTGGGCGCCCAGCGGTGGTGCAGCTCCTGCATGGAGTCCTCGTCGAGGACCGCTTCGACGAGTGGGTGCACGTCGTAGGCTCGCTTCTTCGACTCCGGAAGGTAGTGAGCCAGGTCCTTGTCCTCGATCGCGGAGAGGTCCATGCCGCCCTGGGCGCCGAGAAGCGACGCGACGGTGCGGGCGCGATCCAGCGCATCCTGCTCTGTCTCAGAGAGGATATGGACGACGCCGGAGCGGCGGCCGTGCGGTTCCGGGCCACCCAGCCGCAGCATGTCGACGTCCTCGCCGGTCACCGAGCGCACCACGTCCGGGCCGGTGACGAAGATCCGGCCCTCCGGGCCGAGGATCACGACGTCGGTGAGCGCGGGACCGTAGGCGGCACCTCCGGCCGCGGGCCCGAGGACCACCGAGATCTGCGGAATCTTGCCCGAGGCCTGGGTCATCGCGTGGAAGATCCGACCGACCGCGTGTAGGGACAAGACGCCCTCGGCCAGCCGAGCACCGCCGGAGTGCCACAGCCCGATGATCGGGATCCCGTCGGTCATGGCGCGGTGGTAGGCATCGACCACCACGCGACAGCCCTGATCACCCATCGCCCCGCCCATGACGGTCGCGTCGGAGCAGAAGGCAACGACCCGACAGCCGTTGACCTCGCCGACGGCGGCCAGCATCCCGGAGTCATCGTCTGGAGAGATCAACTGACAGGTGCCCTCGTCGAGGAGCGCAGCAAGACGGTGAACGGGATTACGGGGATCCTGGTCGCGTGGCAACTTGGCCGGCTTGACCGGTGTGGCCGGTGTGGTGGCGGTCGAGGTCATAAGCGCCCTTACAGAGTGCCGAAGGCGACTGCGACGTTGGCGCCGCCGAAGCCGAAGGAGTTGTTGAGTGCGGCGATGTCGCCGGCCGGGAGGTCGCGGGGTTTCGTGGCGATGTCGAGCTCGACCTCGGGGTCGAGGTTGTCGAGGTTGATCGTCGGCGGCGCCTGTCGGTGGTGGAGCGCAAGAATGGTGGCGATCGACTCGAGAGCGCCCGCCCCGCCGAGAAGATGGCCGGTCATGGACTTCGTGCTGGTGACGACCACGTCGTCGACGTGGCTGCCGAGGGTGGCGTGGAGCATCAGGCCCTCGGCGATGTCGCCTTGCGGCGTCGAGGTCGCGTGGGCGTTGACGTGGGCGATCGCGCTCGGATCGATCTCAGCCTCGGCGAGCGCACGAACGATCGCTCGGCTGCCTCCGCGACCGGCGGGGTCCGGCTGGGCGATGTCGTGGGCGTCGGCGGTGATGCCGGCGCCGAGGACCTCGGCGTAGATCCGGGCACCGCGCGCCTCGGCGTGCTCGAGTCGCTCCAGCACCAGCACTCCGGCACCCTCGCCGAGCACGAAGCCGTCGCGGCCGGTGTCCCAGGGACGACTCACCGTCGTCGGATCCGCGGTGTTCTTGGAGAGCGCCATCATGTTGGCGAAGGCGGCGATCGGGAGCGGATGGATCGCTGCCTCCGTCCCGCCAGCCAAGACGACATCGGCGCGACCGAGCCGGATCTGGTCGACCGCGAGCGCGATGGACTCGTTGCCCGACGCGCAGGCAGAGACCGGGGTCTGGGCGGCCGCCCGGGCGCCGTACTTGAGGCTGATGTTGGCGGCGGGTGCGTTCGGCATCAGCATGGGCACTGCGAGTGGGCTCACCCGCCGTGCACCCTTCTGGAGAAGGGTGTCGTAGTTGTCGAGCAGCGTGGTGACCCCACCGATCCCCGAGGCGACGGCCACGCCGACACGGTCACCGTCGAGCCCGGCTTCCGTCACGGTGCCGGTGAAGCCGGCGTCCGCCCACGCCTCCGCAGCCGCGATGATCGCGAACTGCGCCGAGCGGTCCAGACGCCGTGCCTTGACCCGCTCAAGGACCTCACTGGGCTCGACGGCGATCCGGCCGGCGATCTTGACCGGCATCTCCGCGACCCACTCGTCGGTCAGTGCGCGGATCCCGGAGCGACCCGAGATCAGGCCTTCCCAAGTGGTGGGGACATCTCCGCCGACCGGGTTGGTGGTGCCCATCCCGGTGACGACGACTCGTGTACGGCTCATCTGGCTCTCCGCTGACGTGTTGGAACTGAGGTGTCGGGCTGCGTGGTGCGGGATCGGTGGGGCCCCGAAAGGGCCAGGTCAGGCCTGCGCGCGCTCGATGAAGGCGACGGCGTCGCCGACGGTCTTGAGGTTCTTGACCTCCTCGTCGGGGATGGAGACGCCGAACTTCTCCTCCGCGGCGACGACGACCTCGACCATCGACAGGGAGTCGACGTCCAGGTCATCGACGAACGACTTGTCGAGCTGTACGTCGGCGACGTCGATGCCGGCGACCTCGTTGACGATGTCGGCGAGGTCGGCGCGGATCTCTTCGGTGGTGGCCATCGGTGGGTGTTCCTCTCGATATCAGGATGGGTGGTGCAAAAAAACCTAGAACAACGATCGTCGGCGTACGACGACCGGGCGGCGTTCAGGGGACGACGACGACCTGGGCGGCGTAGACCAGCCCGGCACCGAAGGCGATGAAGAGTGCGGTCTCGCCCGAGGTGGCTTGGCCGTCCTCGATCATCCGCTCGAGCGCGAGCGGGATGGAGGCCGCCGAGGTGTTGCCCATATGCGCGATGTCGCGCGCGATCTTGACGTGGTCGGGCAGCTTCATGGAGCGGGCCAGCGCATCGATGATCCGCATGTTGGCCTGGTGCGGGACGAAACAGTCGAGCTCGTCGGCGGTGATACCGGCCCGATCGAGCGCCTCCTGGCCGATCTTCGCCATCGCGAAGGACGCCCACCGGAAGACCGGGTTCCCATCCATCGTCAGGTAGGGGAAATCGTCCTTGTTTGCCGCGGTGCCCCATGTGAGCCAGTCGGTTTTCTGGGTGATGAGGTCGGCGCGGTCGCCCTCGGACCCCCAGACCACCGGACCGATCCCTGGTGTGTCGCTCGGACCGACGACGGCCGCCCCGGCGCCGTCCGCGAAGATGAAGGCGGTGCCGCGGTCGTGGATATCGGTCAGATCGGAGAGCCGCTCGACGCCGATCACGAGGACGTGGCGGGCGCTGCCGCCGCGAATGAAGTCGGCCGCCATCGAGATCCCATGGCAGAAGCCGGCACAGGCCGCCGAGATGTCGAAGGCTGCGGGGCGGTCTGTGCCGAGCTCGTCGGCGATCGCGGTCGCCACCGACGGTGTCTGGAGCATGTGGCTGACGGTGGAGACGATGATGCAGTCGATCTGCTTCGGGTCGAGGCCTGCGCGGTCGAGCGCCTTGCGAGCCGCCGCGACCGACATCATCTGCACGGTCTCCTCGGGCGTAGCCCAGCGCCGCTCCTCGATGCCGGAGCGGGTGCGGATCCATTCGTCACTCGAGTCGATCGCCTCGACGAGGTCGGCGTTGGGGATGATCCGGGAGGGGCGGTAGCCACCCACGCCGAGGATGCGCGCGTGAGCAGCGCCGGTGGACTCGCTGATCGCGACCATCACATGGCCCCTTCCGGATGGAGGCGAAGCAGCGGTTGGCCCGGAGAGACCAGGTCTCCGTCCTCGACCAGCCACTCCACGACCTGGCCGCCGTGGGCGGCGGTGACCGGGATGCTGTCTCGTAGGCTGGCGATGTCGCCGATCGGCGTACCCACGGGCAGGATCTCGCGTCCGGCCGCCTCCGTGGAGAGATGGAAGGTGCCCTTGGCGGGCGAGACGATCATCCGCCAGGTCGGCGAGGTCTCGATCGGGTTGGCCTCACCGTGCTTCTCGCAGAAAGCGCGGGCATCCTCGAGCTGGTCGGGTGTCTTCAGCGCGAAGGTCTCGACGCCTTTGAGGGCGCGTTTCGCGATCCCGGTCAGGGTGCCAGCCGGCGGCATCTCCAAGATGCCGGTGACCCCGAGGTCGGCCATTGTTTCCAGGCACAGGTCCCAGCGCACGGGGTTGGCGATCTGGCCGACGATGCGGGCAAGCATCTCGGCGCCGTCGTGGACGACTCGACCGTCCTTGTTGCTGATCACCCGGGTTCGCGGATCGTGGACCGAGACGCTTCGGGCCAGTCGAGCGAGGTGGCCAACCGCCGGAGCCATGTGCTCGGTGTGGAAGGCACCAGCGACGCTGAGCGGGATCAGCCGGGCCTTGGCGGGTGGGTCACCGACGAACGCCTCGAGCTGCTGCAGCGTGCCAGCGGCGACGATCTGACCAGGGCCGTTGTCGTTGGCTGGGGTGAGCCCGTGGCGCTCGATGGCAGCGAGAACCTCTTCCCGGTCGCCGCCGAGCACCGCGGTCATTCCGGTCGGCGTCGCGGCGGCCGCCTTCGCCATCGCCTTCCCGCGCTCGCGGACGAGGACCATCGCCTGCTCGGCACTGATCGCCCGGGCGCCCGCCGCGGCGGTGAGTTCGCCGACGCTGTGGCCCGAGACGGCACCGATCTTGGCAAACGCATCGGCCGGGTGCGGGAACAACTCCAAGGCGGCGACCAGGCCGGTGGCGACCAGGAGCGGCTGGGCGACCTCGGTCGCTCGGATCGCGTCGGCGTCCGCGTCGGTTCCGTAGTGGATCAAGTCGACGCCGGCGACGGTGGAGAGCCACTCCATCCGGGCCGCGAACGCGGGATCCTCCAGCCAAGGGGTGAGGAAGCCGGGGGTCTGGGCTCCCTGTCCGGGGGCGACGATGACGAGCACGGTGCAACTCTGCCGGGTGTCCCCGACGGATTCACCTTCGGCGCGCACGAATCTGCCGCGGGCGCTTTTGTGGAAACCCTACAAAGACCGCGGCGCCCTGCTCTGACGTCCGAGAACCAGGGCGATCCGGAGCGTGAACGCGTCGCGGGGATCGGATGGTGAGTACCCGGTCAGGTCGGCAATCTGTCGAAGGCGATAGCGGACCGTGTTGGGATGGACGAAGAGCTCCCGGGCGGTCGCTTCCAGCGAGCCGCCCGCGGTGAAGTACGTCGCCAGCGTCTCGACCAGGGTGCTGCGAGCGGCCGCCAGCGGACCGTAGACCTCCGCGATCAAGTGGCGACGGGCGTGACCGTCACCCGCGAGCACCCGCTCGGGAAGGAACTCCTCGCTGAGGGCCGGTCGCGGAGCCTCGGGCCAGCCCGGCGCGGCCCGGTAGGCCGCCAGTGCGCCGCGCGCGGAGGCCTGCGCCTCGACCAGACCGTCCGCCACCGGCCCGGCGACGACGGGACCGTCACCGAAGAGGTCGCAGACGCTTGCGGCTGCTTCGCGGGCGTCCTTGACGCCACCGAGCACCACCACCAGACGCTCACCCTGCACCGCGCAGAGGGCTTCCAGGCCCTGGGCACGGGCCCGGCGGCGTACCTCTTCGAAGGGGTTGTCGAGCGCCGCCGGATCGTTGAGCTCGGTGCGGCGCGGGGGAGCAGTGCCGAGGACGACGGTCAGCGGCTGGCCCGCATCCCATCCCAAGGCGCTTGCGCGGGAGAGCACGACCTCGTCGGTCTCGGCGCGAAGGACGGCGTCGACCACGAGCGCCTCGAGCCGCGCATCCCAGGCGCCGCGCTGCTCGGCGGCGCGGGCATAGACCTCGGCAGTCGCGAAGGCGATCTCGCGCGCATACCGGGCGATGCCGCTGTGTAGGTCGGCGGCATCCTCGGCAGCGACGTGCTCGTCGAGGTTGGACTCGATGACCTCGACCGAGAGGCGGATGAGGTCGACGGTGTGCTCCAGGGTGATCACCCCGGTCAGCGTCCGGGGGGCGACGCCGAACATCGTCGCGGCGAGGTCGGACTTGGCGGCGCTGGAGTCGGCGCCGGCGGCGTACCACTCCAGGAACTCCCTGATCCCGGCCTGGACGATCATCCCGACCAGGGAGCGATCCCGGGCGGAGAGGTCGCGGAACCAGGGCAGGTCGCTGTCCATCCGCGTGGTCGCGGCGGTGGTGAGCTGTCCGGTCGCGCGCTGGAGGACCTTCGCCCGGCGTCGCCGGGCCGCCAGAACCGACCGCTGTGTCACCCCGCGATCCTCCCACTTCGGCGGCCGCCGGCGTGAAGTGCCGGTCGCAGAAACGTCCGTCTGCTTGAATTGTTCGACTATCAGTACGTGGACGTCCACGTATCGGAGGTCAGCATGGCTCGTCCCGCCCGTGATCAGTTCGGCACCAGGTTCCAGATCATCCATGGTCACAAGCGCGCCTATGTGCTGGCCGGCAGACCGATCGGTACGGCGCCGGTGCTGCTGCTCCTGCACGGACTTGCCTGCGACCACCACGACTGGGATCCGGTGATCCCGGCGCTCACCGAGAAGTACACCGTCTTGGCGCCCGATCTGCTCGGCCATGGTGAGTCGGACAAGCCGAGGGCCGACTACACCCTCGGCGGCTATGCCAACGGGATGCGCGACCTGCTCACCGTGCTCGGTATCGACAAGGTCACCGTGGTTGGCCACAGCTTCGGCGGAGGCGTGGCGATGCAGTTCGCCTACCAGTACCCAGAGCGCACCGAGCGGCTCATGCTCGTAGACCCGGGCGGTCTCGGGCCCGAGGTGACCATCTTGATCAAGGCGATCGGGCTGCCTGTCTTCGAGCCGGTCGCCGCGATCCTCACCCTGCCCGGCCTACGTCAGCTCAATGTGGGTCTGCTCAAGGCACTGGTGCCGTTCGGTGGGGCGGCGACACGGGACCTCGGCGAGGTCGCCGCGATCCTCGACTCCTTCAAGGACCCGGCCAAGCGGGCCGCCATCCATCACCTGGTCAGTGCGGTGATCGACTGGCGCGGCCAGGTCGTGACCATGCGCGACCGCGCCTACCTGACCGAGTCGATGCCGCTGGCGATCGTGTGGGGCGAGGACGACCGGGTCATCCCCGCGACGCACGCCGTCGCCGCCGCCGCGATCGCACCCAAGGCGCAGGTCACCGTCATCTCCGACGCCGGCCACTTCCCGCACCGGGATCATCCCGAACGGTTCGTCGAGCTACTCGATGACTTCGTCGCCGGCACCCGCCCGGCGACGTACTCGCGGGCGCGGTGGCGGCGGCTGCTGAAGGCGGGTGGTGCGGTGCCGGATCTGGCGGCCGTGGGGGATGGGTGACCCGGCACCCCCTCGCTCAGGCGTCGCCGCCCTCCTGGAGAACACCCTGCACTGCAGTTGGGTCGTCGATCCGATAGGTGTCGAACGCCTTCTTGACCAGCGACGGGTCGATCTCGCCAGCGTCGGCGAGTGCCTGCAGCGCCTGGACGACGACGGACTGCGCGTCGATCTGGAAGAACCGCCGCGCCGCCGGCCGGGTGTCGGCGAAGCCGAAGCCGTCCGCGCCGAGGACGCGGTAGTCCTCGGGCACCCAGCGGGCGATCTGCAGCGGGACCGCGCGCATGTAGTCGGAGACGGCGATGACCGGTCCGGCAGAGCCGCTCAGTTTCTCGGTGACGTACGGCGTGCGCGGCGTCTCGCCCGGGTGGTTGAGGGCTGACTTCTCGGCCTCGACAGCATCGCGCGCGAGCTCGTTCCACGAGGTGACCGACCAGGTGTCGGCCTGGACGCCCCACTCCTCCTTGAGGAGGCGAGCGGCCTCCTCGATCCAGGGGAAGCCGACACCGGAGGCGAGCAGCCGCACGCGTGGCCCCTCGCCCTCGGCGACCGAGACCTGGTGGAGCCCCTTGAGAATCCCCTCGACATCCACATCGGCCGGCTCGGCCGGCTGGGTCACTGGCTCGTTGTAGACGGTCAAATAGAAGATGACGTCCTCGCCGGCCGGGTGTTCCGCCGAGGTGCCGTACATCCGCTCCAGGCCGCTCTTCATGATGTGGCTGATCTCGTAGGCGAAGGCCGGGTCGTAGTGGACGACCGCGGGGTTCGAGGCTGCCAGCAGCGGGCTGTGGCCGTCGGCGTGCTGGAGGCCTTCGCCGGTCAGCGTGGTGCGGCCGGCGGTTGCTCCTACCAGGAAGCCGCGCGCCATCTGGTCGGCCATCGCCCAGATGGAGTCGCCGGTCCGCTGGAAACCGAACATCGAGTAGAAGATGTAGAACGGGATCATCGGCTCGCCGTGGGTGGAGTACGCCGACCCGGCGGCTGTCGCCGAAGCCACCGCTCCGGCCTCGGAGATGCCCTCGTGGAGCAACTGACCGTTGGTAGCTTCCTTGTAGGAGAGCAACAACTTCCGGTCGACGGACTCGTACTGCTGGCCGCCCGGGTTGTAGACCTTGGCGGAGGGGAACATCGAGTCCATGCCGAAGGTGCGGTACT
>Ga0164243_10014836_pt1 | contig 10818 bp, 9 predicted proteins | sample OricompcompostOP_FD_108781 | JGI IMG/M metagenome (GOLD analysis project Ga0164243, IMG submission 108781) | Organic Plus compost microbial communities from Emeryville, California, USA - Original compost - Organic plus compost (OP) | ecosystem: Engineered > Solid waste > Mixed feedstock >...
CCGCAGATCGCCCGCCGCCTGACGCGCGCGCCCGGCCCCAACCTCGTCGCGGCGATGCTGTTGGGCGCCGTCCTGCTGCAGGCGAGCGACCTCGCCGCGCAGCGGCTGTGGCCCGGTCGCGACCTGCCCGTCGGCGTCGTCACCGGCGTCGTCGGCGGCCTCTTCCTCTGCTGGCTGCTCGCCCGCGAATGGCGCGGGAGGCGCCCCACATGACACCGATCGAGACGACGCCCTCCACCAACGGGAACGGGAGCGGGCCGGCCCGCCTCACCGGCCGCGGGCTGCGGCTCGCCTACGACGACCGGCTCGTCGTCGACGGCCTCGACGTGACCGTCCCCGACGGCTCGTTCACCGTCGTCGTCGGGCCGAACGCCTGCGGCAAGTCGACGCTGCTGCGGGCGCTGGCGCGGATGCTGAAGCCGCGCGAGGGCACCGTCCTGCTCGACGGGGCCGACATCCGCTCGCAGCCGGCGAAGGCGGTCGCGCGGCGGCTCGGCCTGCTGCCGCAGAGCCCGACCGCGCCGGACGCGATCACCGTCGCCGACCTCGTCGCGCGCGGTCGCTACCCCCACCAGCGGCTGCTGCGCCAGTGGGGTCCCGAGGACGAGCGCGCGGTCGCCGAGGCGCTCGCCGCGACCGGGACGAGCGAGCTGGCCGAGCGGGCCGTCGACGAGCTGTCGGGCGGCCAGCGCCAGCGCGTCTGGCTGGCGATGGCGCTGGCGCAGGAGACGCCGCTGCTGCTGCTCGACGAGCCGACCACCTTCCTCGACATCGCCCACCAGATCGAGGTGCTCGACCTCTGCGCCGACCTGCGCGAGCGCCACGGCCGCACGCTCGTCGCCGTCCTCCACGACCTCAACCACGCCTGCCGCTACGCGACCCACCTGATCGCGATGCGCGACGGGGCGATCGTCGCCGAGGGCGCACCGGGCGAGGTCGTCGACGCGGCGCTGGTCGAGGCGGTCTTCGGACTGCCATGCCGCGTCGTGCCCGACCCCGAGACCGGGACGCCGCTGGTCGTGCCGGCGGCGCGCGAGCGGCGCGAGGGCTGAGCGCGGAGGGGAGACGACCGCGGCACCCGGGGCGTCAGGGGGGATGACGCGCACCGGAGCCGCGGCGCCTGGACACGTGCCGCGACGGCGCCTGAGCTGGCGGCGATGCGGACCCGTTCCGGGGGAGCGGTCGGGCCGCGGCAGCCGTCGGCGCCGTCGGCACGCGGCGGTCCGGAGCCAGGGGAGCGGTCCCGCATCCGCCGCGCACGCGTCGTGACGTAGCCGATCATCCCGGGACCGGCGCGAGGGCGATAGTCCCGCGGGTAGTCCGTGACGGACCTTGCGGAGGTGCGACCGCGCGTCCGGGGGCCGGCGCGGCGCCGCCTGCCGCTTGCTTCCGTCCAGCCGGTTCTCTAGCCTCGGCTGCACCGGCCCCCTCCGATGGGCGGAGGGCGGGCGAGGGGGAGGATGCGTCCAGGGGCATGAAGTCCAACGTCAAGTCGGCCGTGCTGAGTCTCGTGATCGAGCGCCCCACCGGCGGCGCCGACGTCTGCCGGCGGTTCGAGGATCGGTTCGAGGGGCTGCTCGAGTCGCGCCGCAACCACATCTACGACGCGCTCGCGCAGCTGACCCGCGGCGGCCTCGTCGAGCGGATACCGCTCGACGGCGACGACGACGAGGACGACCGCGAGGACGGCGGCCGCGCGGTCGGCTTCCGCGCGACCGCGAGGGGCGCGCGCGCCTACCGCACCTGGATGCGGCAGCAGCTCCCCGCGACGAAGGAGGCCCGCCAGGAGGCGCTCGTGCGGATCGCGGCGACGCAGTCGCACGACGTCGACAACGCGCTGCGGCTGCTCGCCGAGTACGAGCGGATCGTGCTCGACCTCGCCCGCCGCGCCCACCCGGCGCCTGGGGGGAGCGTGATCGATGAGCTGCTGGCCGAGGAGCGCCAGGAGATCGCCCAGGCCGAGCTGCGCTGGATCCGGCGGGCGCGGGCGCGGCTGCGCGAGGGTCCGCGCCTCGCCGTCGTCGCCGCCGAGCGCTCCGCCTGAGCGCGATGGACGAGCTGCTGGTCCTCGACGGGGTCTCCAAGCGCTTCGCGCGGGGCGGCCGCCGGCGACGAGAGCGCGTCGCGCTGCACGACGTCTCGCTGACGCTGCGCGCCGGCGAGCTGGTCGCGGTCTGGGGCCAGCGCCGCTCCGGCCGAACGACGCTGCTGCGCGTCGCCGGCGGCGTCGTCGCGCCGACCGACGGGACGGTCCGCTTCGACGGCCGCGACCTGCGCGAGCGCTCGCTGCTCGGGCTGCCCGGCGGGATCGGCTTCTGCCAGCGCGAGTTCTCGGCGGTGATCGGCGACGTCGTGATCGAGCACGTCGCCGCGCCGCTGCTGGTCGACCGCCGCACGACCGCCGACGCCGAGGCGCAGGCGTACGCGGCGCTGAAGCGCACCGGCGCGGCCGCCTGCGCCGGGCTGGAGCCCGACGACCTCGACCACGGCGAGACGATCCGCGTCGCGATCGCGCGGGCGCTCGTGACGCGGCCGCGGCTGCTGCTGGTCGACGAGCCGGCGGTCGGGCTGCCGCCGACCCGCGCCGGCGAGGGCTCGGTCTACGCGCTGCTGGAGTCGCTGGCCCACGACGACGGGATCGCCGTGCTGACGACCGTCGACGACGCGAGCGGCCTGGTCGGCGCCGATCGCGCGCTGTCGATCGACGCGGGCGAGGTGAGCGGCCAGCTGACGCCGTCGCCCGCTCCGGCCGCCGCCGTCGTCGCGCTCGGCGCGCATCGCGCCCGTCCCTCGGCCTGACCGCCTGTCGATGCTGTCGCTGGAAGCGGTCGTCAAGCACTACGCGGAGGGCGGGGAGGTCGTGCGCGCGGTCGACGGCGTCACGCTCGACGTCGCCGCCGGCGAGCTGGTCGCGCTGTACGGACCGAGCGGCTCGGGCAAGTCGACGCTGCTGCAGCTCGCGGCCGCGCTGCTGGCGCCCGACGCGGGCCGCGTCCGCTTCGAGGGCCGCGACCTGGCGGCGCTGTCGGCGTCGCAGGCGGCCGACTACCGCCGCGACGAGGTCGGCTTCATCATGCAGGAGTTCCACCTGATGAAGGGGGTCAGCGCCGTCGAGAACGCCAGCACGAAGCTGCTGGCGGCGTCGCTGCACCCGGAGGCCGCGCGCCGCCGCGCGACCGAGTGGATCGACCGCGTCGGCCTCACGCACCGCGCGACGGCGCCGGCGGAGCGGCTGTCGGGCGGCGAGCGCCAGCGGGTCGCGATCGCGCGGGCGCTGACGAACGACCCGCGGCTGATCCTCGCCGACGAGCCGACCGGCAGCCTCGACAGCAGACGCGGCGAGGAGATCCTCGCGCTGCTGCGCGAGCTCGCGCGCGAGCGCCGGGCCGGCGTGCTGCTCGTGACGCACGATCCGCGCGCCGCCGGCTTCGCCGACCGCGTCGAGCAGCTCGTCGACGGCCGCCTCGGCCCGCGCGACGGCGCCGCCGGAGCCGCCGCCGCACCGCCGGTGCCGCTCGGGAGCGACCGCGGCGCGGGCGCGGCGAAGGGCTGAGCGATGCTGCCGCTGCGCACGCTGCTGCACTTCTACCGCCGTCGGCTGCGCGTCCACTGGATGCAGGAGCTGCTGGCGGCGGTCGGGATCGCGACCGGCGTCGCGCTCGCCTTCGGCGTCCAGGTCGCCAACACGAGCATCACCGGCTCCGCGCGGCAGATCGTCGAGGGGATCACCGGCGAGGCGACGCTCCAGCTGTCGGCGCGCGACACGATCGGCGTCGAGGCGGCGCCGACGCTCGCGGCGGTGCGGGAGCTCGACGGCGTGCGCGACGCCGCGGCGCTGCTGGAGCAGCGGGTGACGATCGGCGACGGCGGCGAGCGGGCGATGGTCGACCTGATCGGCGTCGACCGCGACCTGCCGGATCTCGGCGGCGTCGCGGCGCGCAACTTCCAGCTCGGCGGGCTCGTCTTCCAACGCGGCGTCGTGCTGCCGCAGGCGACCGGCGACCTGCTGACGCTGCCGGCGCCGCGGACCGGCGAGGACCTGCCGCAGGTGACGCTCGGCGTGCGCGGCCGCAGCCACCGCACGACCGTCTCGGCCGTGCTCGGGAGCGAGACGATCGGCGGGCTCTCCGGCGCGCTGCTGGCGGTCGCGTCGTTGCCGTACGCGCAGGAGCTGACCGGCCTGGAGGGGCGCGTCACGCGCGTGCTGGTCGTGCCCGAGCCGGGGCGCGAGGCGGCGGTCGCGGCCGGCCTGCGCGAGATCGCGGGCGATCGCATGACGGTCGGGCCGGTCAGCGCCGAGATCGACCTGCTGGAGCAGGCGACCGGGCCGCTCGACCAGTCGACCGGGCTGTTCGCGGCGATCGCGGCCTTCGTCGGGCTGCTGTTCGTCTTCAACGCGATGCTGCTGACGGTCCCCGAGCGCCGCCGGCTGATCGCCGACCTGCGCATCATCGGCTACCGCCCGCGGCAGATCGTCCAGCTCGTCGGCTTCCAGGCGGTGGCGCTCGGGACGGTCGCCTCCGGCGCCGGCGTCGTCGTCGGGTACCTGCTGTCGCGCACCTCCGCGCAGCACCCGCCCGGCTACCTGGCGCTCGCCTTCCCGCTCGGCATACAGCCCGTCGTCGAGCCGGCGACCGTCGCCATGGCGATGCTCGGCGGCGTCGCGATCGCCTGCCTCGCGGCGGCGCAGCCGCTGCTCGACCTGCGCTCCAGCCGGCCGGTCGACGCGGTCTTCACCGAGCAGGGCGAGCCGGGCCACGCGATCGGCGGACGGACGCGCGGCGCGCTGGCGGTCGCCGCGCTGCTGCTGGCGGTCGGGGGGACGCTGCTGGTGCTGCTGGCGCCGTCGCTGACGATGCCGGCGGTCGCGGCGCTCGCGCTCGCCGTCGTGCTGGTCGTGCCGGGCGCGTTCGCGCTCGCGCTCGCGGCCGTCGACCGCTTCGCCCGCCGCACCGGGCTCAACATGCTGCTGCTCGCCGCCCGCGCGCTGCGCGCGACGACGATCCGCTCGCTCGCGCTGGCGGCCACCGGCGCCGTCGCCGTCTTCGGCACGGTCGCGATCGAGGGCGCCCACCGCAACCTGCTCGACGGCCTCTACGAGGACTACGCCGAGTACGTCGGCACCGCCGACGTGTGGGTCGCGACGCCCGACGACGACCTCGCGCTGCAGCCGTTCGACCTGCGCGACCTGCCGCAGCGGGTCGCGGCCGTCGACGGCGTCGCGGCGGTGCGCGCCTACCGCGGCGGCCTGCTCGACCTCGGCGACCGGCGCGTCTGGCTGGTCGGGCGCCCGCCGGCCGACGCGATGCCGGTCCCGCGCAGCCAGATCCTCGACGGCGATCCCGACGTCGCGACGGAGCGGCTGCGGGCGCGCGGCTGGGTCGCGGTCTCCAGACAGATCGCCGAGGCGCAGGGCGCCGGCGTCGGCGACGTGCTGGAGCTGCCGACGCCGACCGGTCCGGCGCGCTTCCGCGTCGCGGCGACGACGACCAACCTCGGCTGGGGCGCCGGCGCGGTGGTGCTCAACGGCGAGGACCACCGCGCCCATTGGCCGCGCGAGTCGCCGACGGCGCTGGAGGTCGACGTCGCGGCCGGCGCCGATCCCGACGAGGTCGCGGAGGCGATCGAGCGGGCGCTCGGGCCGGCGAGCAGCCTCCAGGTGCAGACGACCGCCGCGCGCGCCGAGCACGCGAACGCGCTGGCGCGCGACGGCCTCAGACGGCTCAGCCAGATCGCGACCCTGCTGCTGGTCGCGGCCGCGCTGGCGCTCGCCGCCGCGATGGGCGCGGGGATCTGGCAGCGGCGGGCGACCTTCGCGCAGCTGCGGATCGAGGGCTTCCGCTCGCGCAAGCTGTGGCGCGCGCTGCTGCTGGAGAGCGCGATCGTGCTCGCCGTCGGCTGCACCGTCGGCGCCGTCGCCGGCGTCTACGGCCAGTTCCTGCTCGACCGCTGGCTGCTGCTGTCGACCGGATACCCGGCGCCGTTCGCGTTCGCCTTCTGGCCCACCGCGGCGACCTGCCTGTTCGTCGCCGCCGCCGCGCTGGCGGTGACCCTCGTGCCCGGGTGGCTGGTCTCCCGCACGCCGGCCCGGCTGGGCCTGCGCGGCGCGTGAGCGGCGCGGCCGTCATCCGCTCAGCCGCCGGCGCAGGCGCAGGCTCGCGCGCATCGGGACGATCAGCGGACCGAGCTGGGCGGCGATCGCGTCGCCGACCGGCGCCGCCCACGGCGTGCGCGCGCCGCGGTCGCTGAGGTAGTAGCCGGCGACCCCGCGCAGCAGCGCCATGTGGCGCGGCGCGGCGGGGAGCCGCCGCAGCCCCGCCGCGCTCGCCGCGGCGATCGCGCCGCAGCGCTCGGCCGCCGCCGCGCTGCTGGGGTAGCAGGCGATCGAGGCGAAGCCGTCGTGCGCGGCGTCGCGCTCGCGGTCGACGAGGCTGTCGAGCAGCGTGCTGAGCGCGCAGGCGGCGGGGAAGTAGGCGGCGTCGACGCGCTCGGCGACCGCGCGCGTCGTCGCGGGATCGGCGGCGGCGGCGAACAGCGCGTGCACGCCGATCGAGGAGATGCCGCCCGCGGCGACCTCCCACCAGCGGTTGCCGGCGGCGCCCGGCTGGCCGGCGGCCCACGCCGCCAGGCGCGCGCCGTCGTCGAGGTGCGCGGCGTGGGCGTGGCTCTGGGCCTCGCCGCAGCGGCGGGCGGCGCGGAGCGCGACCGGGCGGACCGCGGCGGCCGCCGGTAGCGCGTCGAAGGCGTCGCGGCAGCATGCGACGAGCGCGGCGAGGTAGCCGCCGTCGTCGCGCTGCGGGTGCAGCGCGTACCAGTCGGCGGCGCGGTCGCCGTCGTCGAAGACCGCGGCGAGCGCGCGGTGCAGCTGCAGCCCGTTCGCGAGCGGGTCGGCGACCGGCTGCTCCCCGAGCGTGTCGAGGTAGTCGTACATCAGCTGGAAGGCGACGCACAGCCGCACGACCGCACGGCGCGCCCGGGCGGGGGCGAGCTGCGCGAAGACGGCGGCCGCCTCCGCGTTGAGGCGCTCGTCGTCGTGGGTGGCGAGCGCGTGCGCGCGCAGCGCCGGATCGGGGATCTCCGCGGCGCGGTCGCGCCATGGACGCAGGTCGCGGCGCGCCTGCGGAACGGTCCTCAGCGCATAGCGACCGAGGACGGCGGCGAGCGCGCACGCCTCGCGCGCGCCGCCGCCCGTGATGAGCTGGTCGTTGGGTTCCATGCCGCGACGGTTCCACACCGCCGATGGGCGTACCTCCGGTCGCCTGGACGAACGGACGGCGCGACGGCGCGTGTCGCCGGCGCGGCGAGGGCGCGCTCAGGCCTTCGCGACGGCGTCGGCGAGCGGCTGCACGAGTCTGCCGAGCGCCCACGGGACGCTCGTGACGGTGCCGGCGGCGAGGCCCATCGCGGTGTCCATGTCGTCGATCACGACGGCGCCGCCGCGTCTGACGACGTCGAGCTGCTGGTAGGTCGCCATGCTTCTCAGCGCGCCCGCCGAGGCGGCGTTGTAGGCGAGCACGATCAGCGTGTCGACCTCCATCACGCCGAACCGCTCCGGGCTCAGGTAGGCGTAGAAGTCGTCGCCGACCAGCTCGGCGACCTCGGCCGGCTGTCTCATGCCGAGCGAGGTGACGAGCCGGCCGCGCGTGTCGCTGTCGGCGAAGACCGACATCTGCCCGTCAGCGACGGGCGTCACGACCATCGCCGTCTTGCCCTCGAACTCGGGATGGGCTCTGCGGACCTCGGCGTATCTCGCCTCCAGCGCGTCGACCAGTCTCTGCGCCTCCGGTCTCAGGCCGAGCGCCGCACCGGTCTGCAGCGCCGCCTCGGCCGGCGGCAGCCCGTACGACGGGTAGCCGGCCGGGGTCGAGACGATCGGCGCGATCTGCGCGAGGCGGTCGCGGTCGCTCGTTCTGAGGTCGTGCGTGACGGAGACGATCAGGTCGGGGCGCAGCGCCGCGATCTGCTCGAACGGGACCTCCTCGCCTCTGAACAGCTCCGGTCTGGCGTCGCCGAGGGCGTCGAGCGACCACGGGCCGACGCCGCGCTTCCACTCCGGGATCCACTGGATCAGGCCGACCGGGACGACGCCGAGCGCGAGCATCGTGTCGTGGTCGTTGTAGCCGTAGCAGACGACCCGCTCGGGAGCCTGCTCGATCGTCGTCTCGCCGTATCTGTCGGTGACGGTGACGGGGAACCGTCCCGCCGCGGCGGTCGTGCCGGCGTCGGCCGCGCCGCCGGTCCCGGTGCCGCCTCCGCCGTCGTCGCTGCCGCAGGCGGCGAGCGCCGCGGCCGCCGCGGCGCCGGCGGCGCCGAGCAGGAACGAGCGGCGGGTGGGGAGGGGGCGGGTCATGTGGTCCATTCCTTCGTCTTGTCGTGCTTCCAGTAGCCGAGCACGTGCATGTCGGCGCGCGGGATTCCGCGCTCGTCGCGCAGGCGGTCGCGGACCGCGCGCATCACGCCCGACTCGCCGGCGCCCCAGGCGCGGCCGCGTCCGTCCGGCAGGGGCAGCGCGCGGATCGCGTCGGCGAGCGCGAGCGTCTCGCCGGCCGGCGCGCCGTCGCGGTGCACCCAGTGGACGTCGAGCCTGCCGGGGCAGGCGAGCGGCTGGCGCTCCTGCGCGTCGGCGACCTCGACGACGGCGATCGCGCGGTGGAAGGCCGGCAGCGTCTCGGCGATCGCGGCGAGCGCGGGCAGGCCGGTCTCGTCGGCGACGAGCAGCGTCCAGGCGCAGCCGTCGTCGTCCCCGGCCGCCCAGTGGGGGCGCGGGCCGGCGTAGCCGAGCCGGTCGCCGGGCTTCGCGCGCGCCGCCCAGGCGCTCGCGATCCCGTGGTCGCCGTGGACGACGAAGTCGACGTCGAGCGTGCCGGCGGCCGGCGCGATCGCGCGGACCGTGTAGTTGCGCGCGTGCGGCTCCTCGGCGCCGTCGGGGAAGCGCCAGCCGGCGACGGGCAGGACGACCTCGCCGTCGGCGCCGGGCCACAGCAGCGTGATGATCTCGCCGGGGTGCTCGACGGGAAAGTCGCCGAGGCCGTCGCCGGCGAGGGTGACGCGCACCATCCGGGGCGTCAGCGACGCGACGGCGCGCACCTCGGCGACGCCCGTGCGCAGCGGGAAGGGGCGCGCAGCGGGGCGGCTGCGCGCTGTGGGCGCGGCGGGAGAGGACAGGGCAGGCTCCTTCGGGACGAACTTAGGGCACCCTAACACAGATCGGCCGAACGTTAGGGAGCCCTAAGCCGCCTGCCCGGCGCCGCCGGCGCGGAAACGTCGGGGCGCTGACCGGCCGCCTACCGCTTCACGCGGATCGCGGCGCGTCTCACCGTCGTCGCGCGGACGCCGTCGAGCCGCGCGCGCACGCCGACGGTCACGAGCGGCAGTCTCCTGCGCGCCAGCTGCCGCCGCAGCTCGACCCGCGCCCGCGGCGTCAGGCGCACGAGCAGCCGCACGCGCTGGCCGGCGCGGGCCCGTCTCGTCGCCTTGCGCAGCGTGAGCGTGCGTCTGCCGGTGCGGACCGTTCCGCCGGCGGTCAGCCGGCAGGCGCGCCGGCAGCGGGCCGTGACGACGACGCCGCCGTTGCGCAGCGCTCGCTGCGCCGGCTTCCAGCCGAGTCTCAGCGGCGCCGGTCTCGTCGTCGGGGCGCTCGGTCCGCCGGGCGCGCCGGGGCCGCCGGGCGGGCCGGGCCCGTCTCCGCCGTCGCTGCCGCCGCCGTCGCCGACCGGCGGCTGCTCGCCACCGCCGCCGTCGCCCGGCGGCGCGGCCGGGGCGCACGGGACGCGCGCGTCGTCCTCGACCAGGCGGAAGACGCCGCTTCCGGTCGTCAGGTAGACGCAGCCGCCGGCGTCCTCGCCGAAGGAGGTGAGGCCGGAGACGGCGACCCCCGGCAGCTCGCGGTCGTCGGTCGCTCTGGGCGTCGCCGGGACGGCGCTGCGCAGCGCGCTCTTGGAGTGGTCGCCGTAGACGAGGCGGCCGTAGAGCGACGGCAGCGACGGGTCGCGCACGACGGAGCCGGGCACGATCGAGCGCCAGCCGTCGGCCTGGAACTTGTCGAGGATCGGCAGGACGCCGGTCGTGCACGGTCTCGTGGTGCTGCCCGTCAGGAAGCTGCCCTCGCAGATCCCCCAGCCGAAGTCGGCCTCGCGACCGGCGCCGTCGCCCGCCGGCACCCAGTCGAGCTCCTCGGTCGTCCCCTCGCCGACGTCGCCGACGACGAGGTCGCCGGTCAGGCGGTCGAACGAGAAGCGGTACGGGTTGCGCCCCACGACCAGACGAGCGCTCTGAAGCCGTCGGCGTCCGCGTACGGGTTGTCCGCCGGCACCGTGTACGGGCCGACGACGCCGCCGCGCGGGTCGAGCCGCAGGATCTTGCCGAGCGGGCTGGAGAGGTCGCGCGCGTTGGCTCTGGCGGCGCCGTCGCCGGGCGCCAGGTACAGCATCCCGTCTCTCCCGAACTGGAGCTGGCCGCCGTTGTGGTTCTCGGCGCCCGGGTGCGGGATCGTCAGCACCGTCCGCCGCGCGGCGAGGTCGGCCGCGTCGCCGCTCTCCGCGCGCAGCTCGTCGACGCGATTGTCGCCGTCTCTGGCGGTGTAGTAGACGTAGAAGCGGCGCGTCGACTGGAAGTCGGGCGGGAAGGCGATCGACAGCAGCCCCTCCTCCCAGCCGCTCGTCCGCACCACGCCGGAGAGGTCGGCGAAGACGCGCGCCGCGCCGCCGCGGACGACCTTCACGACGCCGCCCTGCTCGACGACGTAGAGCCGCTCGCCGTCGCCGGGCGCCCCGGCGACGTGGACCGGCGTGTCGAACGCGGGGCCGACGCGCTCCAGCC
>Ga0164243_10014837_pt1 | contig 10817 bp, 11 predicted proteins | sample OricompcompostOP_FD_108781 | JGI IMG/M metagenome (GOLD analysis project Ga0164243, IMG submission 108781) | Organic Plus compost microbial communities from Emeryville, California, USA - Original compost - Organic plus compost (OP) | ecosystem: Engineered > Solid waste > Mixed feedstock >...
ACGCTCCGAACCGCGTGAACCCTTATATTTTCAATGCTCCCAGCGCAAGGCTTAAATCAGTTGTCCGACCAAAGGATTCTCGCCTTGCCGCGCTAGCCTTCTCCGCTGCCCATGAAAGCCGCGAGCGGCCCCGTTATTTCCAGAGAACCGCGATAGATCATCTCCAGCGCGACATAAAGGATGATCAAAAGGCCGAGATAAGCGATCCAGCGATAGCGGTCGAGGAGCCGTGCGATGAAGGATGCGGCGAGTCCCATCAGCGCGATCGATAGCGCCAGACCGATGATCAGAACGGACGGGTGTTCCCGCGCCGCGCCAGCCACCGCAAGCACATTGTCGAGCGACATGGAAACGTCGGCGACGACGATCTGGGTTACCGCCTGAGTGAGAGTCTTCTTGGCCGGAACCGCCCCGTTCTCCTCAGCAGTCTCTGCCGCCGCCACAGCATCATGCAGTTCCTTCCGGGACGTGCGCAGTTCCAGCCACATCCGCCAGCAGACCCAGAGAAGCAGGAACCCGCCGACGAGAATCAGTCCGACGATCTGCAGAAGCTGTACCGCGATCGAGGCGAATGCGATCCTGAGGATCGTCGCCGCGATGATGCCGATCAGGATGGCCTTCGCCCGTTGGGAGGCGGCCAGGCCATTGGCAGCCAGTCCGATCACCACGGCGTTGTCGCCGGCCAGGACAAGATCAATCATGATGACCTGCAGCAAGGCTGCAAATCCGGCTCCGGTAAATACGTCCACCATCACTCCCCGCTGCTGCCGCGCCTCTGTTTATCTCTCGTTAGCGACATTTTCAGCGACGGTGAAGAGCCGCAAGCGAAACCATCTTGCATTCCACGCGTTTCTTCCGAGCCTCGGAGGGACCATGGCGCCGCGACCTTATTGGAAAGGCTATCTGAAGCTCTCGCTCGTCACCTGCGCCGTGTCGCTGACGCCGGCGACCAGCGAGCGTGAGAAGATTCGCTTTCACACCATCAACCGCGACACGGGACACCGTGTGCGAAGCCGCTATGTGGATGCGGAGACGGGAAAGCCGGTGGCGGACGAGGACGAAGTCCGCGGTTACGAGACCGAGGAAGGCAAGTACGTCACCTTCGAAGACGAGGAGTTGGAGGCCGTCGGGCTGGAAAGCACCCGCACCATCGACATCGACCAGTTCGTGCCCGCCGATTCGATCGACTGGATCTGGTACGATACCCCTTATTACCTGACGCCCGACGACGAGGTGGCCCAGGAGGCCTTTGCCGTGATCCGCGAGGCAATGGCGTCCACCAAAACCGTCGGCATCTCGCGTCTGGTCCTGTCGCGTCGTGAACGGGCTGTCCTGCTCCAGCCGCGCGACAAGGGTATCGTGCTGTGGACGTTGCGCTATGGCGACGAAGTGCGCGACGCGGACGAAATCTTCGCCGGCCTCGAAAACAAGAAGGTGGAATCCAAGCTTGTTTCCCTGATCGAGACCCTAATCCAGGATCTGACCACACCCTGGGATCCCGCCATGGCAAGCGACCCCATTCAGGACCGGTTGAAAGACATCATTAAAAGCAAACAGAAGAAGTCCAAGCGGCCCGCAAAGCAAAAGCCCAAGGAGGAGGAGCCGGAGCCAGCGGGAAATGTGGTCAGCATCATGGACGCGCTGAAGAAGTCTCTTGCGCAGGAGAAGAAAAAGAGCCGCTGAGGGACGGCCCGCAGCCGCGAATCAAGCCGCCCGTTTCATCCGGCCGAGTGGAACGGCTGCGCTCCAGAACTCCTCCCAAGGATCCTTTTCAAGAGCCGCAAGGCGCGTGAGCGCATTCGTCACCGTAAAATAGTCAGCGCGAAGCGCGGGGCTGAGTTCCTCCCAGGCAAGCGGCATTGAAACGGCAGCACCCGGTCGTGCGCGCGTCGAATACGGGGCAACAGCGGTCGCTCCCCGGCCATTGCGCAAATAATCAATGAGTATCTTCCCCTTGCGCTTGGCCTTCGTGACGGTGGCCACGAAGCGGGTCGGACTGTCGGATGCCATACTGTCGGCAATCCCCTTCGCAAAAGCCTTCACCTCTTCCCATTTCGCCTTCGGCTTCAGCGGCGCCACCACATGCAGGCCTTTACCACCCGAAGTCTTGACGAAGCTTTCGAGACCCGCTTTTTGCAGCCTCTCCCTCACCTCGCGTGCCGCTTCGATCACCTCTTCCCAAGAGACGCCCGGTCCTGGATCGAGGTCCATATTGATGAGGTCGGGTCTTTCGAGATCACCGAGCCTTGCTCCCCAGGGATGAATTTCCAATGTCCCGCCCTGCACCAGCCCAATGAGGCCGGGCAACCCGTCGATGGCTATGACAGGTTCGTCGTCCTCCGGATCGGTCGCCTGGAGGATGTCTTGGGATTGCCCACGCCAGGCGTGCTTCTGAAAGAAGCACTCGCCGCCCACGCCATCCGGGCAGCGCACCAGCGCCAATGGCCGATCCACGATGAACGGTCCCATTCGCGGCCAGACCTCTGCATAATAGTCGACGAGGCCCTGCTTGGTGACGCCGGCGTTCTTCCAATAGAGACGGTCGGGGTGGGTGAGGCGGAATGCGGGCGCGGCTGGGCGTTCGGTTGACACCTTCCTGCCTGTCTCCCGCTTGACGCCCTTGGGATCCTTGTCTTCCCGAAGACCACGGAAGGCCGCATGCCTTATCAGGTCGTCGGCGGTCCAGGTCCTGAATTCCACCTCCGCCACAAGTTCAGGCCGAACGAATTTCACCCCGCGCGCCTCCTCCGCCGTCAGTTTGCGGGCGAAAGGACTCTTGGGAATGCGCAGCTTGTCGAGACGCTTGAACAGATCCTGCGCAAGCGCATGGCTGAAACCTGTACCTACCCGACCGGCATGCAACAGGTCGCCTCCTTCGTAATAACCCAGAACCAGCGAACCGATCGCCCGGTTGAACGTCGTGGAGGGTACGAAGCCGGCGATCACGAACTCCTGCCGCATGGAGCATTTCGACTTGATCCAGTCCTTTCCCCTGCCCGAACGGTAGGGCGCATCGCGTATCTTGGATACGATCCCCTCCAGGCCGAGGCGGCAGGCGTGCTGTCTCACGAGTTCGCCGTCGTCTTCGAGATGTTCGCTGTAGCGAAGGAGGTTTGACGGCGCCTTTGTGAGCAGGGTTTGAAGAACGTCCTTCCTCTCCACCAGCGGCACGGACCGGAAATCAAGGCCGTCGAGGTAGAGAAGGTCAAAAAGGTAGAAGACCATCCGGTCGGTCCGCCCCTCGGAAAGAGCCGCTTGAAGCGCGGAGAAATCCGAGGCGCCGCCTGCTCCTTCCACGATCAGTTCACCATCGATGATCGCCTGCTCCACCGGCAGCGCCGCCAGCGCTGCGATGATCGGTTTTCCGAATTTCTTTGTCCAATCGAGGCCGCTGCGGGTGAAAAGCGTCACCGTTCCGCCGCGGATGTGGGCCTGGAGGCGATAACCGTCATATTTGATTTCATGCAGCCATTTCGTGCCAGGCGGAGCGGTGGTGCGGAGCGTGGCCATTTCCGGTTCGATGAATCCGGGGTAGCCTGCCTTCTTCGTCTTTTTCGGAACAGACCGCTGCTCGGCAGCCGGCTTCCCGATCCGGCCGGTTTTGGAAGACCATCCGGGCTCTTCCCCTTCCACCTCCTTGATCAACCTTCCCGTCTTCACGGATTCGGGGTGTTCTTCCAGGATATCCGGATCATCCCCGCCACGGGCGAACTCGTCGTCGGCCTTGATGAGCAGCCAGTTTTCCTTCTTTTCGCGCGGCTTCTTCGCCATCCGCACAAGATGCCAGCGACCGTGGAGTTTCTCCCCATGCAGTTCGAATTCGAGGTGGCCTTTGGCATAGCCCTTTTTTGCGTCGCCGACGGGCGACCAGCGGCCTCGGTCCCAGACGATCACCGTGCCGCCGCCATATTCACCTTTCGGGATCGTTCCTTCGAAGTCCCCATAATCGAGAGGATGATCTTCGACATGAACGGCAAGCCGCTTTTCATTGGGGATGAAGCTCGGGCCTTTGGTCACCGCCCAGCTTTTCAGCACGCCGTCCATTTCCAGCCGCAGGTCGTAGTGCAGCCGACGCGCAGCATGTTTCTGGATGACAAAGCTGTCGCCGCCCAGCGACTTCCTCTTCGCACCACGCGGCTCCGGCGTGGCGGAAAAGTCGCGTTTTTTGCGGTATGTGGCGAGCGCCATCAGCCTGCCTTGCGACGCTGTGCGGACGCGCTCTTCCTTCCTTTTTCGGCGCGCGCCTTCTTCGGAGTGCGGGCGCTCGCTTCAGCGCTCTTGCGCAGCGCATCCATAAGGTTGACCACCTTGGTCTCTTTGGGTGGCTTCTGCGGCTTGATTGCCCGGCCTTCCATTTTTGCCCGAACGAGTTCTGCCAACGCCTGATCGTAGCGGTCATCAAACGTGCGGGGATCGAATTCGCCGCTCTTGGTATCGATGATGTATTTGGCCAGATCGAGCATCTCGCCTTCGATCTTGATGTCGGGCAGATCGTCGAACACCTCGGCCGCAGGTCGCACCTCATAGTCGAAGTTGAGGGTGTTGGCCACGAGGCCCGGACCATCGGGGCGCATGACCAGCGTGCGCACACGTCGGAACAGGACGGCACGCGCGACGGCCGCCACTTTCTTGCGCCGCATCCCTTCACGGATCACGGCGAAGGAATCGGTCGCCACCGTTCCTGACGGAGCGATGAAATAAGGGCGGTCAAAATAGACCGTATCGACTTCGTCATAGGGAATGAAGGATTCGATACGAAGGGTCTTGTCGCTTTCCGGAACCGTCGCGGCTATCTCCTCGGGCTCTAGGATAAGGTACTCGCCCTCTCCCGTCTCGTAACCCTTGACCTGCTTCTCGGCCTCGACCGGCTCTTCCGTCTCCTCGTCAAGATACTGGCGATGGACGCGATTGCCGGTCTTGCGGTTGAGCACGTGGAAGGACACACGTTGCGAGGTGGTCGCCCCGGCGTAGAGAGCCACCGGTAAAGCCAGCTCGGAAATTTTCAGAAAACCCTTCCAGGAAGCGCGCGGCGCCACGGTGTCTCTCCCTTGTCAAGACCAACACCAACGCAATCCCCTGGAAGTTGTTCCGCTCGGCGGCTCGTCTTCCTGCCTCAGGCTTCGTGAAGCAAAGAAGCCCTCGCTTTTAAGGGACCCATCTCACGAACCGGCACCAAGAGTAAACAGATTATTTCTCACAAAAAATTTTCGTTATTCACAACACCCAATGGTCTTAAATACACATAATTCAGTCTATCTTTATCATAATCTTCCTGAAGAAGGAGATCCTACCTCTATTTTTTCTCTTGATTTCCACTTTCCTTGCGAATTTCTGCCACTTTCTTCTGTGACAGATCTCGTTGTGCGGGGGAGTTGTCCGGGCAAACGTCGCTCGGCCTTGGTAGGGACATTAGACACATGAGAAAATTGATCTTTGCTTCGATCTCGACGGTAGCCCTCCTGGCGCTGGCCGCCTGTGACGGCGGTGGCGGCGGAACGCAAGCTCCGGAGAGCGGAGACCAAATGGGAACGACCACCACAACGCCGGCGCCGACTGATCCGGCCGGTGGAACCGGAACCGGCACCACGACTCCCCAGTAAGCCAGTCTCAAGGGCTACGAAAATGAGGGGCGCTTCGGCGCCCCCATTTGCGAGTATGCGCGGGAACGAGGCTGCAGAAGCAGCCCGAACTCTCATCCTCGGCTTCGGCTGCTATCTTACTTGATCGAGCAGGCGCTTGCACTCCAACAGGTCGAAGAGTGCCTCCTGAAGGAGAGCGCGGTTATCCCGCGAGAGCCGTTCGTCGTCGGACGAAACAGGACCATCCTCGTCTCCCCGGCTCAGGCCGAAGAAGCGAAGGCTGGGCTTCACCTTCGGCTTTCCGACGACGAGTTCCTCGTCGGCAGAGGCCTTTTCCCTTTCCGCCGCTTTCTGCTGCGCAATGGCTTCGACAGCCGTCACGTCGCCGCGCCCGACCGCGGCCACGAATTGATTGCCGTTCTCGCGCAGGAGCTTCTGCACACCCTTGATCGTATAACCCTGGTCATAGAGCATGTGGCGGATGCCCTTGATCAGCTCCACGTCCTGGGGGCGGTAGTAGCGTCGGCCGCCGCCGCGCTTCATTGGTTTGATCTGCGAGAAACGGGTCTCCCAGAAGCGCAGCACATGCTGCGGCAGATCAAGCTCTTCGGCGACTTCGCTGATGGTGCGGAACGCGTCGGGGCTCTTGTCCATCCGGTGTTCTACCTCCTGCGAATCGGCTTTACGATATCATCAGGCCAATATGGGGCCTGACAAGCCTGGCCGGGCTCGCAAGAGCGAAACCAACAGAATTCGCCCTGCGGTTCAGCCGTTCTTGCCGCTTTTACGTGCCTGATGCGCCCGCAGGATACGGTTCTTCAAGACGTTCGATGCCTTGAAGGTCATCACCCGGCGCGGGAGGATCGGCACTTCTTCACCCGTCTTGGGGTTGCGGCCGATGCGCTCGTTCTTCTCACGAACCTGGAAAGTGGCAAAGGAAGACAGCTTCACCGTCTCGCCGCGTACGATTGCGTCGCAGACCTCCTGAAGCACCATCTCGACGATCTGAGCCGACTCGGTGCGTGAAAGGCCTACCTTCTTATAGACAGCCTCCGCGAGGTCGGCTCGTGTAACCGTCTTACCCCCCATCCGACCCTTCCAATCGTTCGAAACCATTGAAAATACAAGCGACGGGGCGACGTTAAAAAATTGACGGGCGGAGGTCAAGGACCCGGACAGGTCACGATCTCATCAAAAGGTCTACCACCGTAGCAGCACAGCGCCCCAGGTGAAGCCGCCGCCCATCGCTTCCAGAAGCACGAGATCGCCCTGTTTTATCTTCCCTTCGGATACGGCGTGGGCGAGCGCGAGCGGTACGGAAGCAGCCGAGGTGTTGCCGTGGAGGTCCACCGTGATGACCACTTTTTCCTCCGCGATACCAAGCTTCTTGGCTGAGGCGTCGATGATGCGCTTGTTTGCCTGATGCGGCACGAACCAGTCGAGGTCCTCGGCCGTTACATCGGCTTGCCGAAAGACATCTTCCACCACGTCGGTGATCATGCCCACGGCGTGCTTGAAGACTTCCCGGCCTTGCATGCGCAGATGGCCAACCGTGCGCGTGGTCGAAGGGCCACCATCCACAAAGAGCTTTTCCTTGTGCGATCCGTCGGAACGAAGCGCCGCGGCCAGAATGCCGCGGTCCGCGATCGTACCTTCGCCTTCCATCGCCTCCAGCACAGCCGCTCCCGCACCGTCGCCGAAGAGCACGCATGTCGTGCGGTCGCTCCAATCGAGGATGCGCGAGAAGGTCTCCGATCCGATGACCAGTGCCCGCTTGGCAAGACCGGCGCGAATATGCGCGTCGGCCGACGTCACCGCAAAGACGAAGCCGCTGCAGACCGCCTGCATGTCGAACGCAAAGCCGTGGTGGATGCCCAGCCGCTCCTGGATCTCGACCGCGGTTGCGGGAAACGTGTTGTTCGGCGTGGAAGTCGCAAGAACGATGAGGTCTATGTCCTGCGGGGTGAGACCAGAGTTTTGCAGAGCCTGCCTTGCCGCGGCTTCCCCCAGCGAGGCGGTCGTCTCGTCATCGGCGGCGATGTGGCGCTGGCGGATGCCGGTCCGCTGCACGATCCACTCGTCGGAGGTGTCGACCAGCGTCTCGAATTCCTTGTTCGTCATGATACGGCGCGGCAGGGCTGAACCGACACCGCGCACGGTGGACCTGATCATTCTTGTTCCTTACGCATTGGACACCGCGCCCGCGGCCACCGCCGGATTGCGGGCGTGATAGAGGTCGAGCGTGGCCCGCGTCTTCTCGAAGACGCCGCTCCTTACCATTTCGTAGCCGAGTTCCACGGCTGCGGCGAAGCCTTCCTCGTCTGCACCGCCATGGCTTTTAATGACGATGCCTTTCAAGCCCAGGAATACGCCGCCATTGATCTTGCGCACATCCATCTTCTCGCGCAGGCGCTGGAAGGCCCCACGCGCAAGGAGATAACCGAGCCGGGCCATCAGGGTCCGTCCCATGGCGGCGCGCAGATACTCGGCGATCTGCCGGGCCGTGCCTTCGGCCGATTTGAGCGCGATGTTGCCGGAAAAGCCTTCCGTCACCACCACGTCCACAGTGCCTTTGCCGATGTCATCGCCTTCGACAAAGCCGTGATACTGCATGGTGTCGAGCGCCGCCTCGCGCAGCATCCGGCCGGCTTCCTTCACCTCTTCCTGGCCCTTTATCTCCTCGACTCCCACGTTGAGAAGCCCCACGGTCGGACGCTCGATGTCGAAAAGCGCGTTCGCCATGGCGGCGCCGAGGATCGCGAAATCGACGAGTTGCTGGGCATCCGCGCCGATCGTGGCCCCGACGTCGAGAACAATGCTTTCCCCCCTGATCGTGGGCCAGATGGCGGCGATTGCCGGGCGTTCGATGCCGGCCATCGTACGCAGGCAGAATTTCGACATGGCCATCAGCGCGCCGGTATTGCCTGCGGAAATGCAAGCATCCGCCTCGCCCGTCTTCACCGCCTCGATCGCCCGCCACATAGAGGACTTCCAGCGTCCCTGCCGCAGCGCCTGGCTCGGCTTGTCGTCCATGCGCACCGCGACATCGCAATGGAAGAAATCGCTGACATCACGCAGGCGCGGCAGGCGTTCCAGCACGGGGCGGACCTGATCCTCCCGGCCGAAAATGAGGAAGCGAGCATCGGGCCTGCGTTCCACGACCCGCACGAGAGCTGGAAGCGTCACTTCCGGCCCATGGTCTCCGCCCATTGCATCGATCGATATGCGTATCACGCTGTTAAGCCTCGAACGGAACGGAGCCCCCGGGAAAGTTCGGCGAAAATAGCGATTTTGCGCGGCGGCACAACCTTGATTTCATCACTATTCACCCAACTAGCCGTTCCCCTTGAGCTTCTTCAGAGCTTCGTAAAGCGGGCCGGAGCCCTCCTCCTCGCCTTGAGTGTGGGGAATTTCAAGAGCAGAACCTTCCTTGCGGGGATAGGGATCGATACCGAGTTCGAAAAACTCTTCCGCCAACGCTCCTATGTCGATCGAATCTCCCTCGAACGGTTCCGGCAGATCCGCGCCTTCCGCCTGGACGAGAATTTCCCCGCTTTCGCCTTCGGCTCGCGCCAGACGTGAATTCTCCGGGACGAAAATCGCCGAGACCTCCTCGTCGATTCGGGCGGAAATCGGCTCGAGCGTGACGATGCAGGCCTGAATGATGTCTGCCTCCACGCGTCCGGTCACACGCACGCCGTCGCCTTTCCATGGCCGCGCTACGAGCTCGGTCGAAAACCTTTCGACTGCAAGCAGCCCGTGATGGCGAGCCAACTCCGCGCGTTGCTGCGAATCAGCCTCGATCGTCACCGTGGTTCCCTTCGCCGGCAGGTTCCTCACCTGCAGCTTATAGGAAACGGGACTCTTTCCCGGTTCGCTGGCCATGGATCATTTCTCCTGCGGCAAAGGCGCGAAGCGGAGCTTTCCGGAAAGCAGCTCCTCAACGGAGAGTCCCGCCATCTCACGATGGGCATCGAGCACATAGGCCGCAAGCGCTGCCGCCTCATTCCATACCGCGCGATCAGGCGCAATGTTCCTTTTCAAGGCCTCGGCAAGGACCACCCCGTCTGCAGCTTCCACCGCCTGCCCATAAGCGGCGAGCCTCCCGTAAAACATGCGTGCCAGCTTCTTCATGCGCTTGGGCACGCCCATATCGCCGATGCCGAGTTCCCGCAACGAATGATCGACTTCCCGAAAGAAGTGGTCCGTCACGTCCTGGGCGACATCGCGCAATCCGCCCTTCTCGCCCCGAAGGCGATGCAGGAACAGGAAGAGGTGGAGGGACAGCATCTCGAAGCGCCCAAGCGGCGTATCGGGCACCTGCCAGTCCGAATAGAGCTGCGGCCGCCGTGCGGCTGCCACGATTTCCCCGTAGAGAGCATCCACTACAAGTCGACGGGCGCGTCTTTGCGCGCCGAACGGCCACTGGAACATGACGGCGCCCTCCTTCGGCTGGGTTTGATGCCTTCCGCAGCAGGACCGTGGACCCGTCCAGTTGCATCGGCGCGAAAGCTGGTTTACCGGTTTTGCCAACCTGTGCAAGGTGGGCGGCCGGCCATTGGTCGGTCTGGAGAGTCAAGGAGATGTCGTTGCGGGTTCGGAAAATCAATGGGAGCCATGCCTGCCGGGTGGGCCTTCTTGTCGCGCTCGGAAGCGCCACGCTGGCGGCCAGCGGCTGCAGTAATGTCGCCTCGACACTGAATGGGCGCGAAGTCCTCACCCATGGCTATGTCATCGACCAGCAGGCTCTGGAGCTGGTGCCGGTGGGTTCAAGCCGCGAGCAGGTTCTTCTCGCGCTCGGCACGCCGTCGACCACGGCGACCTTCGACGATGAGGTGTTCTACTACATCTCGCAGAAGCGCGTGCGCAACGTCGCCTTCCAGAATCCCAAGCTGGTCGACCAGCAGGTGCTCGCCGTCTATTTCGGCCCCGACCAGCGCGTCCGGCAGATCGCCCACTACGGGCTCAAGGACGGCAAGATTTTCGACTTCATCTCGCGCACAACGCCGACCGGTGGCCGAGACCAGAACTTCATCGCACAGATGATCGCCGGCGTGGTCAAGGGTGCCCCTCCGTCCAACCCGTTGGGCGTGGGCGGCGGCCAATAGCCGATATCCGGATCAACGAAAAAGGCCCGCATCTCCGCGGGCCTTTTTGTATGACGCCGGGATTGCGTGCTCAGTGCGCGAGCACCGCGAGCAGGAGAAGCGCCATGATGTTGGTGATCTTGATCGCCGG
>Ga0164243_10014838_pt1 | contig 10816 bp, 15 predicted proteins | sample OricompcompostOP_FD_108781 | JGI IMG/M metagenome (GOLD analysis project Ga0164243, IMG submission 108781) | Organic Plus compost microbial communities from Emeryville, California, USA - Original compost - Organic plus compost (OP) | ecosystem: Engineered > Solid waste > Mixed feedstock >...
CCTCGCGCTGAGACCGGCGGGCCGCCCGCTTAGACCGAGGAGCTGGGCCGTCCCTGGGCCGTCCGACGTCGCTCGACAGTGGCCAATGACGACCAACGACGACCACCAGGCGCACGAGCCCACCGCTCCTGAGCAGGGAAAACGCAGGTCACCAAGATCCCCGGCAAGACCCAGGGCAAGAAGAAGTAAGGGTCGTAAGGGCCTGCGCGTAAGCCCCCTGCCTGCGGGTTCTCCGCCAGGAGGGGGCTTTTCGCTGTAGTCCGCTGCCGCTGGGCCGTCAGGCGGGGCGGGTCAGGCGGTTCGTCAGGACACGCGCCCGGGATCGCTGGACCTTTCGCGCCTGGGAAGCGGCGAAGCGCAGCAGGCCCAGGGGTGTCCGCAGGCGGAGGGTGTCGGTGACGACGCTGCCGGCCCCGGCGCGGTCGATGACGAAGCGGTAGCTCATGCGGACCCCGCCGGGGCTACGGACCTCGCCGGAAACCTCGGCGGAGTGCGGGAGGCCGTCAGAGGCGGCGGCCAGCGTGACGTCGATGAGGTTGTCGTGCCGCACGACGCCAAGGAAGCGGAAACGCTCCACGGCCGTGTAGTGCACGGTGCCGCCGTCACGCCGCACGTCGCGGACGGCGACGACGAGCGGCGACAGGCCGACGTAGTGCGACGGTTCGGCCAGGTACGCGAAGACCTCCTCCGGCGGCGCGGCGATCTCGAACGAGTGCTTGAGCTCGGTGGACGGCACCTCGGCCCCTTCTCGATACGGCACGCCTGCACGGTGATCCTGCCATCGCCCCTATATGAAGCGGCAGAAGCGGCAGAAGCGGCAGCCACGCTCTTCCGGGACCGCGATGAGTTCCGGCACGTTCCGGAGTCCTCAGGTGCGTCCATCTTCCGCGCGCACCTGGAGGCACGTTGAAGCTCTTGCTCACGTCGGGCGGCGTCACGAACCCGAGCATCCGGTCGGCACTCGTGCAGCTCCTCGGCAAGCCGATCGACGAGTGCCACGCCCTCTGCATCCCGACGGCACAGTGGGGTCACCCGATGTGCGGCCCGGCATCGGTGCGGGGCTTCGTGGCTGCCGAGCCACGGTGGCAGCACCTGACCGGTCTGGGCTGGGGGTCGCTCGGCGTCCTGGAACTCACCGCCCTGCCGACCATCGGCACGGAGCGATGGGTCCCCTGGGTCCGGGACGCCGACGTCCTCCTGGTCGGCGGCGGCGACGCGACCTACCTGTGCCATTGGATGCGGGAGTCGGGGCTGGCGGACCTGCTGCCGTCGCTGCCGGACACGGTCTGGGTGGGGGTGAGCGCCGGAAGCATGGTGATGACGCCTCGGATCGGCACGTACTTCGTCGAGTGGCCGTCCGCCCCGGACGACCGCACCCTGGGAGTCGTCGACTTCTCGATCTTCCCGCACCTGGACGCGTTCCCGGAGAACACCATGGCCGACGCGGAGCGCTGGGCCGCGGACCTCGGCGTCCCGTCCTACGCCATCGACGAGCAGACGGCCGTCAAGGTCGTCGACGGCATGGTCGAGGTGATCTCCGAAGGACGGTGGAAGAAGTTCGGGGCGTAGCGGCACATAGGCTGAACCGCATGATCGAGGGTCCCGCACGCATAGCTCCTCCGGAAGCCGCAGCGTCCGAGGGGCGTCGTCTGTGCGCCCTGCTGGTCGACGGGGTGACCGGCCTGCTGGCCGGTCTCGCGATCGGAGTCGCGGCAAGCACGTCCCCGGGCTGGCCCACACCTTGGGTGGCCGGTCTGGGCGGTGCCCTCGCCGTGTCCTTGGCCAATCACGTCCTCGTGACCTGGGCTGCGCAGCGAAGCCTGGGAAAGCTGGCCGCCGGCCTGCGGGTGGTGCGGGGCACCGACGGCGGACGGCCTCAACTGCCCGCACTGGCACGGCGGTGGATCTACGGTCTCGGCTGGATGCTGTTCGCCGTACCCCTCCATGTCGCATCGGACAGCGACATCCGGCAGCAGGACGCGTGCGGGCTGCGTATCGTCCGCCACATCTCCGGTGGGAGGGTCTGAGGGACGCCTGAACGTCAGAACGGGCGTTGGGGAGAGCGTCCCTCAGGGCGTTGTCCGGGCACCCGTTGCTGGACGGCCGTGCCGCCACTCGTACGCGCCGGGGGACGTCTCGGCCACGGTTCTCCTGAGGCAGCTCGGTCCACGGCACCCGGGAGGGCGGATGCCGTGGACCGAAGAGGGGGTAGCGGTCAGGCCGCCAGGGGGACCTGCGTGCCCGGAGCCGCGCCCGGGTAGGCCTCGGTCACGCGGTTCAGTTCTCGCTGCATGTACCAGACGTTGATGCCGAAGACGAAGGCCAGCCAGGTGCTCGCGGCGGGGCTGCACGTGACCTGGAGGCCTGCCGCGCGCTGGGCGTTCGCGATCGCCTTGCCGGTGTTGTGGAACGAGATCAGCGGGGCGATCAGGGTCCAGCTCAGGAAGAGCAGCACCAGCATGCTGCCCGCGGGGCTGAGGTCCTGACGGCGGTCGTGCTCGTTCAGCTCCTTGTGGATCTTGTAGTACCAGACCAGCTGGTAGATGCCGAGCGTGATGATCGGCAGACCCAGCCACACGGCGACGGGGCCGCGGCGCTTCATGGCCAGTCCGGACAGGGGGGCCGCGGCGTTCGGACCGGGCTCGGTGGGCTGTGTGTTGGCCATGGCGGCGCTCCAGGTGCGGGTGCGGAGTGATGCACTGATGCGTACTGATCAGTACTGATCTCGGGCCGCGCCAGCATGGCAAGAAGTGAGCGCTACGTGAAGATCCGTGATGCTTTCATGAATACTTTTGTCACGCCATCGTGATCAAGTTCCGCCCCGCCGAGGTCAGACGCGCGTGCGCCGGGCGCGGAGGTAGCGGGCGCCCAGGGCCGTCAGGGCGGCGAGGGTGACGAGGCCGGTGGCCAGGTTCACCACGAGGGGGGCCTGGGCGACGGACGCGACGAGGTTGGCCACGCCGCTCACGGCCACGACGGTCCACAGGGCCGTGTGGGTCGCGGAGTTGTCGGAGGCCTTGGGGTGGGTGGTCGTCATGGTGGCTGCTCCTACCGGGAGTTCGGACGTCGGTTCCGTGGTCTCCACGCTAGGGAGCGGGGGGTTCGGGGTCGCCCCGGCGAGCACCCCTGTTCGCGGTACAGCAGGCTGTACCGTCCGCCTCAGCGTTCGTGCGGCACGCGCGGGCGGCTGACCGGGACGACGGTGAGGAGGCCGTCCAGCCCCTTGTAGGTGTCCGCCGTGGCGTCCTGGTCGGCGCGGAACGTGTCGAGGTCGATGGCGGGGGCGGTCCTGGACATCGCGGCGAACTCCTGGCGGGAGACGAACCGACGGCGCCCGCGCATCGGCACCAGCTGGCCGATCGGGTGGCCGTCACGCGTGACGGTGAACGACTGACCGCTCTGCACGGCGTCCATGATCTCGCGGTACCGGTTCCGCAGATCCCGCTGGGTGATTTCCGGCTGAGGGCTCATCCTCACGACGGTAAGCAAGGCGTGGCACCTGGTGCCACGCCTTGCCGCGAACCTACGCTCAGCCCCGCGCCAGCAGTTCCAGCGTGTCGATCACCCGGTTCGAGAAACCCCACTCGTTGTCGTACCAGGCGACCACCTTGATGTGGCGGCCGTCGACGCGGGTGAGGGCCGAGTCGAAGATGGACGACGCCGGGTTGCCGGTGATGTCCGAGGAGACCAGCGGGTCCTCCGAGTACTCGAGGACGCCGGCCAGCGGGCCCTCCGCGGCCGTGCGGTACGCGGCCAGCACGTCCTCGCGCGTCACGTCACGGGAGACCGTCGTGTTGAGCTCGACGATCGACCCCACCGGCACCGGCACGCGGATCGAGTCGCCGGACAGCTTGCCGTCGAGGTTCGGCAGCACCAGGCCGATCGCCTTCGCGGCGCCCGTCGTGGTCGGCACGATGTTGACGCCGGCGGCGCGGGCCCGGCGCGGGTCGCGGTGCGGGCCGTCCTGGAGGTTCTGCTCCTGCGTGTAGGCGTGCACGGTCGTCATGAACCCGTGCTCGATGCCGGCCAGGTCGTCGAGGACGGCGGCCAGCGGCGCGAGCGCGTTGGTGGTGCAGGACGCGTTGGAGACGATGGTGTGCAGCTCGGCGTCGTACGCGTCGGTGTTCACGCCGTACGCCAGCGTCACGTCCGCGCCGTCCGAGGGCGCACTGACCAGTACCTTCCGCGCGCCCGCGTCGAGGTGGGCGCGGGCGGCCTTGGCCGAGGTGAAGCGGCCGGTGGCCTCCAGCACGAGGTCGACGTCCAGCTCGGCCCAGGGCAGCTGGGCCGGTTCGCGCTCGGCCAGCACCTTGATCCGGCGGCCGTCCACGACGAGGGTGTCGCCGTCGACGCTCACCGGGCGTCCGAGGCGCCCCGAGGTGCTGTCGAAGGCGAGCAGCCGGGCGAGGGCGGCCGGCTCGGTCAGGTCGTTGACGGCGACGACCTCCAGGGCGGTGTCCCGCTCCAGCAGGGCACGGAGCACGTTGCGTCCGATGCGGCCGAATCCGTTGATGGCGATGCGAGTCATGAGTGGTGTCCCTTCCTCTCGTCACCCAGGCTCGCGCGCCGTCGGCGCCGCTGACAGTGGCGGGATCGCCATGGTTCACAAGGATCCTGCCAAGCCGCCGAGAACCGCGGATCACTCGCCTCGCGTGAACGTCCGCCGGTACTCGCTCGGCGTCGTGCCGAGGATCCGCTGGAAGTGCAGCCGCAGATTCGCCCCGGTGCCGAGCCCGGTGTCGGCGGCGATCTGCTCGACGCTGCGCTGCGAGCGTTCCAGCAGCTCACGGGCCAGGTCGACGCGGGCGCGCATCACCCACTGCATCGGCGTGTAGCCGGTCTCCTCCACGAACCGCCGGGAGAACGTCCGCGGCGACACCCCCGCCTGCCGCGCCAGCACCTCCAGGGTGAGCGGCTCGCCCAGCCGGTGCAGCGCCCACTCGCGCGTCGCCGCGAACCGCTCGCCCAGCGGCTCGGGCACGCTGCGCGGCACGTACTGGGCCTGGCCCCCGCTGCGGTACGGCGCCGCGACCAGCCGCCGGGCCGCGTGGTTGGACGCGGCCACGCCGAGGTCGCCGCGCAGGATGTGCAGGCACAGGTCGATTCCGGAGGCGGCGCCCGCCGAGGTGAGCACGCTGCCCTCGTCGACGAACAGCACGTTCTCGTCGACGTGGACGCGCGGATGCCGGGCCATGAGGGCGCGTGTGTAGTGCCAGTGCGTGGTGGCGCGCCGCCCGTCCAGCAGGCCGGTGGCGGCCAGCGCGAACGCGCCCGTCGAGATCGCGGCGAGCCGCGCGCCCCGCTCGTGCGCGGCGACCAGCGCGTCGACCACGGCGGGCGGCGGATCCTCACGGTCCGGGAAGCGGTACCCGGGCACGAAGACGATGTCGGCCCACTCCAGCGCGTCGAGGCCGTGCGACACGGCGTACGCGAGACCGTCCCCGCCGGTCACCAGGCCGGGCGCCGCCCCGCACACCCGCACCTCGTACGGCATGCTCGCGCGGGTCGTGAAGACCTGCGCGGGAATCCCGACGTCGAGCGGCTTCGCGCCCTCGAGCACCAGGACGGCGACACGGTGGAGGCGGGGTGCGGGCACGGAAAAAGCGTACGCGGCGCGCCACCGCGTCCGGCCTCGCCCGGTCGTGACCGCCCCGGTTCCGCCACCCGAGGGCGGGCGGGCGGAACGGGGCGGTGGACCCGGACCGTTCGGGCGGCTGCCGGAGCAGCCGTCCGGTTCACTCGGGCAGGGAGAACGAGCCCGAGCCCAGTTGGTGGCCGCAGAGGGCGGCGACGTTTCGCGTGGCCTCGCTGAGTTCCAGTTCGGACGTCGAGTCGGAGTCCGCTATGGACTCCAGCCGTTCCGCGTCGGCGGACAGATCCTCCGGCCCCTCGTAACGGCCGGCCACGTCGGCGAGGTCGCCCGCCGCTGAGAACACCGGGTTGCCGAACACCTGACCGATACCCAGCCGGTTACCCAGCGAGTCGTACTTGTCGCAGACCTCCTCCTGGGTCGTCGGCCCCGTGGAGCACCCGGCGGTCGTCGCGGTGAACAGCCCCGCGACGACGAGGGCCGCAGCGACGCTCCGTAAGCGCAGGACGTGGTGTGTCATCTCTCGCATGCCTCTCCTTGTCGCCGTCCCGCCCCGCGGTCGGAGCGGTCCGAATGCCGTGCGACGGCCTCTCACCGCGTGCCCCGGTCCCGACGGCGCCGCTGCTCGGGCTCCATGGTCACGTGGGCGTCTCCCCCGGCGACGACCGCGCCGTCCATGTACACACTTCGGCCCGCGCTGACGGACACCCCGCCGTGGCCGGCGCCGTCACGCCCGTCGCGCGTGCCGGGCTCGGACTCCCCGGCGATCCGGAGGGCGCAGGCGGGATCACCCGGCACGTGCAGATACGCCCGGGCCCTGGTCTCCTTGACCTGGAAGGTGACGGGGTGGAACGTCGCCGGCTCCACGCCCGGGAGACCCGCGCGGACCACCGCGTCGTGAACGGCCTCGGAGACCAGGACCGCCGTGTCGCCCGTGGCCTCGTCGAGTGCCTGGCGCAGCGGCGCCCCGTCGCACAGGCGGAAGACGTGGTTCACCGCGTTGCCCGCGAAGCCGTGGCGGTCGCGGTGCACGGAACCCTCGTGGACGGCGATCCTCAGCCGGAGCAGCGGGTCGCTGCGCCTCCTGCCGCCCAGGCCGTTCTCCAGCCGCGGCAGCACGTCGGTGAACAGCGTTCCCGGCGGCAGGGCGGGGTCGGGGGGTATGACGACCAGCACCCCGTCCCCTCGGTCCTCGTGACGGCACGCCCCCCAGAGTTCTTCGGTGAACGCCGACTTCATCTCGGCGTAGAGATCGCTGCGGGCGCGCAGCTGCGCGTGGTCACTGCGTGAACTGAACTCCTTGATGTCGGCGAAGAGGATCTGGGAGTGCTGGGCATGGCTGATCACAGCGGGGTCGCATTCTGTCGGAGGTGGCGCCGGCCGCGGGCCGGCGAGGACGCGGACTATGTCGTCGGGATCTGGAAGGCGCCGCAGCGCAGTTCCTGGCTCCTCGCGTCGACCAGCGAGAGGAAGATGCCGACCCGGCAGAGCTTCAGCAGTGCGTAGTCGCTGGGGTCGACCTGCCAACGCCCGCCGGTGTGGACGAGCCGTACGGTGCCTTGGCCCTTGCCCTTCCAGCTGAGCATCACCTGGGCGCCGGTGGCGGTCTTCTCGGGCTCGCCCAGGCCGATCTCGTCGACCCGTTCGCGGTAGGGCGCTGACTTCTCCGAGAACACCGAGCCCATCGCGCTCTCGCACGCCCTGTCCCCCGGCGCCACCAGGTGGCACCAGGACGCGGCGTCCCCGAGCCGCTCGGCTTCGCGGGTCTGCTCGACGGTGTGCCCGGCGCCGGTCAGCCCCTCCTCGTTCACGACGGAGAGGTCGACCCCGGACCCGTCGCCGGAGCCCAGCGAGATTCCGCCCCAGGTCGCTCCGGATATCAGAACGATTCCCACGATTACGGCCACCGGGTGCGCGTAAGCCCACTCCTGGGCCTTCTTGACGATCGTGACGTTGGTCTCGTGCGTGACGTTGGTCTCGTGCCGGTCGCCGATGTGCGCGTTGTCACCCATACGCAGATCACGGCCGGCCACGGCTCCGTTGACGGTGACGTCGCGGTCGGACCGCATGTACACCCCGTACGGTGCGCCGCCCGAGTCCTGTTCGTCGTCCGGGTTGCGGCGCTGCGGAGGCTGCTGCTCATCGAGCATCTGTCATACCTGTCTACTCATGTGGCGATACCGCACATGAGAGCAGCACTCAGCTGAACAAAATGAGGCAACTGCCTCTCAACGACAGGTGACTTCGGGACACTGCCGAAGTGAGGCACACGACGTTCTGGGACTCGCTCGACCACGACGAACGCAAGGCCATGGAACGTGTCGGCCGCGTCCCACGGGACCCTTTCGAACCCGGTGACACCATCCTGCGGCAGAGCGACCACGCCGACCGGGCCGCGCTGATCATCAGCGGGAAGTGCCGTGTGCTGTGGCACGGAGAGCACAACCGCACGACCTACCTGGCCACCCGACGGGGCGGTGAACTGATCGGCGAGATGGGCGTGCTCGACGGAGGTCCCCGGACCGCGACCGTCGTCGCGCTGCAGCAGACCTACGTCCGCTGGTACGGGAGTGAGGCGTTCCTGGGACTGCTGGCCGAGTGTCCCGGGATCCTCCAGAAGGTGTTCCTGTCCGTCTGCACGCGGCTCAAGGAGTCGGACCACCACCGCATCGCCATCGCGAGCGCGCCCGCACGGCTCCGGCTCGGCCGCCTGCTCGTACGGCTCGCGGAGGTCGAGGGTGTGCCCACGGCCCAGGGCATCGAGGTCAGGGTGACGCAGACGGAGCTGGGCGACTGGACCGGCATGGGCCGCGAGGCAGCCGGAAGGCGGGTCAGAGAGCTGCAGAAGCTCAGTTTTGTCGCTGACGCCCCGGCGCGGTCACGCGTGACCGTGACCGATCTCGCGGCGCTGCGCCGGTACGCCTTCGGCTCCGGGGACTCGGACAGCACATCCGCCTGACCCGGCCGTGCCGCGCAGTGGCCCGTGGACCGACCTCACGGATGCATCCGCGCCCCCTTCAACACCTTGTCCACGGCGTTCCTCGGCCCGTGGACCGCGAGACCCACCAGGTCCAGGTCCGAAGTACCGACGGCCCGGACCGCCGCGCGGTTGGCGTCGTCGTGGCCGGTGGCGAAGAGGTCGGAGGTGAAGACCGCGCGGGGCAGGGCGCGGGAGAGGGCGCGTTCGTGGGCCGCCTTCAGGGTCTCCTTGGCGCCCTGGAAGACCAGCACGGGCTGGCGGAACATCGGCAGGTACGGCACGCCGTCCGCGTCCTCGTACGGCTGCCCGATCAGTTCCGGAATCTGCGTACCCAGGCCGCTGACCAGGAACGCGGTGACGTTGAGGCGCTGCCAGGACTCCAGGTCCTCCCGCAGCAGGACGGCGATCTTCGTGTCGAAACGGGTGCTCGTGCTCATGCCTCGAGACTTCCGCCCGGGTCCGCCCCGCGTCTTGTACGTTGTTTGCATGCCCGCCCCGGCATCCTTTCCTCCGGCAGCCTCACCCCCGGCCACGGTCAGCGCCTGGCGGCCCTCCGTCCCCGGCGTCGTGGAGGTGTTCCACGCCCGGTTCACCGAGTACGCCTACCCGATGCACGTCCACGACGCCTGGACGCTGCTGATCGTCGACTCCGGCGCCGTGCGGTACGACCTGGACCGGCACGAGCACGGCACCCCCAACGACACGGTGACCCTGCTGCCGCCGCACGTCCCGCACAACGGCGAACCCGCGACCGAGGAGGGCTTCCGCAAGCGGGTGCTGTACCTGGACTCCAGCCGGCTCGGCGACGACCTCATCGGGGCCGCCGTGGACCGCCCCGACCTGCGCGATCCCCTGCTGCGGCGGCGGGTCGGACAGGTGCACTCCGCGCTGGTGCGGCCGGGCGACGAACTGGAGGCGGAGAGCCGGCTGACGCTGGTCGGTGAGCGGCTGCGCGAGCATCTGCGGTCGCGGGAGCCTGCCGCGCCCCGCCGCCCCGACCCGGTACTGGCGCGGCGGCTGCGCGAGTTGCTCGACGCGCGGGTGGCCGACGGGCTGACGCTGGCGGAGGCGGGGGCCGAGCTGTCGGCCCATCCCGCCCATCTGGTACGGGCGTTCAGCACCGCGTACGGCATCCCGCCGCACCAGTACCTGATGTCCCGTCGGGTCGGGCGGGCGCGGCGGCTGCTGCTGGAGGGGTGGCCGCCGGGCGACGTCGCGGCCGCATCGGGCTTCTACGACCAGGCCCACCTGACCCGGCACTTCCGCCGGCTGGTGGGGGTCACTCCGGGGCGGTACCGGAGCGCGGAACGCCCGTGAGCAAGCACGCCGTCGGGGGTCCGCACGCGCGAACCCCCGGCGGAGCGCTGGTCACTTCACGTCGACGTAGTCCGCCGCCGACGTCGCCCCGCCGGTCGTGGTCGTCTGGCCGAACATCCAGCGCCAGTAACCGTCCGCGGTCGCCTTCACCGTGGTCTTCAGCGACCCGCTGGAGTTAGCCCGCACCGTCTTGACCGCCGTCCACGCGGTGGTGCCCGCCTTGCGGAACTCGAGCCGGGCCGCCTTGCCGCCGTAGGCGGAGTAGGCGCGCCTCGCCCAGTCGGCGCGCGTCAGCTTGCCCGTGACGGTGAGCGTCCTGTTCCTGACCACCGGCTCCGGCGAGGCGTTGACCGTGGCCCGGGCGGCCCGCTTGACCTGGAGGGTGGCCGAGCTGTTCAGGTACTCGTGCTTGATCTTGCCCTTCACGTCCAGGAGGGCGACGAACGCCAGCTTCCACGTCGTGGCGTCCGCGGCCGAGTCGAGGTTCTCGCGGGGCCGGATACGCAGCGCCCCCTCGCAGTTCGCGGCGCGCGAGCCGTCCTCGTTGCACGTGATCATGTCGTGGTGGAAGACCTGGTTGCCCGGGCCCTCGTAGGCCTTGACCGCCGTCGTGCCGTGGTACATGAACGGCATGGCCGACGCGGTGCTGATGGTGTGCCCGGCGGGCCAGGTCACCCGGAAGCTGATCGTCGGGTACTTCGTCTCGGTGGTGCCCACCACGATGGGCTTGCCCTTGTTCACGACCACCTTCGACACCTTGATGCCGGTGTCGGCGGCCTGGGCGGGCTGAGCGGTCAGCACCCCGAGGGCGATCGTTCCGCCGAGCACCGCCGCCAGGGCGGATCTGCCAGTGCGCATGCACGTCCTCTTCATGCATGGGGCCCCTGTGTCCGGGGCCCGGATCGCGGCAGGCTAACAGCCCGGTTCCG
>Ga0164243_10014839_pt1 | contig 10816 bp, 10 predicted proteins | sample OricompcompostOP_FD_108781 | JGI IMG/M metagenome (GOLD analysis project Ga0164243, IMG submission 108781) | Organic Plus compost microbial communities from Emeryville, California, USA - Original compost - Organic plus compost (OP) | ecosystem: Engineered > Solid waste > Mixed feedstock >...
ATTGATGGTCAGGTTGACCACCCGTCCGTTGCCCACAAGGGTTTCGGTCTCCCGGTTTGAGTACACCCGCTCACCGCCGCGAAAAGCGACCAACTCCGGACCTCTCTCACCCACCAGAGCAAGCCCCGGAGAAGCCGAAAGAGTGCCCGTCGCATAGCCTCTGATCCCGGACAAGGCCTTGGTCCACCCACTCCCATACCGGTGAACCGCGTAATTCAAGCCGGCGTAGATATTGGCAAGTGGGTTGAGAATGCCAAGAGGCTTGTACGGTCCCGCGTACGCGTTGAACGTCGACGGGATTGTCTGCATGAGACCCTGAGACGGGTGGCCCAGCTTCGCGTTGATGTCCCACAGGTTGATGGCGTTCGGATTACCCCCGGACTCGACCTGAATACGGTGGAGAACCAAAGGCACATACTCCTGAGACAGGCCAAGCTGTGCGAGAGCCATCTTGACCTGAGGAGTCCACCTCGTCACAGCACTCCCAAGACCTGGAGTGCTGAACTGGGCAGCAAGCACGGCGTCGATATCCGGCTGTTTCACCGAGAGATGGTCCCCGCTGAAATCAAAAAGGCCATCCAGGTTAGGGAGAGCCTCCTTGGCTGTGGAGTAGATGTCGGAGATGACCTGCTTGGCATAGTCCTTGGGACTGGCCCAAATCTGGCCCAGTGACTTCACCATGTCGATCAGGCCGTCATACTCGGCCGACATTAGATCCCACACACCGCTCAAGGCGTCCTTCACGGTGCCTATCGGGTCAGTCAGGAGGGCCTTTCCCCCATTCCAGAGACTCTTCACCGAGTCCCAGAGACCCCCGAGCAGGTTGCCGATCACCTGCTTCGCCGTCTTCGCGGAGATCAGGTCACTGAGGAAGCGTCCACCTCGCTCCAGGATGTTCCCGTGACCCTTCCACACGTCATCCCAGAAATAGTCGCCGGCGATGGGAGATATGGCACCCACCACAGCACCGAGCACCTGAGACACACCGTCAGGCACAGGAGCCTTCTTCAGGAAGTTCCACGTGTCCCGAGAGATGAAATTGTAGATCCCCTCGAAGCGGCCGGCGATGTCCGATCCGATGAAATGAGACCCGTCCGTGCCAGCGCCGACCACACCCGTGTGCACGTCACCACCAAGGGTCCGGGACCCACTGTCCATCACCATGGTCGCGGACGCACCAAGAACATCCCGAGAAATGTCGAAGGTCCGCGCCATGTCGATCAGGGATCCGAGCCCCCACTCATCGATGATTCCGCCACGGGCAAGCCTCATGGCCCGGCGGACACCCGGAACACCTTTCGTCCGGGCAATCGAGTTCATGCGGGTAACGAATTCGGGTCCCACCGCGGCAGTCCACTCAGGCCGCATCACAGCCTCACCACCGGAGAGGTGCAGCTCTCCCGCAGTAGGGCTGATGAAGGTGTGCACGTCCCGCCCCGGCGTGTAGCCGGGCAAAACACCGCCGGATGCCTTGCGGGTTTTCTTCGAGCCGCTGGACGAGCCCCCACTGCTCTTGCCGATAGCGTGATTGGCGATGTCGTTCAGGCGGTCATTCAGGGTCTTGGCGTGCTTCCCTGAAGTGTCCAGGGCAGCACCAAGATCTTTGACCCGCTTGATGATGCTCGCGAGACTGCGACCATTCAGGGTCGTGATCCGTCCGGTCAGCCCGGACTTCGCCGTGCCGACTAGCTTGTACACGTCGTTTACCGCGTTGTACAGGCTTGCCTTCGACCCGTGGAACTCGCCACGGACAGCCGACAGCTTCCGCCCATTGAGGTCATTGACACGACTGATAGCATCCCGGATCTTCGCTATCAGCTTGCCGACAGCATTCGTGGTGTCCGCGGCCTGTGCCTGAAGGTTGGACAGCTTCCTGGAGTTCAGGGAGTTCACCGAGTGAGAGGTGTCATCGATCTTGTTCTTGAGATCGATGACAGTGCCATGAGCAGAGTCGACCTGGACCTTGAGCGCAGTGAGTTTCTTACCGTCCAGGTCGCCGATAGCTTCCTTGGAAGCCCTGATCTCCTTCGTGAGATCGTCAATCTTCTCCTTGAGAGAGGAAACCTCCCGACTCACTGACCCGAGGCTCTGGCGGTCGAGCTGCTGAAGCTGGTCCCTAATGTCGTCGACGGACCGAGCCGCACCCTGCGCAGCATACTGAAGGCTGCCACTACCAGAGGCCGAAGAGCCGGCGAACTGGTCCACCAGACTACGAATAGACGTCCGGCTGACCTCACGGATCTGACGCTGAAGATCAGTGATTCGCGCCTCAGTGTCCCGGATAGCATCCTCGGTCTCACGGATCTGCCGAGTGAGCTGGCCCCGGCCTGAGTCCTGGCCGGTGATTCTGTCCCGGACACGAGCAACCGGACCACGAACATCCCCACCACGGAGTTCGGTGCGCCGGCTGCGGTACCCCTGAAGGAAGCCGTCACCGGCGCGGGCAGACTGGACGCCGGCCCCCACCTGACGCAGACCACGAATACCCCCGCGGATCCCCTTGAAAACAGCACCAAGAGGCGTCAGAGCCGATGACAGCATCTTGTTGAGCTTGCCGATCACCTTGGTGGATACACCGATGGCCAGAACCCATGGCATGATGGTGGCACCCATCTTGATGATGGAGGCGAAAGCCTTCTTGATCTCAGGGTGTTCCTCGATGAAGTCCGAGATCGCCTGGATCTGGTCGACGAAGGTGTTCAGCGCATCAAAGGCCGTCTTCAAGAGGCCGACGATGTTGTCCCTCTGACCAGACCCGAGCTGCTGCACCTTCTGAAGCAGGCCACCCTCATAGGTGTACCTTCCCGTCTCAGTCAGCTCACCTTTCTCATCCCTCGTATAGACGGGCACTCTCTTGCCCATGATGGCTTCGCCAAGGGCCGTGTACTCATACTCGTGCGTCTTGGGATTCTCCCTGGCGAACAGGGAGCCAAGAGTGTACTGAGCCTGCTCCTTGATCTGCTGAATCCGGCCGGAGATGGTGGCCGCGGTCATCCTCTCGCCGTAGCCAATAGACCCGCCGGCCGTGCTGTGGCTCCCCGTATTCACGATGGGCTGGCCAGTTTTGGGATCAATCTTCGGCTTCCCCGTCTTCGGGTCCATGACGAAATAGTTCGGATCCCAGAACCGCAACAGGTTGTTGATCATGTCCTGGCCGGAGATACCGCCGCCCTTTGCGACAGGAGTACCCACTTGCTTCCAGAAGGCACCAGCGGACGAGAAACCAAACATCTGGGCCAGCTCGCCAGCTGGAATACCCGTTGCCTGGACAAGCTGGTTGATGTTCCGGGTGGGGGCCTTGTCCATGTCCATGATGCGGTCGACCGCATACATGGCACGCTCGAACATGGACTCATCCAAGTTGCCTGCCCGAGCCATGGTGTCGCCCACGGCCATAATGATGTCCGAGGCTTTAGCAGCAGCGCGGTTGGCAGCCGCAGTCTTAGTCTTGTCGTTGTACCACTGCTTGTCGTTACCAGCGATGGAGCGGATCAGCTTCATCTGGTATTCGTGCATCGTGTCGATGCTGTACGGCGTAGCAATGGCGTACTGCTGGATGCGCCGCATCTCGGCAGCAGAGGTCGACTTGGAGACACCAGCAGCGCTAAGCCCAAGCTGGCCCAGGATGCGCATGTCCGCGGACTGCACACCGATGGTGGTCAAGAGAGACGACACAGCACCGAGCGGACCAAGCAGATGCATGGTGATCAGTCGGCCAGTCTCTGTGATGTTCGTACCCAGCTTCTCGATGGACTCGCCCTGCCGACGCCATGCAGTCTGAATGCTAGTCAGACCGCGGCCTACAGCACTGACGTGGTCGTCCATCTGCCGGCGATAGTCACGCAGTGAATTCCTCAGAGCCGCGGCCTGATCCCTCTGGGCATCAAGCTGGTGCTGGAGATCCTGAAGCCGCGCAGCCCTCGCCTCCGTGAGAGTCCGCCGGATGTCATCACGCATCTGCTGCTGAGCCCGGCGCTCCGCCGCAGCCTGCTCACGCGCAGCCCGCTCAGCCTCCCGCTCACGCTCCTGAATGAGTCGAATACGCTCGCGCTCCGCGGTCTCCCACGCACGAGCAGCGTTGCGGGCAGCCTGCTGCTCCTCCCGGAGTGTGGCCTGAAGGGCTCGGCGAGTCGCAGCCGACGTCTGGTCAAGGAGCTTCTGCTTGCGCTGCTCCAGCTCCGCAGCCTCCCGGAACCTCTTGCCCGCCTCCGCACCGTAATCCTTGGTGATCTCCTGCTCGATCGCCTTCAGGACCTTCTTCGAGTCCAGAGCAGACTTCTCAATCTCCTTCTGTGCCTTGCGGGAGACCTCAGCAGCCTTCTTGGGCACCCCCGCAAGCTCAGTGGTGAGACCCTTGGAGAAAGCCTTGCCTGCGGACGTGCCAGCCTGAGCCATTTGCTTCTCAAGCTGCGCCTTCGTCTCCTGCAGAGCCTTCTGATTCAGCTTGGGAAACACGTCAATGTAGCCGGATCCGACCTTGATAGGCCCCCTGCCCGACCCAGTAGACGCCATAGGGACCTCCTATAGGCTGCTCATCCTGTTGAAAAACTCGGCCAGTTCCTGGCCACTGGCAAACACCTTCTCCTGCTGGGCTGCCTTCAGCTGACCGGGACGCTCCAGGGGCTCCGGCACCGGAATGTCCGCCGACGATGAAGAATTGGCCTTGAGGAAGAGGTAGTTGCTCAGCTCCAGAGCGTCCGAGAGACGAGCCAGAATGTAAGTTTCCTGACTCCACACGGCAGTCTCATCCAGGGCCATGAGGAGAGTCGACCTGCCGGGCTTCCTCAGCAGTGACTTGACGCACACGAAGAGCTTGTGGAACGGGTACCGCCCGCGCAGGAAGTCGCCGAGGTCCAAGCTGAAGAACTCCATGAGGTCTGCTTCCAGCTCGTCCCGGTGCTCCTGAAAGCAGCGGACGGTGAGGATCAGTTTCCCGCGTCATCGTCCTCGAAGCCGGCGGTCTTGAACACCAGCTCAGCAAAAGTCTGGAAGTCACGGATCGTGGGACGGGTGGCACGGAACTCAGTCCACTGGTCCGGACCCACCAGAATCTCCACAATCTCGTACTCGGTCTCCGCAAACACGACTTCCATGGGAACATCCAGCCGATCGGTCGGGACCGTGAAGGTGTGTCCCTTGTACTCGAAGGAGGCAGTCTTCGAAGCTTCAGCAGCAGCCGGCTTGGCAGTCTTACGGGTAGCAGTCATGGCACATCTCCTGGGGAAGTGGGTGAGAGAAGCCGGGGTTTAAGGCCCCCCGGCAAGGCCTCTAAATCAGGAACCGCTCATGTCCTCGTTGGTCAGGATGTAGCCAAGGGAGCCACCAAGGTCCATGGCGTCGAAAGTAAGCTGGAACGTCTGGGCCTGGGTACGCTGAAGGGTGATAGCCCCCCGCTCGGACACCATGGCGCGGCCAATCACCGCACGCCACAGGTTGCCCTTATAGCTCCAGTCCACGACCAGAGAAAGCTCGTTCAGCTCGGGCACACTCGACAGGTCAAGACGGTACTGGCCAGTCTGGCTGCCCTCCTCGTCGTTCACAGCCACCCACGACGCTCCGAAGAAGTTCTCCGTGACCAGCTTCGACGCCTCCAGGAGAGTGGCCTGGATCTGAAAAGTGGCGGAGTCGACGTGATACAGCACAGGAACCGCGGACTGCCATGCCGAGAGCGGAGTCGTCTGAATGGTCGGGGTAATGGTCACGCCATCCTCAGTGACGTAGCCGACCGCCTTGTAGCCCGCGGGCGGGGTAGAGCCATCTCCCACGTCAGTGGGAAGAGTCAGGCTGCCGCCAGCGGGAGCAATGTACAGCATCCCGTCCGGCGCAAACCTGATCATATCTGCATTGGGCATAGGTGCTCCTAGGACAAAGAGAAAGGCCCCCCGTCAGTGGGGCCGTCGGTCGTGTGATGTGACTACGCTGCCGTGTAGTAGAAGGAGACCTCTCCGCTGTACACGTGCTCACGCGAAGCCGGATCGGGCTCGTAGTCCGGCATGCTCAGCTCGTAGCAGTCCAAGAAGTAGAGGCCTCCCACCTCCACGGTCCGGAGACGGAACAGCAACTCGCGCAAATCGAAGGCGAGCTGAACTGCAGCATCGCGCGCCGCGGCATAAACCTCGTACGCAATGTCGATGCGGTCCTCGCAGTCCCGAAGTACACGGAAACCGCCAGTGGGCTCCAAGTAGATTGTGGTCTCACCCACTTCTCGGGTGTTCATGTCTCCGGTGACGTGAACTGACGATAGATCGGAAAGGCCGCGGAGATACGTGACGACGGCGGCAACCGGATCAGTCATCCATCCTCGCCTTCAGAAGAACGTCCTTCAGGTACTTCCTGCCGGGATGCCGCCGGCCACCACGATCCGTCCACCCGAACTCCTGAAGGAGTGCGTGACGCACTTTTTCATTGAGTTCGAGCACCACGTTTCCGTAGTAGCCCTTAGCATCCCTCTCCACGTACGCTGAAACATTCTTTTTGATCATGTTCCATCCGGACTTGGGAGACTTCCGCCGAGGCGCATCACGGATAGCCCCATCACGAAGCTCCCCAGTAACCTCGGCAACCAAGGCGCCGGCCTCCAGCGTCTGGAACAGCTTGTATTCCCAACCTCTGACCATCGTCAGCTTGAACTGTCCCTCGCTCATCCGTTCTTCGCCCTCCAAATAACCAGGTGGGTGTGCCGGGTAGAGCCGTAGGGCCAAAGGTCAGGAGGTCCGTCGATCTCGTACCAAATGCCGCGCCACTTGACCCGGTGCGTGTCGTCCACCAGCTCCGTGTACGGCATGTAAACGTGCAGGCGCTCCTGGGAAAGGTCCCGCTCCGGAGAGCGGGACTCAAACGCCTGCTCGGGCTGGACACTGGCACGACTGGACAAAACCAGGGACGGGTGATCCCAGTCCCATCGGGCATACACACCATCGGTTTCAGTGGCCGAATAGACCTCGATCGTCTCGTCCCACTGACTCATGCACACCCCTCTCTCGTCAGGGACATCACTCCTACCGATGGCCGGAGCCGACGAAGGGCATGCTTGGCATACTCGGAGAGGGTCTGGGGACTGGAGGACACAGCGAAATGCACCTCACGCTCCCCAGTCCTCTCCCAATCAAGTCCGGGCGTCTGCGCTACCCACCGCATGACCTCGGCAGCACAGACGACCGTGAGGATGGCCGGCGGGGTTGAATAACCCCACGAGCCAGTCACACTCACGGTTTGGCCATCGGACCAGCCACAGTCCCGCCAGAGAAAGTGGTCGTGAAGCTCCCAGTCAGTGAGAGCAGTACCGTCCTCGAAGGCAACTGATTCAACAACCAGGTTGTGACGGTATCTCCGTGGGATGGAGAGCTTGGTGCTGCACGTAGCGGGGAGATCAAACGTCTCCCCGATGTGCTGGGTGAAGTCGATCCCGCAGTAGTCCTCAATAAGGACCGTGCAGTCATCGATGAATGCCTGGACCCGAGCCTGCTCGTCAGACGTCAGCGGCCACCCAAGACGGGTGGCCACCTCATCAACCGTGACAAATGCCACTAGCTACCTCCCGTCTTGGGGTCCGTGTACGACTGGAATCAGCCGGCGGGGGTGATGTGGTTGGCGATGTCAGCCTCCACACCGGTAGCGACAACGAGCTGTTCCGGACGGATCACCTTGGCGTCGTAGACCACACGAGACTTGACGGCCTGGGTGAACTTCGCTTCCGGCTCGTACGCCTTCATCTCCGCGAACGGGATGACGACGGAAACTGCGTTGGTCGAGCCCATGAACAGGTCAACCGTCGAGAACTTCTGGTTGCCCTTCTTGATGAGCTTGTTGTCCGGGCGGGTGTGGGAGCCGAGGGAGTTGGACACCATGACCGGAACGCCCAGGATGGTGCCGATAGCACCGGTCGGCATGACCGCACCGCCACCCCACTTGGAAGCGTCGACGAAGTTCGGGTCACGCAGCAGAGCCGAACGCATTCTCGGCGAGATGAACAAAAAGCGGTCCTGTGGAGCGGACTTGATGTCCAGGTTCTCCATCATGGAAACGATGTAGTCGTAAACGCTGACCTCACGGGTAGCACCCGGGTCGATGTCAGCGGCGGTCACCGCGTCGATCGTGCCATGCAGAGCCGGCAGGCCAGAGACACTTGCATTGCGGTCCTCGGCACCATTCAGGTCCTTACCAGACATCGCGGCAAGCAGAGTCAGAGCCACCAGCTCGTCAATCGCCAGAGCCGTAGCCCGAGCACGCTGACGAACCAGGTTGCTCATCAGGTCGATGCCGGCCTTGGTCTGGAGCTGGTGCAGGCCGTCCACCTCGATGTGGAAGCTGGAGCCCTTACCAACGGTCATCTTGATGTACTCAAGCTGAGCGTGGTCGGCGTCGCCGATGGCCTCGTACGCCTTCACCAGACCGCCATCCTGGACGGTGTCCACGAAGTGCGGGATGCGAACGACGTCTCCCTCACGCCGGAACTCACCCTCGTACTGACGGCTCGTCACCGTAGCCGAAGAGAGAACCAGGTTCTCCTCAAGATCCTGGAGGAGCTGTGCGGTCCAAATCTCGGGAATGAATTGACCAGAAGTAGTCTGAAGAACACCGGCACCAGTGTTATTGCCAGCCTGGGTCTGAAAAGACATAGGTTACCTCACAATGGGAGTCAGATTTCCCCCCGCATAAGTGCATCAAGACGGCCCTCATTTCTGGCCTTAACAATTTCAGCGGGAGTCATGTTGGCGAGATCAGCACGCCGGAGCTGCCCTGCAAGGGCAGAGCCCTGGCGTCCAAGGCCAAGATCCTGGGAATACTCAGGACCAGTGGCGGGCTTGGGGAGTGATTCCACGAACGCCTTGATCTGCTCGGAGTTCGGCAGACCATCAGAACCGACGAGAGGAGCCGTGTTGATGAACTCGAAAGGCGGGAGCTGAACACCAGCGGTGACAGCCGCAGCTCGAAGCTCGGACTCAACAAGACGAGTGCCGACCTCAGCAAGAGCCGCGCTACGGGCCTGCTCCTTGGCCTGCTCAAGGGCCTTCTCGGCCTCCGTCATGGAGGCTTCCCTCAGCTTCGCCAGCTCAGTGCGAGCCTCGTTGTAGTTCCTCTCGTTCTGACGGCTGAGGTGCTTCCACTTCTCGACTTCCCTCTGAAGGTCTTCGAGGGTCGGCTGCGCAGGCGGAGTAGTCGTCTGCTGCTGACCATCACCAGCCAGGGGAGTCGTGGTGGGCTCGTTCGTAGATTCGCTCATGATTCATCCATCCATTTCGGTTGGGATATGAAAAAGGCCCCCCAAGCCATTTCGGCTGAGGGCGACTGAAACGGACGGGCTTATGTGCCCGCCTTCCTGGCCTGATTGCCAGAGTTACCTTGCGGAGGCTTCTTGGCCTCCTTCTCGGGATTCTGACCCTTGTCTGCACCGGGCTCTTGCTGAGCCTGCATTGCAGGGTTCGGGTACTTCTGAGCCAACTCCATTGCGGCCTTAGCGTCTTCTTCCCGCATCTTCTTGAAGCGCTCGATCTGCTGGGGTGTGTATCCGGCATCACTGAGCAGCTGGTCAATTGGGACGCCTATCAACTTCAGCTTGAGAAGCGCATCAATGTGCTGGGCCTCAGTACGATTCTCAGGGTCACGCCAGATGACCTCAGCACCAAAAGCCTCGGCCCGAGGATCCTTCATCACCTTGAAGCACAGGCGCATTACGCGCTCCCATGCCTCACCGAAATGAAGCATCCGCTCCCGGACTTTGGAGATAAGCCCTGCCTCAGCGGAGGTGATCGCCTCACCAGAAGGAGCCGTTCCACCATTCAGAAGGAAATAGTGGAAGGGGATCCGCGAGATACTGGCCATGTGCTGCACCAGCATCTCGACGAGCTTCACGTAGTTTCCGAGGTCCGCGGCTTCGAACTGACCGAACCTCGCGTTGGGGTCCTCGGCCTGAAGGAGCTTGTCAACGGCAATCTTGAAGGGCTCGACCGGATTACCGTTCTCGTCCTCCTGGATCTCCAGACCCGTCACATACCGCTGCGGCCATGCCGCATACTCCGATGCCAGAAGGGCATCAGAGACGATCTTGTTGATCGCGTCCTGGATCGGGATCACAACGCTGAGATCCGAGATGGGATCGCCGGCCACGCGGAACCTGTTGTTGATAGGAACCACTGGAACCTCACCAAGTGGGTTTCTCTCCCACTTGTTCTCCTGCCAGCCGGCCTCACCTCGAATGAAGCGGTAGACCGCATCCGGTAGCCAAAGAGTCACCCACTCACGGCCCCAGTCATCTGTGTAAAACTTTGCTGCGGCCTCAATGTCTCGGCGGGAGCCCGGATAGTACTGCACGACCACGTGCTCCGCCGACTCCACCGTAATGGTCGGACGGCCATCCCTGTCAGCCCATACAACAGCGAACGACAAGCCGTTCACAAGAGCATCAAGATGGGCAGCATTCGACTCACTGTCCATGAAGTTTCGCTGCCATATGTCCCGAGCATCCTTGTCCGCATCAGGCTCATCCGTCATACGGAAGCCATCAATGGCCAGACGCTCGTTCACGGAGTCCACGATCAACCCAGAGAAGTTGTCACACCAGTGCTCAAACAGCTCGGCAAACTGTCTCTTGTGCCTGGCCTGGGCAAACACCATCTTCTGATGCTTACCGTCGTAGTACTCGCTGTATGTTCGGTAACTGCTCCTCGCCGCGAGGATCTTTCCGTTAAGGTAGTCCACCCACATCTGTGGGGTGCTCGGGGGAGAGAAGATGCCATCAGGCATATGAAACCTCCTTCTAGAAGCCGACTACGCGACCTCTACGGCGCTTCATACGGCCATCGGCAATTGCGTCGGC
>Ga0164243_10014840_pt1 | contig 10816 bp, 12 predicted proteins | sample OricompcompostOP_FD_108781 | JGI IMG/M metagenome (GOLD analysis project Ga0164243, IMG submission 108781) | Organic Plus compost microbial communities from Emeryville, California, USA - Original compost - Organic plus compost (OP) | ecosystem: Engineered > Solid waste > Mixed feedstock >...
TCCATCCGGTGTCTCGTAATCCTCTTTCGTCACCTTGCCGTCGAGGTTCATGCCGTAGGCATATTTGAGAGCCGGCTCGTAATAGGGGAAACCATCCGGCTCGGGAGTCGGCAGCCAGGTCTGGGCCTCGAGCGCCAGTTGGGCATCGACCAGCCTGGGCGCCGGGCCGTCGGACGGGAACTTCGCCTCATACTGCTGGCATCCAGTTCACCAACCACGCCCGTCACAAATATGCGTTCCACCACATCTTCGACCGGGCCCGCGACGAGAACGGCATCGAACACAGGCTCACCAAAACAACCATCCGTGGACGAACGGACAAGTGGAACGGATGAACCGGGCCATCAAGGATGGCGACCGTCAAGCGCTTCCATTACGACAATCATGATCAACTGCGCCGGCATTTTCAGGACTTCATCGACGCATACAACTTCGGGCGAAGGCTGAAAATGCTCAAAGGCCTCACACCTTACGAGTTCATCTGCAAACGATGGACTTCAGAGCCGGATCGATTCAACGCTACGCCCGAAACGCCGGCAAGCGGTGCGGCCGATGTCATGATTAGCGAGGATATTGGGCGGCTTGCCGTCGTCTCCGCAGAAACCGGAAGCTTGTTGGAATACTCTCGCGGCGCGATTTGCTCAAAGCGCGCGCCAATCCGGTCAATGAAGAACGCGACCATGCCAGGTTTCTGCCGGACTTTCCACGGCGCCAGGTTGCTGTGGCGCAGAGAAGTAGAGAAGATGGGGAAGTCGCGAAAGATCAGAGCCGCCCGATTAGCCTTTCTCGCTCGTCACGTCTCCATGCAGCGACATTATCTGGTGAAAGGCCGTAGCTCCCTGGCAACCGCAGGGGTAGGTTTTTGCCGCCCTGTTGTTATCGGTCCAAGACATCCTTCAAAACCACCGCGTTATTGTGATCGCGATCCCGAGCCGCGTAGAGCAGTGTGAGCGAGTGTGTTTTCCGCAGTGTCTTCAGTTTCTCGAGAGCCTGCTGCCGCTCCGGCTGGCCCAATTCGTCCTCATAGCGGCTCCGGAATTCTTCCCACCGCGAAACATCGTGATTGAACCAGCGGCGCAAATCCTTGCTGGGCGCAATCTCTCGCAGCCAAAGGTCCAGTCCGGATTTGTCCTTCGAGATGCCGCGCGGCCAAAGACCATCCACTAGAACTCGGCACCCCCCATTTTCGTTGGGCTCATCGTAGATGCGCTGCAGGCAAACCGGATTCTGCGTCATATCAAACCTCCTGAACAAAGGCTGGAAACCGATGACTGAGAATCAATATCTTATATGTATGTTTTCCACCACAGCTGCCAGGCGGCGAAGTTCGTTCATCGCCGTATCCAACGTCCCCTCGTCTGCCTCGCCGGTGTATACCGCATAGGCAGATACCTGGAAGGTCGGCGCATTCTCAACCCTGTAAAGTCCACGCCTCTGATAAGCCGATACCAGCCTCAACGGGAGGTAAGCACTGCCACCGAAGCGGAGAATGTGCTGAAGCGCTAGCCAGCCGATATTGACCGAGAGAGCAGGTCCCTCATACTCCGCGAAGGCAGCGCTGTGTTTGGCGTAGAATTCCGGCCCCCAGTCCACATAGATATAGCCGTCTTGAGGGCCGTTTTTCTGGTGAGCGTCGTCGCTTACGAGCACCAAGATTTCGTGGAAAAGTGCCTCGACTGCAAGTCCTGGTCGGCTTTGCGGCGTATAAACCAGCCCCAAGTCGGTCCGTCCCTCAACGAGGCCTTGCATGATATCCTCGTCAAAACCGATCTCGGCGCGGATAGAAACATCCGGAACACGCCGATGCATTGCCGGCAACCAGTCCTGCAGAAACTGCTCCCATAAGCCGAACCGCCCTGCCACATTTAGCGACGATTTGAACCCATGGGGTATCCCGACCTCCTGGCGCGCCAGTGCCGCTGTGCGCACCAGCGTGGAGGCATGCTTCTGAAACTGTCTTCCCTGAGGTGTGAGTGCCGCCCCCGCCTTGTTCCGGGTGAAAAGCCGGCATCCGAGACCGCTTTCCAATGCTTTGATGCGGGCACTGACCGTGGATTGGGTAACGTTCAAAAGGCGCGAGGCGGCATCAAAGCTACCGGCGGCAATGACGGCCAGAAAGGTTCGCGCCTGTTCAGTATCCATTTTGCCATCTGAATTTAATATCGGTAATTCCGATATTAAATCGGAATAATTTTCGCTTGTCACGATCTAAAGACAGGGGCACTCTATGAAAATTACACCGGTATACGGTGATAATGCAAATTATACATTTTCATACAGTATTTACGAAGAGCGCAACTGAGGGCCTATGACCAACCACAACATCGGGAGACTGAGCACCCAACCACTGTCCCCTGAGCAGGAGCAACTGCTCCAACAGTTGGTGGCGTCACTCAGCCTCGAACAGGCTCTCTGGGTGAGCGGCTTTCTTTCCGGGCTCGCTGGGCAAGGCGGGTTATCCCTATCCCCCGCCGCGCCGGCCGGCCGAGAGGAGTCGCTCACTCTTCTCTTTGCCAGCGAGAGCGGCAATGCCGCCGCGGTGGCGCGATCTGTGGCAGGGAAAGCCGAAAATCGTGGCATCGCGGTCACCGTACACGATCTGAGCGACTATCCCGTGCGCGCACTTAAAAAGGAAACCACGATCCTTTTCGTCACCAGCACCCATGGCGATGGTGATCCGCCGGACACAGCCGCGACATTTTTCGAGGATCTGCTGGGCAAGCGCGCTCCCAAGCTAACGGAGCTGTCCTATGCAGTACTCAGCCTCGGTGACAGCACGTACGAATTTTTCTGTGAGGCCGGCAAAACTCTAGACCGGCGGCTGGAAGAGCTGGGGGCCAATCGTATTCACAACCGCGTGGACTGCGACGTGGACTTCGAAGGGGACGCCGAGGCGTGGACCGAGGCCGTTCTGGGCAAGATCGCGGCCAGCTCCCAGCCTGCAGTCTCCCAGCCGACCGGCGCTGGGGCTGGAGCGGCCTTTGCCCCTCAGGCCAACCACTCTAAAGCCAACCCGTATACCGCTGAGGTTTTGGAGAATATATGCATCACCGGGCGCGGCTCTAGCAAGGTGGTCAACCACATGGAGCTGTCCATAGAAGGGTCCGGCCTCACCTATGAACCGGGGGACGCCTTGGGAATCATTCCACGCAACGACCCGGCCTTGGTGGAAGACCTTTTGGCCGCACTTTCGCCGGCCATCATGGAAACCGGTGATGGCACGCCATTGGCCCAGGCCCTGGAAGAGGAGTATGAAATCGGCATGATTACGCCCTCCTTCCTCGAATTCTGGGCGGAGCGTAGTGACTCGGACTTCCTCGCTACGCTGGTCGAACCCGAAGCCAGAGTGGACCGCTTTCAGTATCTTGGACAGCATCACCTGCTGGACCTCGTGCAGTCTCATCCTGTCCCCGGCCTGAGTGCCGATGAGTTGACGGGAGCGCTCAGAAAACTGCAGCCGAGGCTTTATTCCATTGCTTCCAGTCCAGCAGCCTTTCCGGGTGAGGTGCATCTGACCGTCGGGCTGCTCTCATACGAGTTGCGTGGCTCTTCGCGCAGGGGCGTTGCGTCTGGCCACGTCTGTGAACGTCTGGGAGATGAGGGTCACCTGCCAGTCTATGTTCAGCGGAACGACAATTTCCGCCTTCCTGATGATGACGTGCCCGCCATCATGATCTCCGCCGGTACCGGCATCGCGCCCTTCCGGGGTTTTGTGTTCGAGCGCCAGGAACGTGGAACTGCAGGAAAGAACTGGCTGTTCTTCGGCGACCGCCAGTCACGCACCGATTTTCTCTACCAGACAGAATGGCAGGCATTTCTGAAGAACGGCTCGCTCAACCGGATGGATGTCGCCTTCTCCCGGGACCAGGCGGAGAAAATATACATTCAGCAACGTCTGCGCGAGGCATCCAAGAATCTGTACGCCTGGCTGCAGGAGGGTGCCCACATCTATGTCTGCGGCAGTATCGATCGGCTGGCACCCGCGGTGGATGAAGCACTCCTCGAGATCATTGCAAAGGAGGGCGATATGAGGCCACAGAAGGCGGCCGAACAACTGAAGGATTTGCAAAAGCACAAGCGCTACCAGAAGGATGTCTATTAATGAGTAACGAGGACATTCCTGATTTCCCCGATGGCGAGGGCGGGGCCGCATCCGCGCCAGCCGATCGCAGCTTCGACATCTCCCAACCCCTGGACCGGCTGAGCCCGGATGAGACGTTGAAACGCGAAAGCGACTATCTGCGCGGCACCATCGCGGAAGGTCTCGAGGACGCTCTGACCGGAGGCCTGAGCGAACGGGACCAGAAACTGACCAAATTCCACGGTCTGTACCAGCAGGACGACCGAGATCTGCGGGAAGAGCGGCGGCGCCAGAAACTGGAGCCTGCCTATCAATTCATGGTGCGTGTCCGGTTACCGGGGGGCGTGTGCCAGCCGACACAATGGCTGGCCCTCGACCGACTGGCCGATGATCAGGCCAATGGGACGTTGCGCCTGACGACACGCCAGACCTTCCAGTTCCACGGCGTGCTGAAGCGCGGCCTGAAGCCATTACAACAAGGCCTCAATGAGGTGATGCTGGATACCATCGCCGCCTGCGGGGATGATTCCCGTGGCGTCATGTGCGCTATCAATCCCGCCCTCTCGCACATCCACCAGGAGGTGTACGCCCTGGCCAAACAGACGAGCGACCATATGACATGGCGCTCCCGCGCCTATCACGAGATCTGGCTGGATGGCGACCTAGTGGAACGCTCCGGCGAGGAAGAGCCGTTCTACGGCGCGACTTATATGCCGCGCAAGTTCAAGATCGGTTTCGCCATCCCTCCGGAGAACGATATCGACGTCTATACTCAGGATCTGGGCTTCATCGCCATCGTGGAAGACGGGGAACTCCAGGGCTTCAACATCAGCGTGGGTGGCGGCATGGGCCGAACCGACAATGATCCCAAGACCTATCCGCGCCTCGGGGATGTGATCGGCTACGTCCCAAAATCGGATGTGCTCGCCACCGCTGAAGCCGTGGCTGCCATCCAGCGGGAATACGGCAACCGCGCAGACCGTTCGGTGGCTCGCTTCAAGTACACGGTGGACAACAAAGGCCTCGCTTACATCCGCTCGGAGCTGGTCCGGCGCCTGGACAGAGAACTGGAGGCCCCTCGCCCTCACCAATTCACCACCAACGGCGACACGTATGGCTGGGTCGAGGGCGACAATGGCAACTGGCATTTTGCTTTGTTTGTGGAAAACGGGCGCGTGGCCGATTGGGACGACTACCGGCTAAAGAGCGGTCTCAAGGCTATTGCCGCCTCGCACAAGGGGACGCTGCGGCTCACCCCCAACCAGAATCTGATCATCGCCGACATTCCGCCCAAGGAGAAGACGCGCATCACCAAGCTCCTCCACGAGTTTGGTATCGCCAGATCCATAGAGAGGAGCGTGCTCCGACGCAACTCCATGGCCTGCGTATCATTTCCCACTTGCGCGCTGGCCATGGCGGAGAGCGAACGTTATCTGCCCTCGCTGATCAGCAAGCTCGAGGAAATTCTGGCCGAGAATGGCCTCTCCGACGTGCCCATCATCACCCGCATGAGCGGCTGCAACAACGGTTGCTCCCGCCCCTATGTGGCCGAGATAGGCTTCTCTGGCCGCGCTCCGGGAAAGTACAACCTCTATCTTGGCGGCGGCTTCCATGGCCAGCGCCTGGCCAGGATGTATCTTGAGAATGTTCCCGAAGCGGAAATTCTTGACGCGTTGACAAACATCATCCGGCGCTTTGCTGCAGAGCGGGAGGATGGCGAGCATTTTGGCGATTTCGTCATCCGCGCCGGCTATGTGTCTGCCGTCAAGAGCGGCTTCGATTTTAACCGCCCGAATACGCCGCGCGCCGGCGCTCCCCAATGAGTTTCCCGGAGTACTCCATGCACAAATACCTGCTGATAGAATCGCGTGACCCATATGAATCCGGCGACGCCGAGTTCATCCCAAATCTCGCCACCAATCTTGCTCGCAAGGGAAAGGAAGTCACGATCCTCCTCGTCCAGAACGGCGTGCTTCCCGCCCGTGCAAAAGCCGCACGCGGGGAGCTGCAAAATGCGCTGGAGGCGGGCGTTATCGTACTGGCGGATAGTTTTTCACTACGCGAACGCGGCATCGCCGACTCCGACATAGTCTCGACCATCCGGGCTGTACTTCTCGATGTGGTGGTCGATGCCATGGCGGACGGTACCAAGACGATATGGCACTAGGAGGCCGACCATGACTGATACGCCAACATTGACCTTTGCCTTCATGGATCCGCCCTTCGAAACGGGACGCACGGCGACCTTCTTCCGTCTGCTCGATATCTGCGCCCGGCGCGGATACCACATCAAGGTATTCGCCTATGAGGGGGCGGTAGCCCTGCCCTTCTCGCAACAGAAACCGCACGCAAACGCCGTACACGGCCGGGACGCAAGCGAAGAAAACCATCCCCTGCCCAAGGATTGGATCGCCGCCCTGACAGAGGAAGCCGAAAGGAACGGAGGCAGCCTCAACTGGGTCAACTGCGGCCTCTGCGTCGATGAGCGCGGCGTCAATGCGGCCATCGACGGCGTATCCCGCGGTTCACCGGCCGACTTCTGGAAACTGGCGGCCGCTTCCACCAACTCTCTCGTCATTCCAACCCGCTGAGGCCGCCATGAAAGCCCTACAGATCGTCGAAGCCGCTTACCGCGGCACCATTGAGGAGCAGGATGACACTATTCTCTGGCTGTCCCATGCCATGAAGGGCGTCGGAGCAGACCTCACGGTGGCGCTACGCGGAAACGCCGTCAATTACGCTGTAAAGGGGCAGGCTGCCGGCGGCCTCACCTTCGGCAACTGGCATCAGACCCAGCCGCCGGACATTGAGCAGGACCTGACCAGCCTAATGGAAAAGGGGATTCAGGTATATGTTGTGGAGGTAGACCTGAGGCACCGCGGCATCCCAACCGACAAGCTCGTCACAGGCGTAGGTCTGCTTTCATTTGATGATTTCGTAGACCTGATCGAAGACAGTGATCGCATCTGGCACTGGTAGGCTATCGCCGCCTCTGTCGGGGAACTCACGAACGGAGATCAAAGAAGTCCCATGAAGGACAGGAACCAGAATGCAGTTCAAATTGCGCACATATCATATGCTGCGGATTCTGCTGTATTTGACTGCGCATCCAGACGCCCGATGTAACGGTCCGGCAATCGCCGCCTTTTATGGAATTTCCCATTCGCCGCTGAGGAAAGCCATTCATGAGCTGGCCAAGGCCGGCTTCATCCTCTCCTTCCAAGGCAAGAACGGAGGAATAGTCCTAGCCAAACCCCCGGAGAATATCAGCCTTCTGGACATCGTTGCGCTTTCGGACCCAGATCTCATTTTCCCCACGGAACCGCCGATCGAAGCCGTTACGCAATCCGACCACGCTTTGGAGAGCGCCCTTAACGCCACCAATCAGACATTCCAGCACGCCCTGAATTCAATCACTATAGCGGATGTCATAGCCTGTGTTTAGATCGTCCGTCCCTGCAAGCCACCAACGCATTGTCCAAGTCAGCAAACAAATCGTCTTCATGCTCCAGTCCAACGGAAAGACGGAGCAAACTATTTCTGATTCCCGCGGCCAGGCGAGCTTCTTGCCCCATATCGCAATGAGTCATGCTTGCGGGATGTGCGATCAAACTCTCCGTTCCGCCAAGAGATTCCGCGAGACTGATTATTTTGAGAGCGCTCAGGAAACACCGCACCTCATCTTCGCCCCCTTCAAGTTCGAAGCTCAGCATGGCACCAAACCCACGCTGTTGGCGCACGGCAATATTGTGCCCGGGATGAGACGCCAGTCCAGGATAGTAGACCTCTTTGACAGCAGGATGCTGGTTCAGGAATTCAGCAATGAGGGCCGCATTATGCTGCTGCTGCTGCAGCCTTGGATACAATGTGCGGAGGCCGCGCAGGGTTAGCCAGGCATCGAAAGGCGAGCCAACGGAGCCGACGACGTTTGCCCAGTGGGCGATCGCCTCCCCGTCCGTTTCGTTGGCAGAGATGATTGCGCCGCCCACTACATCCGAATGGCCGTTAATGTACTTTGTGGTGGAGTGAAGCACATAGTCGGCGCCCAGAGATATTGGCGACTGGAGAGCCGGTGACAGAAACGTGTTGTCTACTGCAACCTTGGTCCCCGTAATTCTGCATTGAGCAACAATGGCCTTGATATCCGTGACACGCATAAGCGGGTTACTCGGCGTCTCAATAAGAAGCAGGGTCGCTCCCTCTTCCAGTGCGTCCGACAGCACGTTTTCATTGGCATAGTCGACAAAGCGCGCCTTTAAATGACCCTTCTCCGCCCGGGCCTTGAGCAGCCGCATAGTACCGCCGTAGCAGTCATGGGGCGCGATCACCAGATCTGCAGGGCCCAATTGAGACAAGAGAAGATCAATCGCTGCCATGCCGCTGGCCGTAACAATCGCCGATACTCCACCCTCCAGCTTGGCCAGGGCATCGCCCAGCATACCGCGCGTTGGATTGCCACTTCTGCCATAGTCGTAGGGCCCTGCCTGTTCGTATCCTTTGAATGCATAAGTGCTCGACATGTAGAGGGGCGGAGTGACAGCACCAAACGCGCTGTCCTGCGCGATGCCATGCGTGACCGCGATGGTCTCGGCGTTTTCGGAGTTACCTCTCTCGTCTTCATTCATCTGGGGAAACCTTTATCCGGCTCTGTCAGCAGTCCAGTCTAAACAAGGAATTTTGCATCTTACATGCATAATTTATTTCAGGTTCGCTGATCCCCTAAGCACGCAGACAGGACGTGCCCACTTCAAGGTTGGCCGGCTCGACCTCCATCGCCCTACAGAAAATGACGGCACTTCGGATGTCGATGGCGCCTCTGCCCCGTCAGTTTGGCCCAACGTCAGCCTAGATGACGCCCAGGGCCGACATCGCATCGGCGACACGAACGAATCCCGCAATATTGGCGCCGGCAATGTAGTTCCCAGGCAATCCATATTCATCCGCGGTCTTGGCGCACCGATCGTGAATGTCCTTCATGATCTCGGCGAGACGGTCTTCAGTCTGTTCGAATGACCAGGAATCCCGCGACGCGTTTTGCTGCATTTCGAGGGCGCTTGTGGCAACACCGCCGGCATTCGTCGCCTTGCCGGGACCGAACAGTACCCCGGCGGCCTCAAACATGCGCACCGCTTCCGGCGTGCATGGCATGTTTGCACCTTCCCCGACAGCGAGCACACCATGCTCGATCAGTGACTTCGCATCCCGCCCCGTCAACTCGTTTTGCGTGGCGGCCGGAATGGCGATGTCACATGCCACCTGCCAGATCGAACCACTGGTGCTGAAAGTAGCCCCGTTACCTCGCAGTTCTGCGTATTTCTCAATCCGGCCCCGACGGTTTTCCTTTATTTCCTTCAGGAGAGCCAAATCGATGCCCGCCTCCTCCACGACGTACCCGCCTGAGTCCGAACAGGCAACGACCGTCCCGCCCAGTTCCTGGACCTTCTCAATGGTGTAGATCGCGACGTTGCCCGAGCCTGAAACGACGACTTTGCGACCAGCCAGGTCGAGCCCTTTGGTGCGCAGCATTTCGGCGACAAAATACACAGCACCATACCCCGTTGCCTCCTTGCGGACCCGGGACCCACCCCAGCGCAGCCCCTTGCCTGTCAGTACGCCGGACTCGTACCGATTGGTCATCCGTTTGTACTGGCCAAACATGTATCCGATTTCCCGCTGGCCTACGCCAATGTCCCCTGCGGGGACATCAGTATACTCTCCCACATGCCGAAAAAGTTCGGTCATATAGGACTGGCAGAAGCGCATGATCTCGAGATCAGAGCGGCCTTTCGGATCGAAATCAGAGCCGCCCTTTCCACCGCCGATAGGCATTCCCGTCAGGGCGTTCTTGAAGACCTGCTCAAAGCCGAGGAACTTGACGATTCCAAGGTTTACACTCGGGTGGAAACGTAACCCGCCTTTGTAGGGACCGAGGGCCGAGTTGAATTGCACTCGAAATCCACGATTGATCTGGACGTTTCCCGCATCGTCTACCCATGGCACCCGAAAAATGATCTGGCGCTCGGGTTCACACAAGCGCTCGATCAAACCTGCGTCTCCGTAGTGCGGATGCTTCGCTACGACGCGTCCAAGGCTGTCGAGCACCTCCTGTACAGCTTGATGAAATTCGGGTTCTCCGGGATTGCGCCGAAGCACCTCCGAATAAACAGGGCCCAATACATCGTCGGTAGCATTCATTTGGGATCACACTCCTTATAACAGATATCTTGAGGACATTTGCTTGGCCTCGAATGTCACGCGGCGGCGGGAGAAGGCGTTTATGTTGAGAAGATGCGACGCCTCTCACACCGCCAGATTGCTTACTTTTGAGATTCGGGCCGAGAGAGGACTTTGTGGATTTCTATGGTCTCGGTGCGGCCCGGATAACGAATCTCGGCCTGACCTCCCTCGGCAAGTCCCAGCATCGCAATGCCCCTGAAACTCGCGATGGTCTGGCAGTTCTGGCCTGGTACGTAATGCCTTTGATGGACCAGGCGACGCTCCTGGGGCCAGCCATCATCAATGGTGAACACCAGCCGAGAGCCAATTCTGACCACATTGTCCGGCATAGCCGCGGCCGGGACGACGTCCGCCGTCTGCAGCTTTTGACGGATAGTGTTGCCTGTGGCATCATCTCACACGACCCTTCCGGTCGACAAGACCGGTCACTTTGTGAACCTTATTGCGGATGCGCCGCTGGCACTGATCGTGGAAGATATCGAAAAGCGCGCCCCCCGA
>Ga0164243_10014841_pt1 | contig 10814 bp, 9 predicted proteins | sample OricompcompostOP_FD_108781 | JGI IMG/M metagenome (GOLD analysis project Ga0164243, IMG submission 108781) | Organic Plus compost microbial communities from Emeryville, California, USA - Original compost - Organic plus compost (OP) | ecosystem: Engineered > Solid waste > Mixed feedstock >...
AGCGTCTCCTGGCACTTGGCCTCGCCGCAGCTCACCGCGATCACCTCCGTGGCCACGCCCTTTTCCTTCAGCCGAACCGCCTCTTCCACCGCAATCTCGTCGAACGGGTTCATGCTCATCTTCACGTTCGCGATGTCCACCCCGCTCCCATCGCTCTTCACGCGGACCTTGATGTCCTTGTCCACCACCCGCTTGACGGGCACCAGTACTTTCATGGCTGCGCTCCTTGCTGCGTTCGTTCAGTTGACGGCGATCTTCTTGTCGCGGATGACCTTGCCCCACTTGTCGAAGTCGGTGCGGATGCGCTCGGCCATCTGCGCCGGGTCGCCGTAGGCGGCCATGGCGCCGGCCTTGACGAGCTGCTCCTGCACGCCCTTGTCGGCCAGGATCTGCTTGACCTCGGCGCTCACGCGGTCCACCACCGGCCTGGGCGTGCCCGCGGGTGCCAGCAGGCCGCCCCACGAGACGGCGTCGAAGCCCTTGAAGCCCTGCTCGGCGATGGTCTTCACGTCGGGCAGTTGCACGATGCGCTGCGGCGAGCCGATCGCGATGGCGCGCAGCTTGCCGGCCTGGATGTGCGGCAGCGCGGCCACGAGGTCGGCATACATCACCGGCACCTGCCCGCCCAGCAGGTCGGTCACGGCCGGCGTGCCGCCCTTGTAGGCGATGTGCTGCATGTCGAACTGGCCCAGGTCCTTGAGCATCTCCATCGTCAGGTGGCCGAAGCTGCCGGGGCCGGAGCTGGTGTAGTTGAGCTTGCCGCCCTCGGCCTTGGCCTTGGCGATCAGCTCGGGCAGCGTCTTCACGTCGGGCATGACGGTGGGGTTGACCACCACCACGATCGGCAGGTCGTACACCGTGGCGACGGGCGCGAAGCCCTTGTTCACGTCGTAGCCGGCCGACTTGTACAGGTGCGGCGCCAGCAGCGTGGGCGTGGCCAGCATCATGAAGGTGTAGCCGTCGGGCGCGCTCTTGGCGACGAACTGCGCGGCGATGGTGCCGGAGGCGCCGGCACGGTTCTCGACCACCACCGGCTGCTTCAGGCGCTCGGCCAGCTTCTGGCCGACCACGCGCGAGGCGGTGTCGGTGGGGCCGCCCGGCGGGAAGGGCACGATCAGCTTGATGGTCTTGGCGGGCCACTCCTGCGCGGCGGCAGGGGCGGCGGCGATGGCGGCCAGGGACAGGGTGGCGAGCGCCAGCGCGTGGCGGCGGGTGAAGGTGGTGGAAGTCATCGGTCTACGGATCTCAAGGAAGTTCGGTGGATTGCTACAGGACGCCGTCCTGCCTGAGCGCGGCGATGGCCTGGGCATCCATGCCCAGCAGCCCGCCCAGCACGCGGTCGGTGTCCTGCGAGAGCAGCGGCGGCGCGGCGCGCACGGGCATGCGCCGGCCGTCGATGCGGTAAGGGGGAGCCAGTACCTGCACTCGGCCGACCTCGGGGTTCGGCAGCTCGGCCAGCAGGCCGGCCTCGGCGGAGCGCCGCGACTGCAGCGCCTCCAGCAAGCCCAGCACCTCGCCGCAGGGAATGCCCGCGGCAGTCAGGCGCTGCAGCAGCAGCTCGCGCGGCCTGCGCGCGAGTTCCGCGCGCAGTTCGGGCAGCAGCGCATGGCGGTTCTGCGAGCGGCCGGTGTTGGTGGCGAAGCGCTCGTCGGCCGCCAGGTCGGGCCGCTCGATCGCCTCGGTGCAGAAGCGCTGGAACTGCGCGTTGTTGCCCACGGTGATGACGAGCGGGCCGTCGGCCGCGTCGAACACGCCGTAGGGCACGATGGAGGGGTGCGCGTTGCCGTACTTGGGCGGGTCGTCGCCCAGCAGCAGCGCCTCCATGCCGTAGTAGGCGGTGATCATCAGGCCGCAGTCGTACAGCGCCATCTCGACATGCCGCCCCTCGCCGGTGCGCTGGCGGTCGAACAGCGCCGCCAGGATGGCCTGCGCCGAGTACATGCCGGTGAACATGTCCACCGCCGCCACGCCGAACTTCAGCGGGCCCTGCCCTTCCTCGCCGTTGAGCGCCATCAGGCCGGCCTCGCCCTGCACCACCAGGTCGTAGCCGGGGCGCGCGGCCTCGGGGCCGTCGGTGCGGTAGCCGGTGATGGAGCAGTACACGACGCCGGGGTTGATCGCCTTCACCGATTCGTAATCCAGCCCCATCTTCGCGATGCCGCCGAACTTGAAGTTCTGGATCACGACGTCGCTTTTGGTGGCCAGCTCGCGCACGATGCGCTGGCCCTCGGGCTTTTGCAGGTCCACGCCGACCGACTGCTTGTTGCGGTTGGCACTGTTGAAGTAGGCGGTGTTGCGCGCGCCGACACGGATGCCCCAGTCGCGCGTGTCGTCGCCGCGGCCCGGGTGCTCGATCTTGATGACCTCCGCGCCCAGGTCGCCCAGCGCCTGGGCGCACATGGGGCCGGCCAGCACGCGCGACAGGTCCAGCACGCGCACGCCGGCCAGCGGCAGGCGTTGCGATTCGCTCATCGCCGGCTCCTGAGCGCCACGTAGTCGGGCGTGCGCTTGTTCAGGAAGGCGCCGATGCCCTCGGCGGACTCCGCCGTGCCCTGCGCCTCGACCATGAACTCGGCCTCGCGGTCGAGCTGCGCGTCGAGCGTGTTCGACATCGCCTCGCGGCACAGCGTCTTGATGCGGGCCGTGGCCTGCTCGGGGCCTTCGGCCAGGCGCGCGGCCAGGGCGATGGCTTCCGCGTCCGCGCCGCCGGGCTCGGTGAGGCGGTTGACCACGCCCAGGGCGTGCAGCCGCTCGGCGCCGACGCGGTCGCCCGTCAGGCACAGCTCGGTCAGCATCTGGCGCGGCAGCACCTGGGCCAGGAAGGCGGTGGCGCCGCCGTCGGGCGTGAGGCCCACCTTGACATAGGCAACGGAGAACACGGCGTCGCGCGCCGCCACCAGCAGGTCGCAGCCCATCGCCATCGACAGGCCGGCACCGGCCGCGCCGCCTTCCACGGCGGCGACGATGGGCTTGGGGAAGTCGCGCAGCAGGCGGATCAGGCCATGCAGGCCTTCCAGCCGCTCGCGCCGGGCCTCGGGCGGGAGCTCGCGCCGTTTGGCGAGCTGGTTCAGGTCGCCGCCGGAGCAGAAGTAGCCGTCGGCGCCGGTCAGCACCACGGCGCCCACGCCGGCGTCGGTGCGCGCGGCCGTCAGCGCCTCGGCCAGCGCGTCGTACAGGCCGGCGCTGATGGCGTTGCGCTTGCCGGGCGTGTGGATCGCCAGCACCAGCACCGCGCCCTCGCGGCGGGTGAGGATGGGGGGAACGGCGGTGTCGGTCATTGCGAGGTCTCCTTGCCGAGGGCGATGTAGCGCGCGAGGTGATGGTCCTCGTCGCCGAACTGGTGGTCGATCATCACGAGGCGCTTGGCGTAGTGCGCGAGCGGCAGCTCCCAGGTCATGCCGATGCCGCCGTGGAGCTGGATGCACTCCTCCGCCACGCGCGTGCCGATGCGGCCGACGCTGTACTTGGCCGCCGACAGCGCCTTTTCGCGCGCGACTCGGTCGCTGCCGTCGATGGCGGCCGCCGCGTTGATGACGGCCGAGCGCCCCTGCTCGATCTCCAGCAGCAGGTCGGCCATGCGGTGCTGCAGCGCCTGGAAGCTGCCGATGGGCACGCCGAACTGCCTGCGGGTGCGCAGGTATTCGAGCGTGTCGCGCTTGGCGACTTCCATCGCGCCCAGCGACTCGGCAGCGAGTGCCAGCAGGCCCCAACCGGTGGCGTGCTCGAGGATGGCGGCGCCCTTGCCCTCGGCGCCCAGCAGCGCGTCGGCGCCGAGCTTCACCTGGTCCAGCGCCAGTTCCGCCGCGCGGCCGCCATCGACCTTGCGGTAGCCGCGCCAGGCAAGGCCTTGGGCGTCGCCGGGCACCAGGAAGAGCGAGAGGCCCTGCGCGTCGTCGTCCGCGCCGCCGGTGCGGGCCGAGACCAGCAGCAGCCCGGCGCGGTCGCCCAGTTGCACCACGGCCTTGGCGCCTTTCAGCACCCAGCCGTCGCCCGAACGCTCGGCGCGCGTGGCCACCTGCGTAGGCTCGTAGTGCGAGCCCGGCTCCTCGTGCGCCAGCGCCGCGACGGTGCTGCCGTCGATCAAGGAAGCGATGCGTTCCTTCTGCGCCGCGGTGCCGGCCTGCGCGATGGCGCGTCCGACGATCAGCGCACCGAGGAAGGGCTCGACCACCAGCCCCTTGCCCAGGCTCTCGAAGACCACGGCCACGTCGAAGCCGGCGCCACCGAAGCCGCCCACGTCCTCGGGGAAGAGCGCTCCCAGCGCACCGATCTCGGCCAGTTGCGACCAGCGCGCGGCATCGAAGCCTTCGTCGCTGCGCGCGATGCGGTCGCGCTCGTTGAAGCCGTACTGCTCGGCGATGAAGCGGTCCAGCGAGTCCGCCAGCATGCGGCGGTCTTCGGTGTGTTCGAAGTTCACGGTGCGCTCCTCGTCACAGGCCCAGGATCATCTTGGAGATGATGTTCTTCTGGATTTCGTTGCTGCCGCCGAAGATCGACAGCTTGCGGTTGTTGAAGTACTGCGAGGCCAGCGGCGCCGCCTCGGCCGGGCCGACGGGCGGCTCGCCGTAGCCCTCGTGCAGCGCGGCCTCGATGAAGGGCTGCGCATAGGGGCCCATCGCGCGGCGCGCCAGCGAGGAGAGTTCCTGCCGGATCTCGGTGCCGCGGATCTTGAGCATGGAGCTTTCCGCGCCCGGCACGCCGCCGCCCGCCACGGCGGCGATCACGCGCAGGTTGGTGGTCTTCATGTTCTCCAGGTCGATCTCCACCTTGGCCAGCCGGGCCGCGAAGAGCGGGTCTTCGGTCAGCGGCCGGCCGTTACGCTGCACCCTGGCGGCGATGCGCTTGAGCTTTTCCAGCGCCGCGACGGAAAAACCCACGCCCGCGATGTTGGTGCGCTCGTAGGTCAGCAGGTACTTGGCATAGGTCCAGCCCTTGTCCTGCTCGCCCACCAGGTTGGCGGCCGGCACGCGCACGTCGGTGAAGAACACCTCGTTGACCTCGTGTTCGCCGTCCAGCGTGATGATGGGCCGCACCTCGACGCCGGGCGAGTCCATGTCCACCAGCAGGAAGCTGATGCCCGCCTGGGCCTTGGCCTCCTTGTTGGTGCGCACCAGGCAGAAGATCATGTTGGCGTGGTGGCCCAGCGTGGTCCAGGTCTTCTGGCCGTTGACGACGTAGTGATCGCCGTCGAGCACCGCGGTGGTCTTGACCGACGCCAGATCGGACCCGGAGCCCGGTTCCGAATAGCCCTGGCACCACCAGTCCTCGCCGTTCAGGATGCGCGGCAGCCAGTGCTGCTTCTGCGCCTCGCTGCCGTACTTGATGAGCACCGGCCCCAGCATGTTGACGCCGAAGGGCACGATGCGCGGCGCACCGGCCAGGGCGCACTCGTTCTCGAAGATGAACTTCTGCACGGCGCCCCAGCCCGGGCCGCCGTACTGCTTCGGCCAGTGGTTCGCCAGCCAGCCGCGTTCGTTCAGGATCGCGTGCCACTCGGCCATGTCCTCGCGCGTGAGGCGCAGGCCGTTCTTCACCTTGTTCGACAGCCGCTCGGGTAGCTTGTCGCGCAGGAACTGCAAGACTTCGCCGCGGAAGGCTTCCTCTTCGGGTGTGAAGTTCAGGTCCATGACGGGCTCCTTCTTCAGAAGATCTCGAACAGGCCGGCTGCGCCCATGCCGCCGGCGATGCACATCGTCACCACGCCCCACTTGGCCTTGCGGCGGCGGCCTTCGAGCAGGATGTGGCCCGCCAGGCGCGCGCCCGTCATGCCGAAGGGGTGGCCGATGGAGATGGCGCCGCCGTCGACGTTCAGGCGCTCTTCGGGAATGCCCAGCTTCTGCTGGCAGTAGATGGACTGCGAGGCGAAGGCCTCGTTGAGTTCCCACAGGTCGATGTCCTCGACCTTCAGGCCGAAGCGCTCCAGCAGCTTGGGCACGGCGAAGACGGGGCCGATGCCCATTTCGTCCGGCTCGCAGCCGCCCACCGCCAGGCCGCGGAAGGCGCCCAGGGCTTGCAGGCCCAGGCGCTCGGCCTCCTTGGCTTCCATCAGCACGCAGGCGCTGGCACCGTCCGACAGCTGCGAGGCGTTGCCCGCGGTGACGAACTTGTCGGCGCCCTTCACCGGCGCCAGCTTGGCCAGCGACTCGTAGGTGGTGCCGGGGCGGTTGCAGGTGTCACGGTCGACCGTCACCTGCTTCTTGCTGACCTCGCCGGTCTCCTTGTTCGTCACCGCCATGACGGTGGTCACGGGCACGATCTCGTCCTTGTAGCGGCCGGCTTCCTGCGCCTCGGCGGTCTTGCGCTGGCTCTCGACCGAGAAGCGGTCCTGCGCCTCGCGGCCGATGCCATAGCGCTCGGCCACCACGTCGGCGGTGTCGATCATCTCCATGTACAGCTGCGGCTTGTGCTCCACGATCCACGGGTCCATGCCGGAGTTGCCGTCCTCGCGGGTGCGGATGCCGGAGATGCTTTCCACGCCGCCGGCGATCATGGCCGGCGCGCCGTCCACCACGATGCGGCCCGCCGCGATGGCGATGGCCTGCAGGCCCGAGGCGCAGAAGCGGTTGACGGTGGTGCCGGCGATGGACAGCGGCAGTTCGGAGCGGATCACCGTCTGGCGCGCGATGTTGCGTCCGGTGATGCCCTCGGGGTAGCCGCAGCCGAGGATGGCGTCCTCGATCAGCGCCGGGTCGATGCCCGAACGCTCGACCGCGGCGCGCACCGCGAAGCTGGCCAGCGTCGGGCCGGGAGTGATGTTGAGTTCGCCGCGGTGCGACTTGGTCAGCGGCGTGCGGGCGGTGGAAACGATGACGGCCTGGCGCATGGACTTTCTCCTTGAGGAAGATTCGGGTTGAGCACCGCCCTCCCCGAGCGTCGGGGATGCAGTGCGGATTGGGTTGGATTCATACGGACGCGCGTTCAACCCCCACGATCCGTTCACGCTGAGCCTGTCGAAGCGCTGCGCGGGGCTTCGACAAGCTCAGCCCGAACGGTGGTTGTCGATCGAACGCAAATCCGACTCAGCCCTTGGGCTGGTTGAGACTAGAGAAGTCCCTGCCTTCGGCGACGAGCTTTTCCAGCAGCGGCGCCGGCTTCCAGAACAGCGGGTCTTCCTTGGCGAAGGCGCGGATGTCTTCCAGGATCTTCGGCAGGCCCACCGTGTCGGCATACTTCATCGGGCCGCCGCGGTGCCGCGGGAAGCCGTAGCCGTAGAGGAAGGTCACGTCCACGTCCAGCGGCCGCAGCGCGATACCCTCTTCCACCACCTTGGCGCCCTCGTTGACCATCGCGGCCATGTAGCGGCGCATGATCTCCTCGGCGGTGAATTGGCGCGGCGTGATGCCCTTCTTCTGCCGTTCGGCATCGACGATGGCGAGCACCTCGGGGTCGGGCTGGCCGATGCGGGCGCCCTCGGGGTACAGGTAGAAGCCGCGGCCCGTCTTCTGACCGAACCAGCCGCGCTCGCACACGCGGTCGGCCACCTCGACGTAGCGCGCCTTCGGGTCACGGGTGGCGGCGCGGCGCTTGCGCGTGGCCCAGCCGATGTCGCCGCCCGCGAGGTCGGTCACCTGGAACGGCCCCATCGGGTAGCCGAAGCCGCGCACCGCCTCGTCGATCTCGTAGGGGCTGGCGCCGTCTTCCATGATGTAGTCGGCCGCCTGCTTGTACACGGCCAGGATGCGGTTGCCGATGAAGCCGTCGCACACGCCGGCGCGCACCGGCACCTTCTTCATCTTCTTGGCGAGCGCGAAGGCGGTGGACACCACGTCGGCGCTGACCTTCGCCGGCACCACGATCTCCAGCAGCTTCATGATGTTGGCCGGGCTGAAGAAGTGCAGCCCGATCACGTCCTGCGGCCGCGAGGTGCTGGCGGCGATGGCGTCGATGTCCAGGTAGGAGGTGTTGGTGGCCAGCACGGCGCCGGCCTTGCACACGCGGTCCAGCTCCTTGAACACGGCCTTCTTGACCTCGATGTCCTCGAACACGGCCTCGATGACCAGGTCCACGTCCGCGAGCGCGGCGTAGTCGGTGGCGCCGGTGTAGCGGGCCATCACGGCGGCCTTGGCCTCGGGCGTCATGCGGCCCTTCTTGATCAGGCCGTCGTAGACCTTCTCGACGTTGGCGCGGCCGCGCTCGATGGAAGGCTGGTCGCGCTCGACCATCACCACCGGCAGGCCCGCATCCAGCGCCGAGACGGCGATGCCCGCGCCCATGGTGCCGCCGCCGACGATGCCGACGCTGTTCAGCGCACGCGGCTGCGCCGCCTTGGCTTCGGGCACCTTCGCCACTTCGCGCTCGGCGAAGAAGGCGTGGATCAGGCCGGCGCGCTGCGGGCTGTCGATGCAGGCGAGAAAGGCCTCGCGCTCCAGCTTCACGGCCTCCTCGAAGGGCTTGTCCAGCGTGTTCTGCACGGCCTCGACGATCTTCATCGGCGAGAACAGACCGCGCGACTTCTTCGCGGTGTCGGCCTTGGCGGCATCGATGGCGGCCTGCGCGGCGGCGCGGTCGGCCAGGCCCTGCGCGTCGCGGGTGCGGCGCACGCCGGCGCCCTGGGCCAGCAGTTCGTTCGCGTAGGCCAGGCCGGCGGCCTGGGCGTCTTCGCCGTCGGCGATGCGGTCCACCAGGCCCAGCGACAACGCCTCCTTGGCCTTGACGTGGCGGCCGCTGAGCATCAGGTCCAGCGCGGCCTGCGCGCCGGCCAGGCGCGGCGCGCGCACCGTGCCGCCGGCGCCGGGCATCAGGCCCAGCTGCACTTCCGGCAGGCCCAGCCTGGCGTCGGCCAGGGCCACGCGCCAGTGCGCGGCCAGCGCGATCTCCAGGCCGCCGCCCAGCGCGGCGCCGCGGATGGCAGCGACCACCGGCTTGGCGCAATCCTCGATGCGGTTGCACACCTCGGGCAGCGAGGGCGGCTGCGGCGCCTGGCCGAACTCGCGGATGTCGGCGCCGGCCACGAAGTTCGCGCCCTCGCCCACGATCAGGATCGCCTTGACGCCGACGTCCGCATCGGCGGCCTCCACCGCCTCCTTCAGCCCCCGGCGAACGGCCGAGGAGATGGCGTTGACGGGCGGGTTGTCGATGGTGATGCACAGCACCTCGCCGTGGCGGGCGCTGCGGATGACGGCGGCGGGCGCCGCGGCGGATTCGGTCATGGATATGTCTCCGGGCAGGGGATGGCCAGAACGGCCGGGGGCGATGCCGGGATTCTGGTCTGCCATGCACCACGCGACAATTGCGACCACGATTGACACACTGTCAAATACGATTTGACGATGGACCTGAACGCCCTGTCCCTGCTGGTCGAGATCATCGAGGCCGGCAACCTCAGCGAGGCCGCGCGCCGCCTGCGCATGAGCCGCGCCAACGTGAGCCACCGCCTGGGCCAGTTCGAGCGCAGCCTGGGCCAGCAGCTGCTGCGCCGCACCACGCGCCGCATCGAGCCCACCGAGATCGGCCTGCGCCTGTACCGGCACGGCTGCGCCATCCGCGACGAGCTGATGGCCGCGCGCGAGTCCGTCACCTCGCTCGGCCAGAGCCTGCAAGGCCGCGTGCGGCTCTCGGTGCCCAGCGGTTACGGGCAACTGGTCATGTCCGACTGGCTGATCGCCTTCAAGCGCAGCTACCCCGGCATCGTGCTGGATGTGATGTTCGAGAACCGCGTGGAGGACCTGATGCGCGAGGAGGTGGACATCGCGGTGCGCGTGATGTCCGAGCCGCCGCAGAACCTGGTGGCGCGCGACATGGGGCCGGTGCACTATGTCGCCTGCGCCAGCAGCGCCTGGGCGCGCGAGCACGGCATGCCGGTGGCGCTGCCGGACCTGCGCCACGTGCCGCTCATCACCTCGGCCGTGCACGGCCGGCAGCTGCGCGTGTCGGCCTACCTGGGCGGGGAACGGCACGAGGTGCTGCTGGAGCCGACGCTGATCTCCGAGAACTTCCTGTTCCTGCGCCAGTCCATCCTCGCCAGCCTGGGCGTGGGCATCGTGCCCGACTACGTGTTCGACGCCGAGCTGCGCGAGGGCGAGGTGATCGCCGCGCTGACCGAGTGGCGCCTCTCGATCTTCGGCACCCACATGTACATGCTCTACATGCCCGGACGGCACCGCACGCGGGCCATCACCACCTTCATCGACTTCATGCTGGCGCGCGCGCAGGAGGCGGGGCGGCGCGGGCAGTGAGGTCCTAGCCTGGAGACCATGCGATGAGCGAGAAGAAAAGGACGCCCCGGCCGCCGGCCGGCTCCTCCGCCGCCGGCGGGCCCGTGCTGCTGTCCGGCGGCAACCCGCAGATCCCCAAGGGCGAAGGCGACGGCCCCGTGCAGGCCTACATCGACGCCATGCCGGGCTGGAAGCGCGACCTCGGCCGCCGGCTCGACGCGCTGATCGTTCGGGCCGTGCCCGGCGTGCGCAAGGCGGTCAAGTGGAACTCGCCGCTGTACGGGGCCGGGGACCAGGGCTGGTTCCTCGGCATCCACTGCTTCGCGAAGTACGTCAAGGTGACCTTCTTCCGCGGCGCCTCGCTGCAGCCCCCGCCGCCGGGCGCGTCGAAGATGAAAGAGGTGCGCCACTTCGACATCCGTGAAGACGCGCCGCTCGACGAGGCGCAGTTCATGGACTGGGTGCAGCAGGCGAGCCGGCTGCCCGGCGAGCGCATGTGAGGGGCCGGGGCTGCTGGCAAGCGATCATGACTGGCCGTCAAAAACTCACATTCAGATTGACCCCACCCGTGACCCTGCCCGTGCGGTACCCCTCGGGCTTCCACACCGGCGCACCGACGAACACGTCGTAGCTCAGGCGCTTGAAGGCGCCGCGCACGCC
>Ga0164243_10014842_pt1 | contig 10814 bp, 17 predicted proteins | sample OricompcompostOP_FD_108781 | JGI IMG/M metagenome (GOLD analysis project Ga0164243, IMG submission 108781) | Organic Plus compost microbial communities from Emeryville, California, USA - Original compost - Organic plus compost (OP) | ecosystem: Engineered > Solid waste > Mixed feedstock >...
CCCTGGGCCTGGCCCTCGCGGGTGACCAGCTGGCCGCGGGTGGCGTCCTCGGCGGCGAGCCAGGCCCGGTACACGTAGTCCTTGTACGCCTGCCTGGCCAGGTCCTCGAACCCTTTTCCGGTGTAGCCCTCGCTGCGCAGCTCGGCGATGGCGCGGGCCCGGCGTTGCCGTTCGACCGAGGTGCCCAGCACCTCGGCTACCGCTTCTTCTTCGGGCCATCCGTCGTCTAGGAGGTCTTGGATCCGCTGGGCGCGTTCGGCGTCGCGCTGCTCGCGGCGGGCCCGTGCGCGTTCGCGGTTGCGTGCGCGGGCCTCCTCGCGGGCCTGCTGCTCGGCCTCACGGCGGTCCATCTCCCTGGCGAGACGATCGATCCACCCTTGGTCGAAGTCGGGTCGGGCCATCTCGTCCATGAGCGCGGTCTCGAGATCCGTGTCGGACATGTGCGCCGGGTCGGGACGGTCGAGCCGGTCCTGCCCGGGGCCGGGCTGCCGGTCCTCGACGGGCGGCTCCTCGGGCGGTATCCGTCGCGTGCGCGAGGGCGGGGCGGGCGCGGGGCCGCCGTCGAGGGTGGGCTCGGACGGCGGACCGAGCGGCGCGACCGGACCGCCTTCGGGGCCGCGGCCGGGTGGGGGCATGTTGCCGGCGCCGATCCGCTCGCGGTACGGCAACCGCTTGAGGCCCGGGTTGGCGGCGAGGTGGGCGCGGAGCGCGGCCTGGGCGGCGCGTACCCGCCGGCCAGCGTCGGCGCGGGCCTGGTCGGTGAGCGCGCCGAGCTGCTGCTCCTTGTACTTGCGGATCCGGCGTTCGAGGGCGCGCTGCTGCTGCCTCGCTTTGTCTCCGTCGGGGTCGGGGCGGCCCTTGGGCACGCGGGTGACGCCGGGCAGGTACGCGCTGATGCTGTGCCTGCAATTCGGGTGGAACAGGCCGCGGAGCCGGGCGTCGTCGAGGGTCGCGTACGCCTCCACGGTCACCATCACGCCGTCCCGGGTCGCGTGCTCGACCTGGACGTCGAGCGGGCCGGGCGTGGTCCGCAGGATCCGGCCCTCGAAGGGGCGGCACCTCGCGCATTCCTGGACGGCGTCGGAGACGTACACCAGCTCGACGCCGATCGTGTCGAGGCGGTCGACCTGGCCTTGCACTGCGGCGCGCTGAGCAACCGTCCTGGTCGCCATCTCCGCGTACGAGGACAGCTTCCAGCGGCGCCCGGCGCGGTCGGTGAACCCGCTGACGCCTCGGTCGATCCAGGCTTGCCATGCGGACTGGGCGGCCTGCCGCCGGGTCTGGGCGCCGGTGAGGATCCGTCCGGCGGCCGCGGCCTGGACGTCGCGGTAAACGCCGACGACGTCGCGGAGGATGCTCCGGGTCACGTGGCCGAAATCCCTGAACAACGCCATGACGAGGGCCTCGACGAACCCGGCGCCGGAGCGCTCGCGGAGCGCGGCCGCGGCGGCGTCGCCGATGCCGGACTGGGGGAAGTGGCGGCGCGGCAGCCCGGCGAGGGCGGATGACCAGCCGTGCCGGTACGAGCGGGACAGCGCGTCCCGGATGGCTGGGCCGGAGTCGGCCTCCAGCGCGGCCACGATGCTCTGTGCGGCGCGGCGGAGGGAGCGGAGGGTGGCCGCGCGGCGTTCGGCGGCCGGGTTGTCCAAGCCGCGGTCCAGGTGCGTGCGGATGGTGCGGATGAGGGCGGCCTCGGCGTCGCGGTAGATGTCGGCGACGCCGGCGGCGATGGCGTCGACGAGGTCAGGGTCGACGGCCATGGCTCACCTCGTCCACCGGCCAGGGCTCGGCGCGCTCGACCAGGCCGCCGGATCCGCCGTGGAACCCGAACGGGATCTCTTCGGCGTAGTCGGGGCAGGGCGGGGCGTCGGGGCCGGTGTCGACGGCCAGGAACTCGCGGCCGAACAGCCGGACGACCAGGCGCACGGGCTACTCGTCGGCGGGCGGGGCCGGGGAGCCCGGGACGGCCGGGTCCTGCTCGCCTGCGCGGATGGCGTCGGTCATGGCCTGGCCGGGGTCGAGCATGCCGGAGTCGGCGCGGATGCCCTCGACCTCTTGGCGCACACGGACGTCGTCCCAGTCCGGATGGAACATCCGCACGCGGGTCTCGATGCTGGCGGCCTCGGCGCGGGCCAGCAGCTCGATGGTCTCGGCCAGCACGCGCGGCGATTCGGGGGCCTCGCCGAACTCCACGTCCGGCCGCTCCGGGGTGTACGAGGTCTCGCGGGGGAAGACACGGCGGTCGATGAGCTGGAGCGTCTCGACGAGGTCGGCTAGCACGGGTGCGGCGTAGTTGACTTTCTTGGCGCGGGTGGCGCCGGTGCGTCCCTTGCGGGCCGACACCTCGGTCGCGGTCATCTCGGCGCCCTCACCATCGCGCAACCCGAACGAGCTGGCCGAGTACCCGGAGGTGGCGATGATGCGCTCCAGCCATTCCGCGCACGCGCGTAGGTGCTCCTCCACGCGGATGGCGAACTGGGTTTCCTGGATCTGCAGGCCGGCGTCGAGCTTGTTGGCGCCGATCGCGGTCACGGGCGCGTACAGCTCGCGGTCCTCGAACACCGCGCCCTTGCCGGGACCCATGGATTCCAGGTAGGAGGCGGGGAGGTGGAGGCGGGCTTTGCCGAGCCGGATGTCGCGCATCAGCGACGAGTACGTTTCGTCGAGGGCGTCCATGAACGGCTCGGCGCCGTCGAAGTCGGCGCGGCCGAGGTTGACCGCGGCCGGGACGTGCCTCCACCCGGGGGCGGGCCGCAGGTTCGGGATGTAGCCGGCGGTGATGCGGCCCGGCGGGAGACCGGTCTCGAAGACGGGTGCGAGGCCGCGGGTGGCCGGGTTGGCGTCCAGGGGGATGGGCTTGCCGAGGTTGCCGCGGCCGCCCTCGTACAGGCCGTGCAGGATCGCGCCGGGCTCGTGCCGTTCCAGGTGGCGGATGACGGTGTTGCCGTCGACGAGGACCTCCCGCCAGAAGGTGACGGCGGTCAGGACGTCCCAGCGCCATTCGGGTACGGCGGCGTCGGCGTGGACGGCAGAGATCCAGGGGCGGGGGCGCAGCTCGCGGTCCCAGACGATGCGGAGGTAGATGCCGCCCAGGCCGGCGGCGAGCTCGGCGGCTTCGGTGAGGGTGGCGCGGAGACCGAGGTCGGTGAGCTCGTCCACGCGCGCCTGCGTCCCGCGGTTCTCGACGGCGAAGGTTGGGGGTTCGCCGAACAGCATGTCCGCGCTGGTGGTGGCGATGTCGCGGGCTACGGGGAGGTGTAGCTTGGTGCGCTTCTCGGCGGCCGGGGTGCGGGTACCCCAGAACCATCGGGCGAGGGTGCGGCCGACCTTGCCGCGCCAGTCCTCCCTCATGGGGTTGAACACGCCGAGCGGCTTGGCCGGGTCGCCGGCGAGGTCACCGCCGTAGATGCCGGACAGATCGTCGACGTCGCTGCTGTACCACGCGGACCAGACGCGCAGCTGGGAGGTGACGGCGTCCAGCTCGGCGGGCGGCCAGACTCCCCCGCCTTCGGGTAGCGGCATTAGAAGCTCCAGATCCCGAACGCGAGATGGCCGGTCAGCCAGATGCCGCCCGCGAGGACGGCGAGACGGCCCGCCCAGGTGCGCGCGGATGAGCGGGGGCCCTTGACCGCTGCCCACCGCCAGACGTGTTCGGACAGGGTGTCGCCGGTGCGGCGACGGTAGAGCGCGGCGCCTTCCAAGACGGCGAACCATGCGATCCACGCGACCCATCCGGCGGTAAACAGGGCATCAGCCACGAGTCACCTCCTCGCGCGCGGGGGCATGGACGCGGGACTCGGGCGCGCAGGCGGACGCGGCGGGCGCGGCATGTTGTTGGCCTGCTGCTGGCCGAGGGCCTGGCCCAAGCGGCGCCACCCGTCCGCGACAATCACGAGGGCCTCAGCCGCCTTGGGCTCGAAGAGCGCTTGTTCCTCGGCTCGGGCGAGGACCTCCGCGGCCCGGTCCATCGCAGCGTCCGGGGTCACGGCCAACGCCCCTGGCGCCTGAGCTCATCCACGGCTGCGTGCACACCTCGCGCGAAAGCGGCGTCGTCCGGCTGCATCACGATGGTGACCTCGCCCTTGGGCCGGGCCGTTCGCTCTTCGGGTGGTGGTGTCCAGCCGAGGGCGACCAGCGCCTCGCGGGTCTTCACGGGGACAGTGACCTCGGTCTTGCCGTCGACCTCGATCTCGTGGACGAGCAGCTCCACCGTCAGCCGAGGCCGGACGCCTACGCCGGCGTCGAGCACGAGTTTCCGGACGCCGTCGAGCTCGACCGTGCCCTGTCCGTCGTGGACGGACAGCTTGGCGTGGCGTTCGAGCATGAGCACCTCCAAGGGGGTTAGGGGGTGTGCCGGCCCGTCCCGCGCCACCCCCCAGGGACGCGGGACGGGCCGGGCTCGTGTCCGGCGCGGGGAGCCGGGGGACAACCCGCGCCGGGGGTCGTGGGGACGGTCAGACGCGCGGCGGCCAGGACCAGGTGCCGGGCGCGGCGTCGGGGTCGTAGGGGACGTTGAACTCGCCGAACATGCCTTGCCTGGACGGGGTGAACACCGTCAGGTGGACGTGCATGTCCGAGTCGAGCAGCGGGGCGTCACCCTCGGCCTGGAGGTCGGCGAGGCTGCACGAGACGATCGCGGCGCGAGGCGCGTTGATTCCGTACTTGCCGACGTAGCGGACGATGCAGCCGAGGCTGGGCTTCTGGGACACGAGTGGCTCCGTTTTAGGCGGCGAGGGCGACGTCTCGCAGGTGCGGGCGCCAGAGGTCTTCCGTGGTCGCGACGACGTACCGCCCGGCATCCAAGCTGTGGTCAGCGACCTTGATCGGCTTGTCCTCGCCCTTGAGCGTGGCGTCCGGATCCCACGAGTAGCCCGGCGCCTCGGACACGAACCCGGTACAGCGGTCGGAGACGAGGAGTTGCCGCTCGGCGAACAGGGTGGCGGTGAGGCCGATGCCGCGGGCGACGTCGTTGTCGGCCGGCGCGGTGATCAGACCGTCGTGCGCGAGCTGCGTCCGGAAGCTGGCGGCGGACGGGTCGGCGACAACCCACTCGATGCGCGGGCGGGAGTTGTCCGGGAGGTGGGTCTCGTCCAGCCACGCGCGGAGCGCGGCGGACAGCTGGCCGTCGGTGAGTCGGGCGGCGTCGTTGCGGGGGTTGTACCGCCACTCGTTCACCAGGTAGAGGCGCCGGTCGTCGCCGCCGGACAGGCCGAGGAGGACCGCGGCGGTCGGGTTGGTGGTGCCGTAGTCGACGCCGACGCCGATGAGCCGGTCCATCGGGGGGAGCTTCGCCCAGGGGGTGACGTGGATGTCGGGGTCCCACATGTCATACACGGCGCCGTCGGCGGCGACCCATTCGCCGAGGATGAACCGGCGTCGCCACAGGCCGGTGTACTGCCGGTGGTACCGGGCCTTGACCGCGGCCGGGAGCGCGGGGTTGTCGTCGAGGACGAATTTCCAGGTGCGCCAGTCGGGCAGCTCGGCGAGGCGGTCGAGGAACTTGGTCTTGACCCAGTGCGCCGGCGAGTCCGGGTTCGTACTCGCGAAGATCTGCGCGCCCTCGACCGAGCAGCGGCCCAGGAGCTGCTGGAAGAAGTCCTCGGCGACGACGGTGAGCTCGTCGACGTACGCGCCTGCGCACGTAAGTCCGCGCAGGACCTTTTCCGCCTTGGCGTCGCTGGCGCCCAGGACGTGGACGGTGCGGCCGAGGATGGTCGCGGTCGCGGCGCCGTTGGTGTAGTTCGTCAGCTTGGCCAGCGGCCCGAACAGCGCCGGGTCCTGGAGAGGCCCGAACACGTTCCGGTTGAGGGAGTCGCGGGTGCGGCCGACGACGACGAGTTCTCCGCCGCGGGGTGCGGTGGCGACGAACATCAGCCAGCGCAGGAGGCTGGAGATGGTCTTGCCGGATCGGATGGAGCCTTCGGACAGGTTGACGAACGCCGTGCTGTTGACGACGTAGTCGATCTGCTTGCGGGACAGCGGGAGCTGGTCGAGCAGGTTCACGCGCCCGCGGGCGGCTTGTCTTGGCCGTTGCGCCAGGCTTGGCCGAGCGCGGTCGCGAGCTGGGTGAGCATGGCCTTGCCGTCCTCGATTCCTGCGTCGGCGTCCAGCTCGACGAGCCGGGCGTGACGTTCGGCGGCAAGGCTGGTCGTCTGCATGATCTTCAACTGGTCCTCGAACAAGGGCTGTTCGAGCGGCTCGCGAGTGGCGATGTTGTCCTTGCCGCCGATCTTCACCAGCTCGCACGGTTCCCACAGCTGGCGGCGGAGCCGGTGCGCGTCCTCCAGGAGGAGGGCGGCGAGGTCGGCGCGGCGGGCCTTGGCATCGGCGACCTTCGCGGCGGTGGCGGCCTTGGTCTCGCTGCGGTCGAAGGCGAGGCCGAGCTCGCGGGCGAGCTTGGTCACGGTCGACGGCGAACGCTTGATCTGCCGTGCGATGTCGTTTCGGGACATGCCTTGCGCGTGGAGCTCAGCGACGCGCTGGCGGTCATGGTCGGTGAGGGGGCGGCCGGCGGCCATCACCGTCACCCCTTCCTTGTCTTGAGGTGTTGACAACGTTTATTGAGCCGACTAACATTGTCTTTAGATAGAGACAATGAATGGAGCGACTCGATGAACATCCTGTTCACAGACCAAGCGATCACCGAGTACTACACCGTCTCCTGGAGCATCGGCGCCCCCGTGTTCCGTGTCCTCCCCTTCCAGGTACACGACGGCTCGGCCTCCATGGAGATCTACCAGGACGAGCCCGTAGACGAGATACGGCTTGAGATGATCCCGACCTTCGAGCAGGCCCACCAGGTGGCCACCGACCTGCTCCGGAAGACCGACAAGCGGGTGCAGAACGGCGAGCTGGACTGAAACCACCACCCGACCGCGCCCCCCGCCCCGCGGCCGGGGCTTCCAGCCCACCGCCTGAGAACCCCCACCGACCAACCCCCAATCACTACCCAGGCACACCTCCAAGAGGGGGCGTGTCGTTCTTGGAGGGAGCGCCCCATGGCACAGCCGACCCGCTACATGAGCGCCGCCGATATCGCCGGCCTGTTCGACGTCAAACCCGGCACCGTGGAGACCTGGCGAGGCCGCTACCCCGATTTCCCTGCCCCCGACGCGATCATCGGTATCGGCCACGGCCGGCCCATCATGGGCTGGCTGCCCAGCCGTGAGGCCGAGCTCCGGGCCTGGCACGCATCCCGGCCCGGTCAGGGTGCCGGTGGCGGTCGCCCCGTGGCCCGGGGGCGCGACTAGGTCACCGGGGCGGCGGGAAGTTCGGGCAGGCGCGCGGCCTGGTCGAGACGCTCCTCGGCGACGCGGGCGTAATGCTCGGTGATCTCGATCCCGACGAACCGCCTGCCCTCGGCGAGTGCGGCCACACCGGTTGATCCGGCGCCGGCGCACGGGTCGAGGACGGTGCCGCCCGGCGGGCAGACCTGCACCAGGTGGCGGAGCACCTCGACGGGCTTCTGGGTGATGTGGTGGCGCTTGCGGCCGAGCGGCTGTGAGCCCTCGACCCATCCGCGGAGGTAGATCGGCTCGGCGTGGCGGAGCAGCGGCCCGTTGCTGCCCCACAGCACGTACTCGCATTCGCGCTTGAACCCGTTGCGCTGCGGGCGGGCGATCGGCTTGCGCCAGGGGATGACGCCGCGCCACACCCACCCGGCGGCCTGCAAGGCGTCGGAGGTGGCGGGCAGCTGCGCCCAGTCGGAGAACACCAGCACTGACGCTCCGGGCGTGGCGACGCGCAGGCATTCGGCGAGTACGAGGGTCAGCCAGAAGGTGTAGCTGCGTTGGTCGCGGTTGTCCCCGGCGAAGTCGGCCAGGTCGTGCTTGGCGTCGCTGCTGACGTACTTGCCGCGGGTGGACTGGCTGCGTCGCTCGTTGGGGGTGCGGCCGCCGGAGTTGTACGGCGGGTCGGTGATGACGCAGTCGATGGACGCGGCGGGCAGGGTGGGCAGGATGGCGAGGGCGTCGCCGTGGTGGATGGTGCTGGTCAAGCAGGGTCTCCCGGGTCGCGTGCACCTTTGTGTGGTGAGCGAGTCGTTGGGGTTGGGTTGTCCCAGGGAATGGCGAAGGCCCAGCGCCGTTGGTGTCGGTCGCGCTGGGCCTTCGGGACTGCCCGTTTCAGGGCATGCCAAGAACGCCTTTGATCATCGGTTATCCACAGGGGCGGTGTCAAGCCAGGTCAGGACCAGTCGAACGGTGGTCGGCCGCTGCCCTGGAGGGTGACCTCGTCCGATCCGGTGGTCATGTTCGTGAGGATGATGGCTCCCTCGCGGCCGTCCGGCATGCGGAGGCGTCCGTCGCCCAGTACGGGCGTGGTAGCGAGGGTGGCGTTACCGAGCCACTGCTTGAGATGCCCGTCGGTCTGGACGTAGAGGGCGACATCTGCCTGATGTTCGGTGCCGTCCTCGGTGATGAGCGTGGCGGGGCCTTCGTAGGCGAGTGCGCCGTCGTGGAGGGTCATGGGCTCATCCTGCCCTGCTGGCCGGGATGCGGGTCGTGTCGTCCGGGTTCTGGTAGGTGCCTGTGTCGATGGTCTCGCTGTCCGGCTCGGCGGCATGGGCTCGGTCGAGGGTGGCGAGCAGCTCCGTGGCGCGTGCGACGGCGCATGGCCGGTCGTGCATGTGGGTCTGGCAGAGGTCGTTGTGGTCGTACTGGCAGGGGTCGTCGTCGGGCCGCAACGCGTCGGAGACCTGCTTGGCGAACTGCTCGGCGGCGGCCTGGACCTGCTCGGGGGTGGGCTGCTGGTCGGTCATGCTGCGGTCCCTTCATCGGTGGGTTCGGGCGGTAGGAGGTCGCCGAGGAGTTCCCGGGTCCAGGTGTCGGCGACGGGTGTGCCGGCGCGGCCGGTGGCGCCCTGGTCGCGCTCGTACGGCGGTGGGGGTGGGGTGTGGGCGGCGCGGCGTGCGTCGAGGCGGGCGAGGCGGGCGGCGAGCCATGGCCAGTCGGGGAACCGCCAGACGGGGCAGCCCTTCCACCACGTGGTGACGTCTCGGGATGGGGGTTGGCAGGTGCCGGATTCGCAGACGATCGCGGGCTCGTCGGCGAGGACGCGGACGCGCCAGGTGTACGCGCCGGCGAGGCCGCCGCGGCACCACGGGCAGACGGCTTTGACGGTGTGCCCGTCGGCGACGAGGGCGAGGGCGCTCTCCAGGTCCCGGCGCATGGCGTCGGTCTCGTCCGCGGCCCAGTGGACGATTTCCGGGCCGTTGGCCCAGCCGAGGGCGGCGGCGGGCAGGCACGCGGCGGCGTGGTGGAGGTAGGGGCGCGGGTCGGCGTCCGCGGCGGCCGGGGGCAGGACGGGGCAGCGCGCGGCGCGGGACAGGTGCCAGGCCAAGTCTTCGGCGCGCCACAGGACACTGGACAGAGTGTCGAGGACATCCGGGCGGGCGGCGTCTCGATGCTCCCCGGGCGCGTCCTCAGCCCGTTCGGCGCGCTCTGCGCGGGTCTCGTCGTCGAGCTCGGCGCGCGCATACGGGTCGAGCGGCGTCTCCCGCCACGGACGACGGACCGACGGGTCTCGCAGCAGCGCCAGGAACGGGACGAGCTCGACGACGTCGTCGAGGTCGGCGAGGGCGCGGTCGATCGCCGGGAGTTTCCGCCGTTCACGCGCGTCGCGAGCGACCGGTTGCGCCTGCTCTGCGGTCATGGGCCTTCCCAAATGTTGAAGTGGTGGTCGCCTTAGTGGTCGAGGTCGAGGCCGCATCGGGCGCCGGGTGGTGTTGAGGGTGCCCAGCAAGGAGGGCCGTCGTTCTCCCAGACCTCCGGGTCCTCCTGGTCGGCCGCGACCATGTCCAGGAAGGCGCATCCGTCGATGCAGGAGCAGATGTTCCAGTTCCAGTTGCTGCAGCTCACGATGCCTCCCAGAGTGTTCGCGGAATGCCCTCGGTGCCCTTGAGCTCGCGGGGCCGGGACGGCATGTTCCAGCCGGGGCGTGCGGGCCGCTCGGCGACGACCTTCCAGCCGGCCGCCTTGAGGCTCGCTCCGCTCTCGCCGTCCTGGGTGTAGGTGACCAGGCGCCGGTACCCCAGGGCCCGGGCGCCGCGCCATGCGGCGCCGTAGAGCATGCTGTTGGCGTTGCGGGTGCCGTCGGTGGCGGTGCGGGTGACCTCCAGCGTGAGCCCGTCGTCGAGCAGGCGGGCGACGGGACGGCCGACGATCGCGATGCCGCGAAGGACGTCGTTGCCGTCGGCGACGCCGAGGCAGAACTTGCAGCCGATGGGCGCGGCGTGGTGCCGGTGCCACATCTGGACGAACCCGCAGGCGTCCTTGAAGGACACGGGCACGATACGTAGGCCGGTCACTGGAGTTCTTCCTGGTGGTGCTGGCGAGGGCCGCGGGTTGGGCGGGGGAGGTTGGGGAGTTCGGCGCGGAGTCGGCGGAGGGTCTTGGAGCGGTCGGCGAGGTGGCGGGCGACTTCGGGGCGGCAGGTGGGGCAGGGCTGGACGTAGTCGGTCACGCGGCCGGCGTCGTCGGTGCGGCGGCGTTCGATCCAGCCGGCGACGCATCCGACGTGTGTGCAGCGGCAGGACGGCCAGGGGCAGACGGCGTGCGGGTTGTCTTCGAGGTAGGTCACGGCTCGGCCCTGTCGGTGTGCTGGGCTTTGCGGGCCTTGGCGGCGGCGATGGCGGCCTCGACCTGGGCGCGGCCGGGGGCTTTGGTCTCGCTGTTGTCGCGCTGGCCGAGGTCGGGGACGGCCACCCAGGGCTCGGCGGGTGGGGGTGTGGGGGGCGGTGGGGGCATGAACCGGGTGGGGTTCTCGCGGATCGCGCGGACCACGTACGGGATGGGGCGCTCGACTTCGCGGCCGTC
>Ga0164243_10014843_pt1 | contig 10814 bp, 9 predicted proteins | sample OricompcompostOP_FD_108781 | JGI IMG/M metagenome (GOLD analysis project Ga0164243, IMG submission 108781) | Organic Plus compost microbial communities from Emeryville, California, USA - Original compost - Organic plus compost (OP) | ecosystem: Engineered > Solid waste > Mixed feedstock >...
AGGTCTACCCGGTGTTGTGCCATACGCCTGATGATGTATGTGTTGATGATAGATATCCCGAACGAACCGCCTAATTGCCTCATCATGTTATTGATAGCGGTGCCCTGGGGGATATCCTTCGCTTCTAGCCGGCTGATGGCGAGGGTTGACAGGGGTACTGTTAACAGCGCCATGCCTACCGCCCTGTAGATCAGGTTGCCCGCGATAGCGCCCATTGATACATCCAGGTTAAGCCGCGACATCGACCAGTTGAAATAGATAAAACAACAGAAACCTATCAGTACAATAAGGGCGGGCGACACGCCTTTTTGCAGGACTTTTCCGGTAACTATCAGCGCAAATACCGCGATCACGGAGCCGGGGAGCAACATCAGGCCTGCCATCGCCGGCGTAAAACCAAGGAACCGTTGCGCGAATACAGGAGTGAGATAAATGGAAGTGAACATACCCATTCCCGTGATAAAGGTAAGGGTTGCGGAGATACTGAGCGAAGGGTGTTTGAGTATCGCCAATTTCACTACAGGGTAGGGTGTTGTCAGCTCCCTGTACACAAAAAGAAGCAGGGCGAATACCGCGGTGACGGTAAGTACTACTATATACCGTGTTTCAAACCAGTCTTCCGTTTCGCCGCGTTCCAGGATGGTTTGCAGGGAGCCGATCCCGATGATCAGCAGTATAATGCCCGGCCAGTCGATCTCTTTCACTTTCTGCCGGGAAGGCGATTCGGGTAATAAGCGGTAACAGAGGATGGCTGCGGCTATTCCTATTGGGATATTGATATAAAAGATCCAGGGCCAGGAATAGTTGTCGGTGATATGTCCGCCCAGGGTAGGCCCGATAGTAGGGCCTATGAAAACGCCTATCCCGAACAGGGCGCTGGCTATATTCTGTTTCTCTTTAGGGAAACATTCGTATACAACGGTGGCGGAAACAGAAAGCAGCGCGCCGCCCCCGATGCCCTGCAGGAACCTGAATGTCACCAGTTCCCAGATGTTGTCTGAATTCCCGCACATAAAAGAGCAGAAGGTGAAAAGAATGATGGAGCCGATGTAATAGTTCCTGCGTCCGAGGTTGTTGACGAGGAAGCTGGTCATGGGAATAATGATGACGTTGGCGATGCCGTATGCGGTCACTACCCAGGAGGTGTCTTCCAGTGTGGCGCCCAGGTTGCCGCTCATGTGATTGAGGGCAACGTTGACAATGGAGGTATCTATTAGCTCCATGATGGCTGCGGCTATGACGGTGATGATGAGAATGATCCTGTTCATTGTTGTTTGTTTTATACCGATCGGTATATTTTTTTACCCGGGAAGATGTGGCACATATTATCAGGTGAATAATGAAATATACCGATCGGTATATTTTCAAGTAAAAAAATTAAGCGACTATTTCATCATCAATTATTTTAATGATCCTGTCTAATGCTTTATGGAGGTGGTTTTGGCGGCTATGAGTCTTGGAAAGCAGGATGCCGCCTTCTATCAGCATGATAAAAAGGTAGGCGTAGTCTTTGGCGTTAATATCTTCATTGAATTCCCCGGATCGTATACCGGCATCAATCACTTTAACAATTTCTTTCGCCCATCGTTCGAAGGCGTTGCTGGTATATTTCTTTAGTTCCGGGAAAGTGTCGTCTGCTTCTGTGGCGGCGTTAAGCAGTGGGCAACCGCCTTTCACGAAGAACTGCGACCACCCGTTCCTGTACAGTTCTGTAACGGCAACTAACCGGTCGCGTTGTGAAGGATAATCTTTGCTCAGGGCGTGCTGCACAGCATTGTGCACAAAGTTGGCCAGGTGTTCGAAAACAGCGATGGCTACTTCTTCTTTGCTTTCGAAGTTGCCATAGATGCTGCCTTTGGTTAGCCCGGTAGCTTTGGTGATATCGGACAAAGAAGTAGCTGCATAGCCTTTTTTGTTGAAGATCTCTGCAGTTTGTTCTATGATATAGCTCCTTGTTTTTTCAGCTTTTTTCATGGTATACTGAAATCGTTGGGTGCAAAGATAGGGAAATATACCTATCGGTATATTTTTTCACCGAAAATGACTTTAGGATTATAAAGCAGGTAAAACCGGTTACCTGCTTTATAATAAGTTATAATCATTTTACCCGCCATAAGGAGCCGTTTTTGGTGCTGGTTTCAACAAGCAGGCCTTCGGAGGTCAGTTTCTGAAGCAGGGTATTGCTTTCGGCGGCGCTGATATTCATCAGTTCAGCGAATTCCTTTTTGGTGAGGGTATTGAAATGGTTAAAAAGATGTTGCCAGTCTTTGTTATAAGCGAAAGGTTTCGCGGAAGCGGCCAACTTCTGAATTGCTGTTTCGTAAACTTTATATGGCTTTACGCCGTAGACGAATTCCTGTTTGCCGGTACTGTCGGTAAAGAACATACTGGGGAAACCCCGTACGCCCATCTGCCGGGCAAGGGCCAGATCCGCTTCGAATGCCTTTTTGCCTTTATCTTCCATATCCTTTTGCAGTTGCTGTGCATCCAATCCCACAGCCGTTGCTGCATCAGCGATATGCTCCCATTTGGTGATATTCTTCTTTTCAAGGAATACCATCTCCCTGATACGTCTTAAAAACCTCAGTGCTTTCTGGTTATCCTGCAGTTGAGCGGATTTAAATGCAATAGAAGGCGGGAAGGAGGACGGCAACGGATCTTCCAGCCATACATCGCCGTCGATAGGCATATCATAATGCAGGCTAACCTCATCCCAATGGTGCGCTACATCAGAGGGCTTGCTGATACCGCCGCTGTTGTAGCTCCAGTCGGGCAGCAACCCGCCCATCCGGTATTCTATCCCGATCACCTCTCCATATTCCAGCTTCAGTTTATGCAACTGTGGTTCTATGCCCCAGCAGGAAGAGCAGATCGGATCTGTAAAGTAGATGATCTTAACAGGTTTGCCGGCGCTGGTTGAAGCCAAAGTACTGCTGTTGTTGGCGTTGCCGGGTATTTCACAAACGCCTGTTTCCGGGTCGCATAACAGCGGGTTTTTATTCTCACTCATCTGTTTATTGTTTTGTGCCTGGCAGGTGAAAAAGCCGGGCAATGTTAGTATTAATAATATCGGAATTATTTTCATGAATATAGGTTTGGAAATATCTTATTTTTGAACAAATATCAGCATCAAATAATCTTTGTACAATTAGTCAGGAAAAAGTGACTACCCATTGCGACATATCACCGGCAGACGGTTGCCCGGCCGAAAGGTTGCTTAAAGCGCTTTCGGGCAAATGGAAGGCGCAGATCTTCCGTTTGGCTGTGGATGCGCCTGTGCGTTTTAATGCTTTGTTGCGGCAGTTGAACGGCGCCAACAAGCAGTCGTTGGCTACTGCCCTAAAAGAATTGGAAGAGGAAGGATTGCTGGAAAAAGAAATTGTACAACAGAAACCCCTGAATATTCAATATACCTTATCTGAGAAAGCGAAATCATTGATCCCGGTTTTCCGGCAACTGGATCGGCTGGCGTGATCGTCAAAGTATTTTCTATATTTCTTCTCATGGAAAACCCTTAGAAAAAAAGCAGTGTTTCCCCCGATTGTCCTGCTGCGCACAATGACCTTATTTTGCGCTTATCCACAGTACAAGACTTTTGATAACCCAGGAAGATAGAACCGGATATGCGGCTGTGGAGTTGCTGCGGAAACATAATTCTTACAAGCTAAAAATCCTGAAAATGAAAACTGTTTATTACGTCCTGCTGCTGGTCATAGTAGCCATTGGCTGCAAAAAGGACGACAAAGATTCCGGTCCCGGACCTGGTAACGGAAATTATAATTATGGTTCTGGTACAATTTACATTAAGCAAGGCACAGAGGGTATAACCAGGTTTGAAATGAGCACGGGGGTTTTATCCGGTCTTATATCTAACTGGCAGGGATCGGGATGGGATATAAGCTGGGATGGCCTCATGGGGGTAAAACAGATCAATAAATCCACTTTTGACACCCGTTACATTATCTTTAAGACTTCAGACGCATCTACCATCCGGGAAATTGCGTACGAGCCAAACGATAACAATGGCGGCCTGCCCAGCATCTCGCCTGATGGCACGCGGCTCGCCTTATGGCCGACCTACAGGGATGGCCTGGTAATTCTTGATATGCAGGGCAGGGTGTTGAAAAATATCGGGGGCTATGGCAGTACGCACGAATTTAAAAGTTATGATCCTATTTGCTGGGAACCCGGTGGAACTATCCTTTTCAAAAAAGACGGGGGGCTATGGAGAACAACCACCGATTTTAGCCGTGCAACAAAGGTGAGAGACATCCCCTTTTCTGACTGGCGGGGATATGTTAGTGCCAGTCCGGATGGCCAGAAGATCGTTTTATCGGCCGGCGAACATATTTGGTTGATGAACGCAGACGGCAGTGATTTTCACCGGGTCACTGAAAGTATTTTTTCGGAAGTAGCCCCATGTTTTTCTCCCGATAGCAAGTATATAGCCATGAAGGCGAACCCGAGAGCGCCTGGCGATGGTGATCTGGGCGGCAATGTCTATCATCTTTGCATCATACCTGCCGATGGCAAAGTATATAATACTTACCCGGGAGAAGACAATCGCGTTATCCATCCTATGGTAAAAGGCGACATAAGGGACTCAAGAGGCCTGGGAAAGACAATAGTAGGAGATTTTGTATGGAGAAAATAACCGGTTTTTGCTTATATTTTGTTGGAATTATGGTGATATCTTGAAAACTTTCATTGCAACTTTTTTCTTATTATTTGTTATACCTGGCTATCATGCTATCGCAAGGCAGGACAGGATGACGGACAGTCTTTTAACCAGTTTTCAAACAGCGAAAGAAGACAGTGTTAAAGCCGGTATTCTTTTCCTGCTTTCTGACCACTGGGCCGATACAGACAGTGCGCGGGCTGTTGATTATGCAAAACGTTCCTTCCGCTATACCAAAGACGGATCATTTCAAAGAGGGAAGGCGTTCTTTTATCTTGCCGGCGCTTATTTTAGTTATGACAGGAAGCTATGCCAACAGGCTTACCAGGAAGCAGACAAGATCCTTTCCCATTTCACTTCCAGGGAAGCATTGCAGTACAGGTCGAGGGCCTGGCACAATTACGGCATAATGGAGCAATTGAACGACAATAACAAGGGGTTTGTTGATATACTGCTAACCAAAGCCATCCCGTTTGCAAAAGCAGCGGGCGATGAAGAAAGGGTAGCATGGAATTACATGGATGTAGGCGGGGTGTTCATGAATTATAAAAACTACAACAAAGCCGGTTGGTATTATGATAAAGCAATTGCTATCCTACTGAGCAGTAAAAATACTGACAAACCTGTGCTGGCAGAATGTTATATAAGCAAAGCCAAGATCTGGCTCTGGCAGGAATTGCCCGATTCTGCCAACCAGCCTTTAAACCAGGCTTTCGATATTTTGCAAACAGCCGGCGATTCGTCCTATCTTCCTCTTTATTACCAGGTCCGGGGTAAGTATCATACCTTGAAGGAGCAGTGGAATGCAGCGCTTGAAGCCCTGGAGAAAGGCTATGCGATAGCTGCCCTGACGCATAGGGAGTATGATGGCCTCAGCATTCAATATGAATTATATGAAGTGTATAAGCGATTGAAAAAGTTTGATAAAGCAAAGCAGTCGCTGGAACTTGTTTATAGCCAATACGACAAATACCCTATAGCCCAAAACAAGCGCATGTTCCTTTATGAACTTGCGGAAACTGAAACGGCGTTGGGCAACTACCGCGCGGGATATAAAAGAATGCAGGAATATGCACGGCTTTCAGACAGCGTTTTTACCCAGAATACCGGGAAGGAAATTGCGGACCTGGAAGCAAAATACCGGCTGGCGGAAAATGAGAAGAAGTTACTGGCGTTGCAGCACCGCAACGAGTTGCAGCAATTGCTGCTTTATTTTGGGGCGGTTGTATTGGCATTGTTGATAGCTTTTTTCATTTACGTATACCGGCAACGGAAAAAGCGGGAAGCGCAACGTTTATTTGCCATCAACCAGGAACAGGAGATAGAGATCACCCGTGCGCAGTTAGAGGGGGAAGAAAGGGAGAGAAAGCGGCTGGCAAGGGAGCTGCATGATGGGCTTGGCGGCATGCTGGCAGGAGTGAAACTCAACTTGTCTGCTGTGAGCCATGGTGCGCCTGCTACGCAACAAATAGAACTGCAGAAAGTAACAGGGTTGCTGGATGATTCCGTACAGGAACTGCGGCGCATTGCAAAGAATATGATGCCTGAGGCTTTATTGCGCTCAGGGCTTAGCCGCGCATTGGAGGGGCTATGTCATTCAATTGGCACGAGCGCCATGCGGGTAGATTACGAATTCCTGAACATACCGGAAAATATAAGACACCAGGAAAAGGTGGATATCTACAGGATTGTACAGGAGTTGCTTGCCAACGCGGTAAAACACTCCGGGGCAAGCGATATTTTCCTGCAATGCAGTGGAATGAATGACCGTTTTTACATAACGCTGGAAGATAATGGAAAAGGAATGCCAGGCCCTGAGCATATTAAAGAAGGTTTAGGATTGGCCAACATCCGTTCGCGGGTTAGTTTTATGCACGGAAAAATGGAGATCAGCAGTCAGCAGGGTGGTGGAACTGTTATTAATATAGAGATCAATGTTACAAAATCGAAAGAGTTATAATATTGTATTGGTAGAGGATCACAGCATTTTTATCGAGGGATTGTTAAGTGTTTTGAAGAAAATAGAAAATGCTAAGGTGCTCGGAGCCTTCGTTTCGGGCGAGGAGGCGCTGGCGTTTTTGCAAACGCAGAATGCAGATATAGTGTTCCTGGATATTAGTTTGCCCGGCGGTAAATCGGGCATCGAGATATGCAATGAAATATCCCGTTTGCACAGGAAAACAAAGGTAATTGCATTGAGTAACCATACAGAACGGGAAACCATCAGCGAAATGTTGAACAACGGTGCAAGCGGTTACCTGTTGAAAAACGCTTCCGTCAATGATCTTGAAAATGCGATAGAGCAGGTAATGCAGGGACAATGCGTGATGAGTGAAGAGATACGGAATATCCTGTTTTCGCCCCAGGCTCCTGCACCCCGGGCACCCCGCTTAACTGCCAGGGAAAAAGAAATTCTTTACTGGATAGGAGAAGGGCTTACTACCACAGCCATCGCCAATAAACTTTTTATCAGCGTACAAACAGTGGAGAGTCATCGTTATAATTTATTGCAAAAATTTGATGTGCCTAATGCGGTGGTATTAGTAAAAAAAGCGATTGAGTTGGGGATGATGAAAGAGGTGGGGAAAGGAAGAAGATGATTTGGAGAGATGATTGCCTTTGGTAGTGAGAAAATGGGAAAATTTTTATGGGAAGATTTAAGATATCTCAAAATATAGATACCGGTTTTGAAAGGTAATTGCTAATGGTATTAAAATACCATCAGAAAAACAGGCCAATAAGATAATCGGGGCTATCAGACAACTTGGTAAAGAATTGGCACAGTTGGAACTGGTTTGCCAAGATAGCATGGTTTTCATGTCGGCAAGAAGTCAGAAAATATCCGGATGTTCGGGAACGCTGACATAGGTTGTCGTTATTATTGACGTTGCAAATAAAGCGGGAAACCTGGCGGAGCTGCTGGAGTAGATACCGTTGTGGTAAAATAAAAACGAGACAAGCGAGGATTTTCCTCATTTGTCTCGTTGTGTGCGAAGAAGGAGATTCGAACTCCCAAGCCCTTTCAGGCACTACCACCTCAAAGTAGCGCGTCTACCAATTTCGCCATCTTCGCATCTGGTAGAATGGGGTGCAAAAATAAGCGCTTTTTTAAAATATGCAAATTTATTTATTCATTATTTTAAAAACACCAGGTTATTTCCGCAATAAGATCCTGAAAACTGTGCCTTTATTCAGCTCCGACGACTTAATATATAACCGGCCCCGGTGATAGTCTTCGATAATCCGGCGGGCCAGCGACAGCCCCAGTCCCCATCCCCGTTTCTTGGTACTGAAGCCGGGTTTGAATACTTTTTCAAAATTCATTTTAGGGATGCCTTTTCCTGTGTCGGCTACATCGATGGTTACATACGTAGGGTGGTTCTGGATGTTTATATCTATCTTCCCTTTCCCTTCCATAGCGTCCAGCGCATTTTTTAAAAGGTTTTCCACTACCCAGTCGAACAACGGGGGAGAGATCATAACGGTAAGTTCATCTTCATCGCTATGGGTAGTTAGCTGCACCTTTTGCGGGGACCTTTTTCGGATATAGGCCACCATATTTTCTATCTGGGCTATAAGATCTGTTTCTTCCAGCTGGGGTACGCTGCCGATCTTGGAAAACCGTTCTGTTATCAGTTTCAGGCGGTCTACATCTTTGGAGAGTTCGGCAGTGATACTGGCATTGGACTCATTCTCCCTGAGTATTTCCAGCCAGGCTTCCATAGAGGAAAGAGGCGTGCCCAACTGGTGGGCCGTTTCCTTGGCCAGGCCTACCCATACCTGGTTCTGTGTGGCCCTGTTGGTACTGGAAATGGCAAATAATGCCAGCCCGATGAAAAGCGCTACCACTATCAGTTGTATATAAGGGTAGTACCTGATCTGCCGGAGGATCAGCGAATCGCCGTAATAGATATAGTTGTAGAGGTTTTTCCGGGCGTCGACCTCCATGATGAAAGGAGGATGCTGTTTTTTGAAGGCTTTCAGTTGTTTTTGCAGGAATTGCGGCTCCCGGATGAGGGTAGTGTCGAAATTCCGGCTATCCAGGATATTCCCCGCCTCGTCTGTCAGGATAAGGGGGATGGTAGTATTATTTGTAACAATGTCTACAGCCAGGTTCAGGTTCGTTTCAGAATCCGACTGCAACAGTTCCCGGTTGGCTTCTACCCAGGTGGCCACTTTCTTCCTTTCTTCCTCCTGTATCTTCCTGGACAGGCTGCTGACAAACCATATCGTGGCGCCTATGATCACCACGGCAATAGAGGCCAGTACAAATCTCCATCCGATATACTGCTTGAACATACCTGTAATATAAGTGATATTAACCTTATCTGAATGTGTAATAGTAGCAAAATATTAACATCCTTTGTTGCATATTTGCATCTCAAAATTAATTGTTCACGCATAAACGTAATATCAGTTGCCTGTATTGCCATCAGTTGCGGTTGTAATTTTAAATTGGAACGGGAAGTCTTTCCTGGAGAAGTTCCTGCCATCTGTATGCGGATCTACCTATCCTAATTTACAGATCGTGCTGGCAGATAATGCATCGACAGACGACAGCGTTGCGTTTGTGAAAGAACATTATCCGCAGATCGGTATCGTGCGTAACCCGCGCAACGACGGCTTCGCCGGGGGCTACAACGATGCATTGCAGCATGTGCAGGCCGATATTTACGTGTTGCTGAACCAGGATGTGGAAGTGGAACCCGGGTGGATAGAGCCGGTGGTGAACCTTATGCAGCAGGACCCAAAAATTGCTGCCTGCCAGCCTAAACTGAGAGCTTACGCACAGCGCGACGAATTTGAATACGCCGGTGCAGCGGGAGGGTGGATGGATATTCTTGGCTATACGTTTTGCAGGGGAAGGATCTTGTATACCACGGAAAAGGACAAAGGGCAGTACGACGATGTACAGGATATTTTCTGGGCAACCGGCGCCGCTTTATTTATAAGATCGCACTGCTTCCATGAGGTAGGAGGATTTGACCGCAGCTTTTTTGCGCACATGGAAGAAGTGGACATGTGCTGGCGTTTACAACGCGCCGGGTACAGGATCTGCTATTGCCCCGACTCTGTTGTTTACCATGTTGGCGGAGGAAGTTTGCCCCAGGGAAATCCACGCAAGCTATACCTTAATTTCCGGAACAATTTAATGATGCTGTGGAAAAACCTGCATAGCGAAGATCGCTGGATCGTACTGGTACAACGGTTCTTCCTGGATATCCTGGCAGCAGTAAAAAGCCTGGTTGCCGGGAAACCTAAAGATATGATGGCGGTTTACAGGGCGTACAAGGACTATTACAAATGGCGCAGGACTTATGTGAAAACTGACCAGCTGCCGGAAATGAAGCTGATGAAAATGAATGGCGTGTTTCATGGTATCATGATCTGGAGGTATTATTTCCTGAGAAGGAAATATTTTTCCACCCTGAACCATTGATTTCAAGCATGAAAAATTCTGAAATATCAAAATATTGTGTAGGTTTGCAACCGGAAATAAACTGATTATGGAACAGAATACAGTAGAAAATACCAAAGATATCACCTTAGATAAGGTTTCCCGCTCCCGCTGGCTGTTTTATGTGCAATTGTTTTGTATGTTAGCTTTCATGTTAGGCGGATGCTACAATCTTTACAAGCATAAATATGCAGGTAAACCAGATGTAAAAATCCAGGAAAGCACACTGTATAATCCTAAATACAAATAATTTACTTCAACATAATTATCCAACCTCCTCCGGTTATACCGGCAGGAGGTTTTTTATTTTCCCTATCTCGTAAAAAAAATTCCCGATCCGATTCCCTTCCCGGTTCCTTATATAAGAAATTTGCTGGCTATCAGGGCTGATATGTACAATAAGGAAGAAAAATCAAAGCAAAAGAAAGGGAAATCCCTGTTCCGCAAGGTAGTGGAATGGCTGCACCTATGGCTGGGGCTGGTTTCCGGTATCCTGGTGGTGATCATTAGCGTAACCGGTTGCCTGTTCGTATTCCAGCAGGAGGTGAATAATTGGTATTACCATAAAACTTTATATGTTACTCCCGAACAACGTCCAGTTCTCCCGTTAAGTCAACTGCTGGATAAAGCACAGGCGGCTCTGGGGCCCGGTAAACCTGCCAGTTATATTACCACCTA
>Ga0164243_10014844_pt1 | contig 10814 bp, 10 predicted proteins | sample OricompcompostOP_FD_108781 | JGI IMG/M metagenome (GOLD analysis project Ga0164243, IMG submission 108781) | Organic Plus compost microbial communities from Emeryville, California, USA - Original compost - Organic plus compost (OP) | ecosystem: Engineered > Solid waste > Mixed feedstock >...
CCGCCCGGCCAGCAGGTCCTCGAACTGCGCGGCGCCCTGCTCCCGGTCGGCCGGGTAGGTCAGGTCCAGCGCGCGCAGGCCCACCAGCTCCTCCCGGCGGCGGCCGACGAGCTCGCAGAACCGGTCGTTGACCTCGGTCCAGCGCCCCTCCAGGTCCAGCAGCGCCATCCCGATCGGCGCGTGCGCCACGGTGCGCTGCCAGCGCAGCGCCGCCTCCCGGCGCTCGGTGACGTCGTGGACCTGGGCCAGCACGAACGCGGGCTCGCCGGCGGTGCGGATCAGCGAGCACGTCAGCAGCGCCCAGATGACCCGGCCGTCCGGGCGCAGGTAGCGCTTCTCCACCTCGAAGCTGTCCGCGGCGCCGTCCACCAGCCGCCCGATCGCCGCGGCGTCGACGGCCGGGTCGTCGGGATGGGTCAGGTCCCGCGGATCGCTGCGCACCAGCTCCACCGCGGTGCGGCCGAGCATCCCGCACATCGCAGGATTGGCGTAGGCGCCCCATCCGCGCAGGTCGAGCAGCGCCACCGGGCCTGCCGCCTGGTCCAGCAGCGTCCGCCACGACACCTCGTCACCCAGGGGCACATCGCCCACCTTCCCCGGGCCGCGCCCGCCGGGAATGCCTCCGCGGGCCGGGCCGCCGGAAATGCGCTGTGCTTTCCAGCGTACTGCCGCCCACTCGCCCGGCCCCCGACCAAAGTCCCTGGTCGCGCGAGCGGGGCGGCCGGGAATGCCCCGACCGCCCCGCGGATCCGCTCCCCCGTCAGCGGATGTTGCTCGTGTGCCCCAGCGAATACCGGCCCGGCTGCGGCACGTAGGTCAGCCCGTGCGGGCCGTTGCCCACCGGGATCCTCGCCAGCAGCCTGCCGTTCGCGGTGTCGAACACGTAGGTCTCGCTGTCGTAGCGCCCGGACAGCCACAGCTGCGACCCGTCGGGCGACAGCGCCCCCATGTCCGGGCTGCCGCCGCCCGGGATCTCCCAGCGGTCGAGCTCCTCCCGCGTGGTCGGGTCGAGCACGCTCACGCTGCCCTCCCCGCGGTTGGTCACGAACATCCGCCGGGTGTCCCGGGAGAAGTAGACCCCGTGGGTGCCCTTCCCGGTCGGGGTGAAGTCCAGGTACCGCATCCCGTCGCCGCTGAACCGGTAGATCCCGTTGGCCATCATGTCCGCGACGTAGAAGTTCTTCCCGTCCGGCGACAGCCGGGTGTCCTGCGGCATCCCCTCCGGGGTCTGCGGCAGGTCGAACTGCCGGATCACCTTCCGCTCGGCCACGTCCAGCGTGATCATCCGGTTTCCGAATTCGCAGGCGATGAGCGCGCGCTTGCCGTCCGCGGTGAAATCCATGTGGTTGACCCCGGCGCATTCCGGAACGGGAATGCTGTCCTGCCGCTGCCAGGTGTGCGGGTCGTAGAAATCGAGCCGCTTGTAGGCCTCGGCGACGACGATCGCGGATTTCCCGTCCGGCGTGAAGTACAGGTTGTAGGGGTCCTGGATCGGCATCGGCTCGCCCGGCTTGCCGGTCTTCGGGTCGATCGGCGTCAGCGACCCCGCCGGCTCCTGGTCGGCCGCGGCGTACAGGGTGCGCATGTCGTAGGACGGGACCACGTGCTGCGGTTCGTCCCCGGCCGGGTACGTGTCGATGACCTTGAAGGTCTTCGGGTCGATGACCGAGACGGTGTCGTCCTCGCTGTTGGGCACGTACACCAGCTCGCGGGCGCCGCGCATGCCCTCGGCGATCCGGTCCGGGCGCATCGTGGACGCGTAGACGTTGCCCGGGTCCTCGTCCTGGGGCATCCCCGGCAACCGCGCGTCGGCGCCGGCCGCGACCTCGGCCTGGCCCGGAACCTTCTCCCGGGACAGGGCCGGTTGGCCGTGCGCGTGCTCGAGGTCCCGGCCGGCGCATCCCGCCAGCGCGGAGGAGGCCGTCATCATTCCGACGCAGAGAATCAAGATCTTGGATCGCACAGCGCGGAAGACTATTTCCGATCAATTCCGCGGGCAGCGCGGCGGAGATCGAGAATTGCGAGCGGAATTCCCCGCCGGGGAGATCGGAATTCCCCCACACCGCATTCCGCGTTCCCCGGCGGGGCACGAAGCGTGACGTCCCGCCGGGTGCGCGGACCACGTCGGCGAGCCCGATCGGGGTGCGCTCACCCCGCGGAACCGCCCGCGGAACCGCACGGTAGGTCCCACCACCGGGGAGCTCCGCGGGCGCGTGCCCGAGCCCCGGAGGGTCACGCGCCGAGCAGCTTCTCCGCGAGCCGCCAGCCGACGAGCTGCGCCGCGGCGCTGGTGGCCACCGCCGGGATCCGCGGGATGACCGAGGCGTCGGCGACGCGCAGGCCGCCGACCCCGCGCACCCGCAGCTCCCGGTCCACCACGGACTCCGGCCGTCACCGAGCGCGCAGGTGCCGACCGGATGCAGGAACGAACCGGTGACCTCGGCCAGAGCGGCGTCGAGCGCTGAGCCGCCCGCGCCCGGCGCGACCTCCTCCAGCCCGAAGCGCTCGAGCGCCGGGCGCGCCGCCACGTCGCGCACGATCCCGACGCCGCGGCGCGCCGCCGCCCGGTCCCGCTCGTCGGCCAGCAGCGCGGGACCGATCAGCGGTGCGCCGAACGGGTCGTCCGGGTCGATCGCGACCGAGCCGCGGCTGTGCGGCTCGTGGAGTCCGATGAGGGCACTCGCCCCGTGCTCGACACCCGGGCACTCCGAACGCGATGGAGCACCGAGACCTCCGGGTTCGCGGTGAGGCGGTGGCACAGCGCGGAACCCGCCGCTCCGGAACCCACCACGATGACGTCGGGCTGCACTCGGGTCTCCTCGGTTCGATCGGCTCGGGGAATCGCCGCGGGGCGCGGCGGCTTCTGCAGGGTGCCCGATGGCTGGGGCGTCGGGGGCGTTTTCCCGCCTCTGCCGGGAGAACCCTCGTGAACCGCGGCGGTGGGCGGCGCGGGGAAGCGGACGGTCGCGCTCCATTCGATCTCGGCGGCATTCCGGGTGGGGCGGGAAATGGGGGCCGAGACAGGGAAACGCGGAGCGCGGACGCGGATCGGCGAAGGCCGCCGGGGAACCGGAACGATCCGGTGTGGATTCGCTGCGGAATGATCGGAATGCGCTGCGTGACCGGTGGCGCGCGCTCCGGATCCGGTCAGGATTCCGGGATTCTGGTCTGGACCTCCGTGTGTCATGATGCGCCCCGACTCGATGAGGAGGACCGGCCTGATGCTGATCAAAAACGGCGCGCGCGAGCTCCAAGGCAGCGTGTCGGACGGTGGCTCGCCCGGCGGCGACGGCTACTTGGACCGAACCCCGTACTTCCAGTTCATCCTGCTGTCGCTGCTGTTCCCGATGTGGGGCGCGGCGGCCGGTCTGAACGACATCCTCATCCCGCAGTTCAAATCCGTCTTCACGCTCGGCGACGCCGCGGCGGCGTTCGTGCAGAGCGCGTTCTACGGCGGCTACTTCCTGATCGCGATTCCCGCGTCGCGGTTCATCAAGCGCACCTCGTACAAGGCCGGGGTGATGGTCGGCCTGGTGCTGTACGTGGTCGGGTGCGGGTTGTTCTTCCCGGCCTCGCACGTGGCGACCTACAGCGTGTTCCTGGTGGCGATCTTCGCGGTCGCGGTGGGGCTGAGCTTCCTGGAGACCTCGGCGAACACCTACAGCTCGATGCTCGGGCCGCGGCGCAGCTCGACGCTGCGGCTCAACATCAGCCAGACGTTCACACCGATCGGCAACCTGGCCGGGATCATCCTCGGCAAGTACCTGGTGTTCGACGACGCGGCCTCGCTGGAGCAGCAGATCCAGTCGGTGCACGGCGCCGAGCGCCAGCAGCTCGTGGAACGACTGCTGGGCCAGACCCTGCTGCCGTACAAGTACATCCTGACCGTGCTGGTCGTGCTGCTGGTGCTGTTCGCGATCACCGAGTACCCGCGCTGCCGCCCGCAGGCCGAGGCGCTGTCGAAGAAGGCGCAGGCGACCGTCGGGGAGACGCTGAAGTACCTGTCCACCAACGCGCTGTTCCTCAAGGGGATCGTGGCGCAGTTCCTGTACGTGGGCCTGCAGACCGCGGTGTGGTCGTTCACGATCCGGCTCGCGCTGGAGACCGGGGCGGGGCACAACGAGTACACCGCCGCCAACTACATGATCTTCGGCTTCATCGCGTTCTTCGTCGGCAAGTTCCCGGCGAACTTCCTGATGAGCCGGTTCTCCGCGTCGCACGTGCTGATCGTCTACGGCGCGATCGGCGCGATCGTGCTCACCTGCGTCGCGCTCGGACCGCCCGATGTGGCCGTGTGGGGCGTCGTCGGGGCCAACCTGCTGATGGGGCCGTGCTGGCCGACGATCTTCGGGCGCACCCTCGACACCATCGCGGACAAGCGCTACCAGGAGACCGGTGGCGCGATCCTGGTCATGGCGATCGTCGGCGGCGCGGTGGTGCCGGCCGTGCAGGGCGCGGTCTCGGACGTGTGGGGCTCGCTGCAGTTCTCGTTCATCGTGGGCGCGGTCTGCTTCGCGGCGATCATGCTGTTCTTCCTGGACCAGGCGCGGCACCGCATCACCGACGCGGAGTGAGCGCCCGCGGCGGCGGAACACCCCGACATCGAGCGCCCGGCGGATTCCCCCGCCGGGCGCTCGTTTTCGTCCACTGCGCACTCCGCGGTCAGGTGCGGAGCTGCTTCTTGAGGATCTTGCCCGCCGGGTTGCGGGGGATCGCGTCGGTGAACTCGATGCGGCGCGGGCGCTTGTAGGGAGCGAGGTTGTCCTTGAGGTGGGCCAGCAGTTCGCCCGCCGTGACGCCCTCGGCGACGACGTGGGCCAGCGGCACCTCGCCGTAGTCGTCGTCCGCCACGCCCACCACCGCCGCGTCCCGCACCGCCGGGTGCGTCAGGAGCACCCGCTCGACCTCCGACGGGTAGACGTTCTGGCCCGCCCGGATGATCACGTCCTTGCTGCGGTCGACCAGGTGGATCCGCCCGTCGGAGTCGAGGAAACCGAGGTCGCCGGTGATGATCCAGCCGTCGAGGGTCACCTCGCGGGTCGCGTCCGGGTCGTTCCAGTACCCCTGCATGACGCCCGGACCGCGGACGACGATCTCACCGATCTCGCCCCGGCCGACCTCTGCACCATGCTTGTCGACGGCGCGGGCGGACATGCCCGGGATGACCCGGCCGCACGGGATGCGGGCGGTGACGTCGCCGGGCTCGGGGTGCTCGTCCGGGCCGAGCGTGACGAACGGGCCGCCGACCTCGGTCATGCCGTAGACCTGGCGGAACCCGCAGCCGAGGCGGCGCACCGCGTCGGTGTAGACATCGATCGGCATCGGGGCCGCGCCGTACAGGATCTCCCGCAGCGACGAGAGATCCGCGGTCTCGGCCGCCTTCGCCTGGAACATGAACCGCAGCATCTGCGGCACCAGCCACATGTGCGTGGCGCGGTGCTGCTCCACCGCGGCCAGCGCCCGCTGCGGCGTGAAACCGGGCAGCAGCACCAGCGTCGCGCCCGCGGCCATGTAGGTCAGCGACACGACCATGCTGCCGTGGTACAGCGGGCAGCAGTTGACCAGCACGATGTCATCGGTCGGCCGCGCCTGCACCAGCCAGCCGAGGGCGATGGCGCGGAACGATCCACTGTCGACGGTCACGCCCTTCGCCCGGCCCGTCGTGGCCGAGGTGTGCAGCACCGCCACCGGGTCGGTGTCGGCGACCTCGGGCAGCTCGACCTCCGGGGCCGTGCTGCCGAGAGCGGCGAATTCCGGCTTGTCGAAGGCGATCCGGATGCGCACCGACGGCAGGTCGGCGTGCCGGTCCAGCAGCTCCGACTCGCCGAGCAGCGCGACCGCGCCCACCCGCTCGATCATCTCCGCGGCCTCGGGTGCCGCGACGCTGTGGTTGAGCGGCACGAACAGCGCGCCGAGGCGGGCGATCGCGAAGTAGCTCTCCAGCACCTCGACGCGGTCCTGGGACAGCACCACCACCCGGTCCCCGCGCCGCACGCCCAGCTCCGCCAGCCCGCGGGCCAGCTCGGCGGTGCGGTCGTGGAACTCGGCCCAGGTGGTGCTGCGGTGCTCGTCGACCAGGGCGGTGCGGTTCGGGAAGCACTGGCGGTTGCGCTCCGCCAGCTGGGCCAGCCACATCACGCGCCGCCGGTGGTGGCCGCGCGCTCGCTGACGAAGCGCTCGTAGTCGGCGATGGTGCGCAGGTGCTCCATGTCCTCGGCCGTGATCTCCACGCCCGTGCGCTGTTCGACGAGCAGCACGAGGCGCACCAGGTCGCCGGAGTCGATGCCGCTGGCGGCGAGGTCCACGTCGTCGCCGACGGACTCGGCGAACTCCTCGGTGCCGGTGAGTTCGACCAGCAACGTCCGGATGGTGCTCATGGCAACCTCTTTCGCTGTTCGACAACTGTCGTCCCGGAAGAGGCGCGCGCGGGCGCCCGCACTCCCCGCGCCCCCGGTGACGTTGATCACGGGCTCGGGCGGGATAGCCGCGGGCCGCTGCGGACTCCTCTCCGGGTGGAGTCCCGCGGCGGGCGGGCCGGTGCGTGAGGGAGTGGTGCGGGATGCGCAGTCAGTGCGCGACCGGTGCGGGCGGTGAGCCGTGAGCGCGCCGGCGACCGAGGACGAGCTCAACGCGCGCTTCGAGGAGCTGCTGCGCGACGGCGCGGCCATCGAACCGCGCGACTGGGTGCCGGACGGCTACCGCCGGATGGTGCTGCGGCAGATCGCCCAGCACGCCCACTCCGAGATCATCGGGATGCAGCCGGAGGGCGCGTGGCTGACCCGCGCCCCGTCGCTGCACCGCAAATCCGTGCTCCTGGCCAAGGTGCAGGACGAGGCCGGGCACGGCATGTACCTGTACTCGGCGGCCGAGACGCTCGGCGCCGACCGCGACGAGCTGCTGGACGCGCTGCACAACGGCAGGCAGCGGTTCGCCGCGACGTTCAACCACCCGGCGCTGACCTGGGCCGACACCGGGGCGATCGCGTGGCTCACGGACGGGGCGGCGGTGCTCAACCAGGCTCCGCTGTGCCACACCTCGTACGGGCCGTACGCGCGGGCGATGCGGCGGGTCTGCCAGGAGGAGACCTTCCACGTGCGGCAGGGCTACGACCAGCTGCGCGCGCTGTGCGAGGGAACGCCGGAGCAGCGCGAGATGGCCCAGGACGCGGTGAACCGCTGGTGGCTGCCCGCGGTGGCGCTCATGTTCGGCCCGCCCGACACGGTCGCCGGAGGTGCCGACGAGCGCACCGTCGCGATGGGGGCGGCGGTGTCGAAGCGGGCGATGGCGTGGGGCATCAAGCGGAACACCAACGACGAGCTGCGGCAGCGGTTCGTCGACCAGGTGGTGCCGCAGGCCGACGCGCTGGGGGTCGAGCTGCCGGATCCGAACCTGCGGTGGAACGCCGAGCGGGGGCACTACGACTTCACCCCGATCACGTGGGAGGTCTACCGCGACGCGCTGGGCGATGACACGCACTCGGCGCGGCAGCGGATCGCCAACCGGGTCGCCGCGCACGAGGACGGCGCGTGGGTGCGCGAGGCCGCCGCCGCGTATGCGGCTCGCTCCGAGGACACCGCCGCGTACGCGGCTCTCCCAGAGAACACAGCCGCGTATGCGGCTCGCTCCGCGGACACCGCCGCGTACACGGCCCGCTCAGTGGACACCGCCGCGTGCACGGCTCCCCCAGAGGACACCACCGCGGACACAGCCCGCTCCGACGACACCGCCGCGTGCGGGGCGCACTCGGAGGGCGAGGCATGACGGCCCCGGTCTCGTGGGAGGTCTTCCTGCGCCCGCGCAGGGGTTTGGCGCACCAGCACGTCGGGTCCGTGCGGGCGGCCGACCCGGACATGGCGCTCACGCGGGCCCGCGACCTCTACACCCGCCGCGGCGATCCGCTGTCGTTGTGGGTGGTGCCGTCGGAGTCGGTGCACGCCGCCTCGCCGGACGAGCACGACCCGTTCTTCAGCAACGCCCGGCACAAGCCTTACCGGTATCCGGAGCAGTACCCGATGGCGGCCGAGGAGGGCGGCGATGCGTGAACCGGTGACCACCGCGGCCCGGCCGCAGCCCGACGACACCGCGGCCAGGCGGCAGCCCGGCGACACCGCGGACCAGCCACAGCCCGGCGACACCGCGGCCCGGCCGCATTCCGGTGGCCCCGCGGCCCGGCCGCGCTCTGAGGACCCCGCGTCCCGGCCGCGTTCTGCGGACACCGCGGCCCGGCCGGAGGCCGCGCGCGCCGATCTCGCCGAACTGGCTCTGCGGCTCGGCGACGACGCGCTGGTGCTGGGCCAGCGGCTGTGCCAGTGGATCCCGCGGGCACCGATGATCGAGGAGGACCTGGCGCTGTCCAACATCGCCCTCGACCTCATCGGCCACGCCCGCGTGCTGCTGTCCCGCAGCGGCGAGCTGGACGGCAGCGGGCGCGACGAGGACGACCTCGCGTTCGGCCGCACCGAGCGGGAATTCCGCAACGCGCTGCTGGTGGAGCTGCCGGGCGGGGACTTCGCGGTGACGATCGCGCGGCAGCTGGTGTTCGCGCACTACGCGGTCCCGTTCTACGAGCGGCTGGCCGGGTGCGCGGACGCGGAGCTGGCCGCGTTCGCCGCGCGGGCCGCGGCGGAGGTCGCGTTCCACCGCAGGCACGCCGCGGACTGGACGCTGCGGCTCGGGCTCGGCACCGAGGAGAGCGCGCGGCGGATGCAGGCCGGCCTGGAGCGGATCTGGCCGCATGCGGCGGAATTGTTCGAGTCGGACGGGGTCGTGCAGCGGCTGGTCGAGGCCGGCCTGCACCCGCCGGTCGACGAGGTGCGCGCTGCGTGGCACGAAGGCGTCACCGCCGTGCTCGCCCGCGCCGGGCTCACCGAACCCGCGCCGACCTGGCACGCCACCGGCGGCCGCGCGGGCCTGCACACCGAGGCGTTCGGCCCGCTGGTCGCCGAGATGCAGTCGGTGCGCCGCCAGTTCCCGGGAGGCACGTGGTGAGCGTCGACGCCGACGAGCTGCGGGCGCGGGTGGAGGCGCTGCCCGACCCGGAACTGCCCATGATCACCCTCGGCGAGCTCGGCGTGATCCGCTCCGCGGGCACCGGCGCGGACGGGCGCGCGGAGGTCGAGTTCACCCCGACCTTCCTGGGCTGCCCCGCGATCCCGGCCATCACCGCGGCCATCGAGGAGGTGCTGCGCGACTGCGGGCACCCCGACGGCCGGGTCCGGCACGTGCTGACTCCACAGTGGACGACGGATCGGATCTCCGCCTCCGGCCGGGAGAAACTGGCCGCCAACGGCATCGCCCCGCCCGGCGGGCCCACCCCGGTCGGTCTCGGGCTGGGCACTCCCTGCCCGCACTGCGGATCGCAGGACACCCGGCCGCACAGCGCCTTCGGCCCGACCCGCTGCCAGTCCATGCTGCGCTGCGCGCAGTGCCGGGAGGTCTTCCCGTGCATCACGACCATGCGGGGGCAGGGATGAGCACCGGCTGGCACCCGCTGGAGGTCGCGCGCATCGAGCACCTCACCGCCGAGGCCGTGGCCCTGTCGCTGCACGTGCCGCCGCAGCTGGCCGGCACGTTCGCGCACCGGCCCGGGCAGCACGTCGTGGTCCGGCACCGCTCCCCCGCAGGCGAGCTGCGCCGCAGCTATTCGATCTGCCCGCCACCCGGTGCCACGGGCGCGCTGCGGCTGGTGCTCAAGCCGGTCACCCCGGGCGGTTTCGGCGAGCACGCGCGCACCGAGCTCGCGGAAGGCGACGTGCTCGACATCTCGCCTCCTGCGGGCGAGTTCGGGCTCGCGGAGGTGCCAGGGGCGCACCACGTGTTGATCGCCGGAGGCAGCGGGATCACCCCGCTGGCGCCGATGGCCGCCGCGGCGCTGCGCGGAGACCCGGACTGCCGGGTGTCGCTGGTGCACTCGGTGCGCACCGCGGCCGACGCGCTGCTGGCCGACGAGCTGGCGCTGCTCAAGGACGAGTTCGTGCAGCGCTTCGACGTGCTGCACGTGCTGTCCCGGGAAACCGGCGGCAGCGAGCTGTGCACCGGGCGGCTCGACGCGGCGAAGCTGCGGCGGCTGCTGGAGCTGCTGGACACCCGGCCGGGCGCGCAGTTCGCGCTGTGCGGACCGCCCGGGCTGCTGGCCACCGCGCGGGAAGCGCTGGCGGGAACCCCTCCGGAGGACGTCCGAACCGAGCTGTTCGCCGCCGAACCCCGCCCGGAACCCGAGCCCGCCGAGCACCGCGGCGGCCGGATCACCACGACCCTCGCCGGCCGCACCAGCAGCACCACCATGCAGCCGCAGGACCACGTGGTGCTCGACGCCGTGCTGCGCCACCGCCCCGAGGTCCCCTACTCCTGCCGCGACGGCGTGTGCGGCAGCTGCCGCGCCAAGGTCCTCGCCGGGGAGGTCGCGCTCGGACCGCAGCACGCCCTCGACGCCGACGACCTGGCCGGCGGCTACACGCTCGCCTGCCGCGCCCGCCCGCGCACTCCCGAGCTCGCGCTCGACTTCGACGCCTGACCGCGCCCCCGAGGAGACGACCGTGACCCCCACCCCGCCCCACGCAGGCCGCACCGCCCTGGTCACCGGCGGCAGCCGCGGCATCGGCCGCGCCATCAGCCGCCGCCTCGCCGCCGAAGGCGCGCTCGTCGCCGTCCACTACGGACACGACCACGACGCCGCCGAGCGCACTGTCGAGGAGATCGTCGCCGACGGCGGCCGCGCCTTCCCCGTGCACGCCGAACTCGGCGTGCCCGGCGACGCCGACGCGCTGTGGGCGGCGTTCGACCGCGGGATCGCCGGCCAGGACGCCGAACCCGGC
>Ga0164243_10014845_pt1 | contig 10814 bp, 11 predicted proteins | sample OricompcompostOP_FD_108781 | JGI IMG/M metagenome (GOLD analysis project Ga0164243, IMG submission 108781) | Organic Plus compost microbial communities from Emeryville, California, USA - Original compost - Organic plus compost (OP) | ecosystem: Engineered > Solid waste > Mixed feedstock >...
ACCAGCGCGCCGACCACGATCGACGCGGTGACCGGCACGGTGCGCTTGATGATCGCGGTGACCGGCTCGTTGGTACGGAACGAGAAGCCCAGGCACGGCGCCGGGCACTTGACCGCGAGGTCACCCGTGCCGTACGTGCGGCCCGCGACGATGCCCTTCATGAACTTGCCGTACTGGGTGGTGATCGGCTCGTCCAGCCCCAGCCGGTGTTCGGTCTGCGCGATCGCGTGCTTGTCGCACTGCTTGCCGCACATCACGTACGCGGGCGAGGTCGGCACCGCGAAGAACAGCAGGAACGTCAGCACACTCACCGCGAACATGGTGACCACGGCGAGCAGGATCCGCCTGATCAAGTACCGAGCCATCACACACCTTGCCGATCAAGGGTCGTCGTGCCGTCCACCGTCGTCGCGTCCGCCGGCGTACCGGCACGCAGGTCCGTCGCCGCGTTCATCGCGACGACTTCGGGTCGAGGGCGTCCCGTACCGAGTCGCCGAACAGGTTGAACGCCAGCACCAGGATCAGGATCGTGGCGCCGGAGACCATCGTGTAGAACGGGTCGGTCTGTAGGAACGTCGTCCCGTTGTTGATCATTCGGCCCAGGTCCGGTGTCGGTTCGACCACGCCGATGTTCAGGAACGACAGCGCCGCCTCGCCGGTGATGAACTGCGGCACGTTCAGCGAGAAGACCACCAGGATCGGCGCCCAGATGTTCGGCAGCAGCTGCCGGAACAGGATGTGCCCCATGCCGGCGCCGGCCGCCCGGGCCGCCTCGACGAACTCGCGCTCGCGCAGCGACAGCACCTGGCCGCGGACCAGCCGGGCCGGGTACGTCCAGGAGAAGCAGGCGAACACACCGATGATCAGCCCGACCCGGAACAGCGGTGAGACGTCACCGCGCTCGCCGTACACCTTGTCCGTGATGACCGGGATGGCCGCCAGGCAGAAGATGAAGAACGGGAACGCCAGCACCAGGTCGATGAACCAGTTGATGACCGAGTCGACGATGCCGCCCGCGTACCCGGCGACGATGCCGATCACGATGCCGATGCCGACCGTGATGATCGCGGCCAGGAAGGCGATCACCAGCGAGGTACGCATCCCGTAGATGAGCTGCATCAGCACGTCCCGGCCGAGCTGCGGCTCCAGGCCCAGCCAGTGCGAGCCGCTGACGCCGCCCAGGTACCCGAGCGGGTACCCCGAGGTGTCCAGCAGGTCGGAGTGCTGGTCGGTGGCGTTCGCCCCGTACAGCTTGGAGATCAGCGGCGCGGCGATCGCCAGGATGAACATGACCACCAGCACGATGCCGCTGACCAGCGCGACCCGGTCGCGCTTGAGCCGGATCCAGGCGAGCTGCCCCGGAGAACGACCGACGATGGCGGCACCCGACGTACCGGTGGTGTCACCACCCTCGCTCTCGATCACCTCACCGACCGCGATGCCGCCGCCCGGCGGCTCCGCCTGGTCGTGTGGCCCCAACGGGGTCTGCGTCATCGAATCTGCTCCCTCCGGGCTGGCCAGGATCCGGACTCGCCGTACCGCCTTCCTTCCGGCGGCCGGGGATCCTGTCCGAGCATGCTGCTGCGCCCCGACTTCGACGCGAAACTATCTATGGTTGGCGCCCGTTTTGAATTCCCGGCGGCATCAGGTTGGTAACAAGTACCCGGATGACGTAACCGTGAGTGCCGGCGGCGCGGGACGGATGCGAGGTTTCGCCCGATCCTTGCGGCCGATTCGGGCCGCCCGTGCGGCGCGTGGCTCGACTGTCCAGCCGATTCCCAGACTCTGGTATCGGCGATTCGGTTGCCATGAACCGCCGCGAGTCGCACCGTTGCGCACATGGGGACCTTACTATCCGCTCAGCAGGTCGCCGACGGGCTCCGGGCCCTACCGGCCTGGCACGGCGACACCACAGAGATTACGCGCAGCTACACCGCACCGGATTTCCTCTCCGGTATCCGGGCCGTCGACGCGGTGGCCGCGGCCGCGGAGGCGGCCGGGCACCATCCAGACATCGACATCCGCTGGACGACGGTCACGTTCCACCTGGTCACGCACTCCGAAGGAGGGGTAACCGAGGCCGACCTGGCGATGGCGTCAGCCATCGACAAGGTGCTCGACACGCCGAGCTGACGGTACCCGTGGCCACCGCCGCCGGCGCGACCGGGTACCCGACGGTGGTCACTGTGTGTCGCCACGCGTCGATATCAACTCAAACCGCCGAGGCCGTCCCGGTCCGTGGGTCGTTACCTCGGGTCTTCCGATTCCGTTGTCAACGCGGGAGACTCCTGCGCACACACCGATGATCGCGCGGCGTAACGTATGAGCGCGTATGCATGCATTGGCGGCATTTTGTCGGATGTGTAAGGCGCCCGCCGGTACCGGCGGCCAACATCGCTAGCAGGAGAGCGAGTCAATGACGACGACCGCAACCCCGCCGACCCGACCGACCGGGTCGGGTCGGCGCGCGAACATCGCGGCCCGCACGCTGCGGACCGACCGGTGGTGGTTCCAACCGCTGATCACCGTGGTCGGGTTGGTGGTCTGGCTGGCGTACGCCGTGGTCCGCGCGGCGACCCAGAAGGACTACTGGGTACCCGCCTACCACTACCTGACGCCGTTCGCGTCGCCGTGCCTGAGCAAGTCGTGCATCCCGGAGGCGGCACACTTCGGGCGGCCGTTGCCGGAGTTCCCGCCACTGATCCCGTTCGCGGTCATCACCCTGGCGTTCCTGCTCTGCTTCCGGCTCACCTGCTACTACTACCGCAAGGCGTACTACCGCTCGTTCTGGCAGTCGCCGCCGGCGTGCGCGGTGTCCGAGCCGCACAAGAAGTACACCGGCGAGACCCGGTTCCCGCTGATCATCCAGAACTTCCACCGCTACTTCTTCTATATCGCGGTGCTCATCTCGCTGATCAACTCGTACGACGCGATCGTCGCCTTCCACGGCAAGGGCGGCGGGTTCGGCTTCGGCCTGGGCAACATCATCCTGGTCGGCAACGTGGTCTGTCTGTGGATCTACACGCTGTCCTGCCACTCCTGCCGGAACATCACCGCCGGTCGGCTCAACCACTTCTCCCGGCACCCGGTCCGGTACAAGCTGTGGCAGTGGGTGTCGGTACTCAACGCGCGCCACATGATGTGGGCCTGGATCACCCTGGGCACGCTCGTCCTGACCGACGCGTACGTCGGGCTGGTCGCCTCCGGCACGCTGACCGACCTGCGCTTCGTCCACTAGTCATTCAAGGCGGCTGAGAAACATCATGACCGACATCGAACGCCACTCCTACGACGTCGTCGTCATCGGAGCCGGCGGCGCGGGCCTGCGCGCCGCGATCGAGGCGCGGCTCGCCGGCAAGAAGACCGCGATCATCTGCAAGTCGCTGTTCGGCAAGGCGCACACGGTGATGGCCGAGGGCGGCGCCGCCGCGGCGATGGGCAACGTCAACCCGAACGACAACTGGCAGGTACATTTCCGCGACACCATGCGCGGCGGCAAGTTCATGAACCACTGGCGGATGGCCGAGCTGCACGCCAAGGAGGCGCCGGAGCGCATCTGGGAGCTGGAGACGTACGGCGCGCTGTTCGACCGTACGCCGGAGGGCAAGATCTCCCAGCGCAACTTCGGCGGCCACGAGTACCCGCGGCTCGCGCACGTCGGTGACCGCACCGGCCTGGAGCTGATCCGTACCCTGCAGCAGAAGATCGTGTCGCTGCAGCAGGAGGACTACGCGGCGACCGGCGACTACGAGGCGAACATCAGGGTGTTCGCCGAGACCACGATCACCGAGCTGCTCACCACCGGCGGCTCGATCTCCGGCTGCTTCGGGTACTACCGGGAGTCCGGCGACTTCCTGCTGTTCGAGACGCCGACCGTGGTGCTGGCGACCGGCGGCATCGGCAAGTCGTTCAAGGTCACCAGCAACTCCTGGGAGTACACCGGGGACGGGCACGCGCTCGCCCTGCGCGCCGGCGCGAAGCTGCTGAACATGGAGTTCGTGCAGTTCCACCCGACCGGGATGGTGTGGCCGCCGTCGGTGAAGGGCATCCTCGTCACCGAGTCGGTACGCGGCGACGGCGGCGTGCTGCGCAACGCGGACGGCAAGCGGTTCATGTTCGACTACGTGCCGGACGTGTTCCGCAAGCAGTACGCGGAGACCGAGGAAGAGGGCGACCGCTGGTACACCGACCCGGACAACAACCGGCGCCCGCCCGAGCTGCTGCCCCGGGACGAGGTGGCCCGCGCGATCAACGCCGAGGTGAAGGCGGGCCGCGGCTCGCCGCGCGGTGGCGTGTTCCTGGACATCGCCTCGCGGCGCAGCGCCGAGTTCATCCACAAGCGGCTGCCCTCGATGTACCACCAGTTCAAGGAGCTGGCCGACGTCGACATCACGAAGGAGCCGATGGAGGTCGGGCCGACCTGCCACTACGTGATGGGCGGCGTCGAGGTCGACCCGGACACCGGCGCGGCGAGCGTACCGGGGCTGTTCGCGGCCGGTGAGGTCTCCGGCGGCATGCACGGCTCGAACCGGCTGGGCGGCAACTCGCTGTCCGACCTGCTGGTGTTCGGCAAGCGCGCCGGCGAGGGTGCGGCGTCCTATGTGGACGGTCTACCGGCCAGGCCGGCGGTGGCCGAGGCGGACGTGACGGCGGCGCGGAAGACCGCGCTGGCGCCGTTCGACCGTACCGGCGGACCCAGCCCGTACGAGGTGCACGCCGAGCTGCAGCAGACGCTCAACGACCTGGTCGGCATCATCCGCAAGGAATCCGAGCTGTCCGCGGCCGTCGACCGGATCGCCGAACTGCGCAAGCGGATCGAGACGGTCGCCGCGCCGAGCGGCCGCCGGTACAACCCGGGCTGGCACCTGTGCCTGGACCTGCGGAACATGCTGATGGTCGGCGAGTGCGTGGCGCGCGCCGCGCTGGAACGGCAGGAGAGCCGTGGCGGGCACACCCGCGACGACTACCCGGACATGTCGGCGGAGTGGCGGCAGGTCAACCTGGTCTGTACCGCGAACGACACCGGCGAGGTCACCGTCGCCCGGCAGCCGCTGCCGGAGATGCCGCTGCGGCTGCAGCAACTGTTCGACCGGGCCGAGTTGGCCAAGTACCTGACCGAGGACGAACTGGCCGGCTTCGACGCGGCGGCGAAGTCCACATCGGACAGTGCAGACGCCTCGACCCCCGCCACGAAGGAGGAAGAGAAGTAATGGGCACCCAGCGCCACTTCCGGGTCTGGCGGGGCGACGACGACAACGGCGAGCTGGTCGACTTCGACGTCGAGGTGAACGAGGGCGAGGTCGTCCTCGACATCATTCACCGGCTGCAGGCCACCCAGGCACCCGACCTGGCCGTACGGTGGAACTGCAAGGCCGGCAAGTGCGGCTCGTGTTCGGCCGAGATCAACGGCATGCCGAAGCTGATGTGCATGACCCGGATGAACACGTTCGCCGAGGACGAGACCGTCACGGTCACCCCGCTGCGTACCTTCCCGGTGATCCGCGACCTCGTCACCGACGTGTCGTTCAACTACCGCAAGGCCCAGCAGATGCCGGCGTTCGACCCGCCCGAGGGTGTCGCGCCCGGCGAGTACCGGATGCAGCAGGTCGACGTGGAGCGCTCGCAGGAGTTCCGGAAGTGCATCGAGTGCTTCCTGTGCCAGAACACCTGCCACGTGGTACGCGACCACGAGGAGAACAAGACCGCGTTCTCCGGACCCCGGCTGTTCATCCGGGCCGCCGAGTTGGACATGCACCCGCTGGACGCGCGCGAGGACCGCAAGGAGCTCGCGCAGGCCGAGCAGGGCATCGGGTACTGCAACATCACCAAGTGCTGCACCGAGGTCTGCCCGGAGGGCATCCACATCACCGACAACGCGATCATCCCGATGAAGGAACGCGTGGTCGACCGGCGGTACGACCCGATCTTCTGGCTCGGCCGCAAGATCTTCCGCCGTCCCGGCATGCCGGAGAAGCCCGCAGAGGGCCGGCGGGGTTGACCCTGACCCGCGGTGAGCCGGTGTCGTCGGTGGCAGGACCGACCACACCGGCTCCCGCCCGTACCGCTTGACGACCGCGGGGCCGACCCGCCGGCCGGCTGACGGCTCAGCGCCGGGCGAGGCGGCGGGCGGCGGCGACGTACCGGTCGGTGACACGGTCCTGCAGCCAGCGCGCCGGCGCCGCGCCGAGCCTCGCCCACCAGACGGCCGGGCGGCTGAACGCGGCGATCGTGAACACCACGTCGTCCGCGCCGGTCCACTCCACCAAGAACGCCTCCTCGCCGCGCTCCGGATGCCCGGCGAGGGTGCCGAACCCGTAGCCGTACCGGTCGGGTTCCTCGACGTACCAGACGATCCGGCACGGCGCCGCGATCCGGAACGGCCCCAGCCCGATCCGGGTCACGAACTCCACGTCGAGCGCCGGCGGGTGTTCGGCCGTCACGGTCAGCCCCGCGTACCGGTGGATCTGCCATGTCGCCAGCCCGGCCGCCACCCGGTGGTACACGTCCGGGCCGGTGCCGAGCCGCTCGGTGCGCCGGACGTGCCGGTACCCGGAGGGCAGCGCGCCGCCAGCGGTCGCACCGACCTCCGGATAGGTCAGGCCGGTCATGGCGCCAGCAGCGGTACCAGCGCGGCGGCGAGCGGCGCGTCCGCCGGCAGCCACGGCACCGAGTCGAGCTCGTCCGCGGCGAGCCACCGCAGCCGCAGGTGCTCCACCGCGCGCGGGTGGCCGTCGACCAGCTCCGCCGCGTACAGCCGGAGCACCGCGCCGGTGGCCATCGGCACGTCGGCGCCGATCCGGTCACCCACCCGTACCCGGACGTCGAGCTCCTCGGCGCACTCCCGGGCCAGCGCGGCGGTCTCGCTCTCCCCCGGGTCGACCTTGCCGCCGGGGAACTCCCAGCGGCCCGCGGCGGCCGGCGGAGTGGCGCGCTGCGCGGCCAGTACCCGGCCGCGGTGGATGATCGCCGCGCCGACGACGACCTGCGTACCGTCGACCGCCGGTTCGGGGTGGGGTGTGCTCGTCACGTCCGCACACAGTGCCAGATTTCCCGACCGCCGACGAGGAATTCTGCACTCATTCGAGCGTTCTGACCGAAAAGTGGGCGTGGACATCACGGGAAGATAACGGCAGACTCAAGCCACCAACCGGTACAGGCGCACGATCGGCTGGTCACAAGCCGGCGGCGAGACGCCTCGAAGGGGCCGTATGTCCACACTCAACGACGAGATTCTGCGCGAGGCGCTCGCGCAACTGGACGAATGGCAGGGAGATCGACGCGGCATCCACCGCACCCTGGAGATCACCGACTCCGAACACGCCGAGCTGACCGAACGCATCAAGGTCGTCGCGGACGCCATGCGACTGCGGCCCGACCTGCACCGCAGCGGCGACCATACCGAGATCGACCTGGATCCGGTGGACGGCGAGGACCTGACCACCGCACAGATCGCGCTCGCCGCGCGCATCGAGGACGCGTACCGCAGCATCGCCGGGCCCACCGCCACCCCGACCTCCGGCAAGGCGATGACCCAGGTACGGCTTCCGCGGCTGTGGCAGCGGTGGCGGCGCAACGCCGGCGACTCAGTCGCCGAGACGCCCGACTGACGGCCGTACCGACGCGTGCCAGCCGGCGCTTCGCCGGCACGCGTCGGCGCGGCTCACACCTCGTCGGCCGCGGCCCGTTCCAGCGCCGCGATGTCCAGCTTCTTCATCCCCATGAACGCGGCGGTGACCCGCTCCGCCACGGCCGGGTCGGTGTGCTGCAGCAGCCTCGGCAGTACCTCCGGCACGACCTGCCAGCTCAGCCCGTACCGGTCGGTCAGCCAGCCGCACGGCCCCTCGCTGCCGCCGTCGGTCAGCGCCGACCAGTACCGGTCGATCTCCTCCTGCGAGTCGCACAGCACCTGGAACGACACCGCCTCGTTGAACGTGAACTGCGGGCCGCCGTTGAGCCCGACGAAACGCTGCCCGTTCAGCTCGAACTCCGCGGTCAGCACCGAGCCGGTCTCGCCGGGCGCGGCCTCCGGGGTACGGGTGAGGCCGATGATCCGGGAGTTCGGGAACACCGACGTGTAGAACCGGGCCGCCTCCTCCGCCTGCCCGTCGAACCACAGACACGGTTGGATCGGACGTATCGCCATGGTTGCCATCCTTTTCTCGGTTCGCGCTGTCCTGGATGTCGACGACGCGAGCGGCCCGCACTCATCGCTGGGCGTACCGCCAGGGTGACCCATCCGGCGGGCCGCCATGCCCGATCCGTGCCAACGGGCGGCAGATCCTAGGCTCGGCGGATGATCGAGGACGAGGTGCTGGCCGACGTGCGGGCCGCGCTGGGCGGACCGACCGGTCCGCGGGTGACCTGGGACGGGCCGGCGGACACGCTGCCGTCCCGGCTGCCGGTGACCGGACTGGCCGCCGGTACCGTCGCGGCCGCGGCGGGTGCGGCCGCCGAGCTGGCCGCGGCCCGTACGGGCGGGTCGCCGCCGGCGGTCACCGTGCACCGCGCCGCCGTCGCCACCGCCTTCACCAGCGAACGGCACCTGCTCGTCGACGGAGCCGCACCCGGCTCCGGGTTCGCCCCGCTGTCCGGGTTCTGGCGCACCCGGGACGGATGGATCCGTACCCACGCGAACTACCCGCACCACCGGCGGCGGCTGCTGGCCGCGATGGGCATCGCGCCGGACAGCGACGACGAGGCGGGCACCGTACGGCTGCGTGCGGTGCTCGCCGACCGGACCGCGCAGGACGTCGAGGACGCCGTCACCGGCAGCGGCGGGCTCGCCGTCGCGGCCCGTACGCCCGAGGAGTGGGCCCGGCATCCGCAGGGCGCCGCGCTCGCCGCCCGGCCGCTGCTGTCGCTGCGCCGGGTCGGTGCCGGCCCGGCCGTCCCGCTGCCGGTACCGCCGGACGGCCCGCTGCTGCCCGCCGCCGGCCTGCGGGTACTGGACCTGACGCGGGTGATCGCCGGGCCGGTCGCGACCCGTACCCTCGGGCTGCTCGGCGCCGACGTGCTGCGGGTGGACTGCCCGCGGCTGCCGGAGATCACCGCACAGCACGTGGACACCGGCTTCGGCAAGCGCAGTACCCTGCTCGATCTGGACGATCCGGGCGACCGGCGCCGGTTCGACACGCTGCTCGCCGACGCCGACGTGCTGGTCACCGGCTACCGGCCGGGCGCGCTGAGCCGGTACGGTCTCGCAGCCGAGGATCTCGCCGACCGGCATCCCGGCCTGGTCGTCGCGACGTTGAGCGCCTGGGGGACGGTCGGGCCGTGGGCGCACCGGCGCGGCTTCGACAGCCTGGTACAGGTGGCGACCGGCATCGCACACGTCGAGGGCGACGCGTCGCCCGGTGCGCTGCCGGCGCAGGCGCTCGACCACGGTACGGGGTATCTGCTCGCCGCGGCCGTGCTGCGTGCGGTGACCGAGCGGCTGACCCGCGGCGGTACCTGGCACGCCGAGCTGTCGCTCGCGCAGACCGCCGGGTGGCTGCTGGCCCGGCGCGACGCGTACCGGGGCGGCACCGGCAGCCGACCCGACCCGGCGCCGTGGCTCGCCGAGGTGGACGCCGGCTTCGCCCGACTCCGGTACGCGTTGCCCCCGGTACGGTTCGCCGGCGGCCCGGCCACCTGGCACCACCCGCCGCACGCCTGGGGTACCGACCCCGCCACCTGGACCCGAGAGGACGCCGCATGACCGCGATCTCCCGTACCGTCGTGCTGGACGTACGGTTGCCGGCCCCGCTGCCCGTCGACCGCATCGAGATCCGCCGCATCACCATCCCGCCGGGCCTGGCGGCCGGCCTGCACGTACACAACGGGCCGGTGGTCGGGAGCATCCTGACCGGTTCGGCGACGTACCAGATCGAGGGCGAGGCGGAGCGCGTCCTGCGCCCCGGCGACGTGTTCTACGAGCCGGCCGGTACGCGCATCGCCCGGTTCGACGCGGGCGACGAGGGGGTCACGTTCCTCGGCTACTTCCCGCTGGTACCCGGCCAGGACGCGGAGATGGACTTCCCGGACGCGGCACCGCGGCGTTGACTTAGGCAGGTATTTGCCTGCATAATTTCGGGGTGACCGAGACCGATCTGGACCTCGCGTTCAAGGCGCTGGCAGACCGCACCCGGCGGCTCCTGCTCGACCGGCTCCGGGAACACAACGGCCAGACCCTCGGCGAGCTGTGCACCCCGCTCGGCATGGCCCGCCAGTCCGCCACCCAGCACCTGGACATCCTGCGCCGGGCAAACCTGGTCACCGTCGTGCGGCGCGGCCGGGAACGGCTGCACTACCTCAACCCGGTACCGATCCACGACATCCAGCGCCGCTGGATCGCCGAGTTCGACCGGCCGCGGCTGCGCGCGCTCGACGCCATCACGACCACCGCCGAGGAGCACGCCATGAGCGACATCCCGAACTACGTCTACGTCACCTACATCCGCGCCACCGCCGACCAGGTGTGGCACGCGCTCACCGACGCCGACCTGACCGCCCGCTACTGGGGGCACAGCAACGTCTCCACCTGGACACCCGGCTCGCCCTGGGAGCACCGGCGCGTCGACGGATCGGGCATCGCCGACGTCGCCGGTACCGTCCTCGACGCCGAGCCGCCCACCCGGCTGCGCGTCACGTTCGACGCACCCGACGCGGAACCCGCCGGCGGCCCCAGCGTCGTCACCTTCCTCGTCGAGCCGTACCAGGACATCGTCCGGCTCACCGTCACCCACGAGAACCTCGCCGACGAGCAGGCCCGCCGGGACGTCTCGCTCGGTTGGCCCGCCGTACTGGCCAACCTCAAGTCCCTGCTGGAGACCGGC
>Ga0164243_10014846_pt1 | contig 10813 bp, 7 predicted proteins | sample OricompcompostOP_FD_108781 | JGI IMG/M metagenome (GOLD analysis project Ga0164243, IMG submission 108781) | Organic Plus compost microbial communities from Emeryville, California, USA - Original compost - Organic plus compost (OP) | ecosystem: Engineered > Solid waste > Mixed feedstock >...
CATGCCCATGATGCCGCCCATGCCGCCCATCTTCTGCATCTGGCGCAGCTGGTCGGCGAGGTCGTCCAGGTCGAACTTGCCGGACTGCATCTTCTTGGCCATCGCCGCCGCCTTTTCGGCGTCGATGGTTTCGGCGGCGCGCTCGACGAGGCTGACGATGTCGCCCATGCCGAGGATGCGGTCGGCGATGCGCTTGGGATGAAACTCCTCCAGCGCGTCCATCTTCTCGCCCGTGCCGATCAGCTTGATCGGCTTGCCCGTGACGGCGCGCATGGAAAGGGCGGCACCGCCGCGTCCGTCACCGTCCATGCGGGTGAGCACAAGACCCGTTATGCCGACGCGCTCGTCGAAGCTCTTGGCGAGGTTCACCGCGTCCTGGCCGGTCAGCGAATCGGCGACCAGCAGGATCTCGTGCGGGTTCGAGGAGCGCTTGATGTCGGCCATCTCGGCCATCAGCGGCTCGTCGATATGGGTGCGGCCGGCCGTATCGAGGATGACGACGTCATGACCGCCGAGCTTCGCCGCCTGCACGGCGCGGCGGGCGATATCGACCGGGCCCTGGTTCGGGACGATCGGCAGCGTGGCAATGGAAACCTGTTCGCCGATCTGTCGAAGCTGCTCCTGCGCGGCGGGACGGCGCGTGTCGAGCGAGGCCATCAGGACCTTCTTGCCCTGGCGCTCCGAAAGCCGCCTGGCGATCTTGCCCGTGGTGGTCGTCTTGCCCGATCCCTGCAGGCCGACCATCATGATCACGACCGGAGCCAGCGCATTGAGGTCGATGGTCTCGCCCTCGCTGCCCAGCATCTCGACAAGCTCGTCATGAACGATCTTGACGACCATCTGGCCGGGCTTGACAGATTTGAGAAGCGCCGCTCCGATGGCTTTCTCCCGCACGCGGTCGGTGAAGGAGCGCACCACCTCCAACGCCACGTCGGCCTCGATCAAGGCCCGGCGCACCTCGCGCAGCGCGGCCGAGACATCGGCCTCCGAAAGTGCGCCGCGCCCGGTCAGCCCGTTCAGGATGGAGCCAAGGCGCTCCTGCAGTGATTCAAACATTCCGCTTCCTCTTTCCCGAGTCTCGACCCGAGAGGTAGTGCCCTGCGACCAGCGATCCAAGCAATCGCCAAAACCAAAAAGCACCCGGGGGCGCATCGCGCTGCCGGGTGTTGACCTCCGGGATCGTCCTCCTCCTTGGCGAGAAGCGTCCCGGTCGGCGGCTCGGAGTCTCAAACTCGTCGCTGAATTTCGGGCTGGGTAAACAGGAAAAGCAGGAAGAAGTCAACCTTGCCCCGTCGGACGGGAGGTGAGCCCGACGGGAGCAAGCCGATGATTGCCAGCTTGTTATTGCCGGACCACATAGACGATGCGGCGCGACTGGGGCTCGATCAGAACCGGCTGACCGTTCACATAGGAGTAACGGTACTGGTAGTCGGGGATTTCGCGCATGACGACCGTTTCCGGTACGCTGGCGCCGACCACCACCTCACCATCGAGATAGACGGGATCCACCTCGTTGGACGTTATATAGGTGCGAACCTCCGGCGGTGGTGCCGCAACCGGTTCCACCATGACGTCCGAAGAACGGCCGATCAGCGTGCCGGAAGCCACCGAGCCATCGGCCCGGCCGACCAGGACGTCGCCGGTCGAGGAGGTCGATTCATAAGTGACAAGCGGAACCGCCTCGGCAGGCCGCTCGGTGACGATGACCTGCCGGCTGTCGAATGTGGCGGTCAGATAGTCGGAATAGGCCCAGCCTTCCACGCCGCCGGCATTGACCCGGCACCATTTGCTGCCTTCGATGCAGCCGTCCAGCGTGGCCTCTCCCGAGGCGCCGATGACGCCGACGACCGGATATTGCGGGCCCGGACCAGAGCGGATATTGAGATCTGCCGTTGCGGTTACGGCCGTCTGAGCGGAGGCCGCACCGGTCAGGGCCATAAGCGCCGCCGCAGCGGCTGTGGCTTTGAGGAAATGCGTTGTCATGGATGTTCTCCATCTGAATGCCCTTCGGCAGCTAAAACGGGACCGGATGGCTTTCGTTCCGAGCAAGACGACGGGACAGATGGTCCGGGAGAAAGAGATCGCGGACCGGCCGCAGAGGTTGTATCGGTTGAAAAGTACAATCCGCCGGGAGAAATCTTAAGGTTTTGACGGTATGATCCGAAGATATCGAGCTATCGTGGAGAGCAGCATGGCAGTGCGATTCAAGGCATCGCTCCTGGCCGCATCAATTATATCATTGTTTCTGGCACCTTCCGCCTTGGCGGCACCGCAATGCGGCAACAACTCCGCCGGGTTCGAGAACTGGAAAGCGGCCTTCATCCAGCAGGCCGCCAGCCGGGGCGTAGGCGAAAGGGCGCTGAGCGCGCTGGCAGAAACGCGCTATGCAAGCAAAACGATCGCCGCCGACCGCGGCCAGAAAAGCTTCAAGCTCTCGCTTTCCCAATTCATGCAGAAGCGCGGCGCCAATGCGATCACGTCGCGCGGCAAAAGCATGAAGAAGCAATATGCGTCACTTTTTGAAGGAATCGAGCGCCGCTATGGCGTTCCGGCTGGACCGCTGATCGCCATCTGGGGCATGGAAACCGCATTCGGCGGCTTCATGGGCAACCAGAACATCCTGTCGGCGGTGGCCACGCTCGCTTATGACTGCCGGCGAAGCGAATTCTTCACCGAACATCTCTATTCCGCTCTGGCTCTGATAGAGCGGGGATCGCTCAGCCCGTCGGCGATCGGTGCGGCGCATGGCGAAATCGGCCAGACCCAGTTCCTGCCGGGCAATGCCCTGAAATATGGCGTGGATGGCGACGGCGACGGCCGCGTCGACATGATCCGTTCGAAAGCGGATGCGCTCGCCTCCACTGCCAATTTCCTGCGCGCCCACGGATGGCGTCCCGGTGCCGGCTACCAGCCGGGAGAGCCGAATTTCAGAGCTCTCCAGGGCTGGAACGCGGCCAGCGTCTATCAGCAGGCGATTGCCATCATCGGGGCGGAGATCGACGGCTGAGGCACTCTCGGCACGCCTTGGCAGCCAGGATGCGCCGCAAAAACCTGGCGTTGGCCTCGAAACAGGGCCTTCTGCGCGAAGGAGCGGAGGTTGTTCCTGTCGTCTGCCCGCTGGAGCCGCAGTGCGTCGTTCAGTCCTTACGCTTACGCGCGGCGAGCGTGCGCAGCCGAAGCGCGTTCAGGCGGATGAAGCCTTCGGCGTCTTTCTGGTCATAGGCTCCGCGATCGTCCTCGAAGGTGACAAGCGCGTCGGAATAGAGAGACTTGTCGGAGCGGCGGCCCGTCACGATGACATTGCCCTTGTAGAGTTTCAGACGTACTTCGCCTTCGACATCCTCCTGGCTCTTGTCGATCAGCGCCTGCAGCATCTCGCGCTCCGGCGAGAACCAGAAGCCGTTATAGATCAGCTCCGCATAGCGCGGCATAAGCTCGTCCTTGAGATGCGCGGCCCCACGGTCGAGCGTGATCGATTCCATAGCGCGATGCGCCGCGATGAGTATCGTGCCGCCCGGGGTCTCGTAGACGCCCCGGGACTTCATGCCGACGAAGCGGTTTTCGACAAGATCGATGCGGCCGATACCGTTGTCGCGACCGAGATCGTTAAGCTTCTTGAAAAGCGTGGCGGGCGACATTTCCTTGCCATCCAGCGCGACCGGGTCCCCCTTCCTAAAGGTGATGGCGATTTCCGTCACCGCGTCGGGCGCCTCCATCGGCGAAATGGTGCGCTGATGGACATATTCAGGAGGTTCCTGCCAAGGATCCTCAAGCACTTTGCCCTCCGAGGAGGAGTGAAGCAGGTTCGCGTCGACCGAGAAGGGCGCTTCGCCCTTCTTGTCCTTCGTCACCTGGATCTGATGCTGTTCGGCAAAATTGATGAGATCGGTGCGTGACTTGAACGACCAGTCGCGCCATGGCGCGATCACCTTGATATCGGGATTGAGCGCATAGGCCGAAAGCTCGAACCGCACCTGATCATTGCCTTTGCCGGTCGCTCCATGGGCGATGGCGTCGGCTCCCGTTTCGGCGGCGATTTCGACCAGCCGCTTCGATATCAGCGGCCGCGCAATGGAAGTGCCGAGCAGATAGGTACCCTCGTAAAGCGCATTGGCACGGAACATCGGGAAGACGAAATCGCGGATGAACTCCTCACGAAGATCCTCGATATAGATTTCCTTGATGCCCAGCTGTTCGGCCTTGCGTCGTGCAGGCTCGAGTTCATCGCCCTGGCCGAGATCGGCGGTAAAAGTGACGACCTCTGCACCGAGTTCCGTCTGCAGCCATTTCAGGATGATCGAGGTATCGAGGCCGCCCGAATAGGCGAGAACGACCTTCTTGACGTCTTTCCATTTCGACATTTGCTGATCCGCGTAAAGCTTGCACCGCCTCCGCAGGCGGCGTTTCGGGCGGCACTTTTAGCAGGAATGCCGAAGCGGGCAAGGGCAGTGCCCCCGCTTAGACGGTATTCGGCGCGTCAGCGTGATGCACACGATCTGGGATATATCTGGAGCAGGGAACCTTGCAGACCATCGACGACCCGTTCGGCACCAGGTTGTCACCCATGTCTTAGGGACAATCTGTTACCCATGTCTCCGGGCCGTACATTGGAAACTGGAGCGGGCGAAGGGATTCGAACCCTCGACCCCAACCTTGGCAAGGTTGTGCTCTACCCCTGAGCTACACCCGCTCGCGCGGCCATCGACCGCAAGCGGCGCTTATATGGCCGAACTGGCGGGCGAATGCAACAGGGAAATATTCTCTTGCGGTTTCCGTTTTGAGACAGCGCCAATCGATTGCCAGGGTGCGCGGATGGCAGCCGCCGGCAATCGGGCGTTCGGGCCTGAAAAATTCTTGCCGGGCTTGCAAATCCCCTGTCGCGGCAATTAGACGGGATAAAAACATTCTTCTCACTATTGCACGGAATCCATGCCGAAATCCCCAGACGAACTGTTCGCCTTTCTTGCCGATCTCGGCATAACGGTGAAGACCGTCAACCATCCGCCTCTCTTCACAGTAGCCGATTCCCAGGCTCTGCGCGGCGAGATCGATGGCGGCCACACCAAGAACCTGTTCCTGAAGGACAAGAAAGACAATTTCTTCCTTGTCACCGTGGAGGAGGACGCAGTGGTCGACCTGAAGTCGATCCACAACCTTATAGGAGCCGCTGGCCGCGTCTCCTTCGGCAAGCCCGAAAGGCTGGCGGAGCTTCTCGGTGTGGCGCCGGGCTCCGTAACGGTCCTCGGAGCCATCAACGATCACGAAAAACGGGTGAAGATTATATTGGACGAAAAGCTCATGCAGCATGATCTGATCAATGCCCATCCGCTTACCAATGAGGCGACGACGACCATTGCAAGAGACGATCTCCTGCGCTTTCTGGAGGCGACCGGACACCATCCGATGATCTTGAAACTGTCGTCATAATGGCCACATTCTGGTCTTTTAGCGGGCGTCGGGGAATCCATGGCGCCAGACCCCGGCAGCCGGCACATTCGGAAGAGAAGAATATGAGCAACCAGGACAACCCCTATGCGATCGGCGGCGGCCAATATGTTGCGAGCGCCGAAACCGGCGGAAAGCCGGCGACGGCCGGCTTCTCGCTGGGCGGTGCGGAAGCTGCCGCCGCACCTGCTCCGATCAAGGACACGACCACAGCGAGCTTTGCCGCCGACGTTATCGAGGAATCGCGCAAGCAGCCGGTCCTGGTCGATTTCTGGGCACCCTGGTGCGGACCATGCAAGCAATTGGCGCCGGCGCTGGAGAAGGTGGTCGCCGAGGCCGGCGGCAGGGTCAGGCTCGTCAAGATGAACATCGATGATCATCCGGCTATTGCCGGCCAGCTGGGGATACAATCAATCCCGGCCGTCATCGCCTTCAAGAACGGGCAGCCCGTCGACGGCTTCATGGGCGCCATTCCCGAGAGCCAGATCCGCGAATTCGTCAACCGGGTGGCCGGCGACAGTGGCAAGGACGAAATCGCCGAGGCGATCGCGGCGGCAGCACAGGCTCGCCAGGAGGGCGATGACCAGACGGCGGCCCAGATCTATTCGGCTATTCTCCAGCAGGCACCCGACAATGTCGATGCTCTGGCCGGGCTTGCCGACATTCTTTTCGAGGCCGGCCAGGCGGACCGCGCCCGCGAAATTCTCGATAGGGCTCCGGAGGCCGGAAGGGATGCCGCCCCGATAGCGGCCGTCAGGGCCAAACTGGCGCTGGCGGAACAGGTGGCCGGCCTGGGCGATGCGAAGGAACTTGAAGCGCGGCTCGCAGCCAATTCGAAAGACCACCAGGCTCGCTTCGATCTCGCCCTGATCCAGAACGCCCGTGGAATGCGCGAAGAGGCGGCGGACAATCTGCTTGCCATCATAAAGGCGGATCGAGCCTGGCAGGACGATGCTGCGCGAACCCAGCTCCTTAAATTCTTCGATGCCTGGGGACAGGCGGACGAAGCAACCCTGGCGGCACGCCGAAAACTGTCCTCTATATTGTTTTCCTGACCGCGATCCTTCGGGCGATTGAGTTTTCGGAGGACTGCGCCACCTATAGGATGAGGTGAGGACGGAGGCAGGCGCAGTGCAGGCAGGCAATGCCCATTACAGGCGAGCGGCGGATTTACCCGAGACCATACCTGTTTTCCCTTTGTCGGAAGCAATTCTGCTTCCCGGCGGCCGCATGCCGCTCAATATTTTCGAGCCGCGCTATCTGGAAATGATCGACAAAGCCCTGGCGGGGTCCCGCGTCATTGGCATGATCCAGCCCCGGCTGGACGACAGCCGGTTGCCGAACGGCGAGCCGGAGATTTGCGAGGTGGGTTGCGCGGGCCGCATAGTCTCCCTGGCCGAAACCGGCGACGGACGCTACCTGATTTCGCTTAACGGGATTTGCCGCTTCCGGGTTATCGAGGAATTGAAGGTCCGCACGCCATACAGGCAATGTCGGGTGGTGCCTTTTGAGACCGATCTGCATGAGGATTCCGCTCCCGTCGATATTGATCGTCCGGCTCTTCTGAGGGCTTTCCGAGCCTATCTGGAAGCAAATGATCTCGAGGCGGATTGGGACAGCGTCAGCCGGGCGGAGAATGCAATATTGGTCAATGCCCTTTCCATGATGGCTCCTTTCGGGGCGGCGGAGAAGCAGGCGCTTCTGGAGGCGGCAGATCTCAAGGCGCGCGCCGAGACCCTGATCGCGATTGCTGAAATAGTGTTGGCGCGCGGCGACGATGATTTCGCGCACAAGCTGCAGTGAAGCTCTAAAGATCGGCGGGGTGAGCAATGGTGAAGGAAAGCCGCAGCGCATATGGGCTTACGGATCCGAAGCTCCTGGAACTGCTCGTCTGCCCTTTGACCAAGAGTCCGTTACGGTTTGACAAAGAGCGGGGGGAGCTCGTGTCCAAGGCAGCGCGTCTTGCATATCCCATCCGGGACGGCATACCGATCATGCTGGTATCCGAAGCGCGGCAGATCGAGGATGAGTCACCCGCGCGCCCGCAGCCGTGAGCGCGGCATCTGCCTGGCCAGTGGCGAGGGGCGAGACAGCAGCTTACCCACTCTACTGGAAATTGCGTCCCTTCGGCATGACGCTTCCAACCTTTTGCGACAGCGTCGCCAGGTCCCGGCCGGTCGATGGGGGCTGCTTTTGCCGGCTGGCGGAATCTCCGCCGGCATGGTTGCTATCGGCAGCCTCTTCGAGCAGCACCGCCAGCCAGGCCGTCAGGTCCTCGATCTTCTCGGCGACAATATGGATCACGCCCGATTCCGATTGCAGCTTGCCGGTCACACGGACGAAACGCGCACCCATGATGACGGACCGGTAGCGTTCGAAGGTTCTTTTCCAGAAAATGATGTTGGCGATGGCTTTCTCATCCTCCAGCGTAAGAAAAATGGCATTGCCGTTGCCTGGCCGCTGCCGCACGAGGACAAGCCCGGCGACGGTCACGCGCCTGCCGTCCGGCATGGAAGAGAGGAACGCGTTCGGAATGACCCCCGAGCGGTCGAGGCGCGGACGCAGGAAGCTTACCGGATGCGCCTTGAGCGACAGGCCGAGCGCGCGATAGTCGTGGATCACATGTTCCCCGAGTGGCATCGAAGGGAGCTTCGTTTCTGGCTCCAGTTCGCGCAAGCGCAGTGAAGGCCGGTCGAAAAGGGGAAGTTTTTCGGCGGCGCTCTTCCCGTCGAGCGCGCGCACGGCCCACAGGGCGGCGCGGCGGTCGATGCGGAGGGAGCGGAAGGCGTCCGCTTGCGCCAGTCTCTCTATCTCATCGATGTCGAGGCCGGAACGAAGCCAGACATCACGGACAGAATCGTAACCGTCGCCGCGACGCCTCACGAATTCCTCCATCCTGTCTTCCGACAGGCCCTTTATCCGCCGGAAACCGAGCCTCACCGCATGCCTTGTGAGGATCACGTCCCGCATTTCGGCATGACGCGCGATGATGCGCTCCGGGTCGAAGGGTGCTTCCTCCAGCGTACAATCCCAGACGGAATGGTTGATGTCGACATCGCGGATTTCGACGCCGTGCTCCTGCGCGTCGCGTACGAGTTGGGCCGGTGCGTAAAACCCCATGGGCTGGGAATTGAGGATCGCCACGCAAAAGACGTCCGGATAGAAGGTCTTGAACCAGGAAGAAGCATAGACCAGGAGTGCGAAGGAGGCGGCATGGCTTTCAGGAAAGCCGTAGTCGCCGAAGCCCTCGATCTGCCTGAAGCAGCGCTCGGCGAAATCGCGTGGATATTCATTACCCACCATGCCTTCGATAAATTCCTCGCGCAGCTTGTCGATGGTCCCCATCCGGCGGAAAGTGGCCATGGCACGGCGCAATCTGTCGGCTTTGTCCGCCGAGAAGCCAGCAGCTTCGATGGCAATACTCATCGCCTGTTCCTGGAACAGAGGCACTCCCAGTGTTCTTTCGAGGATCTTTTCAAGGACAGGGCCGGGATATTCGACTTTCTCCTTCCCCATTCTTCGCCGAAGGTAAGGATGCACCATGTCGCCCTGGATCGGCCCCGGCCGCACGATGGCAACCTCAATGACCAGATCGTAGAATTCACGGGGCCTTAGCCGCGGCAGCATGGACATCTGCGCCCGGCTTTCCACTTGAAAGACACCGATCGTGTCGGCGCGGCAGATCATATCATAGACACGGGAATCCTCCTTGGGGATCGTATCCAGATCGACGATTGGCCGACCTCGCTCATTGCGAGCATCGTAATGTGCGCCGAGTAGATCGAAGGCGCGCTTCAGGCAGGAGAGCATGCCAAGCGCCAGCACATCGACCTTCAGAATGCTGACGGCGTCGAGATCGTCCTTGTCCCATTCGACCATCTTGCGCTCGTCCATGGCCGTCTTGACGATGGGGACGATCTCGTCGAGCCGGTCCTTGGTGATGACAAAGCCGCCGACATGCTGGGACAGGTGGCGAGGGCACTCCGTCTTCATGAGTTCGTTGGCGAGATTGATGACGTGAGCCTTCATCAGGTCGTCTCCGGAGATGCCGCCTACCTTCGCTTCTCTTTCTCCCAGTTTCTCCGACGACCATCCCCAGATCGATCCGGAAAGGGCGGCCCTTACATCCTCGGACAGGCCCATGGCCTTGGCCACCTCTCGGAGGGCTGAGCGGCCGCGATAGCTGACCACGGCGGCCGCGAGAGCGGTGCGCTTCTCGCTGTATTTCTCATAGATGTATCTGATGATCTCATCGCGCCGCTCATGCTCGAAATCGACATCGATATCCGGCGGCTCGTCGCGTTCCGTCGAGACGAAGCGCTCGAAGAGAACTTCCGTCAGATTGGGATCGACCTCGGTGATGCCGAGGCAGTAGCAGATTACCGAATTGGCGGCGGAGCCGCGTCCCTGGCACAGTATGCCGACTTCCTCCGAACGGGCGTAGCGGATGATGTCGTGCACGGTCAGAAAATACCGCGCGTATTTCTTCTCTCCGACGATCCCAAGCTCGTGGCGGATCAGGCCTGCTACCTTTTGCGGGATTCCGTCGGGATAACGGTTTCGGGCGCCTTCCCAGGTCAGCTTTTCCAGTTCCGTTTGCGGGTCCACGCCTTCTTCCGTGGTCTCGTCCGGATAGTTGTGTTTCAGCTCGCTTAGGGAAAACTTCAGTTCCTTCGCAAAGCACACCGTTTCCGCCAGCGCTTCCGGATAGCGGTGGAAAAGGCGAGCCATCTCGGCGGACGGCTTCATGTGGCGTTCGGCATTGGCCGCAAGCGCAAAGCCGGCCTCGGAAACAGGAGTATTGAGCCGGATCGCCGTCAGCACGTCCTGCAGCGGACGCCGCCCGGATGCATGGTAGAGGACATCATTGGTCGCCATCAGCGGCACGCCTGCTGCCATGGCCATACACGCCGCCTGCTCGATCCGGAACTGGTCATGGCCGCGATAATCCGGGGCGACGGCAAGCCGCAGGGCTTTGCCAAAGCGGTCCTTCAACCGACGAACAAATGCGAGTTCGTCTTCCGGGTGCTCCGTCAGTGCCGGAAGGACCGCGAGTGACATCAGGTCGCCCCACTCGAAAAGGTCCTCCAGATATAGAAGCGGCGCGCCCTTCTCACTTTCCTCGCGCATATTCGCCTGGGTGAGCATGCGGCAGAGATGCCCCCATCCTTTCCGGTCCTGCGGGTAGGCGAGAATGTCCGGCGTGCTGTCGGCAAAGACCAGCCGGCAGCCCGGATGGTAGGGCAGGTATACCGGTCCGACAGATTTTTCCGGCTCGCCCTTGTTCTCGATGTGAATGAATTTCGACTGGCTCCACGCGCGCACGACGCCGGCGACCGTATTGCGATCGGCAAGCCCCATTCCCGCA
>Ga0164243_10014847_pt1 | contig 10813 bp, 14 predicted proteins | sample OricompcompostOP_FD_108781 | JGI IMG/M metagenome (GOLD analysis project Ga0164243, IMG submission 108781) | Organic Plus compost microbial communities from Emeryville, California, USA - Original compost - Organic plus compost (OP) | ecosystem: Engineered > Solid waste > Mixed feedstock >...
CCCGCCCCGCCTACGTTGACCGCGTCGCGTCGCCGCACCCGATTCGGCGACGCGGGAAGGAGGCACTGCGATGACCATCGCGGCGATCATCATCTTCGTCATCGCGATCCTGCTCGCCATCTCGGGGGGCATCTGGTCCGCGGTCAACTGGCTCATCTGGGTCGCGATCGCGCTCGCGATCATCGCGATCATCATGTTCCTGCTGCGCGTCATCACGGGGCGCACGAGGGCATGAGCCGCGCGCGGCCGGTCTCGCTCAGGCGGACCGGCCGCGCAGCGCGGCGAGCTCCTGCTCGAGGCGGAGCACCTGCTCCTGGAGTTCGAGTACGCGGCGCACGCCGGCCGGCGTGAGGCCCTCGCCGGTGAGGGCGAGCACGTCGCGGAGCGCCTCGAGGTCGTTGCGCGAGTAGCGTCGCTGCCCGCCCACCGAGCGCCCCGGCCGCACGAGCGCCTGTCGCTCGATCCGCCGCAGTGCCGCGGGCGTCGAGCCGAGGAGGGCGGCGACCTGACCGATCGTGTAGAACGGCGCGTCGGCGTCGATCGGCAGCACCGGCGCCGCGCCCCGCGCGTCCTCGCGCGGTGACGTCTCGCTCGTCATGGCGTCATCCTCCCACGCTCCCGGCGGGGACGCTGCCCGCCATCTCCTGCACCCGGGCGGCCGCGGTGTCCGCGTCGACGCGCAGCCGCCGCTGCCCGAACGGCAGGCCCGCGATGTGGACGTCGCCGATGAGGTCGGGGACCGGGGCCGCGGTGAGGCGATCGGCGCGCGCATCGGCCTGGAGGTCGAGTGCGATGCGGAGCATCTCGAACGGCGTCGCCGCCGCCCACGCCTGCGGGGAGCACGACGTCGGGTAGGGGACGGGCACGGGCTGCTCGGTCCGCGCGAAGCCGCAGAACAGCTCCGGGAGGCGTCCGCCGAACGCCTCGAGCGCGTCGAGGAGCCCACTGAGGACGCGGACCGCCGCGTCGCGCCGACCGGCCTCGGCCATCCCGGCGGCGGCGATGACGGTGTCGTGCGGCCACACCGAGCCGTTGTGGTAGCTCGCGGGGTTGTACGCGGCGGACTGGCTCGACAGCGTCCGGATGCCGAAGCCGGTGAACATGTCCTCCTCGAGCATCCGGTCGACGATCCGGTCGGCCACCGAGGCGTCGGCGATTCCGGTCCACAGGCAGTGCCCGATGTTCGAGGAGATCGCATCGACCCGTTGCTTGCGCCCGTCGAGGGCCATCGCGTAGCAGCCGACCCGCTCGTCCCAGAACGCCTCGTGGAACGCGCGCCGCAGCGCGTCGGCGCTCGCTCGCCAGCGCGCCGCCGTGACCTGGTCGCCCCACGCCTCCTCGAGCTCGGCACCCGCGCGCAGCGCGGCGTAGGCGTAGCCCTGCGCCTCGGCGAGCGCGATGGGCGCCTGCGCGGGACGGCCGTCGCGGAACGTCATCGAGTCCTGGCTGTCCTTCCAGCCCTGGTTGACGAGTCCGCGGTCGGTCGCCCGCTGATACTCGATGAAGCCGTCCCCGTCGCGATCGCCATAGTGCTGCAGCCAGGCGACCGCCCGCTCGACGCTCTGGCGCAGCGGCTGCAGCTCCTCCGCGGCGATGCCCCAGCGCAGCGCGCGACCCGCGAGCATGACGAAGAGCGGGGTCGCGTCGACGGAGCCGAAGTAGACGCCCTCGCCGCCGAGCGCCGCCTGGAGGTCGGCGCCCGCCCGCACCTCGTGCAGGATGCGCCCGGGCTCCTCCTCGCTGAGCGGGTTCACGGCGGTCCCCTGGAGCCTCGCGAGCGTGCGGAGCGTGCCCATCGCGAGGCCCGGCGCGAAGGGGAGCATCATCCAGCTCGTGATGAGCGAGTCGCGGCCGAACAGCGTCATGAACCACGGCGCACCGGCCGCGACGACGTCGTCCTCCGGGTGCTCGGGGTCGGCGATCCGCAGCGCTCCGAGGTCGCGCTGGCTCACGGCGATCGCCGTCGAGAGCACCGTGTTCTCGACGGCGATCGTCGGCGTGCTCGCGCGCCAGCCGCGCATGCGGCGCACGGGGGTCGCCTCCTCGATCGGCCGGCCCGCGGGGAACGCGGCCTCGAGCTCGCGGCCGCGCACGCTCGGCAGCAGCTCGATCGTGGCGCGCCAGGAGGACTGCGCCCCCACGACGATCCGGTAGTGGAGCCGGTCGCGATCCGCGTGCGCGTCGGGGGCCGAGATCCGCAGCCCGCGCTCCTCCCCGCCGCCGTCGAGCCGGTAGACGAGGTCGCCGCCGAGGCTCAGCCGGCCCGGCTCGCCCGAGTTCCCGTGGTTCGTCGGTCGCTGCTCCTTGACGTGGAACAGGTCGGCGAAGTCCGCGTCGGCGCGGAGCACGACGTCGAGGCCGGCGGCCTCGGCACCGAAGTTGCGCACGACGAGGTCCTCTCGCATGCCCTCGCCGACGTAGCGGTGGCGCTCGACGATGATCGTCGGCTCGGGGTGGCCCGCCCGCGTCGGCGCCCGGCAGATGAACACGCAGGCGTACGGCTCGAGCGGCACCGTGGCGAGGGCCTCGACCGGAGCGCCGTCGATGCGCAGCTCCCACCGCGAGAGCACGCGGGTGTCACGGACGAACAGGCCGTCGGACGGGTACTGGCCGATGTCGCCGTTCGTCGCCGATGCGCAGAACGTCGAGCCCTCGACGAGGATCGTCTGCGGCCGCGGCTGGACCACGCTGCCGATCCCGCGAGGCCGCGTCGGCTCGCCGAGGATGCGCTGCGCCGCGGTCGCGGGTCCGGCCATCGTCGTCGCGTCGAACCCGTCGGGATCGGCCGCGCTCTGGAGCGATGACATGGGTCCAGACCCCCTTGTCCGTGCTGTCTTCGACGCCGTCGGACGGCGAATCTGTACTGGTCGTCATAGCTTATCTCGACTACGATGCGAGGGAACCTGCGAATGCAGTGACAGATCGCCACCACCGACCGGCCCGCCCGTCGTCCCGACGCGGCGCGAGGAGTCAGGAGCGAGATGTCCGCGACGACCGAGGACTCGGCGGCGGTCGAGCCGTTGCGCATCGGGATGATCGCGCCGCCCTGGTACCACGTGCCGCCGCGCGCCTACGGGGGCACCGAGTCCGTCGTCGCGGCGCTCGTCGACCAGCTCGCCGAACGCGGCCACGAGGTGACGCTCGTCGCCTCGGGCGAGGCGCGGACGAAGGCGGCGCGGCAGGTGACCGTCTTCGAGGAGCCGCCCTCGGCGCTGCTCGGCCGCAGCCCGCTCCCGGAGATGGCCGCCGCGGCCGAGGCGGCGAGGGCCTTCGCCGCGCTCGACCTCGACCTCGTCCACGACCACACGCTCACCGGGCCGCTGCTGGCCGCCGGTCGCAGCATCCCGACCGTCGTCACGGTGCACGGCTCCGTCCACCGCGCCGAGGGCGACTACCTCGAACGGCTCGGGAACGCCGTGCACCTCGTCGCGATCTCGACCGCTCAGCGGCGCACGCGCCCGCAGCTCGGCTGGATCGCGACGGTGCACAACGCCATCGACGTCGGCTCGTTCCCGTTCGCGCCGCGGAAGGACCGCGACGTGCTCTGGCTCGGCCGGTTCAGCCCGGACAAGGGCGCACACCTCGCGATCGACGCCGCGCGGGCCGCGGGCCGCCGGATCGTGCTCGCCGGCAAGCTCACCGAGCCGAGCGAGCACGAGTACTTCGACGCCGCCATCGCCCCGCGGCTCGGCGGGGACGCCGAGTACCTCGGCGAGGCCGACGCCGAGCTCAAACGGGAGCTCCTCGCGCGGGCCGCCTGCCTGCTCTTCCCGATCCAGTGGGACGAGCCGTTCGGCATGGTCATGATCGAGGCGATGGCATGCGGCACGCCCGTCGTGGCGACGCGACGGGGAAGCGTGCCCGAGATCGTCGCGCACGGCGACACCGGGCTCGTCGTCGACGCCTTCGACGAGCTTCCGGCGGCGATCGCCCGCGCGGACTCGCTCGACCCCGCCGCGTCGCGCCGCCGCGCCCTCGAGCGGTTCGACCTGCCGGTCATGGCCGCCGGCTACGAGCGGGTGTACCGCGAACTCCTCGAGGACGATCTGCGGCCCTCCCGGTCGACCCGGCGCGCCGCGTGAGCCCCGCCGGCGGTCGCGGCCCGTGCGACCGCCGGCGGGCGGGAGTCGGGACGCCGGGCGGTCCGCCACCGTAGCCGCCCGGCGCCCCTGGTTGTGGACGGGCGCGCCCATGGCTGCGCCCGCCGCGCCTCACTCCTCCTCGGTCGCCGCCGGCGTGGCCTCGAAGGGGTCCTGGCCCGCGCCCTCGGGGGAGACGTATGTCGAGCGTCGGCCCGGCTGCGGCCAGGGCATCGTGTCGTCGGCGCGCGGGGGGCTCCCGGCCGCCGCGTCGTCGTCGCGCATTGCGTCGTGGATCTCGCCGCGCCAGGCGCCGGTCGCCTCGTGACGCGACTCGATGAACTCCTTGAAGCGGTGCAGATCGAGCTCGGCGCGACGCTCGTCGAGGCCGACGGCCGCACCGGCCTTCTCGAGGACGCCCTCAGCATCCCAGGCCATCTCGAGCGAGACGATCGTGTGGTCGGCGTCGACCGGCGTGAACGCGACCCGGCCGGCGAGCACTCGTTCGTCGACGCTCGCCCATGCGACGTGGTCGTCCGGCACCTGGTCGATGATCGCGGTGTCGAACTCGCGCTGGACCCCGCCGACGCTGACGACCCAGTGCGAGAGGACGTCGTCGATCTGCTCGACCGACTTCACCCCCTCCATGAACTCCGGGAAGTCCTCGAACTGCGTCCACTGGTTGTAGACCGTGCGAAGCGGAGCCTCCACCTCGACCTCGGCCATCACCGTCTCGGTCATGAGCCACTCCCTTTCCTTCCGCTGCGATCGATGCGGGCAACGCTATGGCGGGATCGCGCGGCCGCGGATGGGGCTTGACCGCGCCGCGGCGGGATTGTAAGCGGGCGCGTCGGCGGTCAGGGCTCGAGGACGACCTTGACGCAGCCGTCGCGCTTCTCGCGGAACGCCGCATAGAGCTCGGGCGCCCGCTCGAGCGGGGCCCGGTGGGTGACGAGGTCGCCGAGACCGAGGGGATCGGCCGGGTCCTCGGCGAGCGGGAGGAGCGGCTCGACCCAGCGCTGGACGTTGCACTGCCCCATCCGGATCGTGAGCTGCTTGTCGAACAGCGCGAGCATCGGGATCGGGTCGACGACGCCGGCGTAGACACCGCTCAGCGAGAGCGTGCCGCCGCGGCGCACCGCGTCGATCGCGAGCTCGAGCGCGCCGAGCCGGTCCATCCCCGCCCTCCGCGCGAGCGGCTCCCCGAGCGCCGGCGGGAGCATCCCGGCGACCCGCTGCGCGAAGCCGACGACCGGCGAGCCGTGCGCCTCCATGCCCACGGCATCGATGACGGCGTCCGGCCCCTCGCCGCCGGTGAGCTCCCGGAGCACCGCGGCGGTGTCCCCGCGGAGCTCGAGCGCGGGGATGCCGTGCCGCTGCGCCATCTCGCGGCGCTCGGCGACGGGATCGACGGCGATGACGTCGTAGCCGAGGTGCCGGGCGACGCGCGCGGTGAGCTGCCCGACGGGCCCGAGCCCGAGGACGGCGATCGTCCCGCCCTCGGGCGCGCCCGCGTACACGACGCCCTGCCAGGCCGTCGGGAGGATGTCGCTGAGGAAGAGATAGCGCTCGTCGGGCAGCTCGTCGCCGACGCGGATCGCGTTCGCGTCGGCGCCGACGACCCGCATCCGCTCCGCCTGACCCCCGGGGACGCCCCCGTAGAGCCGGGTGTAGCCGTACAGGGCCGCGCCGAAGCCGTCGCCGCGCGTCGTCGCGCACTGCGTCTGGAGTCCCGAGCGGCACATGCGGCAGTGCCCGCAGGCGATGACGAAGGGCACGACGACTCGGTCGCCGGGCCGCAGCCGCCGCACCTCGGCGCCGACCTCCTCGACGATGCCCATCGGCTCGTGCCCGAGGATGTCGCCGTGGCGCAGGAACGGCCCGAGGACGTCGGTGAGATGGAGGTCGGAGCCGCAGATCGCCGTCGAGGTGACGCGGATGATCGCGTCGCCGGGCGCCTCGATGACGGGATCGGGCGCCTCGGCGACCTCGACCCGCATCGAGGAGTGCCAGGTCACCGCCTTCATACCCGGAACTCCCCCACGGCGGCTATACGCTTGTCAAGCCCCTATTGGGGGAAGCGGCTTGCTCCCTAGCGTCGCCGCATGCCGGAGCGGGACGTTCTCGTCGTAGGCGCGGGGCTGGCCGGGCTCACGGCGGCCGTGGAGCTCGTCGAGGCCGGCTATCGCGTGCGGGTCATCGAGCGCGCCGGCGTCGTCGGCGGCCGCACGGCCGACTGGGATGCCTCGGGCATGCGCGTCGAGAGCGGCCTGCATCGCTACCTCGGCTTCTACACGGAGCTCCCGCGGCTCATCGAGCGCGTGGGGCGGCGGCTCGAGGACGTCGTCGTCTGGCAGGACGAGATCGAGATCCGCACGCCCGACGGCGGGCGCGGAGCGGTGTTCGGCGCCTCGATCATCCATCGCCCGATCGAGACGATCCTCAAGGGCTTCGGCAACGACGAGTTCCTCCCGCTCGGCCAGAAGTTCGCGATCGCCCGCATGCTCACCGCGGGCGTCGCCGCCTACCTCTCGCATCCGGACGAGCTCGACCGGGTCACCGTCGCCGAGCTCGCCGCCGAGCACGACGTGCGGCACGAGACGGTCTACCGCCTGCTCCGGCCGCTCACCGAGGGGCTGTTCTTCGTCCCGCCGGAGGAGTACTCCGCATTCGACTTCCTCGGGCTCATCGTCCCGTACTGGAAGTCGGCGCTCGCGATCCGCATCGGCGCCTTCGCCGGCGGCATGACCGAGGTGCTCACCGGCCCGATCGCCGAGCACGTCCGCTAGCTCGGCGGCGACGTGCGCACCGGCATCGGGGCCGATTCGCTCATCCTCGAGGACGGCAGGGTCGTCGGGGTGAGCACCGCCTCGGGGCAGGAGCGCGCCGACGCCGTCGTGCTCGCGACGGGAATCGGCTCAGCGCAGCGGCTGCTCGAGCGCGCCTTCGACGGCTCGCCATGGGTCGTCGATCTCCTCGCGCTCCGGTCGTCGCCGGCCGTGACGATGCAGTTCGAGCTCGAGGAGCCGTGCATGCCGGTCGACCGCGTCACGTTCGGGCCGGGCACCGCACTCGCCTCGTTCAGCGAGCAGAGCCGGTCGACGTTCCGTGGTTCCGCCGGGCGGCTCTCCGTCATCCTCGCTCAGCCCGCGCTGCTCGGCGATGTCGCCGCACCCGACCTCGCCGCGCGGATCGTCGACGACGCCAAGCGGCTCGGCATCGAACTCGCGGGGCGCATTCGCGACTACCGGAAGGTCGCGTTCCCCATGGACTTCTACTCGCTGCGCCCCGGAAGCGAGGCGCTGCGGCCCGCACAGCGCACGCCGGTGTCCGGCCTCGTCCTCGCCGGCGACTACACCGCGCAGCCCTACCTCACGACGATGGAGGGCGCCGTCGAATCCGGGCTCCGTGCGGCCCGGGTGGTTCGAGAGGAGTTGGAATGAACGAGCCGAGAACGGGGCGGCGCGACGATGCGGCCAAGGGGCCGTCGGGGGTTCCGCTGCCGGGCAGCCGGCAGGAGGGCTCCGATCCGGACGATCCCGACGGCCTGTTCGACAGCCAGGACATGCCGACCGCCGATGGCGAGATGACTGACGGCGGCGAGACGCAGCCCGCGGCGGAGGAGGCCGAGCACCGTCCGCCGCGACTGCCCGGCGATCAGTGATGGCGGAGCATGTCGATGAGCTCGGACTTCCGCTTGCCGGAGTATCCGCGGATGCCGAGGTCCTTCGCCCTCGAGCGGAGCCGGTCGACGCTCCACTCCTCGTAGTCGCCCGCCTTGCCGCCCTTGCGGCCGACCGATGCGCGCCCCTGCTTCGCGGCGGCGTTCGAGATCCGCGCCGCCTTCTCCTCGGAGGCGCCCTCCTTGCGGAGCCTGTCGTACATCTTGGGGTCCTTGAGGCTGCTGCGTCCGGGCATCGCCCTCTCCTTTCCTTCGCCCAGGCCCGCGTGCGGATCGCGGTCCGGGTGCGGTCACGGTAGGACGGCGGTCTCGCGGCCCCGGAGGGGCTTGACAGCCGGCTTCAGTCCGACTCCGCCGAGGTGAGGTGGTGCGGCATGCCGACCGGCTTCGACTCGTGCGAGCCGCGCTGGCGCAGGTAGATCGACAGGGCGACCATCGAGCCGACGGCGAGGAACTCCGACTGCCAGTTCTGCAGCGTCCGGTTCCAGAACTCGGGCGAGCCGAGATACTCGACCCAGCCGATCGGCGGCAGGCCGTGCTCGGCGCGGTCCTCGTTCGTGACGACGGTGCCGGCGAGCGACTGCGCGAGCCAGGACAGCAGGAAGATCGTCCCCATCGTGATGAGCAGGGAGTTCTCGTAGGCCCAGCGGCGGAACCCGCCGGCCTCGCGTGCCCACCCGGGCGACTGCCTGCCCGCGTAGCGGCCGAGTCGCTGCTCGCGCTCGCTGCCCGGTCCCTCGTCGCCCGGCTTCTTCGACTCCGGAGATCCGCGCTGGACGAGCCAGATCGTCGCGAGGATGAACAGGAAGAACTGGAGGAACTCCGACTGCCAGTTCTCGGCGACGTCGACGACGAACCGGGAGGAGAGCACGAAGTCCCAGTAGCCGAGCGCGGCGTGCCCGTGCTCGGCAAGCTCATCGTTCTCCTCGGCGAGCCCGGCGAACGACTGGCCGACGAGCGCGACGAGGAAGATCGCGAGGAAGGCGAGGCTCAGGCCCGCATCGCGCAGGAGGCGGCGCATCCCGCTCACCGCCCCGAAAGCGGGATCGCGATCATCGTCGCGAGCCCGGCCCCGATGACGCCGATCCACGTCCAGAACGCGACCCGCATGCCGCTGCGATCAGTCATGACGCGACGGTAGGCCAACGATCGCGCGACCCCGACGGGCTTGACCCGCCCGACCGCTCCTGATAGTCGCTACCGCGGTCGGGGGTCGCCGTCAAGCCCCTGTGGCCAGGGGCGGCCGCCCCGCACGCTGGTCGCGACCACGGCAGGCAGTGAGGAGCAGGAGGCGATTCGGATGACGCAGATGGACGCCGAGCGCGACCACCCGGAGGACCCGGCGGAGGGCGCGGAGATCGTCGCCCCCACCCCGCCCCAGGGCGAGGACGAGGACCTCGACACGGACGTGGACCCCGGCCAGGAGTTCGACGAGCAAGGCGAAGACGAGGACGAACTCGACGAGGACGAACTGGCGGGTCCCGCGCCGATCTGATCCCGGCGGCACCGCGGGCCCCCTCACCGCGGTCCGGCAGATCGGCGGGAGCCCGGATCCGTGAGCAGTCTCCGGATCCGGGCTCCCACATGTCCGGGGGATTAGGCTCCCTGCATGGGGAAGTTCATCTACGGCTCCGGGGCGACATCCGTGGACGTGGATGACCGGGCGCTCGCGCACATCCGGCTCGCGCTGACGACGAAGCTGCGCCGCGGCGAGTCCTGCATGTTCGACCTGGAACTCGGCGCCGGGCTCGGCCGCAAGACGTTCTGGGTGCATCCCGGGGTGCCGCTCCAGTTCCACTTCTTCGGCAGCCGCATCCCGCGGATCAACCGGGCATGGGTCGAGGAGCTCATCGTCGCGGCGAGCAGCCCTGGCGGGCTGTGGCTCGTCCCCGAGCCGAAGGAGCCGAGCGGCGAGGCGACGCTCGAGGCCGAGGCCTAGCCTCGGATCTCGTCCGCCCGTCGGCGGGCCGGCGGCGGCTCGGGAACGATCCGCATCCCGAAGTCGCTGAACGCCGTCGCGACCATCTCGGCGATCCACGCCGGGTTGAGCGGGATCGAGCGCCGGTCGGCGTCGTACTTGAACTGCAGCGGGACCGATGGATGCATCCAGAACGCCCGCTGGCCCTGGCCCGCCGGGAGCTCGTTCCCGGTCAGCGTGAGCGCGAACGACTCGCCGCGGCGGAACTTCGCCGCGATCGCGAGCTCGAGGTGGGCGAGGACGCGGTCCTCGACCGGAAAGGACTCGCCGACCGTGTTCTCGTAGATGAAGCGCCCCATGGACTCAGAGCGTAATCCCCGCGGGCGCCGCCGCTCGCGGGGGACATCAGCGGATCGTGCCGTCGTCGACGTCGATCACCGGGCGGTCGGGGGCATCCTTGCCCGGGCCGATGCCGATCTGTACGGTGTCCAGCGGGTGGTGGAGGTCCCATGCCGGCGACTCGGAGCGGATGCGCGGGAGCGAGACGAAGTTGTGCCGCGGCGGCGGGCAGCTCGTCGCCCACTCGAGCGAACGGGCGGTGCCCCACGGGTCGTCGACCGTCACGCGCGGCGCTCGGCGGGAGGTGATCCACACGTTGTACAGGAACGGGAGCATGGAGATGGCGAGGACGAGCGCGCCGAGCGAGGACAGCGTGTTCATCCACGTGATCCCGTCCTCCTCGAGGTACGAGCGGTAGCGCCGCGGCATGCCGCTGACCCCGATCCAGTGCTGGATGAGGAACGTCATGTGGAAGCCGATGAACAGCAGCCAGAAGTGCAGCTTCCCGAGCCGCTCATTGAGCATTCGTCCGGTGAGCTTCGGCCACCAGAAATAGAAGCCCGCGAACATCGCGAACACGACCGTGCCGAAGACCACGTAGTGGAAGTGCGCGACGACGAAATAGGTGTCCGACAGGTGGAAGTCGAGCGGCGGGCTCGCGAGGATGATGCCCGTCAGGCCGCCGAACACGAACGTGACGATGAACCCGATCGACCACATGATCGGCGTCTCGAACGTGACCGAGCCGCGCCACATCGTGCCGACCCAGTTGAAGATCTTCACCCCCGTGGGCAC
>Ga0164243_10014848_pt1 | contig 10813 bp, 11 predicted proteins | sample OricompcompostOP_FD_108781 | JGI IMG/M metagenome (GOLD analysis project Ga0164243, IMG submission 108781) | Organic Plus compost microbial communities from Emeryville, California, USA - Original compost - Organic plus compost (OP) | ecosystem: Engineered > Solid waste > Mixed feedstock >...
GACCATCGACAAGGTGCGCGACCGGCTCAACCCGTCGATCACGCTCGACGGCCTCCTGGCCACGATGTACGACGCTCGCACCCTGCATTCCCGCGAGGTGCTGGAGCGCGTCGTGGAGGCGTTCGGGGACGACGTGCTGGAGACCGTGATCGGACGCACCGTGAAGTTCCCCGACGCGTCGGTGTCGGGGGTCCCGATCACCGAGTTCGCGCCGGAGCATCCCGCCGCACAGGCGTATCTGCGACTGGCCCGAGAGCTGGTCGCCCGTGGCGCCGTCGCGTAGCGACGGCGCCACCCCGCCGGAGGCGGCAGAAGGCACCGCATCTGAGGGTGGCGGCATCGCCGCTGCCCGGTCGTCGCGTAGCGACGGCGCCAAGCCGCCGGAGGCGGCAGAAGGCACCGCATCTGAGGGTGGCGGCATCGCCGCTGCCCGGTCGTCGCGTAGCGACGGCGTCACCCCGCCGGAGGCGGCAGAAGGCACTATGCCGGGAGCGGCGGAGTCGGCTGATGCGCCGGAGGCGGGTTTCCGTGTCTCGTTGTCGAACTTCGACGGTCCTTTCGATCTCCTCCTCTCGCTCATCTCGAAGCATGAGATGGACATCACGGAGATCTCGCTCAGCCGGGTGACCGACGAGTTCATCTCTTATCTGCGTGAGCTGGGTCCGGATGAGGAGCTTGAGGAGGCGTCGGAGTTCCTCGTGGTGGCGGCGACGCTTCTGGACATGAAGGTCGCGGGGCTTCTTCCGCAGGGCGAGCTCGTGGACGCCGAGTCCGTGGCGCTGCTGGAGGCGCGGGACCTTCTGTTCGCGCGTCTGCTGCAGTACCGCGCCTTCAAGGAGGTGTCGGCGTGGTTCGCCCGGTGCCTGCAGTACGAGGATCGCCGTCATGCGCGGGCGGTCCGTCTTGACGAGAAGCACCGCAGCCGTACGCCGGAGCTGGTGTGGACGCTCACGCCCGAGGACTTCGCCGCGCTCGCGCTCCTCGCCTTCACGCCGAAGGAGGTGCCGACTGTCGGGCTCGACCATCTGCATGCCCCGTTGGTGAGCATCCGGGAGCAGGCGGCCGTGGTGGTGTCGTTGCTGCGCAGCAGTGAGTCGTTGAGCTTCCGTGAGCTTGTGGCGGGGGTGGCCGAGCCGGGGATCGTGGTGGCGCGGTTCCTCTCGGTGCTCGAGCTCTACCGGCATGCCGCCCTGTCCTTCGAACAGCTGGAGCCGCTCGGGGAGCTGACCTTGCGCTGGTCGGCCGAGAGCTGGTCCGACGAGATGCTCGCGACCCTGGGAGCCGACTATGACCGATGAACCGATGACCGAAGAGACGGCGACCGCGAGCGACGCGGAGACGGAGACTCTGGAGGCCCCGTTGACCGAGCGGCTGGAGGCGATCCTGCTGATCGTGGAGGAGCCGCACAGCCTGGTCTCTCTCGCTGCGGCGGTGGGCGCGCCGGTGCCGGCGGTGCGGCAGGCGATCCAGACCCTCGTCGACGACTACGACGGTCGTGGCCGTGGTCCGCGGCGGGGCTTCGAGCTTCGCGAGGTGGGTGGTGGCTGGCGCCTGTATGTGCGCGAGGACTATGACGATCTCGTGGCGGACTTCGTGGGCGGGCAGGCGCCGGCGCGTCTGTCGCAGGCTGCGCTGGAGACGCTCGCGGTCATCGCGTACAAGCAGCCGGTGACGAGGAGTCAGGTCGCGTCGATCCGTGCGGTCAACGTCGACTCGGTGGTGCGGACTCTTCTCGCACGAGGGCTCATCACCGAGCTGTTCCAGGACGCCGAGACCGGCGCCATCAACTACGGCACGACCGATGCGCTGCTGCAGAACCTGGGGATCAACTCCCTGGACGAGCTTCCGCCGATCTCGCCCCTGCTCGACGACGGGGCGGACGGCTTCGACGAGAGGACGGCCCGATGAACGCCGAGGGGACCGAGGGCGTCCGGCTGCAGAAGGCGCTCGCGAACGCGGGGGTCGCGTCGCGGCGCGTGGTGGAGCAGTACATCGTAGAGGGGCGGATCCGAGTGAACGGCGCGGTCGTCACCGAGCTCGGCACGCGGATCGATCCCGAGCGCGATCTCGTGGACGTCGACGGCGCCGCGGTGCAGCTCGACACCAGCCGGCGGTATGTGATGCTCAACAAGCCCACGGGCGTCGTGAGCTCGATGAAGGACGAGAAGGGGCGACCGGATCTGCGTCGTTTCACGAAGGAGTATCCGGAGCGCCTCTACAACGTCGGGCGACTGGACGCCGAGACGAGCGGGCTGCTGATCCTCACGAACGACGGCGAACTCGCGCACGTGCTGGCGCACCCCTCGTTCGGGGTGACGAAGGTCTACATCGCCAAGGTCGAGGGAAAGGTCACGCCGCAGACCGTCGCCCGGCTCACGAAGGGCATCGAGCTGGAGGACGGTCCGATCGCCGCTGACCGCGCACGGCTGCTGGACGTCTCGGCGGGTCCGGGGCGCGGGGGCGCCTCCAGCCTCGTGGAGCTCACCCTCCATTCTGGGCGGAACCGGATCGTCCGGCGCATGATGGCCGCGGTCGGGCACCCCGTCACCGAGCTGGTCCGCCGCCAGTTCGGTCCGCTGCATCTCGGGCCCCTGCCCGCGGGGAAGACGCGAGAGCTGACTAAAATCGAACTTGGCGCGCTCCTCACCCTCGCGCGCCGTGATTCCCCTGCGGACGCTTCGCCGGGCGAGGCGCAGAACGATCGGCGGGAGAACGAGTGAGCGAGACGAGCACGGGCCAGAGCCCGATGTCGGGTGCGGCGCAGCGAAGCGGTCAGGGAGCGCGGGCGTCGCGGGTCTCCGGGACGATCCGGATCGTCGGCGCAGGCCTTCTGGGCGCGAGCATCGGTCACGCGCTGTCGGCCAAGGGCATCGACGTGGCGCTCGCCGACACCTCGCCCGCGCAGCTCCGGCTTGCGGTGGACTACGGCGCGGGGCGGCTGGCAAGAGAGGACGACGTGCCGTCGCTCGTCGTCGTCGCCGTGCCGCCCGACGTCACCGCGGAGGTCATCGAGGCGGAGCTCGCCCGGTTCCCCGACGCGGTGATCACCGATGTCGCCAGCGTGAAGCTGGAGCCTTATCTCGCTCTGCGCGCGCGTGGTGTCGACCTCGCCCGCTACATCGGCTCGCATCCGCTCGCCGGGCGTGAGCGCGGGGGAGCGATCTCGGCGCGCGCCGACATCTTCGTCGGGCGCCCGTGGGTCGTCTGCCGCGACGAGGAGACCCGTCCCGCCGATCTGGCGCTGGTCGAGGGACTAGCGCTGGAGCTCGGCGCGATGCCGATCGAGATGACGCCCGAGGAGCACGACCGCTCGGTCGCGCTCACCTCCCACGTCCCGCAGGTGGTGGCCAGCCTCCTCGCCGCCCGTCTCGCCGACGCGGACGACGGCGCGCTCCGCCTGACCGGGCAGGGCCTGCGCGACACGACGCGCATCGCCGCCTCTGCGCCGGAGCTGTGGGTGCAGATCCTGGGGGCGAACGCAGCGCCGGTCGTCGAGATCCTCGACGCGCTCGCCGACGATCTCACCCGCGTGTCCGACGCGTTGCGAGACCCGGAGCGCAGCGGAGCCCGGCGCACGGTCGCGGAGGCGATCCGCCTGGGCAACGAGGGCGTCGAACGGCTGCCGGGGAAGCACGGGCAGAACCGTCGCTTCGAGCAGCTCGTGGTGATGGTGGACGACACACCAGGACAGCTGGCGCGTCTGTTCGGCGACCTCGGGGAGCTGGAGGTCAACGTGGAGGATCTGCGCCTCGAGCACTCCCCGGGCGCGCAGTTCGGACTCGCCGAGATCAGCGTGGCGCCGTCGGCGCTCCGCGGGGCGATCGAGGGACTGGAGGCCCGAGGATGGCGGATTGCGGGGACGACCAATGACTGAGCCGTTCATCGTCGCCGTGGACGGCCCGGCGGGATCCGGGAAGTCCAGTGTCTCCAAGGCCGTCGCCCGCCGGCTCGGCTACGGGTACCTCGACACCGGCGCCGCCTACCGGGCGCTCGCCTGGCACGTGCTCGACCGCGGGGCCGACACCGAGTCCCCTGACGCCGTGCGTGCCGCCGCGGCCGACTTCCCCCTGCACCAGAGCCTCGATCCCGACGACCGGCGGGTGCTCGTGGGCACCGCGGATGTGACATCGGCGATCCGCGAGCCACGGGTCTCCGCCGCGGTCAGCGGTGTCGCCCGGGTTCCAGAGATCCGGATGCAGGTGAACGACATGTTCCGGAGGATCGTGGCCGAGGCGTCCGTGCCCGCCGTCGTCGTCGAGGGACGCGACATCACGACCGTCGTCGCGCCCGACGCCCCGGTGCGCATCCTCCTCACGGCCTCGCCCGAGGTGCGCGCCGCCCGCCGGGCGGGCGAGCTCTCCGGCGTCGACCCGGCGAGCGTGGCCGCCGCGTTGCACAAGCGCGACGCCTCCGACAGCGCGGTGGTGGACTTCCTCACCGCGGCGCCAGGGGTGGAGGTCGTGGACTCCAGCGACCTCGACCTCGCCCAGACCATCGACGCCGTGCTCGCGGTGATCGAACGACGGATGAGCCCGCAGCGGGCGGACCGAGGAGCCGATCATGGCCGATGAGGAATACGAAGGCGGCGACGACCGTCTCGCCGAGAAGCTGGAGGCACTGGACGAGGAGCTCGTCGATTCGCGTGCGGCGACCCTCCGCGCAGGGCTTCAGGACTACGAGCTGGACGAGGAGGACGCCGCTCTCCTGGAGGGGCTGTCCGAGGGTCTGGACGGGATCGAGTTCCTGCCCGCGCTGCCCGTGGTCGCGATCGTCGGCCGCCCGAACGTCGGCAAGTCCGCGCTGGTCAACCGGATCCTCGGGCGCCGCGAGGCGGTGGTCGAGGACACCCCCGGGGTCACCCGCGACCGTGTGACCTACAAGGCCGAGTGGATGGACCGGAGGTTCTCGCTCGTCGACACCGGAGGGTGGGAGCCGGACGCGAAGGGCATCGACCGCTCCGTGGCCGCGCAGGCCGAGGTCGCGATCGACCTCTCGGACGTCGTCCTCTTCGTCGTCGACGCGATGGTTGGCGCGACCTCCACGGACGAGCACGTGGTCCGGCTGCTCCGCAAGAGCGGCAAGCCGGTGTTCCTCGTCGCGAACAAGATCGACGACGCGCGGCAGGAGCCCGAGGCCGCAGCGCTCTGGAACCTGGGACTCGGCGAGCCGTACGCGGTCTCGGCCATGCACGGCCGGGGCGTCGCCGACCTGCTGGACGCCGTGCTGGAGAAGCTCCCGGAGGTCTCGGCCGTCGCCAAGCAGGAGGTCGGCGGCCCGCGCCGCGTCGCGATCCTGGGGCGCCCGAACGTCGGCAAGTCCTCGCTGCTCAACAAGGCTGCGGGGGAAGAGCGCGTGGTCGTCAACGATCTCGCCGGCACGACGCGGGACCCGGTGGACGAGATCGTCGAGCTCGGCGGAAAGCTCTGGCGCTTCGTCGACACCGCCGGCATCCGACGGCGGGTGCACCTGCAGCAGGGCGCGGACTTCTATGCCTCCTTGCGCACGGCCGCCGCGCTGGAGAAGTCCGAGGTCGCCGTCGTGGTGCTCGACGTCAGCCAGCCGATCAGCGTGCAGGACCTGAACATCATCGACCTCGTCCTGGAGTCCGGCCGGGCGCTCGTGCTCGCCTTCAACAAGTGGGACCTGCTGAACACGCCCGAGTACGAGAACATCGACCGCCGCCGCTACCTGGAACGCGAGATCGAGCAGGACCTCGCCCACGTGGCCTGGGCGCCGAGGGTCAACATCTCGGCACGGACCGGCCGTCATCTCGACAAGCTCGTTCCGGCGCTGGAGACCGCGCTGGAGAACTGGGACCGCCGCATCCCGACCGGGAAGTTCAACGCCTTCCTCACCGAGCTCGTCGCCGCCCATCCGCACCCCGTGCGCGGCGGGAAGCAGCCGCGGATCCTGTTCGGCACGCAGGCGTCTACGCGTCCGCCGACCTTCGTCCTGTTCACCACCGGGTTCCTCGACCCGGGCTACCGCCGGTTCATCCAGCGGCGGCTCCGAGAGCTGTATGCGTTCGAGGGCACGCCGATCGTGATCAACATGCGCGTCCGCGAGCGCCGGCAGCGCTGAGACTCGCGGCGGGCGTCGACGGCGGAAGCACATCGGCGGGCGAGGAGACTCTGCGGAGGCAGGGCACCTCGCGGGGGTGAAGGATCGCGCTCTTTTGACGAGCGGGAACTTCTCCGAAGTCTGACGACGATTCTGTGCTCCCGCACCATGGCCCGGCCGCGGTCGCTGGGGCATGATGGGATGCGGGCGCCGCACAGCCGCGGCGTCCGTTGAGCACGCCCACGAGGCACGCCGAAAGAGGACGCGATGACGCACACCCTGCCCCTGCCCGATTTCACCCACGAGCGCGTGGAGGTGATCACCGGCCGGCGCAGCGGGCTGTTCATCGCGGTGGCGCTCCACTCGTCGGTGCTCGGATCCGCCCTGGGCGGCGCGCGGCTGTGGACCTACCCGCGTTGGAGCGACGCGCTCGGCGACGCGCTGCGGCTCTCCGCCGCGATGACCCTCAAGAACGCGGCCGCCGGGCTCGACGCCGGCGGCGGCAAGTCGGTGATCGGGCTCGCCGAGGGGCAGACGCTCGACGCCGATCAGCGGCGCGCGGCGTTCCTGGACCTCGGCGATGCGGTCGAGTCGTTCGGCGGCCTCTACCGGACGGCGGAGGACGTGGGAAGCACGACCGACGACATGCTCGTCGTCAGCGAGCGCACCGCGCACGTGGTGGGCCTGCCCGACGCCGTGGGCGGCTCCGGCGAGCCCGCCGGTCCGACGAGCCTGGGCGTCTACGCCTCGATCCGCGCCGTGCTGGAGCGGATCGCGGGATCGGGCGACGTCGCCGGACGCCGGATCACGATCTCGGGCCTCGGCCAGGTCGGCGGGCGGCTCGCCTCCCGGCTCGCGCAGGAGGGCGCCGTGCTGACGGTCACCGACGTCTTCGCGGGCAAGAAGGAGCTCGCCGACAGCCTCGGCGCGGCCTGGGTCGAACCGGGTGAGGAGCACCGCGTCCCGGCCGACGTGTTCGTGCCCGCCGGGATCGGGGGGCTTCTCACCGACGAGGTCATCGACGCGCTCGACGCGAGAGCGGTCTGCGGCCCGGCGAACAACCCGCTCGCCGACCGTTCCGGCGCCGACCGGCTCGCTGCGCGCGGCGTGCTGTACGCCCCCGACTTCGTGGTGAACGCCGGTGGCGTGATCTACCTCGACCTGGAGGCGAAGCGGCTGGGCACACGCGAGCAGATCATGGACCGGGTCGCGGGCATCGGCGACACCGTGCGTCAGATCCTGGACCAGGCGGAGGAGCGCGGGATCACCCCGCTCGCGGCCGCCGAGGAGCGCGCCGCCGAACGCCTGCAGACCGGAGCGCTCGCCGGCTCCGCTCACGCCTGACCCGGCGCCCCGGAGCTGTCCCGGCGCCTCGAGCCCGATCCCGGCCGAACCCCGCGCCGCGGCGCGTGAGGGCAGCGGCCCGGCTCTGGCAGCCGAGGGCTCAGCCCGCCCGGTGACGGTGCAAACCGGATGACCTCGCGGGTCGCGGATCGCGCCGGCCCGGTCGGGCTGTGAAAGGCTGGTGGGGTGACGATCGTTCCCCCCAGCCCCGGCGAGCCCCGACGCCCCGAAGGGCCGCGCGATCCGGGTGACGCGTGGGTCGTGGCCGAGACGGGGGAGCGGTACTGGGGGCGTTTCGGCGCCGCGGGGCTGCTCGCCGTCGACGCCGAGCGCGGCGTCCTCCTGCAGCATCGCGTCGCATGGAGTCATTTCGGCGGCACATGGGGTCTGCCCGGCGGTGCGTTGCATCAGGACGAGAGCGCCCTCGACGGCGCTCTCCGTGAGTCGGCCGAGGAGGCGGGGATCCCCGATGGCGCGGTTCGACCGTGGTACGCCAGCGTGCTCGATCTCGGCATCTGGTCGTACACCACCGTCGTGGCCGAGGTCGTGCATCCTTTCGAGCCCGTGATCAGCGACCCGGAGAGCGTCGCGCTCGAGTGGGTCCCTGCGGCCGAGGTGTCGGGGCTGCCGTTGCATCCCGGTTTCGCCGACGCCTGGCCTCGGCTGCGGGGGCTGCTCGGCGCGCGTCCTGCCGTGATCGTGGATGCGGCGAACGTCGTGGGCTCCGTCCCGGACGGCTGGTGGAAGGACAGAGCGGGCGCTGCGGCGCGGCTGCACGGTCGTCTGCTCCGCTGGGCGCACGATGGCGTCGAGGCCGACGCGCTCGGACTGGGAGCGTCGAGGTGGTACCCCGATGTCGTCCTCGTCGTCGAAGGAGAGGCCCGCGCGCTGCCCGACGAGGGCACGTCCTCGGCTGGCGCGTCCCCGTCTGGTGGAGGGCAGATGCCGTCGCCGGTCATGCTGCGGCGTGCGTCGGGTTCCGGTGACGACGAGATCGTCGCGGGGACCGCGGAGCTGCGCGCGAGCGGCCGCGACGTGACCGTGGTGACCAGCGATCGTGAGCTGCGCGCCAGGGTCGAGGCGGAGGGCGCGCGCGTGGTCTCGACCCGCTGGCTGCTGGATCGTCTTCCGGCCTGAGGGGCACCGCCCTCCCGAGACCGCTTCTCCGTCACGAGATCGCGGATGTGCCGCGAGGTCTTGTGACGGAGACGCAGTCCGGTCCGCGGGCGGGGATCACGTCGTGTTCGTGATCGGCGCCGTGGCGGTCAGCGGCCGCGGAGGCGGTCGATCTCGCGGCGCTCGCGCTTGGTCGGGCGGCCGGCACCGCGGTCGCGGAGGCCCACGGCGGCGACGGGGTCTCGCGGCGGTGTGCGGTCTTCGGCCGCGAGCGCGGCGAGCGGGGCGCCCACCCGCTTGGCGATCGTCTGGCGGACGACGAGGATCCGGTCGAACCCGGCGATCCGTACCCGCAGCTCGTCCCCGACCTTCACTGTCTGCGCGGCCTTGACCCTGTCGCCGTTCACGCGGACATGCCCCGCACGACATGCGGTCGTCGCCGCCGAGCGGGTCTTGTAGATCCGGACCGCCCAGAGCCAGCTGTCGACGCGTACCGGTCTGCTCGTGGTCCCATCGCTCATCCGGCGACCTCCTCGCGGACGTCTGTGCGGGTGCGCGCCTTCTCATGCAGGGCGCGGAGTGCCCCTGCCACGATGAGCCCCTGGCCGAGCGTGTACGTGAGCATGACCGCTGGGCTCGTCCAGGAGGGCATAGCCTCGGGGAGGAACAGGCGGAACGCGAGGATCGAGTCGCTGGCCAGGAAGAACGCCCCGCCCCAGGCCACCAGCGGATGGCATCGTGCCGCCGTCGCGGCGGTGCCGGCGAGGACGACGCCGTAGACGGCGACGCCGACCAGAAGCGGCCCGGTGTGCGTTCCCAGGCCGATGAGCATGAGGAGCCACCACAGCAGGTACACGACGGTCCACAGCGGCAGCCGCCGGACCCGGAGGGTCCGCAGGAAGAGGGCGATGTAGGCGAGGTGCGCGACGCCGAAGAAGCCGAGCATGAGCGGCAGCTCCGGTGCGAACGGGAAGAAGGCTCCCGCCTCGTCGCCGAGCCAGGAGAAGAAGAGCGCCGTCAGCAGCAGGGCGGCCGCAGGGCGGGGGCCGATCCGCCGCCACGCCACGACGACGGGGATCGCGAGCAGCGGCATGAGCAGCATCTTCGTCTGTGCGGCGAGCGGGCTCTCCCACGCCAGCGCCCCGACGTGCACGAGCGACACGACGACGTAGGGGACGAACGGCCATACCGTGCCGGGGGAGAGCGGGGTGCGGCGCTGCATCCCTCCATCGTAGGCGCGGCGGTCCCGGTGAGACGGGGTGACCCGAGGTGACTCGATGCCCATCCGAAGCGCCCGATCTGTGCCTGGACGAGGTTGATCCTCGTCTGGCCCTCCCGGGATCCGCGGGCGACGGTCGAACGGAACGCTCCTGCGTCGGCCGCCAATGCCGATCAGGTGAGCGCCAGCGTGACGAGCGGGCGGCCGGGGCGCAGCTCTCCCGTCTGCGTGAAGCCTGCCGCCTCGAAGGTGCTGAGCGCCCCGTGGTACAGGTCGTTCGGCGACGTCTTGCCTTTGCTCGTGTCGATCGGGTACCCCTCGATGAGACGTGCGCCGGACCTCCGGGCGTAGTCGACCGCAGCCGCGAGGAGCGCCCTGTTGAGTCCCTTTCCGCGGTGCTCGCGCCGAACGCTGAAGCATGTCACGGCCCAGACCGTCTCGTCGTCGAACGGCTCCGACGTCGCTGCGGCGATCGCGCGGGTGTAGGCCAGACGGGCCTGCCTCGTGCGAGGGCCGATCCGGATCCAGCCGGCCGCCTCTCCGTCGACGTAGGCGACGATGCCGGGCGGGGGACCGGCGGTGATCTCGGCGTTGAGGATGCCCTCCCGCTCCTCGAACGTCGTGGCCTGCCAGTCTTTGTTGCGGAGGAGCGGCCACACGCACTGACAGCTGCGACCGTCGCCGCCGCCCGACAGTGCCGCCTGCACATCGGCCCACTGCGCGGGGGCAGCCGGTGTGGTGGTGATGGAGGTCATGCCCGAACGCTACGCCGGGTCGCCGACATCGGCAACGCCTCCCCTCACGTGGCCGGCGGGTGCGGCGCCGCGCCCGGGCGCCAGGGTTCGCGAGCACCCCGCGGGGTCGGCTAGGATGGGGGAGTTGCCCGCGCTTCGGCGCGGTCGTCCACGGGCTGTGGCGCAGCTTGGTAGCGCACCTGACTGGGGGATAAGGGGTTTAGGCCTCTTCCGGTCGGCTCGACACAACTGAATATCCACGTCACGGGCTGTGGCGCAGCTTGGTAGCGCACATGACTGGGGGTCATGGGGTCGCAGGTTCAAATCCTGTCAGCCCGAC
>Ga0164243_10014851_pt1 | contig 10812 bp, 9 predicted proteins | sample OricompcompostOP_FD_108781 | JGI IMG/M metagenome (GOLD analysis project Ga0164243, IMG submission 108781) | Organic Plus compost microbial communities from Emeryville, California, USA - Original compost - Organic plus compost (OP) | ecosystem: Engineered > Solid waste > Mixed feedstock >...
GCTTCGGAGACCTGATCACCCACACCGATCCGCCCACCGCCCAGTATGGCGACTCCGGCACCGAGCCAACGGCCCGGCGGCGTGCCCTCGGCGTTGTAGTAACGCGTCAACGGAGTGGACAGCGAGCGGTCGCCGTCGCCGGCCACGACAGTGCGCAGCAAGTACTTATACCCGTCGCCAGCGCTCATCACGCGCATCGAAACCGTCATCCACGCCGCCCTATCTGCTTGCTCACGAGGTGAGCAGCGGCCCGCCAACCGGCAGGCTCAACCTCGATCTGCAAAAGGCGTGGTGGCTCTGAGGCGAGGCCGGAGACGAGGGCTCCGGCGAGGGGTCGGGTGCGGCGCGGTCGGCACGGTGCGGGAGGCGGGGCGAGCACCTGGCAGGTGACCAGCCCGGTCAGCAGTCGCAGCGACAGCGACCGGGGATCACCGATCTGCCGGAGTCCTCATGCGCAATGCCAGCGACCAAGCAGGCGGCAGCCGTCTGCGGGTCGGGTCGCTGTTCTCCGGCTACGGCGGACTCGACCTCGCCGTCGAGGAAGTCTTCGACGCCCGCACCGTCTGGTTCTCCGAAATCAACGAGCCCGTCGCCCGCGTCTTCGCCCACCACTGGCCCGACGCCCCGAACCTCGGAGACATCACCACCATCGACTGGAACGCGGTAGAGCCGGTCGATGTGCTCTGCGGAGGGTTCCCCTGCCAGGACGTCTCCACGGTCGGGAAGATGGCCGGCCTGAAACCCGGCACCCGCTCCGGCCTCTGGGTGCACATGGCGACCGCGATCGACCGACTGCAACCCGAGTGGGTCGTCATCGAGAACGTCCGCGGACTGCTCTCCGCCCCTGCGATCCGCCCGAGCCCGGAAGGAGACGACGATGAGCAACGCAACCCCGAGCCCGCAACCCCCAGCGGTGCAACCGTTCGCGGTGTGGAACCCGACCCGTGGGGTCTGGGAGACCAGCCAGCCCGACCTCTACGGGCACTTGGCGCCGTACTCGGAGACCTGGCCGACCTCCGGTACGACGCACGATGGATTGGCCTACCCGCTTCCGCAATCGGCGCACCACATCCCCGGTTCCGTATCTTCATCCTCGCCCGCCGCGCTGTTCCGGACCCCACTCGCCTCGGACTCGGCCGGGGGCGGCGAGACGCTTGCACAGGTGAGAGCACGGCGCGGGACAATCGCGCTCAGCCATCAAGTGATCGACCTCGTAGCCGGTCGCGGGCGGCAGCCGAGCCCGGAAGCGACATTCGCGTTGATCGAGGAGTTCTTCGACGCTGGGGACGCTACGCAGGAGCCATCATCCGATGGGAACGCATCATCGGACGACCTGCCCCAGCCCCTGCGATCCTGAATGAGCGCGGTGGGCCAAAGGTGGCGCCCGCGTTCGTGGAATGGCTCATGGGCTTGCCTAATGGGTGGGTCACCGATCCCGACCTCGGGCTGACGCAGGTTCAGCAGCTCACCGCGCTCGGCAATGGCGTGCTCCCGCAGCAGGCTGTCTGCGCGATGAGGCTCCTTGCGCAGCCTGGAATCGACTCTCCCTGTACGGCCTGAAAGGCCCTGGTGCCGCAAGCACGCCGTCGCGCGCGTTAGTAGGACGTCAAGATCAGGCGGGGGACCGTATCTGTTCCGTTAGGAGCCTTCCTGGCGCGCGGACCTGAGTGTTTCATCGTGAGTTGCGCCTGTCATGGGCGTTCGGCTCCGGGACTCGGGCCGTAGTCCTCCGAACGGAGTTGTCTGTGCTTGACCTCGTCTACGTTCTGGGCGTGATCGTCCTGTTCGCGGTCGTCGCCCTCGTCGCCAAGGCGGTGGAGAAGCTGTGATCGTCTTCCAGCTCATCGGCCTCGCCCTCGGCGTCGCCGCCGTCGTCTATCTCGTGTTCGCCCTCGTGAAGCCGGAGAAGTTCTGATGGAGTGGGTTCTCGCGATCGCGGCGCTGCTGAGCGTCGTCATCGTTCTTGGCGTGCTCTATCGCCCCTTCGGCGACTACATGGCGTGGGTCTACACCTCCGCGAAGGACTGGAGGGTCGAGCGTGGGCTTTACAAGGTGATCGGCGTCGACCCAAAGGCGGAGCAGACCTGGCAGGCCTACCTGCGCGGCGGGCTCATGTTCTCGGTCGTCGGTGTCCTGCTCGTCTACCTCTTTCAACGTCTGCAGGAGTGGCTGCCCTACTCGCTGGGCCTGACCGCTCCGAGCGAGCACCTGTCGTTCAACACGGCGATCTCCTTCGTGACGAACACGAACTGGCAGTCCTACTCGCCGGACACCACCCTCGGCTACACGGTGCAGCTCGCCGCGCTTGCGGTGCAGAACTTCGTGTCCGCCGCGGTCGGCATCGCGGTCGCGATCGCGCTCGTTCGCGGCTTCGCATATCGGAAGTCCGGCACGATCGGCAACTTCTGGGTCGATCTGGTGCGCGGCACGCTACGCATCCTGCTACCCATCGCTTTCGTCGGCGCGATCGTGCTGATGATCGGCGGCGTGATCCAGAACTTCAACGGCTTCCAGGAGGTCACGACCCTCACCGGCGGCACCGCAACGGTGCCTGGCGGCCCGGTCGCCTCGCAGGAGGCCATCAAGGAGCTCGGCACGAACGGCGGCGGCTTCTACAACGCCAACTCCGCCCACCCCTTCGAGAACCCGTCCGCGTGGACGAGCCTGTTCGAGATCCTGCTCATGCTCGTCATCCCGGTGTCGCTGACACGCACCTTCGGGAAGATGGTCGGCGACGTCCGTCAGGGCTACGCCATCCTCGGTGCGATGAGCGTGCTGTTCGTCATCTCCTACGGCGCGCTGACCGCGTTCCTGCTGGCAGGTCAGGGCACCGCCCCGCAACTCGCCGGAGGAGCGCTGGAAGGCACCGAGCTGCGCTTCGGCCTGCCGCTGACCTCGCTGTTCGACACGACTAGCACGATCACCTCGACCGGCGCGGTCACGGGGATGCACGACTCGTTCCCTGCACTCGGCGGCATGATGACGATGATCAACATGATGCTCGGCGAGGTCGCCCCTGGCGGTGTCGGCGCGGGCCTGTACGGCATCCTCATCATGGCCGTCATCGCCGTGTTCATCGCCGGCCTGCTCGTCGGGCGCACCCCGGAATACCTGGGCAAGAAGATCGGGGCGCGCGAGATCAAGCTCGCCAGCCTGTACATCCTCGTCACCCCGGTCCTCGTGCTCGTGGGCACCGCGTTGAGCTTCGCGATCCCCGGAGTCCGGGATGACGTGGAGAACACGTCGATCTGGAACCCCGGCGTGCACGGCTTCTCGGAGGTTCTGTACGCCTTCACCTCGGCGGCGAACAACAACGGCTCGGCCTTCGCGGGCATCACCGCGGCGACGCCGTGGATGGACACCGCGCTCGGCGTGACGATGCTGCTCGGCCGGTTCATCCCAATCGTGCTCGTGCTGGCACTGGCCGGCTCGCTCGCGAAGCAGGACAAGATTCCGGCGACCGCTGGCACGCTGCCCACCCACCGTCCGCTGTTCGTCACCCTCGTCATCGGCGCCGTCATCCTCGTCGCCGCGCTCACCTATTTCCCCGTTCTCGCGCTGGGGCCCCTGGCGGAAGGGCTCGTCTGAATCATGTCCACCATCACGCACACTCCTGCACGCCCGGCATCCGGCGGCCCCGTGAAGCGGGGCGGGTTCTCCTGGTCCCAGGTCGGAGCCGCGCTGCCCGGTGCGTTCCGCAAGCTGAACCCGCGCGACCAATGGCACAACCCGGTCATGTTCATCGTCTGGGTCGGTGCGGTCCTCACGACCGCGCTGGCGATCGCCGAGCCGTTCATGGGCGGCCCGGAGGCCTCCGGTGGCACGCCGGTCCCGGTGTCCTTCACCTGGGTCATCGCGGTCTGGCTGTGGCTGACCGTCCTGTTCGCGAACGTCGCCGAGTCGATCGCGGAGGGTCGGGGCAAGGCCCAAGCGGATACGCTGCGCAAGACCCGCACCAGCACCACGGCGCATCGCTTGACCGCATACGACGCGGCGAAGGACCCGAGCGCCACGGGGGTCCGGGCCACGGACATCGCCTCGGCGGACCTACGTCTCGGCGACACGGTCGTGGTCTCCGCAGGCGAGCTGATCCCCGGTGACGGCGATATCGTCTGGGGCATCGCGTCGGTGGACGAGTCGGCTATCACCGGCGAGTCCGCCCCGGTTATCCGCGAGTCCGGTGGTGACCGCAGCGCGGTCACTGGCGGCACGCGCGTCCTGTCCGACCGGATCGTGATACGGATCACCTCGAAGCCGGGCGAGACTTTCGTGGATCGGATGATCGCCCTTGTCGAGGGCGCGGCACGACAGAAGACGCCGAACGAGATCGCGCTGAACATCCTCCTCGCGAGCCTGTCCATCGTGTTCGTCGTCGTCGCCCTCATCCTGAACCCGATTGCGTCCTACGCGGCCAGCCCGGTCTCGATCACGGTCCTGGTCGCCCTGCTGGTCTGCCTCATCCCGACCACGATCGGCGCGCTACTGTCCGCGATCGGCATCGCGGGCATGGACCGTCTCGTGCAGCGCAACGTGCTCGCCATGTCCGGCCGCGCGGTCGAGGCCGCCGGTGACGTGACGACGCTGCTGCTCGACAAGACGGGCACGATCACTTACGGCAACCGACGCGCCTCGGCATTCGTGCGCCTGGCCGGCGTGCAGGAGCAGGAGCTCATCAGGGCCGCCGCGCTCTCGTCCCTGGCCGACCCGACCCCCGAGGGCTCCTCGATCGTCGAACTCGCGGTGGCTGAGGGCGTCAACGTCGGCACGACCGCGCAGGGTGAGATCGTGCCGTTCACGGCCCAGACCCGCATGTCGGGGCTCGACCTGCCCGACGGCACCCTGATCCGCAAGGGCGCCGGCTCCGCGGTCATCGCCTGGCTCGAGGACGGCGGCACTCGCCTGCCGAGCAGCATGCTCGCCGAGCTCGAGGAGCACACCGAACACATCTCGCAGACAGGCGGAACCCCGCTGGTCGTCGCGACCAAGAGCGCCTCTGGCGAGGGGCAAGTCCTCGGCGTCGTCCACCTCAAGGACATCGTCAAGGACGGCCTGCGCGAGCGCTTCGCCGAACTGCGTGCGATGGGCATCCGCACCGTCATGATCACTGGCGACAATCCGCTCACCGCTGCGGCGATCGCCAAGGAGGCCGGCGTAGACGACTTCCTCGCCGAGGCCACCCCGGAGGACAAGCTCGCCTACATCCGCAAGGAACAGGAGGGCGGCAACCTGGTCGCGATGACCGGCGACGGCACCAACGACGCGCCCGCGCTCGCGCAGGCCGACGTCGGGGTCGCGATGAACTCGGGAACCTCCGCGGCGAAGGAAGCCGGGAACATGGTCGACCTCGACTCCGACCCGACGAAGCTCATCGACATCGTGCGCATCGGCAAGCAACTGCTCATCACCCGCGGGGCGCTGACGACCTTCTCCATCGCGAACGACATCGCGAAGTACTTCGCGATCATCCCTGCGATGTTCATGGGCGCCTTCCCCGGCCTCGCGGTTCTGAACATCATGGGCCTGCACTCGCCGGCCTCGGCCGTGCTGTCCGCGATCATCTTCAACGCGATCATCATCGTGATCCTCATCCCGCTCGCTCTGCGCGGCGTGAAGTACCGGCCGATGAACGCCTCGAAAGTCCTCGGCCGCAACCTGCTCGTCTATGGCCTCGGCGGCATCCTCGCCCCGTTCATCGGCATCTGGCTCATCGACCTCGTCGTGCGCCTCATCCCTGGATTCTGACCGAAGCCTCAAGGAGAGATCGGAAATGAACACTGCAACCCGCTCCACCGGACGCACCCTCTGGGTCGCGATCCGCGCGATGGCTGTCTTCACCGTCCTGTGCGGCGTGATCTACACCCTGGTCGTCACCGGCGTCGGACAGCTCATCCTGCCCGCTCAGGCCAACGGCTCCCTCATCAAGAACACCGACGGCGAGGTCGTCGGCTCGTCGCTGATCGGGCAGGGCTTCCTGGACGCGGACGGGAACCCGTTGCCCGAGTACTTCCAGCCCCGCCCCTCCGCTGCCGGCGACGGCTGGGATGGTGCGAACTCGTATGGATCGAACTACGGCCCAGAGAATGAGGACCTCATCGCCGCTGTCGCCGAGCGCAAGGCGCAGGTCGCCGAGTTCAACGGTGTGAGCGAAGACCAGGTGCCGCCGGACGCGGTGACCGCCTCCGCGTCCGGCCTCGACCCGGATATCAGCCCCGAGTACGCCGCGATCCAGGTGGCGCGCGTCGCAGAAGCCCGGGCGATGGGCGTAGAACAGGTAGAGGAGCTTGTCGCCGCTCACACCCAAGGTCGTGACCTTGGCTACTTGGGTGAACCCAGAGTGAATGTGTTGGAGCTCAACTTGGCGCTGGACGAACTGGAGGATTGACGTGGGACCACGGGGACGGCTACGAGTGCTTCTCGGAGCTGCGCCCGGCGTCGGCAAGACCTACGCCATGCTTGAAGAAGGCAAACGTCTTCATGGCGAAGGTAAAGACGTGGTCATCGCGGTCGTGGAAACCCACGGCCGCGTTGCCACGTCTGCGATGACCGAAGGACTTGACGCGGTTCCCCGCCGAACCATGCAGCACCGGAGCGTAGAACTCACTGAGATGGACTTGGACGCTGTGCTTGCACGAAAGCCGGACGTCGCGCTCGTTGATGAGTTGGCTCACACCAACGCTCCCGGCTCGCGCAACGGAAAGCGGTGGCAGGACGTTCAGGAACTTCTCGATGCTGGCATCGACGTCATCTCCACCCTCAACATCCAGCACATCGAATCCCTCAACGATGTCGTCCAGGAGATAACCGGCGTCCCGCAACGCGAGACAATCCCTGATCAGGTGCTGCGCGCCGCCGATCAGATCGAGGTCGTTGACCTCGCGCCGCAGGCACTCCGCGACCGGCTCGCTGGTGGCTACGTCTACCCCGCCGAGCGCGTCGATGCCGCCCTCTCCAACTACTTCCGCCTGGGCAACCTCACCGCATTGCGAGAGCTCGCATTGCTCTGGCTGGCGGATGAAGTCGATTCCGCGCTGCAGGACTACCGCAATGAACACGGCATCGACAGCAAGTGGGAGGCGCGCGAGCGCGTCGTCGTCACGCTCACCGGCGGACCCGAAGGGGAAACGTTGCTCCGGCGCGGCGCCCGGATCGCGGCTAGGTCGGCCGGTGGCGAACTCCTTGCGGTGCACGTCACGACCCAAGACGGTCTACGCAACGCGAACCCCGATGCCCTCGCTCAACAGCGTGCCTTGGTTGAAAAGCTCGGCGGCACGTACCACCAAGTCGTCGGCGACGACATCCCAACAGCTTTGGTCGACTTCGCCAGAGCCGTCAATGCCACCCAGCTCGTCATCGGCGTCAGCCGCCGCGGCCGTATCGCCACGGCCATGACAGGACCGGGCATCGGCGCCACGGTGATCCGCGAAGCCGGCAACATCGACGTCCACATCGTCAACCACGCCGCCGCCGGCCGGGGCCTCACGCTGCCTAAGACCGGAGGCGCGCTGACGCTCAAACGGCGCATAACCGGCTTCGTGCTCGCCTTGCTCGGCGGACCGGCGCTGACCTGGCTCCTGGTCACGCTTCGCAACGAGGAGTCGATCACCAGCGACGTGCTGAGCTACCAGCTCCTCGTCGTCATCGTCGCGCTCATTGGCGGCCTATGGCCCGCCTTGTTCGCCGCAATCCTGTCGGGACTGACCCTCGACTTCTTCTTCATCGAGCCCTACCACACCGTTTCGATCGGCCAGCCCCAGCATCTTCTCGCGCTCGTTCTCTACGTCATCATCGCGATCCTGGTCAGCTACGTCGTGGATCGCGCGGCACGACAGACCCGTGCGGCTCGGAGGGCCGCAGCCGAGTCCGAACTGCTTGCAACGATCGCCGGGAGCGTGCTGCGTGGGCAAGGTGCTCTCCAAGCCCTCGTGAGCCGTACCCGTGAAGCGTTCGGCCTGACCGGCGTCCGACTGGTCGCGGGCGACACCACTCTCGCCTCGGACGGAGAACCGGCCTCGGACTCCTCACCGACCATCGTCCCGGTCGGCGACCGAGCCCTGCTGGAGCTGCACGGGGAAGACCTCGAAGCCTCCGAACGCCGCCTGCTGTCTACCATTGCCGTCCAGCTCGACGCCGCACTGGAGCACAGCGACCTTGCTGAGACGGCGAGCGAAGTCGAACCACTCGCCGCCTCCGACCGCGTTCGTGGTGCCCTGCTCTCCGCGCTCAGCCATGACCTACGCCGCCCCCTTGCCGCTGCGACTGCAGCCGTCAGCGGACTCCGCGCCGCACGCGATTCCCTGTCCAAGTCCGACCGTGAGGAACTTCTTGCAACTGCCGACGAGAGCCTGACAACACTCGCAAGCCTCGTCACCGACCTCCTCGACGTGAGCCGCCTCCAAGCCGGCGTGCTCGCTGTCTCGGGCAGCCCCCTCGACCCTGCCGATGTGATCCTCCCCGCCCTTGACGAACTCGACCTTGGCCCCGAAGAAGTCGAGCTCGACCTGGACCCAGACCTCTCGCCTGCCATGGCCGACCCAGTTCTCCTGCAACGGGTTATCGTCAACCTGCTTGCCAACGCGGTCCGGCACGCCCCCGCCGGGTCGCGAGTGCGAATCGCCACCAGCGAGTTCGCCGGGAAGGTCGAAGTCCGGATCATCGACCACGGTCCCGGCATCCCCCCGGATCGCCGTGACGACGTGTTCGTTCCATTCCAGCGTCTTGGGGATACGGACAACACGACAGGGCTCGGCCTGGGCCTCGCGCTCTCCAAGGGCTTCGTAGAAGGCATGGGGGGAACCCTCACGCCCGAGGACACCCCAGGGGGCGGCCTCACGATGGTCATTACGCTGCCGGCCGCAAACGCGCCCCAGACGCAACGCGAGCGAGGAAAGGGCCGACCATGAAAATCCTCATCGCCGACGACGACCCACAGATTCTCCGCGCCCTCCGCATCACCCTCACCGCGAAGGGCTACGACATCATCACCGCGGCGAACGGAAGCCAAGCGATCGCCGCCGCAATAGACCATCACCCGGACATCTTCATGCTCGACCTAGGTATGCCCGAGCTAGACGGAGTGCAGGTCATCGAGGGCATACGAGGCTGGTCCGGCGCGCCAATCCTCGTCGTGTCCGGGCGGACGGGCGCCGCGGACAAAGTCGAAGCCCTTGACGCAGGAGCGGACGACTATGTGACAAAGCCCTTCTCCATCGAAGAACTCCTCGCCCGCATCCGCGCGCTTACTCGACGCCTCCCGCAGCACGACAGCGATCCCATCGTGAAGTTCGGCGACGTCACCGTGGACCTCTCGACCCACACAGTCATGAAGACCTTGGGCGAGCAAAGCGAGAGCGTCCGGCTCACGCCTACCGAGTGGCAAGTCCTCGAACTGCTGATCCGAAACCCCGGCAAGTTGGTAACGCGCCAGACGATGCTGACCGAAATCTGGGGCTCCGAACACGTCAGCGATACCGGCTACCTCCGGCTCTACATCGCACAACTCCGCAAGAAGCTCGAACCTGAGCCGGGCATACCCCGCTATCTCATTACCGAGGCAGGCATGGGGTATCGACTGCAACCGGACGCCATCTCTGAGGACGAGCCAAGCCACTAGCTGTAGTGCCCAGGGACGTTGTTTGATCTGGATGCGCTGATTGGCGAGAACCTCCCGGCAGAGTGGAGCTGATACGGCTCGCTCTGGACCAGGGAGGTTCTCGTGTCCCACGCTAATGCGGCGCTGACGCCGCGCCAACGGCTTCGGCTCGCTCGACAGGTTGTCGAGGAAGGCTGGTCGATTTCGGCGGCCGCTGACTACTTCCGGGTTTCGTATCCGACCGCCGCGAAGTGGGCGAAACGTTATGTCGAGCTCGGGGCGGAGGGCATGGCCGATCGCTCGAGCCGGCCGCACTCGCATCCGAACCGGACGCCGCAGCTGGTGGTGAAGAAGATTGTGCATCTGCGGCTCAAGAAGCGTCTGGGTCCGGTCCAGATCGCCGGCCGGCTGAGCCTGCCCGCCTCGACCGTCCACGCGGTGTTGGTGCGCTGTCACCTGAACCGGCTCTCGCATGTCGATGTCAAGACCGGGGAACCGGCCCGCCGCTACGAGCACGAGCGGCCGGGCGCGCTGATCCATGTGGACGTGAAGAAGCTCGGAAACATCCCCGATGGCGGCGGCTGGCGGTTCGTTGGCCGGGCTCGCAGGGCTGGCGCAACCGCGACGCAACGCCGGGCAAGCCGAGGAACGTGTTCGGGGACAAGAAGATGGGGCACGCCTACGTTCACACCGTCATCGACGACCACTCCCGCATCGCCTACGCCGAGATCCACGACGACGAGAAGGCAGAGACCGCCGTCGGCGTCCTACGACGAGCGGTGTCTTGGTTCGCCGACCATCGCGTCACCGTCGAGCGGGTGCTGTCGGACAACGGTCCCGCCTACAAGTCCCACGCCTGGCGCGACACCTGCACCGAACTCGGCATCCGGCCGAAGAGGACCCGCCCCTACCGACCACAGACCAACGGCAAAATCGAACGCTTCCACCGCACCATGGCCGACGGATGGGCCTTCACGAAGCACTACACCACCGAATCAGCACGCAGAGCCGCACTCCCGGCATGGCTGCACTTCTACAATCACCACAGGCCCCACACCGCCATCGGCAAGCTCCCACCCATCAGCCGGATCTCAAACAACCTGAATCGGCCTGACTTTCGTTCCGTTCTTCAAGCAAGGATGGAACACGATGAACAGGAAGTATTCGCCGGAGATGCGTGAGCGGGCGTTGCGGATGCTCGCGGAGACGCGGCCGTCGCACCC
>Ga0164243_10014852_pt1 | contig 10811 bp, 8 predicted proteins | sample OricompcompostOP_FD_108781 | JGI IMG/M metagenome (GOLD analysis project Ga0164243, IMG submission 108781) | Organic Plus compost microbial communities from Emeryville, California, USA - Original compost - Organic plus compost (OP) | ecosystem: Engineered > Solid waste > Mixed feedstock >...
CCATCGCATCATAGACGCCTTCGGTCCGGATCGCCTGCTTTGGGCCAGCGACTATACGCGGCTTCGCATGGCCGATGCGCGCGGTCCCTCGCGCAATCGCGGCTGCCTTTACAGCGAGAGCCGGGACATGCTGCTGCACAGCGACCGGATCGATCAGGCCGCCAAGACCGCGATCTTCGGCGGCACCCTGAAACGCGTGCTTCAGTGGGAGCCATCGATCAGCTGAATCGCAGCCTGGCGAACAATCCACTTTACTTTCACACCCTCCCATGTCAGCAATACTGTTATCAGTTAGGCTGATATAAAGCGGCTGCCAGAGAGGGACCTGCACCAGCGATGCCGATCGAAAGGCTCAGCGCGGCGCTCGACGCCATCGTTCGGCCGGGCACGGATTCGGAAGAATTGGGACGCGGCTTCGGCGGCCCAACGGGACCCGCCGAAGGCCCGGTATGGATCGCCGACGGCGGCTACCTGCTGTTCAGCGACATCCATAACAGCCGTCGCATGCGCTGGGACCCGGAAGGCGGGATCAGCATCGACAAGGAAGATACCAAGAACGGCAACGGCCAGACGCTCGACCGGGAAGGACGGCTCGTCGTCTGCCATCATTTCAGCCGCTGCGTCGACCGTGAGGAACGCGACGGTGGCGTCACCGTCATCGCGGACAATTATCGCGGGCTGAAGCTGAACCGCCCCAACGACGTCGTCGTCAAGTCGGACGGCGCGATCTATTTCACCGATCCGCCGCCCAAGGTTCCCTTCACGCCGGTCGACCATCCGCCCGAGATCGACGCGGCCGGCGTCTATCGGGTTTCGCCCGATCTGCAGCGGATCAACATGGTCGTGCGGGACCTGATCAACCCCAACGGGCTCTGTTTCTCGCCCGACGAGAAAATACTCTACGTCAACGACAGCAACCGGCATCGCATGCTGATCATGGCCTATGACGTCGAGGCCGACGGCATGCTCGACCTCGGCAGTGCGCGCCTGTTCTGCGACATGCGCGGCGACGACCGCCCAGGCGGCCCCGACGGAATGAAGATCGATGTCGAAGGCAATGTCTATTGCACCGGTCCCGGCGGGATCTGGATCCTCGATCGAGACGGCAATCATCTCGGCACCGTCCTGATCGAAGGACGGACCTCCAATCTCAACTGGGGCGATGCCGACTGGCGCACGCTCTACTTCACCGGCTCGCGCAGCCTCCATCGCATCAGGCTTTCGATTCCCGGCATTCCGGTGCCGAGAGGCGCGCTTTAGCCGCTATCCGAGAAGGACAGATCATGCAGTTCGGACTTTTCTACGAACATCAGTCGCCGGCGCCGTTCAGCGCGGAAAAGGACCGTCAGACGTTTCACAACGCGCTCGCCGAGCTCGAGCTCGCCGACCGGCTCGGCTATGATTATGCTTGGCTGGTCGAGCATCATTTCCTGGAGGAATATTCGCATTCCTCGGCGCCCGAGGTGTTCCTGGGGGCGCTCAGCCAGCGAACCGAGCGGATGCGGCTTGGCCACGGCATCGCTGTCATGCCGCCGCGCATCAATCATCCCGCCCGGGTTGCCGAACGCATCGCCACGCTGGACCTGCTGTCGAACGGCCGCATCGAATGGGGCACGGGCGAGAGCGGCACAGCGATGGAGCTGGAGGGCTTCGGCGTCGATCCCGACCTGAAGAAGGACATGTGGCGCGAAGCGACCGAGCAATGCGCCAACATGCTCACCATGAATCCCTATCCGGGCTTCGAGGGCGAGCATTTCTCCATGCCGACACGCAATGTCGTGCCCAAGCCGCTGCAGAAGCCGCACCCGCCGCTATGGGTCGCCTGCTCGCGCCGCGACACGATCCTGCATGCCGCGCGCAATGGAATGGGAGCGCTCGTGTTCGGCTTCGCCGCACCGGAACAGGCTGGCAAATGGGTTCAGGAATATTACGACATCATCCGGTCGGACGAATGCGTGCCGATCGGCCACGCGGTGAACCCCAATTTCGCGATCGTCACGGCGCTGTCCGTGCATGACGACGAGCAGGAGGCGATCCGCCGCGGCTCACAGGGTTTCAAGTTCTTCGGCTATTCGCTGGGCTTCTACGCGGCCTTCGGAAGGAGCAAGCCCGGTCACTCCACCGTGTGGGAGAACTTCCGGAAGGCCGAAGCATCGATCGAGGACAATCACGGCAATGGCGGCATCGGCACGCCAGACCAGGTCTATGAGCACTGCAAGGCCTATGCCGAGGTCGGCGTCGACCAGATCATCTTTGTCCAGCAGACCGGCCCCGCCAACCATCGGCATATCTGCGAGTCGCTCGAACTGTTCGCGACGACGGCGATGCCGCGCCTGAAGGAGGGCGAAGAGGAACGGCTCGCGAAGAAGCAGGCGGAACTGGCACCATTCATCGAACAGGCGATGGCGCGCAAGCCGCGCATGGCCGAGCTGAAGCCCGATGAGATCGAGGAGGTTCGCAGCTTCGGCCTGCGCCGCAAGGATGCCGGCAATTTCATCAACACAAGGTCCGATCGCGGCGGTGGCGTGGCCGTGGTGGCGGAAGATCCCATGGCGCCCGTCGCGGACGATCCCGACCGCAAGCTCGCCTGAGCAATAGGGCCAAGCGGACCAGCACCGATCGGGTGACAGGCAGTGCTGCAATCATTGGGCTATATCGGTGTCGAAACCCGCAAGCTGGATGAATGGGCCGGCTTTGCCTCGCACCTGCTGGGCATGCAGGTGTCGGACCACAGCGCACACGGCTTTACCTTGCGCACCGACGTGCGCGCGGCCCGGCTTTTCGTGGAAGAATCAACGGGTGACCGGGTCGGCGTCATGGGCTGGGAAATCGCCGACCGGGACGCGTTGGCGCGTGTCGCGACCCGGCTCGCGGATGCCGGTCACGCGGTGATGCCGGGCACGGCCGAACTTGCCGAACGCAGGCGCGTGGCCGAGCTGGTCGTCGCTCATGACCCCGCCGGAAACCGGCTCGAATTCTTCCACGGCGCCGCGGACGCACCAACCGCGTTCGAGCCGGGCCGTGCGATCAGCGGCTTTCGAACCGGTCCGCTCGGCCTTGGCCATGTCGTGTTGACGGCAAGGTCGGTGGAGACGGTGCTGCCCTTCTATACCAATCTGCTCGGCTTCCGGCTCAGCGACTATGCGCTCCGCCCCTTCCCCGCTTATTTCCTTCATCTCAACAGTCGCCATCACAGCTTCGCGGTGATCGGCACGGGCGCCGACGGCTTCCATCACCTGATGGTGGAGCTCAACGCGCTCGACGACGTCGGCCAGGCCTATGACCTCGCCCAGCTCGAGGAAGGCCGTGTCGGCGTTACGCTCGGGCGGCACAGCAACGATTATATGTTGTCCTTCTATGCGCGCTCACCATCGGGTTTCATGATAGAATATGGCTGGGGTGGTCGTTCGATCGATCCGGAGATATGGCAACCGTTCGAGTGCGACTTCGGCCCGAGCCTCTGGGGACATGAGCGGTCCTGGCTCGGTCCCGAAAAGCGCGACGAGGCCCGTCGGCTCAGGCTCGATGCTGCAGCGGCGGGAAAGCGCGCTCCCGATTTCGTCCGTGGCGCCGATTGGAAGGGCGCTTAATCCGCCGCGACGGTGCCCGGCGCGCCCAGCCGCAGCGAAACGCCTTCCGCGGCTTCCAGCAGCAGGTGCGAAAGCTCCCGTTGCTTTTCGTCGCGCATATATTCGGCGGGACCCAGCAACGTCAGGGTCGCAGCGATCTGATGGCTGTAGTCGAAGATCGGCGCGGCGATTCCAGCAAAATTGCGGTGCAGCATGCCCACGGTCGAGGCATAGCCGTCCTTCTGGACCTGCGCGACCCTGGCGGCCGTTTCGGCCTTGCCCGGACGGCCTGCCTGCCGGCGATTGCCTTCGAACGCGCGCAGAGCCTTCTCGCTCTCGGCGGGCGGCAGATATGCGAGAAACACCAGCCCCGTCGCCGTCGTGGTGAGCGGCAGGATATAGCCCAGACGAACCGAGAACGCCCCCTGCAGCGAACCATCCGCCTTCGCGACGATGCACGGGCCGCGATCGCCCCATAGCGAAAGGTAGATCGCGCAGTCGGTGCGGTCGCGCAGATCGGTCAGCACGTCGGATGCCAGTTCCACCACATCAAGCTGGCGAATCGCAGCAAGGCCGAGCTGGATGGCGAAGGAGCCGAGTCCGTAGTGGCCGGTCTTGGGGTCCTGGTAGGCCATCGCTTCCCGAACGAAACTGACCAGATAGAGGTGAACCTTGCTCGGCGGCATCCCCGCCCGCGCCGCAATCTCGCGCAGCGGCAGCGGCCCTTCCGCCATCCGCAGCACGCGCAGCACGCGAAAGCCGACCTCGATCGACTGGACCCGCCTGCGGGATTGCTCGCTGTCGGCCATGCCTGCCTGCACCATTTCCATTCATTGCGCCGTCGTTGCGACGCCTTCCTGCCGCCCGCCCATCCTCCTGTCCACCCCGAGGTGCGAGCCCGCCCGCCATGCAATCTCAAAATGTATGATATTGACGAACAGCGTTCGTCATGATTATGCGGATGGCATAACGAAAGGCATATCTCTTGAACAAGAATCTGGGGATCGGAATCATCGGCGGGGGGATCGGAGGGTTGACCGCCGCGCTCGCGCTGCTGCGTCAAGGCTTCGATGTCTCGGTCTACGAACAAGCCCCCGAACTGCAGGAAGTCGGCGCCGGTCTTCAGATCAGCCCGAATGGCGTCCGGGTGCTCTGCGCGCTTGGGCTCGAGAAGGCGCTCATGGACGCCTCGTTCGAGCCGCAGGGCAAGGAAATCCGCCTGTGGAACACGGGCGACACCTGGAAGCTGTTCGATCTGGGCGTGGAATCGGTGGAGCGCTACGGCTTCCCTTATGTCACGGTCCACCGCAATGACCTGCACCAGATCCTGCTGAAGGCCGTCACCGAGGCCAAGCCCGATGCGATCCATCTCAGCCATCGCTTCGTCTCGGTGGAGCGCAACGACAATTCGGTGACGGTCGCCTTCGCGGACAGACCGTCGGCCAGCTTTGATGTCGTGATCGGCGCCGACGGCGTTCATTCCAAGATGCGCGAGCTGCTCTTCGGATCGGGTCCGGTTCAATTCACCGGCATTGTCGCGTGGCGTGGCGTCATTCCGATGGAGCTGCTTCCGCCCGAGCTGGTGAAGCCCGTGGGCGTGAACTGGATCGGTCCGGGCGGCCACGTCATCCACTATCCGATCCGCCGCGGCGAGCTGATGAACTTCACCAGCGTCGTGGAACGGCAGGACTGGCAGGTCGAATCCTGGTCGACGGCGGGCAGCAACGCCGAATATCATGCCGATTACCCCGGCTGGCACCCGCAGGTTCACGCCTATATCGAAGCGATCCCGCAACCCTTCAAATGGGCGCTGATCGCGCGGCCTCCGATGCAGCGCTGGGTCGCGGGCCGCATCGCGCTGCTGGGCGATGCCTGCCACCCATCGCTTCCCTTCCTCGCCCAAGGCGCTGTGATGGCGCTTGAAGATGCATGCATCCTCGCGCGCGCGTTCGAGGAATTCGATACGGTGCCCGAAGCGCTCGAACACTATCAGCGGATGCGGATTCCGCGGACGACGCGGGCGGTGCAGGGCGCCTACGCCAATACCGAACGCTTCCACAATCCGGCCCTGGCCGATCCGACGGGCGCACAGGCCTATGTCGACGAGCAGTGGGCGCCGGACAAGGTGGTCGAACGCTATGAATGGCTGTTCCGCTACGATGCGACCAGCATCCCGCTCGATGGCGGCGACGCGGCTGCGGCCTGAGAGGATTGGAAGAACCCGCCAATGCCGGACAGCCGGATCAGGACCGAATGGACGCGCACGCCGCTGATCGTTTCGTTCGCGGATAATCCGAAATTCACCGAGACCTACGGATTCGCGGGCAATTCGGGGCATATGAACCTGGAAGGGCAGCTGCTGCGCGATCCTGCATCCACGTCGCGCACCGTCTATGTCTTCATGCACCCGACGTCGGTGCTGCATCTGCTGCCGATGCCGATCGCGCTTGCGGATGCCGGGCTCGACGTACTGTGCGCGGCCAGCCGATATCCCCGCAACGATACCGCGCTGATTTTCGAGAAGGTCGCGATCGACCTGGGCAAGTGGATCGCGCAGGCGCGGGCGCTGGGCTATGAGAAGGTCGTCCTCGTGGGATGGTCCGGTGGCGGATCGCTTTCGCTATTCTATCAGGCGCAAGCCGAACATCCCGATATCACCCGCACGCCTGCAGGCGATCCTGTCGATCTGACCGCCGCCGGGCTCAAGCCGGCCGACGGCGTCATCTTCATCGCGGCGCATCTCTCACGCGCCGAAACCCTGACCGAGTGGCTCGATCCGTCGGTGACCGACGAACTGGATCCCGACAGGCGCGTTCCGCAATTCGACATCTATTCGCCCGGATGTCCCCATCAGCCTCCCTATGATGAAGCGTTCGTGGCGCGGTTCCGCGAAGCGCAGCGGGAACGCAACCGGCGCATCACCCGATGGGCGCAGGACCAGCTCGCGCGGCTGCGCAAGATCGATTCACCCGAGCAGGAGCGCGCCTTCATCGTCCACCGGACGATGTGCGACGTCCGATGGCTCGATCCGGCAATCGATCCGTCGGATCGACGGCCGGACTGGACCTATATGGGCGATCCGCGGGCGGTGAATGTCGGTCCGGTGGGACTGGCGCGCTATACCACGCTGCGTTCCTGGCTCAGCCAGTGGAGCTATGACCTGTCCAACGCCAAGGGGCCGATGAACGCCGCCAAGGTGCGCAGGACCCCAGTGCTTCAGATCGAGAATACCGCCGACGAGGCGGTGCCGGCGACGCATAATCCCACCATCCGGGATGCCCTGGCTACCCCGGACAAGGAATATGTGAGCCTAAAGGGCGCGACGCATTATTATCTGGGCCAGCCCGAACTTCTCGCAACATGCATCGACACGGTGATCGACTGGAGCCGGCGCAAGGGTCTGCTCGAGCCATGACCCGCGACGCCGGAACATGACGTGCTGAGGGAGCGGACCATCGCAGTCTCGTTCGCCGACCTGGTAGGCGCGATCGGCACCGACTTTTTCGCGGACCGTTTCCTCAAGGCGATGACGGCGCTGGCAGGCGTCGATCTCTGCTCGGTCTTCGTGCGCGGCAGGCGACAGCCGCTGCGGCTGCTGTTCGCGGAGGGTCAGCACCCGATGATCGCCGATTTTCCGATCCGCGCCTCGCTGGATTACATTCGTGATTTCTGGCGGTCGGATCGCGAGATCGTCGCGCTGATGCGCTCCAGCCGCAAGCTGCCGATCATAGTGCGCAAGTCAGCCGCCGATATCTCCGATCCGGCGTGGCGGGCCGCCTGCTACGAGCGCGCCGGTGTCGCCGAACGGATTTCGATCGTCTCCGCCGGGCCGCCCACCTTCATCGCAAACGGCTATCGACTGGACAGTGCGCACGCCATCGGCGTCGTGGAGATGGAGAAGTTGCAGCATCATGCCCCGATGCTGATGGCGGCGCTGGAGCGGCACGAGCATGTCCGTTCCGCGTCGGGCAACCTGCTCAGCGAAGCCGAGCTCACCCAATCGCTGATGGCGCTGCAATGCGGCCTCAGCACGCGCGAAGCAGAAATCTCCGCCGCCATGATGCTCGGCGAAACTCAGGAGGAAATAGCGCACCGCAAGCGGCTTTCGCACGGCAGCGTCGTGACCTATCGGCGCCGGGCCTATGGCAAGCTGGGCATCGATAACCGGCGCGGACTGCTGCAACTGCATCGCCGCCTGATGGCGAGCATATCGGCCGAGGACACGGCCGTCGAAAGCCGAACGCATGGCCGCGACTGACATGGCGGGACGAAAAGCAGAGGAAGAGGACTGGATATGGCGCTGCGCTTGAGGAAGGCGGTTCTCGCATGCGGCATCGCGATCGGCACCGCCTGCATGGCGACGGCGGCCGGCCCCTCCCCTGCGCGCGTGAACCAGGCGCGGCTCGTCGCAGCGGACCGCTCGCCGGGCGAATGGATGGCGCCGGGCCGCACCTATGACGAACAGCGCTACAGTCCGCTCGACGCGATCAACGACGGCAACGTCTCGCGTCTCGGGCTCGCCTGGTATGCCGACCTGCCTGTCGATCGCGGTGTCGAAGCCTCGCCCATCGTCGTCGACGGCGTGCTCTACAATATCGAGCCCTGGAACGTGACCACGGCCTATGACGCGAAGACGGGTCGCCAGCTATGGCGCTTCGATCCCCAGGTCGACCGCGAGAAGGGCAGGCTCGCCTGCTGCGATATCGTGAGCCGGGGCCTGGCCGCGTGGAAGGGCAAGATCATCATCGCCACGCTCGACGGCCGGCTGATCGCGATCGATGCCGCAACGGGCAAGCCGGTGTGGAGCGTCGATACCCTGGAACCCGTCTGGCCCTACACCATCACCGGCGCACCGCGCGTTTTTGACGGCAAGGTGCTGATCGGCAATGCCGGGGCGGAGGGCGCGGCGCGCGGCTATGTCACCGCCTATGACGCGGATACCGGCAAGCAGCTCTGGCGCTTCTACACCGTCCCCGGCGATCCCGCGAAGGGACAGCCCGACAAAGCGCTCGAAATGGCAGCAAAGACCTGGAAAGGCGAATGGTGGAAGCGCGGCGGCGGCGGCACCGTATGGGATTCGATCGTCTATGATCCCGTGCTCGACCTTGTCTATATCGGCGTCGGCAATGGCGGCCCCTGGGCGCAGCGCTATCGCAGCCCCGGCGGCGGCGACAACCTGTTCCTCTCCTCGATCGTGGCGCTGAAGGCCGATACCGGCGAATATGTTTGGCACTATCAGACGGTTCCCGGCGACGAGTGGGACTATACCGCTACCCAGCCGATGATCCTCGCCGACCTCAAGATCGACGGGCGAATGCGCAAGGTGCTGATGCAGGCGCCGAAGAACGGCTATTTCTACGTGCTCGACCGCGCCACCGGAGAACTGATCTCCGCGGAGCCGTTCGTGCCGGTCAACTGGGCTAGCGGGATCGACAGAAAAACCGGGCGTCCGATCGTCAATCCCGAAGCACGCTATGGCGAGGTGCCGGTGCTGCTGACGCCGGGCGCTGGCGGCGGCCACAACTGGAATCCGATGGCCTACAGTCCCCGGACCGGGCTGGTCTATTTTCCGGTGACCGAGATGTACATGGCCTATTCGGTCAATCCGGATTTCAAGCAGACTCCCGGCAATATGAGCCAGCTCGGCATCTCGACGACGGGCTATGACCTGACGCGCAAGGCGGCCGCCGATTATGCGGCGAAGAACAACAGGACCTGGCTCACCGCCTGGGATCCGGTCGCACAGAAGGAACGCTGGCGCGTGCCCTATCCGCAACGCGGCAGCGGCGGCGTGCTGGCGACGGCCGGCAATCTCGTTTTCCAGGGCACGGTCAACGGCACCTTCGCCGCCTATCGGGCGGATAGCGGGGACAAGCTATGGGAGACGCCCGTGCAGCAGGTGCCGATCGCCGCGCCGATCACCTATTCGGTCGACGGTGTCCAATATGTCGCGGTGAACGCCGGTTGGGGCGGCGGGCTTGCCCATTCGACCACAGTCAAATCGCTCGGCTTCCCGATCTCGACTCCGCGCCTGCTGGTGTTCCGGCTCGACGGGACAGCCAAACTGCCGGAGGTAAAGGCGGCCAACACCGAGCTTGTCCGCCCGAAGGAAACCGGCGCCGACGCCGCGATGATCGCGCGTGGCGAGCAACTCTACGCCGATAACTGCGCCACCTGCCATGGCGAACAGGCGCGCGGCGGCGTCAAGGATCTGCGCCGGATGACGCCCGCCACCCATGTCGAGTTCCTTGACATCGTGCTCCACGGCACGCGGCTGGAAAAAGGCATGACGAGCTTCGCCGACATCATCAGCGAAGACGACACCAAGGCGATCCACGCCTATCTGATCCATCGCGCGAACGAGGACTGGGACAGCATCGCCGCCGGCAACTGACGAGATGAGCGGGGAGCAGACCGGAGCGGTCTAGTTCCTGAAGACGACAGTCTTCGCGCCATTGAGCAGCACCCGGTCCTCCAGGTGCAGGCCCACCGCGCGGGCGAGCACGCGGCGCTCGATGTCGCGCCCCTTGCGGACGAGATCGTCGGGTCGGTCGGCGTGGGTGATCGTCTCGACGTCCTGCGCGATGATCGGCCCTTCGTCGAGATCGGCGGTGACGTAGTGCGCCGTCGCGCCGATCATCTTCACGCCGCGCGCGTGCGCCTGATGATAGGGCTTGGCGCCCTTGAAGCCCGGCAGGAAGCTGTGGTGGATGTTGATGCAGCGACCTGACAGGAACGCCGCCATGTCGTCCGACAATATCTGCATGTAGCGGGCGAGGATGACCAGTTCCGCGCCGCACTCCTCGATCAGCGCGCGAATCCGGGCTTCCTGCGCGGACTTTGTCGCGAAAGTGACGGGAAAGTGATGGTAAGGAACCGCATCGTCCGGGGGCGTGCCCAGCGCCTCGCGCGGGTGGTTGGAAACGATCGCGGCGACGTCCATCTCAAGGTCGCCGGTACGGGTCCGGTACAGCAGGTCCACGAGGCAATGGTCGAATTTGGAGACGAGGATCAGCGTCCGCGGCCGCCGGTTCTTCGGCCGGATCCGCCAGGTCGCGTCGAACGGCCCGGCGCAGGCGGCGAACCCGTCGCGCACCTCGTCTATCGACACCCGGCCGTCGATGGTGAATTCCACCCGCATGAAGAAGCGGCCGGTTTCCCAGTCGTCGAACTGCTGGGCCTCGAGGATGTTGGCGCCGCGCGCGGCGAGATAGCTCGTGATGGCAGCGACGATTCCCGGCC
>Ga0164243_10014853_pt1 | contig 10810 bp, 8 predicted proteins | sample OricompcompostOP_FD_108781 | JGI IMG/M metagenome (GOLD analysis project Ga0164243, IMG submission 108781) | Organic Plus compost microbial communities from Emeryville, California, USA - Original compost - Organic plus compost (OP) | ecosystem: Engineered > Solid waste > Mixed feedstock >...
CACGCCGTCAACTGGGACGACCTGCAGTGGGAACGCAGCTACGACGGCGACAAGGCCTACAGCCAGTCGAAGATCGCGGTGGGACTGTTCGGACTGGAACTCCAGCGGCGCAGCGAGGCCGGCGGCTGGGGCATCACCAGCAACCTGTCCCACCCGGGCGTGGCTCCCACGAACCTTCTCGCCGCCCGGCCCGACCTCGGTCGCGACCGCCCCACCCCGCGCGCCCGTCTCATCCGCGCCCTGTCCGCCCGCGGCATCCTCTTCGGCACCGTCGACAGCGCTCCGCAGTCCGCGCTGTACGCCGCCACCGCGCCGGGCGCCGCGGGCGGCCGCCTGTACGGCCCGAGCGGCGTCGGGCACTTCGCCGGCCCACCGGCCGAGCAGAAGCTCTACTCCCGACTGCGCGACGCCGAGGACGCGCGTCGACTGTGGACGGTCACCGAGGAGCTCACCGGCGTGCGCTTCCCCGCCACCGAGACCACGGCGTCAGCCTGAGACCGGCCCGCCGAGGGCGGCCTCGAACCCGGCCGCCGCACGCAGCAACACGTCCTCCCGCCACGGGGCCGCCGCCAGGTGCAGCCCCACCGGCATCCCGGACTCCGGATGTCGTCCACACGGGACGCTCATCGACGGGCCGCCGTACATCGCCCACACGTAGGTGAACCGGGCGAGGTCGCGAGTGGACGCCGCCAGGTCGACGGCGTCCGCGCGGGGCACGTCGACCGGGATGGTCGGGCACACGACGACGTCGACGCGGCTGAACACCTCGCTCGCGCGCGCCTGGAAATCCCGCCGCCAGCGGCGGGCGCGCTGGGTGACGTCCTCCGGCGTGCCGGCGCCGATCCGCAGCCGGCGCAACACGTCCGCGTCGATCGAGCGCGGATCGGCCCGCATGCGCTCCGCGTGCACGCCCGCCGCCTCCGGGTACATGATCTCGAGCATCCGCTCCTGCGCCGACTCCGCACCCGCGACCGTGACCGGCGTCGCCGTGGCACCGTGCCGGGCCATCAGCTCCGTCGCGGTCGCGACCACCCGCCGCACACCCGGTTCGACGCCGTCCGCGAGGAATCCCCCGGCGACCCCCACCCGCAGACCGTCGAGCCCGGCGCCGAGCAGCGCGTCGACCGGTGTCCGCTCACCGGGCACCGCGGTGGGGTCGTCGGGATCAAACCGGTCCAGCGCGGCAAGGACCCGCGCGACCGTCCGGACGTCGCCCGCGATCGGCGTGACCGTGTCGAACGACGGGCTCACCGGAAACACCCCGCGGTTGGACACCCGCCCCACTGTCGGGCGCAACCCGACGACCCCGTTGACCGAGGCGGGGATCCGGCCCGATCCGCCGGTGTCCGTGCCGAGCGCGGCCTCGACCAGCTCCGCCGCCACCGCGACCCCCGAACCGCTGCTGGACCCGCCCGCGATCCGGTGCCCGTCCCGCGCGTTGCGGCAGTCGCCGAACACCGCGTTGCGTCCGGTGGCGCCCATGGCGAACTCCGCCATGTTGTTCTTGCCCAACACGACGGCACCGGCGTCGTCGAGCAGCCGGGTGACCGTGGCGTCCCGCGCGGCCGGGACGCCACCGTGGTGCGCCGAGCCCGCGGTGCTGCGGACACCGGCCACGTCGATGTTGTCCTTGAGCGACACGGTCAGACCGTGCAGGCTCCCCCGCCGCGCGGGTGGCGTCGCGTCCCGTTCGTCGGCCTGCCACCGCGCGCGGTCGGCGAGCACCGCGATGAACGCGCGCAGATCCCGATCGCGTTCCCGCGTGCGCGCCAGGTACCGCTCGACTCGTTCCCGGACCGGACCCACCTGGTCTCCTTTCCCTGCCGAAAAACCGGGTCCGCCGGGACGCCGGGGTACCGGCCGCCCCGGCGGACCCGCGATCACGCCGCCTGCCGCGACGCGCGCGCCCTGGCGGTCGCGTCCTCGTCCACGGTCATCGTCGATTCGTCGATCACCACGCCGTAGTGGCGCTCGGCATCGGCGACGGTGACGAAGTCGTCGAGCACGTCCTCCAGCACGAGCGCGGGTTCCCGCAGCAGCGGATCGCCGTACCCGCCACCGGAGGGCATCCGGATCTCCAGCGTGTCGCCTGCCGCGCAACGCTCCTGCGTGACCTTCGAGTACAGCGTTTCCTCCCGCTCGGTGCCCACGTTGCGGGTGAACGCACCGGGCAGACCGTCGTGTCCGCCCGCGAGCCCCTTCGGCGGGTCGTTGCGGTTGTCCGCCTCGGACCCGATGAAGGTGTCGGTGAGCATCCGCCACGTGCGGACGCTGCCGATACCACCCCGGTACTGGCCGGGTGCGGGCGGTTCGTCGCGCAGTTCGTAGCGTTCGGCGATCATCGAGCGGTTGAGCTCGAGCTCCTCGATCGGGTTGTTGCGGGTGTTGGCCATCAGGGTGTCGACGCAGTCCAGGCCGTCCTTGCCGTTGCGCGCCCCGTAGGAACCCTCGTTGATCTCGATGTACACCCAGTACGACTGGCCGTCCTCGGCGAGACCCGAGTAGGCGATGGCGCACAGCGCGGCCGAGGACCCCGCCACCGCACGGTCGGGCAGAACATCGGCCAGCGCGATGTTGATCGAGTCGAACATCCGGTTGATCTGCGAGAACCGCGCGAAGCACGACGCCGGGAAATCCGGGTTGAACAGCGTGCCTTCCGGGGCGTAGGCCTTGGCGGGGCGGAAGCAGCCGTCGTTCTGCGGCACGTACTCCTCGGTCAGCGCCTCGTCGAGCAGCAACGTGCGCACCGCGGAGGCCACCGTGGGCAGCACCGAACCCTCGAACGGCACGTTGAACGCCGTCGGCACCTGCCCGTGCGAGCCGGTGAGGTCGACGACGACGTCGTCGCCGGTCACCTTGACCTTCACCGCGACCGCCAGCGGGACCTCGCGGTTCTTGCCGTCGTCGTCCAGGTAGGACAGCGGCGCCTCGTACTCGCCGTCCGGGATCTCGCGCACCCGGCGGCGCAACATCTCCTCGGAGTAGTCCATCCACTTCTCGGCGGCCGACATCACCACGTCGACGCCGTAGCGCTCCAGCAGCTCGACGAACCGCCGCTCGCCCAGCCGCGCGCACGCGATCAGCGCCTCGAGGTCTCCCGCGTTCTGCTCGGGGGTGCGCACGTTGTCCAGGATGTGCTGGATCAGCGCGTCGTTGCGCACGCCGGCGTCGTAGATCTTCGCCGCGTCCATCAGCTTGCCCTCGGCCCAGACGTCCACGACGTCCATGCACAGACCGGGGAAGTTGCCGCCGATGTCGGACACGTGGCCGGTGCAGCCCGCGAACCCGACGTGGCGCCCGCCGAAGAAGATCGGGATCACGATGCCGTAATCCGGGGAGTGGGCGGCACCGTGGTAGGGGTGGTTGTGCAGGATGACGTCGCCCGGCTGGTAGGTGCCGGACAGCCTGCGGTCGATGCCACGGATGTAGGCCGGGATGGATCCGCAGTGCATCGGCGTCGAGTCCGATTCGCACAACTCACGGCCGTTGACGTCGAAGATGCCCGCACCGAGGTCCTCGGACTCCCGGATCAGGCTGGAGTACGCCATCCGGTAGAGGATCTGCGCCATCTCCTTGGCGATGGAGTCGAGCGCACCGCCGATCACCCGCAGCGTGATGGGGTCGACGTCGACGCGGACGAAGTCGTCCGGGGCGACGCCCGCGAGGGTCTCGCCCGCCGGGTTCAATGCCGTCACCGCTGACCTCCCTGGCTGTTGTCACTGGTCTCGATGATGATGTGGCCGACGCGGTCGACGGTCGCGCGCTGCCCCGGCCCGATGATGGTGGTCGAGTCGAACTGCTCGACGATCGCGGGACCGTCGATCACGTTGCCCGCCTTCAGGCGGTCCCGGTCGTAGACGTTCGTGGTGAACTCCGCGGGCTGGTTGCCCTCATCCCAGAACAACGTCTGCGTCGTCGCCTTCAGCGCGCCCGACGGGTCCGGCCCGCCCGCTTCGACCTCGGCGAGCGGCACGTGCCCCACCTTGCCGACCGCGGCCACCCGCACGTTCACGAAGTGCACCGGCTTGTCGTCGAAGCGCTGCAGGTAGGTGCGTTCGTGCACCTGGTGGAACGACTCGGCGGCGCGCGCCACCCAGTCGGCGTCCACCGGGCCGTCGGGCGCGGGCACCCGCAGCTCGTAGCCCTGGCCGATGTAGCGGCAGTCGAGGCTGCGTTCGATGACGACGTCGTCGGGCGAGAGTCCGTCCGCGGTGACCTGCTCGACCACCTGCGCGGACAACCGGTCGATCTCGGCGGCGATCCGGTCGGTGTCCGGATCGGCGGAGGAGGTCCACACCGTCGCGGGCACCTCGACGCGGATGTCGGTGGACAGCAACCCCATCGCCGAGGCGATGCCGGGATGCGCGGGCACGATGACGCGGGGGACGTTGAGCTGCTGCGCGATGTGCCACGCGTACAGCGGCCCCGCGCCGCCCTCGGCGACGAGCGAGAAATCGCGCGGGTCGTAGCCCTTGCGCACCGAGTGCAGGCTGATGGCTTCGGTCATCGCGTGCGCCAGGATCTGGAAGATCCCGATCGCGGCGTGCTGGACGCTGGTGCCCAGCTTGGCGGCCACGTGTTCCTCGATCGCCTTGATCGCCAGGTCGGTCTCCACCCGCATCGCGCCGGACAGGAAACTGTCCTCGCGCAGCCACCCCATGGCCACCATGGCGTCGGTGCTGGTGGGTTCGGTGCCGCCGCGCGCGTAGCAGGCCGGTCCGGGCACCGCGCCCGCGCTGCGCGGACCGACGCGGAACATCCCGCCCTCGTCGATGAAGGCGATGGAACCGCCGCCCGCGCCGATCGTGTCGACCTCCGCCATCGGCACCATCGCGTGGTAATCGCCGATGCGGGTGTCGAGCAGGTGTTTCATCCGCAGCTTGCCGTCGGCCGCCACGCCGATGTCGGCCGAGGTGCCGCCGACGTCGAGGGTGATGACGCTTTCGTACCCGGAGGCCTTGCCGATCGCGCACCCGCCGAGCAGGCCCGCCACCACCCCGCTGGTCAGCAGCGACACCGGGTGCTCCACTGCGCGGCGCGAAGTGATCAGCCCGCCCGCCGACGTCATGAGCCGCACGTCGCCGCGCACACCCGACTCGCGGGCGGTGTCGACGAGGTTGGTGACGTAGCCGGACACCTTCGGCCCGACGAACGCGTTCAGCGCCGTGGTGGAGAACCGCTCGTACTCGCGGTACTGCGGGGCGACCTCACTGGACAGCGAGATGAAGACACCGGGGTACTCCTCCTCGACGATGCGCTTGACCGCCTGCTCGTGTACCGGGTTGCGGTAGGCGTGCAGGAAGCACACCGCGATCGCCCGCACCCCGTTGGCCTTGAGCACGCGGACCTGCTCGCGCACGCCGTCCTCGTCCAGCGGCGTCAGGATCTCGCCGGCCGCGTTGATCCGCTCCCGCACCACCCGCCGGTTGCGGCGCCGCACCAGCTGCCACTTCTGCCACGGCAGGTCCTGGTACGACGAGTAGTTCAGGGGGCGCTTCTTGCGGGCGATGTGGAGGATGTCGCGGAAGCCCTCGGTGGTGATCAAGCCGACGTCGGAGCCGTTGTGCTCCAGGACGATGTTGGTCGCGACGGTCGTGCCGTGCAGGAACTGGTCGAGGGCCTCGACGGACACGCCGACGCGCTCGGCCAGCTCTCCGACGCCCGCGACGGTGGCCACGGACGGGTCCTGCGGTGTGGACGGGATCTTGTGCACCGCGATGGTGCCGTCCTCGTCCCAGTACATGAGGTCGGTGAACGTGCCACCGACATCGACTCCGATGCGTTTCATCTGGTTGGTCCTCCAAGTGACCCTGCTAGTCCATCACTGATCCGGCGTCCGGAGCGGCCAGCGCCAGCACGCGGCGCGCACGCCGCACCACCGCGGCGTCGACCATGCGCCCGGACACGACCGCCACACCGCTTCCCTTCCGCTCCGCGTCCTGCGCCGCGGCCAGCACCGCGCGCGCCCGCTCCACGTCGTCCGCACCCGGCCGCACTGCGTCGTGCGTCCACTCCACCTGGCGCGGATGGATGCACATCCGTCCGGCGAAACCCATCCGCTGCAGCGCCCGCGTCGACGCCGTGAACGCCTCCCGGTCGTCGAACGCCGCCGTGACCGGGGCGGGCGGCGGCACCAGGCCGCACCCCGCCGCGGCCGCCACCGCTCCCGAGCGCGCCCAGGCGAGCGGCTGCGGGTCGTCCTCGAAGCCGCTCACCCCGAGGTCGGCGGCCAGGTCGTACTCGCCGAGCGTGACCGTCGCCACACCCGGCACGGCGGCGAGTTCGGGCAGCCGCCACAGGGCCGCGGCGGTCTCCACGAGCGGCAGCACGGGGACGCGCAACCACCCGGCCAGCGCCGTCACCGTGACGAGGTCGGCTTTCGGGAGCACCACGCCCGCGATCCCGAGCCCGGCGATCGCGTCCAGATCGGCGTCCACGAGATCCTGCTCGTTGTTCACCCGCACCCAGACCCGGCGCGCCCGTGCCGGGTCCGCCGCGAGCCACTCCGCGACGGTCGCGCGTGCGCGCTCCTTGGCGTCGGTGGCCACCGCGTCCTCCAGATCGGCGACCGCGACGTCGGCCACGTCCACCGCCCGGGTGAGGCGGTCCGGGCGGTCGGCCGGGCAGAACAGCCAGCTGCGCGCGATCACCAGCCGACCCTGCCCTTGTCCCCGATGAGCGACCGGGCGATCACCGTCCGCATGACGTCGCTCGTGCCCTCGCCGATCGTCATCAGGATCGAATCGCGGTAGAGGCGTTCGATCTCGAACTCCGCCGAGTAGCTGTACCCGCCGTGCACCCGCATCGAGTCCTGCGCCGCCTGCAGCGCCACCTCGGAGGCGAACAGCTTGGCCATCCCCGTCTGCAGGTCCGAGCGCTTGCCCCGGTCCAGCGCATCGGCCGACCAGTAGGTGAGCAGCCGCGCCGCCTGCAGCTGCGTGGCCATTTCGGCGAGGCGGATCTGGATCGCCTGGAACTCGGCGATCGGCTTGCCGAAGGCGCGCCGGTCGCGCGCGTAGTGCAGTGCCTCGTCGTAGGCGCGCTGCGCGATGCCGAGGCTGCGGCCTGCGATGTTGAGCCTGCCCACCTCCAGCGCCGACAGCACCTGCTGCATTCCGCGACCCTCGACGCCGCCGAGGAGGTTCGCCGCGGGAACGCGGACGTCGTCGAAGACCACCTCGCAGGACTCGGTGCCCTTGTAGCCCAGCTTGGGGATGTCCTTGGTGACGGTGAAGCCCGGGGTGCCTGCCTCGATCAGCAGCACGCTCATCCCCTTGTGCGCGGGGGTGGCACTGCGGTCGGTCTTGACCAGCACGGGCAACGGGTCGGCGTACCGGGCGTTGGTGATCCACATCTTCGTGCCGTTGACGACGTAGTGGTCGCCGTCGCGGGTCGCGGTGGTGCGGATGCCCTGCAGATCGGTGCCCGCGTCCGGCTCGGTCAGCGCGATCCCGGTGCGCCGGGCCCCAGTGGCGAGGTCGGGCAGGTACCGGCGCTTCTGCTCCTCGGTGCCGTGCCGCGCGAGCATCCAGCAGGACAGCGAGTGGCTGCCGAGGATGCCCGCGATGCCCATCCAGCCGCGCGCGATCTCCTCGAACATCAGGGTGAACGACACGAAGTCCGCCGCCGCTCCCCCGTACTCCTCCGGGATCATCAGGCCGAACAGACCCAGCTGTTTCATCTGGTCGACGATCTCGGTCGGGTACCGGCCGCTGTGTTCCCATTCCCGCGCGACCGGAACGATCTCGCCGTCGACGAAGTCGCGCAGCATCGACCGGAACTGTTCCTGGTCGCCGCTCAGTGTGAAGTCCACCGCGTCTACTCCCGCTCTCCGAACGCGCCGGCCCGTGCCAGCGCGTCGATCTCGCCTGCGTCCATGTCCAGGAGCTGCTCGAGCACCTCACGGGTGTGCTCACCCAGCGACGGGGCGCGCCGGTGGTCGCTGCGCGGCGCACCGGCGCGGGCGGCGGAGGCCACCTGGCGCACGGTGCCGAACCGCGGGTGCTCGGTGCTGATCAGCAGCCCGCGCGCGGCGGCGTGCTCGTCGGCCAGCGCCTCGGGCACCGAGTTGATCGGCGCGCACGGCACCCCGGCGGCTTCCAGGCAGTCCAGCCACTCCGCCGTGGTCCGCTCGGCCAGCTCCACCTCCAGCAGCCGCACGCACTCCGCGGAGTTCTCGTAGCGGGCGGCGGGAGTGGCGAACCGTTCGCTGCGCGCCCACTCCGGCGAGCCGAGCGCGTCCACGAGCCGTTCCCAGAACTTCTGCTTGGCGCAGCCGATGACGATCCAGGAGTCCTTCGTGGGGAAGTTCTGGAACGGCACCAGGCTCGGGTGGGCGGAGTGGTGCGTGCGCCGGGGCTCGAACCCCTCGTTCAGATGCCACGTCGCCAGGTAGGTCAGCATGCCGATGGCGGTGTCGTAGAGGCTGACGTCGCAGTCCATGCCGACGCCGTCCCGCCGCGCGGCGTGGATGCCCGCCAGCAGCGACGTCGCGGCCACGATGCCGCCGGAGTAGTCCACCATGGACAGACCGGACTTGGTGGGCGGCCCGTCCGGCTCGCCGGTCACCGACATCCAGCCCGCGAGGCCCTGCAACATGTAGTCGTAGCCGGGCCGGTCCTGCCGCGGACCGGTCATGCCGTAGCCGGACAGCGAGCAGCACACGATCGCGCGGTTGAGGTGCTTGAGGTCGTCGTACCGGATGCGCATCTTCGCCGGGACGTCGCCGCGCAGGTTCGAGTACACCGCGTCGCTCACCGACACCAGCCGCTCGAACGTGCGGCGCCCGGACTCACTGGACAGGTCGAGGACGATGGAGCGCTTGTTGCGGTTGAACGCCTCGAAGAACAGCGAGTCGCCGTCCTGCGCGTAGGGCGGGGTGTGCCTGCCGACGTCGCCGCCGAAGCGCGGGTCCTCGATCTTGATGATCTCCGCGCCCAGGTCGGCGAGGTGCAGGGTGCCGAACGGGCCGGCACCGTACTGCTCCACCGCGAGCACCCGGACGTCGGAAAGGGGCAGCCGCTCAGTCATGGGTTCCCTGTTCCGCGGGCAGCGTCATCGGGCCGTTCTTCGCCTCCGGGAAGGAGTCGATCACCGTGGCGTGGGCGCGCTTGTAGATCAGCACCGTGCGGTCGAACGACACGCACTCGTCGCCGTCGGCGTTGAGCATCCGCGAGCGGACGCTGACCAGGCCCGCGTACGGCCGCGACGCCGATTCCCGCTTGTTCGTGCAGATCGACTCGGCGTACACCGTGTCGCCGACGAAGACGGGGTGCGTCAGCTGCACGTCGGTCAGCGACAGGTTCGCGATCGCGCGCTGGCTGATGTCGGTGACGCTCTGCCCGATCAGCATGGCGATCGTGAGCCCGGAGTTGACCAGGACGCGCCCGAACGGGGTCCGTCCGGCGTAGTTCGCGTCGAAGTGCGCCGGGTGGGTGTTCATCGTGAGCAACGTGAACCAGGTGTTGTCGGCCTCGCTGATCGTCCGGCCCAGGGGGTGGCGGTAGACGTCCCCGACCACGAAGTCCTCGTAGTAGCGCCCTTGCCAGCCGTCGTGCACAGCCACGCGGCGACCTCCTGTCGTGTTGCGTTGGGGGGGTTCCCCGGACCGGCTCGGGTCCGGGCTTGGCGGGCAGTATGCATGACGCAGACCGCAGCGCGCAATACATCAGACGTTTTCCGTGTGAACCTCGCTCGTGCGGCTAGACTCCGGTGTGCTTCGGTTGCGTTCCGTTGCGCACGACGCCCGACATCGATGAACAGGACACCGCCGACATGACCGACGCCCCAGCTCCCGGCTCCGGACTCCGCGTCCGCCGCGTGCGCGCCGCCTACCGGCAGGTCGCCGACCAGCTCAGGGAGCAGATCCTGACCGGCACGCTGCCCTCGGGCACCCGGCTGCCCAGCGAGGCGGAACTCACCGGCCTGTTCGGGGTCAGCCGCAGCACCGTACGGGAGGCACTGCGGCTGCTGGCCAGCCAGCACCTGATCGACACCACCCGCGGTGTCACCGGCGGGAGTTTCGTGTCGAACCCGGACGCCGACAGCATCGCCGACAACCTGGGTGGCACCCTCGGGCTGCTGGTGAACACCAGGTCGATGACGGTGTCAGACCTGCTCGAGGCCCGGCTGATCCTGGAACCGTCGGCGGCCCGGCTGGCCACCGAGCGGGCCGACGCCGAGGCGCTGGACATGCTGCGGGCCACCGCGGCCAGCACCTCGACGCTGGAGCCGGACCGCGGCTTCGTCGTGCACTGGGACTTCCACACCACGCTCGTGTCGGCCACCGGCAACCCGCTGCTGCAGCTGATGTGCCGCCCGATCAACGAGGTGCTGCACAGCAGGCTGGACCGGGACCGGATCAGCCGCGCGGAGTGGGAGCGGGTCGACCGCGATCACGTGGACATCTACGAAGCGGTGACCAGCGGGGACGCCGAGGCCGCCGAGCGGCTCACCCGCGAGCATCTGCACAGCCTGCGACCGCTCTACGAGCAGATGGAGGTGCGGCAGCCCGCGCCGCCGCGTCCTCCGTCGGACTGATTCCGCCAGGAAAAGTCCGATGTTTTCTTGCGGCGGTGCTCGACGGGCTGGCACACTCCTGCCCACGCCGCAGGGAAGGGAATCGCATGGGATCGTCCAGCATCGCCGAGCGCATCGGGGAGTTCGCCGCCGCAGCGACCTTCGAGGACCTGCCGCGGGCCGTGGTCGACCACGCCCGCAACCTGGCGCTGGACTCGGTGGGGGTCGCGTTCTGCGCCGCGGGAGAACCGTTCGCCGAGCGCGCCCGCCGGGCGGTGTCCCGGTTCGGGCG
>Ga0164243_10014854_pt1 | contig 10810 bp, 7 predicted proteins | sample OricompcompostOP_FD_108781 | JGI IMG/M metagenome (GOLD analysis project Ga0164243, IMG submission 108781) | Organic Plus compost microbial communities from Emeryville, California, USA - Original compost - Organic plus compost (OP) | ecosystem: Engineered > Solid waste > Mixed feedstock >...
CGGGCGCCGAGCACGGCCGCCGCCTCGACGAGCGCGCGGGTCGCCGGCGTCGCGCGGTCGAGCAGGCGGCGCACGCGGCTGGCGAACAGCTCGGGCGCCGGCTGCAGCGCGTCGCCGGTCTCCCACGCCGCCGCGGGCAGCTCCTCCAGCAGCGCGCGCAGGTAGAGCGGGTTGCCGCCGGCGTGGTCGCGCAGCCGCCGCGCCGCCAGCGGCGACAGCGTCCGTCCGGCGGCCGCCGCGAGCGCGCCCGCCTGCGCGCTCGTCAGCCCGCCGAGCGCGATCCGCCGCACGCCGTCGAGCTTCAGGAAGCCCTCGGGCACCCGCTCGCCGGTCCCCGTGCGCACCGCCAGCACGAGCAGCAGCGGCTCCTCCGCCATGCGCCGCAGCGCGAACAGCAGCGCCCGCAGCGAGGCGGCGTCGGCCCACTGCGCGTCGTCGACCGCGATCGCCGCGGCCCCGCCGCCGGCCGCCGCCGTGAACGCCTCCAGCAGCCGCAGGCCGACCGCGGCCAGATCGGCGCCGGCGCCGCCGGCCGCGATCACCTCGGGCCGCTCGACGCCGGCGGCGCGCAGCAGCTGGTCGGCGAGCGCGTAGTCGACCAGCGCCTCCTCCGCCTCGGCGGTCGCCAGCAGCGCGGCGACCGGCGGCTCGGCGGCCGCCGCCTCGGCGCGGAAGCTCCGCAGCAGCGCGGTCTTGCCGATCCCGGCCGCGCCCTCGACGACGACGCAGCGGGCGCCGTCGGCGGCCGCCTCGGCGAGCGCCGCGCCGAGCGCGCGCAGCTCCTCCTCGCGCCCGACGAGCGCGCCGGCGCCGCGCGCCTCTGCGACCACGTCCTCCATCCTGCGCTCAAGCAAAGCACGACGCGGGGCGCCGCGCCGGCCGGCGCCTCAGCGCTCGGGCGCGTCGCCGGCCGGCGGCGGGGTCGGCGTCGCCGGCGGGCTCCAGCTCGCCCGCGGTCTGACCTCGCTGCCGGGCGCGGCGGCGGCGCGCGCGGCGGCGGAGCGCCGGTGGGCGCAGCGGGCGCAGGCCGGCACGCGCACGCCGAAGCCGCCCTCGGGGTAGTCGACGGTCGTCGTCGAGTCGCCGTGGGTCGGGTCGATGAAGCACGGCGGGACGTACGGCGGCGGCGCCGGCGCGCCGGTCAGCAGCGCTCTCGCGACGCGGATCTGGTGGCGGCCGAGCGCGGCCGTCTGCGCGGCGCGGCGCTGGTCGTCGAGCGTTCTCGCCTGCTCGAGCTCGAGCGAGCCGGCGCGGTAGGTCTCGACCGCCTGGCCGTAGGCCTCTCTCGCCTCCGGCGAGGCGCTCGGCAGTTCGACGTCGATGTCGAGCTCGCGGATCTCCTCGCCCAGCTCGACGAGGTAGCCCTCGACGATCTCGCCGGCGGCCGCGACGTTGCCGCTCGACAGCTCGCGCTTGCGTCTCTCGCGCCGCAGGTACGGCAGCACGACCGCGAAGAAGACGATCACGAGCCCGACGACGCCGAGCACGCCCATCACCGCGTCACCGGTCTCGTCCTCCTCGGTCGCGGCGAGCGCCGGCTGGGCGAGGGCGAGCAGCGTCAGCAGCGAGAGCGCGAGCGCGGCCCGCAGCGTGCGCAGGAGTGGCATCGCGCCAGCCTACGCGATCGGCTCGCGCCGCAGACGAGGTCTCACGAAGGCCGGCCCGAGCGCCAGCGCGATCCACAGCCACGGCGCGACCTCCGGCGCCACCAGCGCCACCGGGACCGAGCAGAGGAAGACGAGCCCGGGGAAGGCGTTCAGCAGCAGCATCGCGCCCGGCGTGCCGGCGCCCGGCGCGAGCAGCCCTCGCCGCAGCGCGACCCACAGCATCGCGGTGTCGAGCGCGCTCGCCGCGATCACGTTGCAGGCGTACAGCACGACCGCGATCTCGACGTCGCTGTAGCGGCCGAAGACGCCGGTCGTGAACGGCATCAGCGAGATGAAGGCGAGGAAGGCGAGGTTGAGCGTCAGCAGCGTCCCGTCGAAGCGGCGCAGCAGCGCGAAGAAGCGGTGGTGGCCGAGCCAGAAGGCGCCGATCACGGCGAAGCCGATGAAGTAGGAGACGACCTGCGGCACCAGCTCGCGCAGCGCTCTGGGCAGCTCGTCGGGGGCCTTCGCGTCGGGCAGGTCTGGCACGCCGAGCGCCAGCACCAGCAGCGTGATCGCGATCGCGAAGACGCCGTCGGAGAAGGCGACCACGCGCTCGTAGCCGGCCGACCCCTCCTCCTCGATCGCCTGTCGCTCGGCCACGCCGGCATTGTCCACCAGAGGCCCGACCGATGAGTTCCGCTCCCGAACGCCGTCCTCTCTCCGACGGCGGCGCTTGACCTCAAGCTGGCTTGAAGCGTCAAGATGCCGCACAGGCCCCGTCGCGGTCCCGACCAGCGACACCGAGGAACCCCACATGACACCCGACACAGCGCTCGCGATCGAGGCGAGCGGGCTCGTCAAGCGCTTCGGCGACAAGCGCGCCGTCGACGGCGTCGACCTGGCGGTGCCGAGCGGCTCCGTCTACGGCGTGCTCGGCCCCAACGGCGCCGGCAAGACGACGACGATCCGGATGCTCGCGACGCTGATCGCGCCCGACGGCGGCAGCGCCCGCGTCTTCGGCCACGACGTCGTGCGCGAGGCCGACGCGGTGCGCGGCGCGATCAGCCTCACCGGCCAGCTCGCCTCCGTCGACGAGGAGCTGACCGGGCGCGAGAACCTGATCCTGCTCGCGCGCCTGCTCGGCCACCGGCCGCCGGCGGCGCGCCGGCGGGCCGACGAGCTGCTCGCCGCCTTCGGGCTGGAGGAGTCGGCCGGCAAGCTCGCCAAGCACTACTCCGGCGGGATGCGGCGGCGGCTCGACATCGCCGCCTCGATCGTCGTCACGCCGCGGCTGCTGATCCTCGACGAGCCGACGACCGGGCTCGACCCGCGCTCGCGCAACCACGTCTGGGAGATCGTGCGGCTGATGGTGGCCGCCGGCACGACGATCCTGCTCTGCACGCAGTACCTGGAGGAGGCCGACCAGCTCGCCGACGGGATCGCCGTGATCGACCGCGGCCGCGTGATCGCCGAGGGCACGCCGGCGCAGCTGAAGGCGTCGGTCGGCGCCGGGGCGCTGCACCTGCGGCTGCTCGACCCGGCGCGCCGCGGGCGGGCGCAGGAGATGCTGGAGCGGCGGTTCGGCAGCGTCCACCTGGAACCGGACCCGGCGGCGCTGTCGGCCCCCTGCGGCGACGCCGAGCAGGCCGCCGAGGCGATCGCCGCGCTCGCGCGCGAGGGGGTCGCCGTCGCCGGCTTCTCGCTCGGCCAGCCGAGCCTCGACGAGGTCTTCCTCGCGCTGACCGGCCACACCGCCGACGACGAGTCCGCCACGACGACCGAGGAGCGGGTCGCATGAGCACGCACGTCACCACCCCCGAGCAGGAGGCGATGCGGCGCGCGCTCGCCGCCGGCGCGCGGCCGCCGCGCGCCACCGCCGCGACCGCCTGCCGCGCCTTCGCCTGGCGCGGGCTGCTGAAGATCCGCCACGTCCCCGAGCAGCTGATGGACGCGACCGTCACCCCGGTCCTCTTCACCGTGATGTTCACCTACATGTTCGGCGGCGCGATCGCCGGCTCGACGAAGGAGTACCTGCAGTTCATCCTGCCGGGCATCGTCGTCCAGTCGGTGATCTTCACGACCGTCTACTCGGGCGTGGCGCTCAACACCGACATGACCAGAGGCGTCGTCGACCGCTTCCGCTCGCTGCCGCTGTGGCGGCCGGCGCCGCTCGTCGGCGCGGTCGCGGGCGACAGCGTGCGCGCGCTCGTCGCCGGCGGCGTCGTGGTGATCGTCGGCCTCGTGCTCGGCTACCGGCCCGACGGCGGGATCGCCGGCGTGCTCGGCGCGATCGCGCTGGTGCTCGTCTTCGCCTTCGCGCTGGCGTGGCTGTTCACGACGCTCGGCCTGGTGATGCGCTCGCCCAGCGCGGTCATGAACACCGGCTTCATGGCGCTCTTCCCGCTCGTCTTCCTCAGCAACATCTTCGTCGCGCCGGAGACGCTGCCGAGCGTGCTGGAGGCGTTCGTCGACGTCAACCCGGTCACCCACCTGGTGACGGCGACGCGCGGCCTGATGGGCGGCGCGGCCGACGGCGGCGACATCCTGCTGGTGCTCGGCGAGGCGGCGCTGCTGACGGCCGTCTTCGTGCCGCTGACGACCTGGCGCTACCGCCGCGGGTGAGTCACGATGACAACTACATGATGTAGTAGTTCGACGCACTGAATTCGTCACGCCTCGGAAACAATTCGGCCTGACCGGCTGCCTACGGTGCGGCCATGTCAGATCCCATCACCCCCACCGACGCCGAGGGCACGACCCGGCGTCACTTCATCCGCGGCGTGGCGTCGGCGGGCGCCAGCACCGTCGCCGCCGGCGCGCTCCTGACCGCCCCGGGGATCGCCGACCTCGTCGGCGACTCCGGGGTCGCGTCGGCCGCCCAGCCGACCGGCCCGTTCGCCGACTTCAGAGCGCTCGCCGCCTCCAGCGCCGACGCCTTCGAGGTGCCCGAGGGCTACCGCGCGCACGTCGTGATCGGCTACGGCGACAGATTCGCCAACAGCGACGGCACGCAGCTGACGTTCGGCTACAACAACGACTTCCTCGCCTTCTTCCCGCTGGAGGGCAAGCCCGACGAGGGGCTGCTGTTCGTCAACCACGAGTACCCGGCGCCGTTCTTCCAGCACGGGGTCACCAGAGCGGCCGACAAGACCGCGGCGCAGATCGCGCTCGAGCAGGAGTCGGTCGGCAACTCGGTCCTGCACGTGAAGAAGGACGGCGAGGGCCTCTGGCAGGTCGTCTCGCCCTCGCCCTACAACCGCCGCATCACCGGCGCCGGCCCGATCTGCGAGTTCACCGGCCCGCTCGCGGGCGCGGCGAGAGTCGGCGAGACCGCGAGAGGGTCGATCGCCAACTGCTCCGGCGGCATCACGCCGTGGGGGACGGCGCTCTCCTGCGAGGAGAACTTCCAGGACTACCGCGGCTACGGCTGGACCGGCGCGAACGCGCTCGCCGCCGACGCGACCAACGTCGAGTACGACGAGCAGGCCTGGTCGAAGTACGGCTGGGTCGTCGAGACCGACCCGTACGACCCGTCGTGGACACCGCGCAAGCACACCGCGCTCGGCCGCTTCCGCCACGAGAACACCGCCTTCCGTGCCGTCGAGGGCAAGCCGTTCGTCCTCTACATGGGCGACGACAAGGTCGACGCCGGCGTCTACAAGTTCGTCTCGACGCGGCCGTTCATCCCCGGCCGCCGCGCCCACAACCTCAAGATCCTCGAGGAGGGCACGCTCTACATCGCCTGGTTCGACCACAGCCGCCGCACCTTCGCGGCCGAGGGCGACACCGTCCCGACGAGCCCGGCCGCCGGCGTCGGCTGGTGGCGCGAGGTCGCGGAGAGCGAGCTGGAGGACTGCCAGGAGCGGATCCTCGCCAACGTCGGCAGCGACGAGTTCCTCGCCCACCACGCGACCAACCGCCCCGAGGACCTCGAGGTCGACGAGGACGGCACGGTCTACATCTCCTTCACGAACAACTCGAGAGTCAAGGACGTCCACGGCGCGATCCGCAAGCTCGTCGAGCACGGCAACGACCCGACCTCGGTCGGCCCGTCGAAGCAGTTCACGTGGTCCGACTACGCCGGCGGCGGCGACCGCGGGGCCGACAAGCCGGCCGGCGAGCGCGGCTTCTCCTCCTGCGACAACCTCTGCTTCGACCGCCACGGCAACCTCTGGGTCGTGACCGACATCTCCTCCAGCTCGCTGGCGGGCGCGTCGAGCAGAAAGCCCTACTACGAGTACCACGGCAACAACGCCGTCTTCATGATCCCGCGCTCGGGGCCGAACGCCGGCGTCGCCTTCCGCTTCGCGAACATGCCGGTGGAGGCGGAGGGGACCGGGCCGTACTTCACGCCCGACGAGGAGACGCTGTTCGTCAACGTCCAGCACCCGGGCGAGGTGACGCCCGACGTCGGCGGCGTCCACGGCGACCTCTCGACCTACACCTCGTGGTGGCCGAACGGCAACAAGACGATCGGGTTCAACCCGTCGACGCCGGTGCCGTCGCTGGTCGCGGTCACGAAGCTGCCGCCGAGAGCCGACCCGCCGGTCGACAGACCGCCGCACGTGATCCCGCCGGTGCCCGATCCCGACAGAAGAGGCGACCCGAGACCGGGTGACAGAGGCAAGCCGAAGCTGAGACTGCCGGGCCTGCCGAGAAGCCGCCGCCAGGGTCAGCTGCTCAGAGGCGGGCTGCCGCTGACGATCGCGGTCGACGAACCGGCGAGAGCGACGCTCGTGCTGCAGCTGCTGGTCACCTCGCACGTCGGCAGAGGCAGAAAGCGCAAGCAGCGCCGCAAGCTCGTCGCGATCGCCCGCTCGACGCGCCAGCTGAGAGCGGGCCGCAACGAGCTGACGCTGAGACTGACGACGGCCGGCAAGCTGCGCGTGCGCGCGCTGCGCGGCAAGGACGCGAGAGCGCAGCTGACGATCGTCGCGGTCGACGCCGCCGGCAACCGCTCCAGCGCCGCCGCCGCGCTCAAGCTGGTCTGAGCGCCGGCGCGCGAGACGACGGCGAGTCCGCCGTCGTCTCGCGCGCTACAGCGCCGTTCCAGGCGGCACAGCGCCGTTCCACGCGACACAGCGCCGTTCCGTGCGACACAGCGCCGTTCCGCGCGCTACAGCCGCGTCCCGCCCGAGACCTCGATCCGCTCGCCGGTGATCCAGCGGCTGCCGCTGGTCACCAGCGCCGCGACCGCGGCGCCGACGTCGTCGGGCTGGCCGACCCGGCCGAGCGCGGTCTGCGCCGAGATCGCCGCCTGCAGCTGCGGGTCGTCGCGCACCATCCCGCCGCTGAAGTCGGTCGCGATCGCGCCGGGAGCGATCGTGTTGACGGTGATCCCGCGCTCGCCGAGCTCCAGCGCGAGGTAGCGCGTCAGCACCTCGACCGCGCCCTTCGCCGCCGCGTAGGCGCCGCTGCCCGCGAAGGTGAAGCGCGCCAGCCCGCTGGAGAGGTTGACGATCTGGCCGCCGTCGGCGAGCAGCGGCAGCAGCCGCTGGGTGAGGAAGAAGACGCCCTTCACGTGGACGTCGAAGATGCCGTCGAACTGCTCCTCGGTCGTCTCCGCGATCGAGGCGTGGAGCGAGCCGCCGGCGTTGTTGATCAGCACGTCGAAGGTGTCGCGCTGCCAGGTGTCGGCGAGGGCGCGCGCCAGCCGCTCGGCGAATGCTGGGAAGGAGGCGTGGTCGCCGGTGTCGAGCTGGAGCGCGACCGCTCGGCGGCCGAGCGCCTCGATCTCGGCGACGACCGCGTCGGCCTCCGCGCGCTCGACGCGGTAGGTGACGACCGAGTCGACGCCGGCGCGGGCGAGGTGGAGGGCGCTGCTGCGGCCGAGGCCGCGGCTGCCGCCGGTGATGAGGGCGATCGGAGTGGTGGTGGTCATGGCGGCGAGGATGGAGCGCCGCCGCGCCGTTGCGGAGGGGCGCGTTCATCCAGGGATCGACGGTCCCTGGCTGGCGGCCGCGGCGTCGGCATACTGAAACCCATGGACCGCGTCCAGCTCGCCGACTTCCTGCGCCGCCGCCGCGAGGCGCTGCGCCCCGAGGACGTCGGCCTGAGCGCCGGGCCGCGGCGCCGCACGCCGGGGCTGCGGCGCGAGGAGGTCGCGGCGCTGACGGGGATGTCGACCGACTACCTCGCGCGGCTCGAGCAGCGGCGCGGGCCGCAGCCGTCGACGCAGCTGCTCGGCGCGCTCGCGCGCGGCCTGCGGCTGACGATCGACGAGCGCGACCACCTCTTCCTGCTCGCCGGTCACACGCCGCCCTCGCGCGCCCATCGCACCGACCACGTCAGCCCGGCGCTGATGCGCGTGCTCGACACGGTCGACGCGCCGGCGCTGGTCGTCTCGGACATCGGCCACACGCTCGCCCAGAACGAGCTGGCGGTCGCGCTGTTCGGCGACCTGAGCGGCCTCGACGGCGAACGGCGGACCTTCGTCCAGCGCTGGTTCGGCGACGACCCGGCCGAGCGCGCCTTCTATCCCGAGGACTACCACGACACCCACGGCCGCGTGCTCGTCGGCCACCTGCGCAACGCGCTCGCGCGCGACCCGAGCGACGCCGAGGCGCGCGCGATCGTCGACGAGCTGCTGGCACGCAGCGAGGAGTTCGCCGCGATCTGGGAGGCGCACGAGGTCAACGCCTCCGTGGAGCAGCGCAGCAAGCGCCTGATCCACCCGACGATCGGCACGATCGCCGTCGACTGCCAGGTGCTCGTCGCCGAGAACGACGCCCAGCGCCTGCTCGTCTTCACCGCCACCCCCGGCAGCGAGGACGCCGACAAGCTGCGGCTGCTGGCGGTCGTCGGACGGGAGCGGTTCGACGTGCCCCGCGCCGCCGCTCAGTGAAGTGACACTCCTCACACAGCCGGCGCGGTCGTAAGCGGATGTTCCCGCGCAACAATTAAGTCACGTCAGCGTCACCCCTCGGTCACGTGACGATCGCGTGACCGGTCATAGGTTCGGCGGGTGAACCGAATGACTCGCCGCACCCGCGGTCGGCTGGCGCTCGCCGCCGCCACCGCCGCGTGCGCCCTCACCACACCGCTCTCCGCCGCGCTGCTGCCGGCCGCGGCCTCCGCCGCCGACGGCGACCGCTCGAGCTTCCTCCTCGGCGTCCTGCCGGACACGCAGTTCTACTCGCGCTACTCGTCCGCCAACCAGGGCGACCTGTTCGAGAGACGCTATGGGACGGAGCCGTTCGCGGTGCAGACCGAGTGGCTCGTCGAGCAGCAGGACGAGCTGCGGATCCCGTTCGTCACCCACCTCGGCGACATCGTCGACCGCGCCGACCAGACGCAGGAGTGGGAGGTCGCCGACGCCGCGATGAGAACGCTCGAGGAGGGCGATCTGCCCTACTCGGTGCTCGCCGGCAACCACGACGTCCGCACCAGCGACGAGGAGTCGCGCGACCTCGCCAACGAGCACTACCTCAGATACTTCCCGGCCTCGCGCGCCGCCGCCCAGGCGACCTTCGGCGGCCGTGACGCGACCGGCTTCCACGAGTGGCACACCTTCACGGCCGAGGGGCGCGAGTTCCTCGTGCTGGCGCTCGGCTGGAGCCCCTCCGACAGAGCGATCGCGTGGGCGCGCGAGGTGCTCGCCGACCACCCCGGCACGCCGACGATCCTGACGACGCACGACATCCTCAACATCGCCTCCGACGGCGTCACCGCGGTCGAGACCGGCACCGGCCTGCGCCTCTGGAACGAGCTGATCAGAGACAACGACCAGATCTTCCTGACGCTCAACGGCCACAACCACGGCTCCGCGCACCTGCGCAAGACCAACGACTTCGGCCACAGCGTCGACCAGATCGTGTGGGACTACCAGATGGCCTACCAGGGCGGCAACGCCTACCTCGGCCTGCTGGAGTTCGACTTCACCAACGACCGGATCGACACGGCCGTCGTCTCGCCGTGGATCCGCCTCAAGCCGGCCGACACGATCGTGCCCGACTTCGACCAGGCGGTGAAGACCGGCCCGAACGAGAACCTCAGCCTCCCGATCGACTGGGAGCAGCGCTTCAGCGGCCTGCCGGCGGCGGCCGCGCCGTCGCACCCGTCGCTGCTCGACGCCGCCAAGAGAGCGGTCCTCGACGGCTACGACGAGCCCGAGACGACGCTGCCGAGAACGCCGCACGACGCCGACGACTATCCGCGCGTCGACGGGACGCTCGCGCACTGGCGCTTCGACGGCAGCCCGGCCGGCCCGGTCGCCTTCGGCGCCGTCGCCGCCAGAGACGTCGCCGCCGGCGCCGACATGCGCCGCGCCGACCCGGCCGCCGACGCCGACGTCGAGGGGGTCGAGCTCGGCGACCTGACGATCTCCGACGATCACTCGGCGCTGTCGTCGAGCCCCGCGAGCGCCTGCTTCGCCAACGGCGGCAGACGCATCAGCTACATGAACACGGCGCTCGACGCGGCCGTCAACGACGTCGACTTCCTCGGCGGCGGCTACACGATCGAGACGTTCATCAAGCTCGACGCCGACTGGAGCGCGACGAGCAACGCCTGGATGGGCGGCCTCACCCGCGAGGGCAACCGCCGCAACGTGCCGGGCATGACGAACCCCGGCTGGAGCTGGGACGAGCCGGTCTTCACGATGGCGATCTCGAACCTGCGCGAGGTGCAGTGGAACCAGTCCAGCGCCTCGCCGGCCGAGGACCGCGCCGCCTGGTCGGGCGAGATCATGCCCGGCAGATGGATGCACATCGCGGTCGTCAACGACCCGCTGACCGCGACGACGACGCTCAACATCGACGGCGCGCCGGTGCTGCGCAACTCGATCGACACGCTCGGCCTCGCGACCACCAGACTGCCGTGGCGGATCGGCTCGAGCATGGGCGGCGGCAAGTCCGCCAACGGCTGGTTCGGCTGCATCGGCGAGACGCGCATCGTCGACCACCCGCTGCCGCGGAGCCAGTGGCTGACGGCGCGCACCTACGTCCCGCCGGAGGAGCCGGGCGGTGGCGAGCAGCCGGGCGGTGGAGATCCGGACGGCGGCGGGCAGCAGCCTGGCGGTGGCGAGCAGCCCGGCGGTGGCGAGCAGCCTGGCGGTGGACAGCCGGGCGGCGGTCAGCCGGGCGGCGGCCAGCCGCCGGTCGTGACGCCGCCGGTGGTCGCGCCGCCGGCCGCCCAGCCGCAGCCGCGCCCGGAGGCGAGAGCCCCTGGCCGCCCGCGGGCGGCGCGCGTCACGTCGGTCTCGCTGCGCGGCCGCGCGCTGC
>Ga0164243_10014855_pt1 | contig 10809 bp, 9 predicted proteins | sample OricompcompostOP_FD_108781 | JGI IMG/M metagenome (GOLD analysis project Ga0164243, IMG submission 108781) | Organic Plus compost microbial communities from Emeryville, California, USA - Original compost - Organic plus compost (OP) | ecosystem: Engineered > Solid waste > Mixed feedstock >...
CGCACCGACGGCGCGCCGAAGGCCTAGAGCGGTATTCTTGTTCTAACCCAGAGCGAGACTCAGTCCGCCCGGGCGTAACGCGCCGCCTGACCGCTGCTCAGCGCCTGGACCATGCCGGTGACCCGGCCCACGGCGTCGCGCTCGAACGTCACCCGGGTCGGTGTCGCGGCGCCCTCGACCGCGAAGGTGTCCGGGGCCAGCGGCTTGAGCGCCAGCGGCGGGCGGCGGTCCTGGACGATGGTCAGCCGGCCGTCCCGCACCACGACCGAGCGGGGCCCGTAGGCGCCGGCGTAGTCGGACAGCGCCTTGACCGGGGCCGCCGGGCCGAGGTCTTCGAGCGCCCAGCGCGCCTCGGCCTTCACCGCCGCGTCGCCCTGCCCCTGCAGCACCCTGGTCAGCGCCAGCTGTTCGGCTTTCTGCAGCGCTTCTGCGGCCGGAACCCTCACGTCGGGGACGACGCCGACGCCTTCCCAGTTGCTCCGCGTGATCGGGTTGATCGGGCTGCCGTCGGAGACGAAGACGGAGAACCCGTCGCCGACCGGCGCCAGAGCGCCCGGATTGGCCCCGCCGGCGGTAGGCTCGCCGACGACGACGGCGCGCCGGGCGGCCTTCAGGGTGTAGCCGAAGCTCTCCGCCGCCGAGGCGGTGCGGCCGCTCACCACCACATAGACCGGCTGTTCGAGCCTCCGGCCGGTCTTCGGCGGCGCGGGCGGCAGCTCATGGTCGTCGGCGCCGCGGGTGCGGAAGGTGTTGTAGACGTTCGCGCCCTCCGGCACGAAATGGCCGACGAGATAGCCGACCATGGCCGGCGAGCCCCCGCCGTTGTCGCGCAGGTCGAAGATCACCGCCTCGGCTCCGGCGGTCATGGTCATCACCGCGTCGGCGGCGTCCTTCGCCGGCGCGCCGGTCCCGGCGAAGTCGGCGAAGTAGCTCATCCGCACGACGGCGAGGCCGCCGGGCCGGATCTCGACGGCGCGGAAGCCGTAGTTCTGCCGCCGCTCGGTCTGCTCCGCCGTGGAGGCGCTGGGCTGCGCGCCGGCGCTTGGCTTCGCCGCCGGCGCGGCCGACCAGACCACCTGGAAGTGGGAGTCCACCGGCTTCAGCCGGACGGTGAGCGCCTGCGCCAGGTCCAGCGGCGCCGTGTAGCGATCGTAGTCGCCGCGCGCCGCCTCCGCCTTCAGTTCGGCGGCCAGCCTGGCGCCCCGCGCCTCGTCGAAATAGCGGGCCGCGATCTGGTCGGCGACGCGGCCGACCACCTCCCGCGGCGGCGCCGCCTGCGCGGTTCCCGCCAAGAGGCCGCAGGCGAGCGCGCCGGCGATCAGCATCCTGCGCATGTCGGCTCCCATCCTGCGCCGGACGCGCTAGCCGGCGGCCTCGCCGACGTAGCGTTTCGTCACCTTCTTCAGCCCATCCACCAAGGCTCGGGTTTCGTCGGAGTCTTCCGGGGCGTTCAGCAGCAGGCCGAGCCCGTGGAGATGCAGCCGCACCGGCTCCGGCGCCCAGGGAACGTCCTGGCGCATGGCGTCGAGCAGGGTCGCCAGGCTGGTCAGGACCTCGTCGGCCGCGGCGAGCCCGCACAGGCTGGCCGCGCCGATCGGCCGGGCGATGGTCAGATAGAGCTCCTCCACCCCCTCGCCGGTCGGCTTGGCGGCGAGGCAGGTCTCCGCCGCCGCGAGGGTCGACTTGAGCTCCGCGAGCACCGAGCCGGACATCTCCTTGAGGCCTTCGCTCGCGCCCGACAGGGCGTCCGCGACCGCCTTGCCGCCGGGCTTGCGGATGAGCTTCGCCAGATTGACGTCCGGCGTATGGATTCTGACGGCGCTCATAGGTGCACTTTCGTCGGCTTCAGCAACCCGTCGATCAACGACTGGTCGAGATTGGGTCCCTGGGCGTCGCCGAGATCCTCGGCTGTGTCGCTGCGTCGCCGGCCCTGCATCCCCGGAGGCACGCCGAGGTTCTGGAAGCGGCGGTCCGGACCCGCATAGGAGTCGCAGGCGACGAACTGGCGGCCTTCGCGCGCCAGCCAGAGGATCCGTTCGAGCACCGCGCTCGGCGCGAGCGGCTTGACCATGACGAAGTGGGCGCCGCAGTCGCGCGCCTCGGCGACAAGCCTGGCGGGGGTGTGGCCGGACATCAGGATGATCGGCACATAGGCGTTGGGCTTCAGCTCGGTCCGGCGCAGCCAGCGGACGAACTCGACCCCTTCCCCGGCCATCGCGTCGACCATCATCAGGTCGTAGTGGTCGGCCTCGACGCTCTCCCTGGCCTCCGCCACGGTGAAGCAGCGCCGGAACTTGCGCGCTCCGAAGCGGCTGAGGATCTCGACGATCACGTTCATCCCCATCGCATGCGGCTCAAGGACCAGGATCGAGGCCTGCTCCAGATTGAACCGCGCGCGGGACTCTGGGTTTAGCGCCATCGGCGAACATCGCCCTCCCGTTCAGCCGTCTGCACACGACGGCCTTTTCGTCATTTCGTGCTCGCGATGCGCGACGGCGGCGCGACGGGCGTCGGAGAATGATTGCAGCAGCTCCACCCCAGGCTGCGCGCCAACGATCAGCGGGGTCGGTTAACAACCCATGATTCCGCGATGAAGCGAGGTCCGGCCAGCCGCGAGGTCAGCGTCCCGGCGAACGGCGGGAAGCAGATGAAAGCCCTCGGATTGCTCAGGCTGGAACCTAAGTGCCGGCCTTCGCCGGGACGAGCGGGGTTGGGGGTGAGGCCGATTGAAATCATTCGGCTTTAGGCTGGCCTACCCTTCGCCGACCGCGGCGGCGCGCGGGATTAACTTCACGCTCAGACTTTTCAGCAAGGTTGTCGGCGTGGAAGCCGGTCTTCCCGCCCGGGCCGCCGAATGCGCGCCTGACCAACCAAAAGGGACAAGGTCATGACTTCGATTCTCACCAACACCGCGGCGATGACCGCGCTGAAGGTCCTCCGCCAGACGGAAAGCGCGCTCGGCACCACCCAGGAGCGTATCTCGACCGGCCTGAAGGTGAACTCGGCCAAGGACGACGCTTCGACCTGGGCCATCGCGCAAGGCATCAAGTCCGACGTCGCGACCTACAAGACCATCAGCGAAGGTCTGACCATGGCGACCAGCGCCCTGGAGACCGCGTCGAAGGCCGCCACGACGATCAAGGACGAGATCAGCAAGATCCAGCAGAACATCGGCAAGGCTCAGGCGCCGGGCGCCGACCGCGCCGCGATCCAGGAAGCCATCGACGCCAGCCTGACCGCCATCGCCGACGCCAGCAAGAGCGCCTCGTTCAACGGCACCAACCTGGTCCAGGGCAACGACACCCTGCGCGTGCTGTCCTCGATCAGCCGCGACAGCAACGGCACCGCCACCGCCAACTTCATCGACGTGTCCCGTCGCGACCTGACGCTCGAAGGCGGCCTCAGCATGCTGAAGGGCCTGAACGTCAGCGACGACGCCCTGGCGATCAACGCCAACGCCGGCAAGGCGCAGCTTGCGGTGGATCTCGCCGCCGACGCCGACGCCGACGGCTCCTTCACCTTCTCCTACATCTCGTCGAGCGGCCAGGCGAAGTCGGTGTCGCTGAACTATTCCAACGGCGCGACGATGGAGGACATCGCCGGCAGCTTCGTGAAGACCCACGGCGCGCAGCTGCGCGCTGACGGCATCGAAGTCGCCGAAGTGCTGGACGCCGGCGCCTCGACGGGCAAGCTGACGTTCACCGCGGTGGGCACCACCGCCAAGGTCGGCCAGATGAATTCCGGCGCCGGCCTGACCGCCGCCACCCAGGCCTCGCAGGCGACGCTCAAGTTCGCGGCCGACGCCAGCCCGGAAGTCGGCAAGGAGTTCACCGTCAACGTCAGCCTGGCCGGCAAGGACTACGGCATCAAGCTGCGGGTCGTGGATGAGACCACCGGCGGCGCCACCGGCGACAAGCTCGGCGTGGACGCCGACGGCAATCAGGTCATCGCCCTGAATGCGGCGGACGTGGCGGACGGCGAGAGCCTCGCGACGGCGATCACCAACGCGCTGATCAATGGCGCCACCCTCGACGACGGCACGACGGCCCTGTTCGCCGCCGCGGCGACGAGCGGCACTGCGCTGGGCGTGGCTGTCGACGCCGTCGACCCCACCCAGGTGGTGCTCACCTCGGAAGCGCTGGACAACGCCACCGGCTTCGTTCCCGACCGCATCGACGCCTTCAGCCAACCGACCGCGGACTTCTCCAAGCTGCAGGCGACGATCGACGCGGCCTCGCGCGTCGCCATCTCGGCGGCCCAGGGCTTCGGTACGGCGCAGTCCCAGGCGGCTTCGCAGAAGGACTTTCTGAGCACCCTGATCGACTCGCTGGACAGCGGCGTCGGCGCCCTGATCGACGCCGACATCACCGCGGAATCCTCGCGGCTGAACGCCCTGCAGACCCAGCAACAGCTGGCGACGCAGTCGCTGTCGATCGCCAACCAGTCGGGCCAGCTCGTCCTGTCGCTGTTCCGCTAAGCTGACTAGGTCAGGGCCGCGGGCGACCGCGGCCCTGAACCTTCTGGAGAAGGCCCCCTGGAATGACCATTCCCGTCGGCGCCTCCCTCCTGCCCAGCCTCGCCGGCTGGCAGGTCCTGACCCGCACCGCCGAGGCGGAAAAGGCGCGCGTGCTGAAACAGCCCGACGTCGCCCGCGAGATCGAATACTTCAAAGCCAACATCGGCAAGGTGGAGACCCCCGCCGACCTGGTGAAGGACCGCCGGCTTCTGGCGGTCGCGCTGGAGGCCTACGGTCTCGGCGGCGACATCAACGCCCAGGCCCGGGTGCGCAAGGTGCTCGAAGGCGGCACGCTCGACCCCAAGGCGCTCGCCAACCAGCTGATCGATCCCCGCTACAAGGAGATGGCGAAGGACTTCGCCTTCGACATCCTCGGCTCGCTGAAGCTGAAGGACCCTGAGTTCATCAAGTCGGTCGTCGACCGCTACGGCGTCGCCAAGTTCGAGGGCGCGATCGGGGCCGGCAACGAAGCGCTGCGCAACGCCGTCTACTTCCAGCGCAAGATCGGCTCGGTCGCCTCCTGGTACGACGTGCTCGGCGACAAGGGCCTCTTCGCGGTGGCGAAGACGGCGCTGAACCTGCCGGACGGCTTCAGCAAGCTGGACGTCGATCGCCAGCACGACATCCTGGACTCGAAGTTCAAGCTGGCTGACTTCAAGAAGCCCGGCCAGACCGACGCCTTCATCAAGCGCTACCTGGCGATCAACGCCGCCGCCACCACCGAGGCCGGCTCGACCAGCCCGGCCGTGCAGCTGCTCACCGCGATGAACACCCGGCACCAGCAGAGCTTCGGGCTGAGCACCGGCACGCTGGCCGCCCTGCTCGCGACCCAGGGCCTGCGCTAGCCGCCCCCTTACCCGCGCGTCCCGGCGAACGCCGGGCCCAGGTGAGGCCCACGAACCGCGCGAACTGAACCTCGATCGGCCCTCGCCGCTGGGCGAGCGATGGGGGAAGCGCTGCGCCGGTTCCCCGGCGCCGCGCCCGCCTGCCCGCGCTCAGGAGCCGACCGGCGGATTGCCCAGCAGGCCCTTCATGATCGCCGTGTTGACGTCGACCAGCGGCGTAAGATCGAGGTCGCTCCACATCGCCTCGTCCGTGTAGCGGTTCACCCACAGCCCGAGCGAGATGATCTTCGCGCGCAACGCCGCCGGCAGGGCGTTCTCCGGCTGGCTGCAGTCGACGAGGAAGGTCATCCACACGCGGCGGTTCCAGTCGAGCGCCTCTCTGCGCCGCAAGGTCTGGGCGCCCTCCCGGGTGGAATCGACCAGCTCGCGGCAGACGTCGGCGAGCAGGCGGTACTCCGTCTGCCGCGGGTTCTCGGCGACTTGGGCGACACGCTGGTAGGCGGCGAGGGACATGAGACTTGGACTTCCGTTCTTGGAGCGGCGGTGGCGCTCCGGGTCAGTGTGGCGCGCCGAAGGCGCGGTTGGAGGCGAGGGCTGCGGCCGCCGTCGGGCGGGCGTCAGCGCCTCAGGATGTTGAGCAGCGAGGATTCCTTCAGCGCGTTGAAGGCCTCGGCGGCGGCTTGCAGGCTGGTCCGGGCGGCGTCGAGACGGGCGGCCGCCTCCAGCGGGTCGGCCGCAGTGACGTCGGCGAGCAGGCCTTCGAGCATCGCCTTGCGCTCGGTGAGGTCGGTCGTCGTCGCCTCGACCCGCGCCTGCAGCGCCCCGTTGCTGGCCCGCAGCGTCGTCACATGGGTGGCGGCGGCCGACAGCTTGCTCATCAGGCCCTGCAGGAACTCGTGCTGCTCGGCCGTCAGCGGCGCGCCGAAGTCGCCGGTCAGCGGCTCGCCGGAGCCGGCCGGCGGCAGGGCCGCGACGTCGGCCAGGGCGTCGAACAACGGGCTGGCCAGCTCGTCGGCGAGCAAGCCGGTGGTCAGCAGCGTGTCGTCGTCCACGCGGTGCTGGCCGGGAAGGTTCCCGTTGGCGAACGGATTCGGCCGCGGCGTCGGCAGATCCGGCGGCGGCGGCGGCGGATCGTCCAGATCCTCCAGCTTCAGTATGGCGACGGGCGGCGTGTCCACATGCCCGCCGGAGAACAGATAGCTGCCCGAATAGCTGGTGTTCAGACCGCCTGCGGCCTCGTCCATCGCCGCCTGCAGCGCGTCCAGCAGCGCGCTGCCGTCGTTGCTGGCGAGCGCCTGGTTGACCGCCGCGAGCGCCGCCTCGGCGCCCTTCTGCACCTTGCTCAGCGCCTCGTCCTGGACGAGGAGCCGCGCGCTCAGCGCGTGGTTGGTGGCGAGGTGCGCCTCGGTGCGCAGCTGCACCTGCCGGGAGGCCATCAGGGTCTCCGCCTGGGCGGCGAAGCTCTTCAGGTCGCCGCCCAGGCGGCCGGTGCCCACCTGCTCCAGATACTGGTTCACCCGCGACTGGCCCTGCTGGATGTGCAGCAGCGCGCTGTAGTGGCTGAACGAGGTCGAGACCCGCATCATCAGCGTCCGATGTTTATGAGGACTTCGTAGAGTTCGTTGGCCGCCTGCAGCACCCGGGCCGAGGCGTTGTAGGCCTGCTGGTAGGTGGTCAGCTGAACCAGCTCTTCGTCGAGGTTGACCCCTTCCAGGCTGGCGCGCCGCGCCGAGGCCTCGAGCGCGACCGCCTCCAGGTTGGCCTTGCGGCCCATGGCGCTGTCGGTCTGGCGGGCGATGTTCGAGCCCACCCCGCTCAGATAGTCGCCGAGCGTCTGCGGCCCGCCGAGGCCGCCGCCGACGGCGTTGAAGTTGACGGGGTTCTTGGCCGCTTGGCCGAGGGCGTCGGCGCCACGCACGTCGCCCTTGAGCACCGCCGGCCCGGAGCCCACCGCGCCGCTGAGATCCGCGCGCGCCAGCGACAGCGCGAAGGGGTTGGCCATGATGTCGCTGCGCACCGAAAAGCCGCCGTCGCCCTGCGCGATCAGGTCGTTGAGCCCGAAGCTCTGCGAGAAGCCCGGCGCCGAGGCCGGCGACGGGGCGCTGGTGACGAGGACGCCCGCGCCCGCGCCGTCGAGGGTCAGGCGGCCGTCTGGAAAGTCGGCCGACCCGGGCGCCAGCGCCGCGTTGAGCGCGGCGAGGAAGCTGGCGCCGTCGGTGAACGCCACCCCGTTGACGTCGCCGGCGCCGCCGCCGGTGAAGGTGATGTCCGCCTTGGCGGTGATGTTGGCCGCGCCGTCGGTCAGGGCGATGGTCGTGGTTCCCGACTGCAAGGCGAGCGCCGCGTCGAGGCTGGCGCTGACCGTACGGCCTTCCAGCCGGGTCGGCGGCGGCGCCGGGCTGTGGGCGTTGTGGATGCGGTTGAGCTCGGCGGCGGTCTGCTCGGTGAGCTCGACGATCTGGGCGGTCAGCGCCGGCTCGGTCTCGTTGATGAAGGTCAGGTAGCCGGTGATCGAGCCGCCGCCGCGGGTGTCGGTGACGTCGTGCGGCGGGAAGCCGTCGGTGTGGATCATCAGCCGCGCTTCGCCGCCCACGTTCTCGATCGACAGCGGCGAGACGTCGAACCCGGCGACCTCGCGGCCGTCGAAGGCGCGCACGATGACGCCGCCGTACGAAGTCGACTGGACGTTGATCTCGATGAGTCCGGCGAGCTCGTCGATCATTTCACTCTGGCGCTGCTGCAGGCCGCTGATGTCGAGCTGCGAGGCGGCTCCCTCGGAAATCTTGCGGTTAAGGTCGGCGATGCTGGTCAACATCACGTTGACGCGGGAGATGTCGTCCCGCGCGCGGCTCTCGGCCTGGGCGGCGACGTCGGTGAGCCCGGCGGCGAAATCCTGCGCGCGGCTGAAGAACTCCTGCGTCGCGATGAGCGCGGCCGACCGCGAGGCGCGCGTCGGGTCCGTACCGGCGAGCTCCGTGAAGGCGGTGAACAGCTCCTGCAGATGCGAGGAGAGCGAGTAGGATTCGGTAGGTAGGCCGAAGAGCGCCTGGACCTGGTCCAGAAGGTCGGCGGTCACGCTCGCCTGGGCCGCGCCGGATTGCGCCTGGAGGCTGGCGGTCTGCAGGAACTGGTCGGCCACGCGGCGGATCTGCGCGACCCGCACGCCCGCGCCTGCGCCGCTGTAGGCCGCCGCCTCCTGGTCGACGACCTTGCGCGCATAGCGCGTGTTGTCGACGTTGGCGATGTTGTCGGAGGTGACCTGCAACGCGGTCTGGGCGGCTCGCAGGCCCGAGTACGCGTTCGAGAACAAGATGTTCAGGCTCATGCCGCCCCGCCGCCGTGCAGTTTCCGCCCACTGGGCATTGATTGCCGATCGTCGACGGCGCGCAGCCTGTGCATTCGCTCCGCCCCCGAGGGGTTCGCCGTCGGCGCGCCCGACGAGCGATCGCCAGGCCGGAGGGACGGCGCAAGCTTCATGCCAAGCCCGAAGGCGCCTCGCAGCCCCGCGGACGGCCCTCGCCGGGGACGGTCGGGGCGGCAGAAATGGGCGCGGCAGACCGACGGGCGACGCGGCAGTTTGCGCCCAGCTCAGGCTCGGCTACGCGGGCGCGCTTCGCCAACGCCCCACGCTGATAATCTCGCCTTTTCAATAATCTAAACAACACGGCGAGGGGCGGCGCGGGGCTGGCATGCGGATTGCGTGGCGGGGCCGGAACGACGTTGATCGCCGCCCCAAGGCGACGGCAGCGCGCGTAACCGATGGAGCGACCATGAGCATCAACGGCGCCATGCTGGCGGGGATCTCCGGGCTGCGGGCCAACGCCGCCGCCCTGGGGGCGATCTCGACCAACATCTCGAACGTCAACACGACCGGCTACAAGGCCTCGTACGCCAGCTTCCAGACCTTCCTGTCCGCCAGCATGTCGAGCGGCAGCTACAGCCCCGGCGGGGTGGGCAGCATCATCCAGCAGCGTGTCGACCAGAGCGCGCCGCTGCAGCAGACCGGCTGGGGGCTCGACCTGGGGATCGACGGCCAGGGCTTCTTCGTCACCACCATGAAGCCGGACGCGCTCACCGACGCCGACGCGCGGCTGTTCACCCGCGCCGGGTCGCTGCGCATCGACGAGAACGGCTACCTCGTGAACGCCTCGGGGCTCTATCTGCAGGGCTGGATGGCGGATCCGACGACCAAGGAGATCACCTCCAACCCGTCGGACCTGGCCAAGATGTCGACCATCAAGGTCAACAACGTCGGCGGCACCTCGGCGCATACGACCAAGGTGGGCCTCAACGCCAACATCGACGCCCGCGCCGACATCACCGTGGGCACGGCTTCGCGGGTCGACGAAGCGACCGCGCTGGCGGCGATGGACGCCTACGCGGCGGATCCGACCACCGGGCTGAAGCCGGATTCGAGCATCCCGTTCTCGGTCTATGACTCGCAGGGCGGCAAGCAGGGCTTCACGCTCAACCTGGTGAAGTCCAGCGACCCGGCGTCGCCCAACACCTGGTACGCCGAGGTCCGCGCCGCCGACGGCGTGCCGGTGGCCGCCAACCCAGTCGCGACCGGCATCGTGTCGTTCTTCGAGGACGGCAAGATCGACATGGCCTCCACCACCCTGCCCAGCACCTTGACGCTGAACTGGGACGCGTCTTCCGGCCTGGCCAATCAGACCGTCACGCTCGGCATCGACCAGACGCCCGGCGGCCTGACGCAGAAGAAGAGCCCGACGGACATCCAGTCGGTCACCAACGACGGCACCCCGTTCGGCAGCCTGTCCTCGGTCGGCATCGACGAGAGCGGCTATGTGATCGCCAGCTACTCCAACGGCGTCTCGGAACGGATCGGCCAGGTCGCGCTCGCGACCTTCCCCGACCCGAACGCGCTGGAGCAGGTGTCGGGCACCGCCTGGCGCATCTCCACCGAAAGCGGCGCGTTCAACCTCAAGGCGCCGGGGGTCGGCGGCGCCGGCAAGCTCTCGCCGGGCACCCTGGAGGCCTCCACCGTCGACCTGTCGGCGGAGTTCACGAACCTCATCACCACGCAGCGCAGCTATTCGGCGTCGTCGAAGATCATCACGACGGCGGACCAGATGCTCGAGGAGCTCCTCACCATCAAGCGCTGACCCTGGCCGGGCCAGGCCCTGGTGACGACAGTCCCGGGGCCGGGCCCGGGGCATCGACCCCCGGGGATTGAGCGTCGGTCTCGCGCCCTGCCCCGGAAGGCGGCTCGGACGCCGGTCCAGCGCGCCCCGGAGCTTCGGTCAGCAGCCGGGTGCGCTCGCGCAGGACGACGGCGAACATCCAGGCGACGATGGCGTGCTTCGGCAGCATGCGCCGGCTGTACTGCTCGAGGGTCAGGGCGCTCAGCCGGAGGAGACTGGGGGCCGGGACCGCGATGTCCTGTTCGATGAGCTCCTGCACCGCGCCTTCCAGGCGCTGGCGCAG
>Ga0164243_10014856_pt1 | contig 10808 bp, 10 predicted proteins | sample OricompcompostOP_FD_108781 | JGI IMG/M metagenome (GOLD analysis project Ga0164243, IMG submission 108781) | Organic Plus compost microbial communities from Emeryville, California, USA - Original compost - Organic plus compost (OP) | ecosystem: Engineered > Solid waste > Mixed feedstock >...
GCCAAGGACATCGAGGACTACCAGGAGCTGCTCGCCCGCTCCGCCGTGTCCGAGCCGCTGCCCCGCCTGGTGCTGGTCATCGACGAGTTCGCGGCGCTCGTCGCCGAGCTGCCGGACTTCGTGGAGGGCCTGGTGGACATCGCCCGCCGGGGCCGCTCGCTCGGCATCCACCTCATCCTGGCGACGCAGCGCCCGCAGGGCGTGGTGACGGCGGACATCCAGGCGAACACGTCGCTGCGGATCGCCCTGCGGGTGACCGACACGACCGAGTCGTCCGACGTCATCGACGGCCCGGAGGCGGCGCACATCGCCAAGTCGCTGCCCGGCCGCTGCTACGTGAAGTCCGGCGCGGGCGCGCCCGTGGCCGTGCAGACGGCCAGGGTCGGCGGACGCGCCCCCGGCAAGGAGGCGCGGGGCACGGCGCGGGTGGTGGAGCTGCCGTGGCGGGCCCTCGGCCACCCGGTACGGCCCGCCGAGGCCGCCCAGGAGGAGGCCGCGGAGACCGACCTGTCCCTGCTCGTGGACGCGCTCCGCCAGGCCGCCGAGGAGGCGGGCGTGCCCGCCCAGCCGAGCCCCTGGCTGCCGCCGCTTCCGGGCGAGGTCGTGCTCGGCCGCACCGCGGAACTCGCCGCGCCGCTGCCCGCCCGCCCGGACGGCGAGGTGCCGCCGCTGCCGTTCGGCCTGATGGACCTGCCGTGGGAGCAGAGCCGCCGCCCGCTCGCCCTCGACCTCGCCCACGGCGGCCACCTGCTCATCGCGGGCACGTCCCGCAGCGGCAGGTCCACGGCCCTGCGCACGATCGCCGGCTCGATCGCCGCCAGCACGTCCCCGGCGGACGTGCACCTGCACGCCGTCGACTGCGGCTCGGGCGCGCTGCTCCCCCTGGTCGCGTTGCCGCACTGCGGCGCGGTCGTCACCCGGGACCAGATCGACCGCGTGGACCGCCTCCTCACCCGCCTCCGCGGCGAGGTGGCCCGCCGCCAGCAGCTCCTCGCCGAGGCCGGTTTCGCCTCCCTGGCCGAGGCGCGCGCGTCCGGCTCCGGCGTCGAGCGGCTGCCGTGGCTGGTGCTCATGCTCGACCGCTGGGAGGGCTTCGTCGCCGCCTTCGAGCAGTACGACTACGGCCGCCTCATCGAGGGGCTGCTGCAACTGCTGCGGGAGGGGCCGGCGGTGGGCCTGCGCGCGGTGGTGACCGCCGACCGGTCCGGGCTGCTCGGCCAGATCTCCACCGTGTTCGACGACAAGCTGGTGCTGCGCCTCGCCGACCCCGCCGACTACGGCCTCGCCGGGCTGCCGTCGAAGAACCTGCCCTCGTCGATGCCGCCGGGACGCGCCCTCTCCCTCGCCGAACACGGCCTGGTGGAGAGCCAGATCGCCCTGCTGTGCCCGGATGCGTCCGGCCCCGCCCAGGTGGCCGAGCTCCAGGCGCTCGCCCGCGCCGCCGCCACACGCGTGCCGCACAACCCGCACCCGCCGCTGCGCGTGGACGCGCTGCCGACCCGGATCACCGCCGCCCAGGTGCGCGAGCTGGTCCCGTCGTTCCGGCCGCCGTCCCCGCTGTGGGCGCTGTTCGGCGCGGGCGGCGACTCCCTCGCCCCGCTCGGCGTCGACCTGCTCGCCCAGGGGCCCGGCGCGGTCGTCGCCGGCCCGGCGCGCTCGGGCCGCTCGTCCACGCTCGTCACCGCCGCCCGCTCGCTGCTGGAGCGGGACACGCCGGTGCTCGTGGTGACGCCCCGCCGCAGCCCGCTGCGCGACCTCGCCGGCACGCCCGGGGTGCTCGCCGTGCTCGACGGCAACGGCAAGCCGCTGGACGGCTCACCAGGGGAGCCGATCCAAGCCTTGGTGGCGGGCCGTTCCCGGTACGTGGTCGTGGTGGACGACGCCGAGCTGCTGTCCCCGGACACCCCGACCGGCATGGCGCTGGAGGAGATCCTGCGCACCGGCCGCGACGAGGAGCACGGCCTGCTCATCGCGGGCGCCACCGGCGACCTCGCCACGGCGTACCGGGGGTTCGTCGCGGAGACCCGCAAGTCCCGCACCGGCCTGCTGCTGTCCGTGCAGAGCCCCGCCGACGGCGACCTGTTCGCCGTCCGCCTGCCGCGCGGCGCGGTGGGCGGCCCGCCGGGACGCGGCCTGCTGATCACCTCCGGCGCGGTCACCCCCGTGCAGGCCGCCGTGCCCGCCTGAGGACCGGCCGTAGAAACACACGCGGCGCCGACCCCGGCATGGGTCGGCGCCGCGCGGGACGTCAGCGGTCAGCGGGTGGCGGACTCGATGTTGCCCCGGTAGGTGTTGATGACGCGAGAGGCCTCCGCGAGCTCCTCGGCCATGCGCTGGAAGGCCGCGCGGTAGCTCTCCCAGGCCTCCTTGAAGCGGATCGCGCCCTGGCCCGTCCACGCCGTGCCGACCTTCGCCGCCTCGCGATCGAGGTTGGTCATCGTGGTGCGCACCTGGTCGGCCTGCTGGGTGAACTGCGCGGCCATGGCCTGCATCTCCGCAGGATCACCGCCGAGCAAGCTGTGGCTCATGCCGTCTCCTTCTCCTCGCGTGTCAAGGCGTCCTTACCGTAACCGTCAGGGCACGGTACGCGCGGACGGTATGCCCAGCGGCTATGACCGCCCCGGCCGCGAGGTCAGCGCACGACGGTCGACTGGATCTCGTCGACCCGCACCGTCGTCGAGGCGGACACCCGGCCCGGCGGCAGCGTGACCCCGGCGACGTTCGTCGTCACCGTCCAGTTGCGGGTCACCGTGATCGTGTACCGGCCGCCGAGCGAGGACCGGTTGAACCGCACCCAGCAGCCGTCCTTCGCGCCGGCGCCCTTGCTGTACGCGGGGCAGGAGGTACGGCCGTCCTGGACGTCGGCGTCGCCGCCCTTGGCCGTGATCGTGACCTTGCCGGGCACGGCGGTGATCGTCGCGGTCAGCTGGGGGAAGCCGCGCACGGACGCGGTCACGGTCAGGTTGGCCGGGTCGCTGACCTGGACCCAGGTCTCCAGCCCGACGAACGACCGGCCGCCGGGCGGGTTCAGGGTGAGCCCCGGCTTCGGCAGGCGCAGGTTGGCGCGGGCGATCTGGGCGAGGTCGACCGGGTCGATGATGCCGTCGTTCGCCGCCACGGGCGGCCGGGGGCCGACGTACCGGTAGAACGGCCGGGTGCGGGAGTAGCAGGCCGCGCCCTCGGCGGTGCCGTCGTCGGAGAGGAACCACCAGATCTTGCCGGACTCGCCGTCGTGCGCGCGGATCTCGGCGCGGATGTTCCGGTACCACTCGATCGCGGCGGGCTGCTCGTCCGGCCCCTGGTGCCGCCACACCTCGAAGATGCGCCGCGCCCACTGGTACATCTCGCTCTGCGTGTAGCGCGGCTGGTACCAGCAGTGCGGCGGCTTGAAGTGCGCGGGCACGTTCGGGCTGCCCCCGCCCCGGTAGCCGGAGCCCTCCAGGTGCACCAGCGAGCGGGCGTAGACGTTGAAGTCCCGCCCGTTGCCGCCCCCGCCGCCCTGGGGGCCCGGGTTGGCGGCGGCGGGGACCGCGGCCGCGGCCAGCAGCGCGGCGGTCAGCGTCGTCGTGGTGCGGAGACGTCTCATCCTCGGCACTCCCTGCCTGCGGGGTCGTCTGCGGGGAAGGAGCGGTACTCGTGGATGCGCCACGTGCCGCCCGAGCGTGCCAGCACGACCCTGAACCTGTATCGAGAGGATTCCGATCTGCCGAACGACCAGTCGACCTGGCCGGTGTTCACGTTCTTCGCGCCCGCCTTCGACTCGTCGCCGCAGCCGGACAGGTACACGCGCCCGCCGTCGCCGCCGGCGGCCGCCACGGCGTGCGCGCGGATCGTTCCGGTGGGGCGCGTCCCCGAGTCCTTCCAGCTCGCCACGACCTCGGCGAAGACGCCGGTGCCGCCGAGGAACGAGCCGGGGGCCACGTACGACCGGTAGCGGGTGTCCCGGCCGCCGGTCGCCGCCGCGTACCACCACGCCCGCCAGAACCGGCCGAAGTCGCGGATCGCGGCGGCCGCGTCCCCCGACGCGGGCCGCGCCTGGTAGAGCACCTTGAGGTCGGCGGGGAACCTCGGCCCGTCCCCCTGCCGCTCGGTGGGGCGTGCCGAGGCCGGACGCGACGGCTCGGCCGAGGCGGACGCCGTGACCTCCTCGACGGTCTCGCCGCCCGCGGGCGGAAGCGTCGGCGGCGGCTCCCCGCCGCAGCCCGCCACGCCGCCCAGCGCCAGCCCGCCGACGGCCGCGGCGGCCGTGACACGCCGCAGCAGCGGGCGGGGCCGCGATGCGCGGGGGTGGGCTCTCATCGTCGCTCCTAGCCGGCCTGCTGGTACGCGGGAGCAGGCAGCAGCTCCTCGATCAACGCCTCGGTCTCGGGCATCAGCCGGCCCTTGAGGTGCGAGGCGGCGGCCCACCGGCGCAGCTGGCCGACCCAGTGCCGCACCTCGTTGAGGTCGCCGCCCGCGTGCGCCGCCCGCAGCAGGTCGCGCCAGAGGGTCTCGTCGCCGTCGGCGAGACGCAGCCCGGCGAGCGCCGCGTCCACGCCGCCGCGCGGGTCCCCGGCGGCGAGGCGCAGCTCGGACAGGCGGTGCGCGGCGTCGGCGACGCGGGCGCTCACCTCGAACGCGAGCGGGTCGCCGGCGAGCCACAGGTAGCGTCCGGGCGGCCTGCCGTACAGCAGGGGGCCGCGCACCAGCGTGAGGGCGCGGGCGAGATGCGGCCCGCCGCCGTTCCCGTCCCGCGCGGCGAGCCGGGCGAGTTCGAGGAAGATCTGCCAGTCGACGCTCACCTCGGGCCCGAGCGAGAGCCGCCCGTCCGCCGCGGTGACGAGGTTGGGGCGGCCCGCCGAGTCGACGCCGAGCCAGTCCCGGGCGCGGGCGATCACCGCGTCCCGCACCGACGCCTCCACCCCGCGCGGCCACAGCGCGCCGCCGAGCACCCGCGGATGCACGCCGCCCGGATGCGCCGCCAGGTAGCACACCAGCTCGGTGCAGATCGCCCGGCGCTCGTCCTCGATCGGCCCGGGGGCGAGCACCTCGGCGGGGCCGAGCAGCCGCACCTCGGCCGACGGCCGGAACGAGGCGCTGAGCTGCGCGGCGACCGGCCCGCTCGGGTCCGGGTCGGGCAGCGGCACCCCGCCGCCGTCCGCGCTCCGGAACAGCTCGATGACCTGCGCGTACTGCTGCTCGGGCAGCAGCTGCCCCTGCACGTCGAGGCCGAGCGCCTTGATCGAGGCGCGGCCGTCGGGCGTGAGCTCCCAGGTCCACGCGGCCCCGGCGACGTCGTCGCCCGCCACCAGGTAGCCGGACGCGAGCCGGCTGCCGGTCTTGGCGATCTCGGCGAGCCGCGCCGCCTCGGCCGGGGTCGGCGGGACCGCGCTCAGCAGGTATGTGGGCATCCACGCCTCGCCGTACACGCCGCGGCAGCGGCCGGTGAGCACCGAGCCGACGCCCGAGGCGGCGAGCGCCCGCTGCACGTCGGCGGTGCGCGCCTCCAGCTCGGGCAGCGCCTCGGCGAGCGTGGGCACGACCGTGATGCGGTCGGGGGCGATCAGCGCCAGGTCGGGGCTGAGCCCGACGAGGATCAGCCGCATGTGGTCCGACCAGCGGTTGGTGGCGAGCTCGACGGCGACGGCGGCGAGCGCGGCGGCCACGATGTGCGGGCGTCCGCGCACGTTGATCAGGCCGTGCGCGGCCTCCAGGTCCACCAGCACGCGGCCGCCGTCGCGGGTGCCGAGGGACACCATGCCCGGGTACGGCGCGAGCGTCCCGGCGAGCGCGTCCTCGGGCAGCCGGTGCCCGTCGGCGGCGGACAGCCGCCACACGCTGCCGTTGTCGACGGCGACCCACGGCGCGGGCGCGTCCCGGTCCGCCGGGTGGATCCACAGGTCGAGGTGGCCGGGCGACAGGAACGTGCCGTACACGGTCGGCGGGGTGCGGCCCTGCTCGGCGAGGGCCCGGTTGAGGTGGCGCAGGCCGAGGTCGAGCAGCCGCGTGCCGTACGGGTCGGCGCCGAGCAGCAGCGCCATCTCGGCGAGCGCGGCGTCGCCCTCCGGGTTGGGCAGGCGGCGGCCGAAGGCGCGCTGCCACAGCTGCATGCGGCGGCGTTGCCCGAGCGCGGCGAGCAGCCCGGCGGCGGCGAGCGACGCGGCCGCGAGGAAGTCGGGCAGGGCGAGCGCGGGCGTGTCCTCGGCGGCGGCGCGGGCGTCGTCCCGGGCGTCGGACGTCTTGGGCACGCGGAACTCCCGGGTGTCCTCCGGGTCGCCGAGGTCCTGGCCGCGTCCCTGCGCACCGCCGCCGGTCGCCTGGTCGCCGCCGGAGGCCGGGTCGAAGTGCCGGGTCTCGCCGTCGAGCGAGGACGGCTTGTCCGGGTGGGCGTCGAGGATCTCCGGCTTGTCGTCGTCCACCGGCACCGTGTGCACGTTGATCGCGTCGTCCGGCATGTCGAGCACCCAGCCGGGCCGGATCAGGTCGGCCATCTGCAGTTTGGTGCCGTCCGGCTGCACGCGGTGCTTGTTGAGCTCGTACACCTCCTTGTACCGCCGCCCGTCGCCGAGGCACTTCTCCGCGATCTCCCACAGGCTCTCGTGGTGCCGCCCGGCCGGCGGCTGCACCACGTACACCTTCTTGGTCTTCTTCACCGGCACCAGGGCGCGGTCCTCCTCCGCCTGTGCCTCCGCCTGGCCCTGCTCCACCACGGCGGCAGCGGCGGGCGGGGCGGGCTTGGCGTGCGACCCGGCGGTGACCAGCGGCGTCACCGCGGCGGCCGCGGTGAACAGCAGCAGCGCGGCGGTGACGAGCCGGTGCGCGAGCGCCTGCGTGCCCCCGGCGAACGGCACCCGGTGCGGCACGCCGACGTTGCGCACGCCCGCCCACAACTCCACGGCCACGCACGCGACGAGCTGCAGCCAGGCGAGCCACACCAGGATCGACAGCAGGTCGAGGATCGTGCTGAGGCTCACCTCGTCGGTGAGCATGGACAGCGAGAGCCCGCCCTCGGGGATCGGCGAGCCGAAGAACCGCAGCAGCCCGTACGGCACGCCGGCGATCAGCCCGAGCAGGGCGAGGATCGCGAGAATGCCCAGCACCACGTCGGCCGGCGTGCGCTCGGCCTTGGGCTGTCTCGTTGCCATCACCGGTTCCCCTTCGTCTCGCTTAGTCCGTCCGCGGCCCGGCGCTCGCCTCCGCCGTCATGGTCCCGCCGGCGAACCCGATGATCGTGAGGAAGAACGCCTTCCACTCGATGCGCACCTCGGCGGTGACCCGCTGCGCGCCTCCGGCGACCGAGCACCGGGTGAGCACCGCGCCGGCCTCCCGGTGCGCCCGCACCACCTCGCGCGCCCGCCCGCACGCGTCGCCGCCGGCGGCGATGCGCACCTGCCCGGTGGCCCGCAGCCGCTCGACGTCGATCGTGTCGGCCGCCGCCCGCGCCGCCTGCTCGGCGATGTCGGCCGCGCGCAGCCGCGCGTTGATCGACGCGCCGCCGTCGACGAGCAGGCCAGCCATGACGAGCACGGCCACGCTGAACAACACGACGAACACCGCGAGCGATCCGCGCTCGCCGTCGCCCGGAACGGCCGGCGTCATCCCTCGACCCTCCGGAACCGCTCCAGCGGCACGACCGCGCTCGAACTCATCTCCTTCACCGGCGCGAAGCCGAAGCCGGACACGACGCTGAGGTCGAGCGTGCAGCTCACCTCCACCCGGACCGAGCCGCCCTCGCGCCATTCGCTGCCCGCCAGGCTCACCCGCGCCCCGCCCTGGCAGGAGTCGCGGAGCACGTCGCGGGCGGCGGTCTCCGCGGCGGTGCGGGCCCGGCCGAGGGTGCGTTCGACGGAGGCGGCGCGGGCGGCGTCCCGGGCCGCGCCGTTCACCTCGCCGTGCGCCTCCACGATGCGGCCGGCGCCGACGAGCAGCAGCAGGAAGAGCAGCAGCACGGGGGCGAGCAGCACGGCCTCGACCGACATCGAGCCGCGCTCCCGCGCCCGCCGTCTCATCGCCTTCCTCATCCGCATCCTCGTGAGCCGTCGTCCGGCCGGAAGCACTCGATCGGCCCCCGGGAGGTGGCGGTGACCGTGAACGACATGTCGCCCACCAGCGGCACCGCCGCCACCGCGTCGCCGCGGACCGTGACGCCGCGCTCGCCGCCGCGCTGGAACGCCTCGACGGCGACCCGCTGCAGCATCTGCGGCCCGATCTTGCTGACGATGTCGCGGGCCCGCTTCTCCGCGGCCTGCTTCCAGTTCGGCGCGTCCGCACCGGCGGCGCGGGCCACCCGCGCCCCCTCCCGGGCCGCGGCGTCGGCGACCTGGCGGCCGTGGAAGACCAGGGTGAACTGGACGGCGAGCAGGATGACGACGAGCACCACCGGCATGATCAGGGCCAGCTCGACTACGGAGGCGCCTCGCTCGGCGTCCGGCGGTCCGTCACTCACCACCGTCCTTAGCGCCGCCACCGGTGTTGAAACCGGTCTGGATCTCGGCCTGCTTCTGCCGGACGAGGCTCTGGATCAGCGTGGCGAGGCCGAGCGCCACGCCCGCGATGATCGCCGTGATGATCACCCACTCGACGGCCGAGGCGCCCCTGGTGGGCGCGGTGCGGGCGCGGTGCAGCCGCACCTGCAGCATGACGATCAGGTAGTCCACCATCGGCGACCTGAGCAGACCCGCCACCAGCGGTGACCTGAGCAGATTCATCGTGTTTCTCCTCTATGAGCCGAGCATCTTCATCGCCGCCGGGAAGGCCAGGAAGAGCAGGAACCCGGCGCACAGCAGCAGCTGCGCGACGAGCATGGACTGCGACCGCTCCCCCGCCTGCCCTTCGACCTCGGCGAGCTCGCGGCGGCGCATCGTCTCCGCCCGGGCAGCCAGCGACTGCCGTACCTTGGCGCCGTCGTCGGCGACGAGCGCCAGCGCCGAGGACAGGTCGCGCAGTTCGTCCACGTCCACCTCCTCGCCGAGCTGGCCGAGCGCCTGCCACGGGGTGATGCCGATGATGCGGGCGCTCGCCAGCGCGTCGCGGATGCGGACCATCGCCCACCCGTCGCCGAGCGAGGACGCCATCATCAACGCCTCAGGTACGCCGCGGCCCCCGGCGAGGTTCATCGCGACCAGGTCGAGGAACGCGCCCACCGCGTGCCGGAAGTCCCGCCGCCGGGCGGCGGCGTCCCGCTTGACCTGCAGGTCCGGCAGCATGAAGAAGACCAGCGCGACCAGCAGCGCGGACCACAGCGGGACCGACAGCTGGAAGTCCCAGCCCATCAGCGGGATCCACGCGGCCAGGATCGGCGCGGCGAGCAGGCCGGACGCGCCGAGCAGGCACTTGGTCGCGAGGAAGCCCTCGAACGACCTGCCGAGCAGCGCGAGGTCGGCGCGGATGGACCGCATCTCCCAGCCGCGCGCCGCGTAGAACCGGGCGGCGGCCTCGCCGACGGCCTTGCGCAGCGCGCTGTCCTTCTCGTCCGGGGTGATCAGCGAGACCCGGGAGACGCCGTTGCCCTGCCGTGCCGCGTCCATCGCCGACAGCCGGGCGGCGAGCCCCGCGCGGGCCGGGAACAGCGCCCGGATCAGCAGGAACACGCCGAGCCCGGCGATCGCGCCGGCGAGCATCGCCTCGGTCACGCGCCACCTCCCGGCTCGGCGGCCACGGCCGCGCGGGCGAGCAGCCGCTCCGGCTTGTCGAACTTGGCGAGCCTGCGCATCCAGGCGAACCCGGCGCCGAAAAGCCCGGCCACGACGAGCAGCACGGCCTGGCCGAGCACGCTGCCGTACTCGGCCACGTACGTCGGATTGAAGACGATCAGCAGGGCGGCGAAGCCGAGCGACGCGCCGAGCACGATCTGCACGCTGCGGCGGGTGGACCGGCGCTCCGCCTCGACCTTGCGCCGCACGTCGAGCTCCTCGCGGGCGGAGGCGGCGAGCGCGCCGAGCACCTCGCGCAGGCCGGGGCCGCGCAGCCGGGCGTTGAGGATGAGCGCGGCGACGACGAGGTCGGCGGAGGTGTCGTTGAGCTCGTCGGCGAAGCGGTGCAGCGCGTCCGGCAGCGGCATGCGGGTGTGCAGGCGGTCCACGAGCGCGCGCAGATGCGGCTGCAGCGTGGGGGCGGCGGCCCGTACGGATGACGGGATGGCCTGTTCCAGGCCGGCGGCGCCGGCGATGGTGTCGCGCAGCGACTCGGTCCAGGCGGCGAGCGCCTCCAGGTTGCGCATGGCCAGGCGTTCCTCGGCCGCGCCGCCCGCCAGGCCGTGCCAGGCCATGACGAGCAGGCCGGAGCCGAGCGCGATCACCGGCCAGCCGGTCAGGATCAGCACGAGCGCGGCGACGACCGCCGCGACGCCGCCGCGGGCGGACAACCTGCGCAGCCGCTCCTGCCGCTCGGCGGCCCGGCTCGGCGAGACCCGCCTGGGTTCCACGCCGCGGATGAACATGCCGAGCAGGAACAGCCCGCCGCCGATCAGCGCCCCGCCGAGCAGGGCGAGCGCGAGCTGTTCGACCGCGCCAAGCCCGGTCATGACCATGCTCCGTGGGAGGGGTCGAAGCCGTACGGGATCAGGTCCTCCACGCAGGCGATCGGGGCGTGCGGCACGGCCGAGCCGTCCGGCCCCGGCGCGAAGATCTCGCTGGACAGCACCCGGCCGTCCACGCCGGTCACCTCGCGGATGCTCGACACGTACCGGCGCAGCCGCCCGCCCCGCCCGTAGTCGTTGCGTTTCTCGATGAACACCACGAAGTCGATCGCGCCCGCGATCAGCATGTGCGTCGCCTCGATCGGCAGCCGCTCCTCCGCCTGCAACGCGTAGGTGGCGATCCGGTTGAACA
>Ga0164243_10014857_pt1 | contig 10807 bp, 8 predicted proteins | sample OricompcompostOP_FD_108781 | JGI IMG/M metagenome (GOLD analysis project Ga0164243, IMG submission 108781) | Organic Plus compost microbial communities from Emeryville, California, USA - Original compost - Organic plus compost (OP) | ecosystem: Engineered > Solid waste > Mixed feedstock >...
ACGGCCTCCTGCTTGAACTCGAACGTGTACTTCGCCCTCTTTTGCTTCTCGTTCACTTCATGCTCCTGTCCCGGCATTCTCCGGGCTTGGGCTATGAACTCCGATATTCGGGGGCAACCTCAGACTTCAACGCGTGACGTTCCCCCGGAAAACTGACGTTCCCCCGGAAAACCCATACAGTGTTGGCGCCGACCGGAAAGTGAGCCAGTTTTTCGGGTAGTACCGAAGTAAAAGTGAGCTAGGTGTTCAACCTACCCTGCTGCATTTTTAAGCAGCGGGGTTTGAGGAGTGATCACCATGGACATGATTGGCAAGATCCGACGGCTGCACGCGAGAGACAAGCTGTCGGAGCGCGAGATAGCGCGCAAGACGGGGCTGTCGCGCAACACGGTGTCGAAGTGGCTGCGCGCGCCGGTTGCCGAGGCGCCGAAGTACCGGCGCGAGCCGCGCCCGAACAAGCTCAGCGCGTTCGAGGGGACGCTGAAGCAGGCGCTGACGGCCGACGCCAGGCGGCCCAAACACGAAAGGCGCACGGCGCGTGCGCTGCATGCCGAGATCAAGGCCGCGGGCTACACCGGCGGGTACTCGGCCGTCACCGATTTCGTTCGAGCGTGGCGTCAGGGCGAGGGCCAGGCGGTCAACATCACGGCCTATGTCCCGCTGAACTTCGAACTCGGCGAGGCCTTCCAATTCGATTGGAGCGAAGAAGGCCTGGTCGTCGGCGGCATCTACTACCGGGTCCAGGTGGCCCATTTGAAGCTGTGCGCGAGCCGCGCGTTCTGGCTGGTGGCTTACCCGAGCCAGGGGCACGAGATGCTGTTCGACGCGCACACCAGATCGTTCGCAGCACTGGGCGGCGTCGCGCGCCGTGGCATCTACGACAACATGCGCACAGCCGTCGACAAGGTTCACAAGGGCAAGGGCCGCACCGTCAACGCGCGCTTCTCGGTGATGTGCGCGCACTACCTGTACGACCCCGACTTCTGCAACGTGGCCTCGGGCTGGGAGAGGGGGCGCGTGGAGAAGAACGTGCAGGACAGTCGTCGGCGCATCTGGATCGAGGCGGCCAGGCGGCGCTTCGGTTCCTTCGCCGAGCTCAATGCGTGGTTGGGCGAGCGCTGCCGGGCGTTGTGGAGCGAGGTGCGGCATCCCGAGCACAGCCAGTTCAGCGTGGCCGAGATGCTCGAGCACGAGCGGCCTCACCTGATGCCCATGCCCGAGCCCTTCGATGGCTACGTGGAGAAGCCGGCGCGAGTGTCGAGTACCTGCCTGGTCTCGGTGGCGCGCAACCGTTACTCGGTGCCGTGCGAGTTGGCCGGACAGATGGTCAGCACACGGCTGTATCCGGGCAGCGTTGTGGTCGTCGCCGATGACGCGGTGGTCGCGCGCCACGAGCGCCTGAGCGACTCGGGCGGCACCCGCTACGACTGGCAGCACTACATCCCGCTGGTGCAACGCAAACCCGGTGCGCTGAGGAACGGCGCGCCCTTCGCGGACATGCCCGAGGCGCTGCAGCAGTTGCGCCGCGGCCTGCTGCGCCAGGCCGGCGGCGACCGCGTGATGGCACAGGTGTTGGCCATCGTGCCGACGGCCGGCCTGGATGCCGTGATCGTGGCGGTGGAGTTGGCGATGGAGAGCTGTCCGCCGTCCGGACGTGTCAGCGTAGAGCACGTCATCAACGTGCTTGGTCGACTCAACGCGCCGGCAGTTCCCCTCGGCGCCGAGACGGCGCTGCAGGTCGCCACGCCGCCGCTGGCCAACACGGCGCGCTACGACAGCCTGCGCAGCCAGGAGGTGGACCATGCGTGATGTGATGGTCGAGCTCAAGGCATTGCGCCTGCACGGCATGGCCGGTGCGTGGTGCGATCTGCAGGAGCAGGGCCCGGCCTCGGGTCTGGATAGCTCACGCTGGCTGGTCGAACACCTGCTGCAGGCCGAGACCACGGACCGCGCGATGCGCTCGGTGCAGTACCAGATGACGTCGGCGCGCTTCCCTGTGCACCGGGACCTCGCTGGCTTCGACTTCGATGCCTCGGTGGTGGATCGCAAGCTGATCGAACAACTGGCGACACTGGAGTTCACCGACGCCGCACACAACGCCGTGCTGGTCGGCGGGCCGGGTACGGGCAAGACCCATCTGGCCACGGCTCTGGGTGTCTCCGGCATCACGCGTCATGGCAAGCGCGTGCGCTTCTACTCGACCGTCGATCTGGTCAATGCACTGGAGCAGGAGAAGGCCCAGGGCAAGGCGGGGCGGATTGCCAGTGCTCTGCTGCGCATGGACCTGGTCATCTTGGACGAACTGGGCTACCTGCCGTTCAGCCAGGCCGGAGGAGCGCTGCTGTTCCATCTGCTCTCGAAGCTGTACGAGCACACCAGCGTGGTGATCACCACCAACCTGGACTTCGCCGAGTGGTCCACGGTGTTCGGCGACGCGAAGATGACCACGGCCTTGCTCGACCGGCTCACGCATCACTGCCACATCGTGGAGACCGGCAACGAGAGCCATCGCTTCCTGCACAGCAGCGCCACGGCGAAGAAGCGGATCAAGGCGAGGGAGCAGGCCCGCAAGGGCAGCGGCAAGACCGACCCGACGGACATCACCGATTGAGGGCCGCCGCGCGTGGCAAGGCGCTGCGGGCTACGCCCTTCGCGCCTTGCCACGCGCATCCATCACACCACGAGGAGGTCAACGACCAGGGCAGAACATACACTTATCCACAGCCGACCATCTCAGCGTCGGCTTCCACCCCTGGCTCACGATTCAAGCGGTACGGTGGCTCAGTTCTACTTCGGCGCGCACAGCTATAGGCCTGTGACGCCACGCGAAAGCGCGAATTCGAGCAACAACCGGTCGTTCGGTTCTTCTGGCCAGGTTTCACGCGCCAGCCATCGAAAGAAGCTCGTGCCGGCGATGCGACTGGCAGGGCCGTCGCGCCGCCAGGCTCGCGCGATGGGAAATGCCAGTTCCTCGACCTGTTCTGTCTCGAAACGCGCACGCCACTGGGCCTGTTGGTCGGGCAGCATCTCGCGGAACATGTCGCGGGCGCGTCCGACACGGTCGCTCTCCCAAAGTTCGCGAAGTCGCCGCCAGCGCTCGGCTTCACTGACAGTTGCAGGTGCCGGCACGGCCCGGGCGGGTGGGGGAAGATTCCGCGAGGCGGGGGTCTTCACCCCGGTATAGCCTTTCCTGAGCGCGTCCTTGAAGTACGCGGCCGGCGATTTGAGCGCGGGCAGCGCCTGGCTACGCAGCCGCTGGTGTACATGGTCCAGTGCAGCGCGTAGCTGTCCCTCGTCGGTGGTGGCGTAGATGTCCTGGGCCTCCTCCTGCTTCAGGCCCAACTCGATGAGCTTGCCCACCAGTTCCAGGTCGAAGACATTGCGCTGGGCGTCATCCACCTCGCCGATGCGTTGCTGAACCCGGGGAACGACGCGGAACTGGATTTCCTCGATCTTGCGGCCGCGCTTGTGTTCGATGAGTTCCAGGCTGAAGTCGTCGCACAGGGCGTCCACCTCGGCCAGCGCCTTGGTGATGACGTCGCGCTTGAGAAAGCGATAGTCGACCTCGGTGATGTCGCTGCGTCCTGTGAGCACGGCAGCCCACCAAACCACATCCTCGCGCATCGACAGGCGTCCGGGGGAGGTGAGATAGCGCGCACCGATCTCATAGAGCACGGCCGCGGAGTAGCTGCGCATCTGACCGCTGATCTCGAGCAGTACACGGGTGTACTGGTGAGGTCGCACGAGACGCTCCTTGATTTCCTCCGGGTACCGCCAGCTCACGACGCAGGGGCGTCCCCTGCCCTGCTCCTCGATGGACACCGTGCCGAGCAGTTGCGAGGACACCCAGCGGCGCTGACCGGCGGCACTGGTCGACCACTCGATGGTCGTGGCCTGCATGTCTCTCAAGTGAGATTTCAGCAGTTCGGTGTTGTTGGAGTTGAAGCGGGCATCGCCAATCAACTCGCTCAGGGCGAGCCGATAGACCGGTTCGTCCACGCCTTGGCGTTGCGAGTGATAGAGCAAGGCGTTGTAGATCCGGCGCGAGAGCAAGGTCAACCGGCCGCGCTTGGGCCGAATGGCAATAGCTTCGTTGGCTTTCGCGACGGTTTGTTCGTCCGGGGCCTTGGAAAGTCGCGCAACCGGACGGTCCTGATCGTCCATGGGTGAATGTGGTGAGCTGCTTGCGATCTTCGACCAGAACTGTGAAAAGGTCAATTCACAAATGGCGCGTGTGGTGTGTGTCTTGAGGGTTTTGAGAAAGACACTTGGGTAGTTGAATACTTTGAGGAACGGAATTCTTCCATCACGACAACGGTTTATCGCGTGTAGCGTGAGATCGATTGGGATTCAATGTGAGCCTGGTTGGGGTTTGTTGTGAGTCTCCTTGGGATTCTGGCGGCTTTGGCGTGAGGCTTCATGGGGTTTGAGGTGAGTGGATATGGGCGTGGGTCACGTTTCTGTCCTCGCAAAGCCGCCCAGATCGAGCTTTGTGAGAAGGTTTGGGGTTTTGAAGGCCCAAAGGTGCGCGCGCCCCAGGCATCGTATGGCTCGGACGGCACCGATGGACCGCAACGCGCAGGACCAACCCCATTCGATCTCACATTTGGCGGAGAGCACTTTTTGATGGTTCTGCGGGCATATATCGATTTGGTGTTTTTTCATAGAATGGCTAAATTTCGTCGAAAAACCAAACGGATCTCATGGTCACTTCCGCCCTCTCTCCTTCTGGAAACTCGGTTTCCACTGCGGCACCGCCCTCCCCCGCCCGGCCAAGCATTGACATGGCGCGCATCGCCGGGTTGGCGGCCCGCGCGGGCTCCATGGTGGAGCAGATCCGCTCGCGTCTGCTCGCGCCTGAGGCTCGCAAGGTCGCGCCCACCTACAGCACGGCCCAGTTGGCCGCATTGTGCGGTGTGGACAAGCCTCACGTGGCCTACAGACTCACGAAGGACGACCTGCCGCCGGGGCGGCTGACGCCCACCGGAGGCAAGCGCTTCTTTGAGCTGGCGGAACTGAGAGCCTGGGCCCGCACCTATCGGGCGGAGAAGATGCGCCCTGAGGGGAAGCGGGCGATCACCATCGCCGTGGGTAACTTCAAGGGCGGCGTGGCCAAGACCACGACGTCCATGGTTCTGGCGCAGGGGCTGAGCATGCGGGGCCATCGCGTTCTTGCCATCGACACGGATCCGCAAGGGTCTCTGACGACACTGCATGGTCTGCTGCCCGAGGCGGAGGTCAGTGAGGACATGACGATCGCACCGCTGTGTGACGGCTCCGAGAGCGACATCCGCTATGCGATCCGTTCGACGTACTGGGATGGCATCGACCTGGTGGCGGCAGCACCTTTTCTTTTTTCAGCGGAATTCGCCCTGCCCGCTCGGCAGATGCAGCAAAGCGATGCCGAATTCTGGAATGTGCTGAACGCGGGCTTGGACAGCGTTCGTGATCTGTATGACGTCATCGTCATCGACACCCCCCCCTCCCTGTCCTATGTGACCATCAACGCCTTGTGGGCTGCCAACGGCATCGTGGTTCCGGTGCCTCCTTCGGGATTGGACTTCGCGTCGTCGGCTCAGTTCTGGGCGCTGCTCGCCGACCTGGGCGCGAACCTGGATGGCCAGTCCAGGGACCGACGCGGCAAGAACTTCGATTTCCTGCATGTGCTGCTCAGTCGCGTGGACGCCGCGGACCCGGCGATGCCGGCGGTGCGGCAATGGATCCAAGGCACCTACGGCGAGTTCACCCTGCCTGTCGAGATTCCCAAGACCAGTGTCACGAGCAACAAGGCGGCCGAGTTCGCCACAGTCTACGACGTGCAGAAGTACGAGGGCTCGGCCAAGACCTACAAGCGTGCCGCGGACGCCTACGATGCCTTCGTAGACTTGGTCGAACAGTCCATTGTGGGCGCGTGGAGTGACGGCGGAGTGCCTCGATGACCGGTTCTCGATTCGGCGCGTGGAAACCAGATTTCCACGACGCGCTGATGCTCGCCGCGAGGACTGGAAGGTGCACTGCGCTGGACAAGGTGAAAGGAGCTCTGGAAAACTGGTTTCCAGGCGGCGGCCAAGGCACGAACAGCGCTTGCGGGCGACTCGGGGAGGCGATGGCTGCAGGGGACCGTCCGGCAACGGTTCAGACGGATGTCGGCCCGAAGGCGATCATCAACGTGCTGTCCTCGACTTCGTTGCCTGACACCTGGGCTCCGCCGGCAGGCGCATCGAGGCACGAACTCCAGTGCCACCGCCCAGCAAGAGCGGTGCGCGCTGCTGTACAGCGGACGTGGAAACCTGGTTTCCGCCGCCGCCGCAGGCCTTCAGCCGCGAGGCATGTGGTTCGCGTGGCATGCAAGGCAGTGCAGGACCGCGTCAACGGGGCTCCGGAAACCTGGTTTCCAGCTGTGCGGCCGCGATCTGGTGGCTCGGAGAGCAGTATGCAGCCGGGGCCCGGGATGTGGAAACCCGGTTTCCATGGCTCCGATGCTTGTCGCGAAACCGGAAGGAGCGCCGGGCGGGGTACAAGGCCGCTTCACGCGGCGCACCACGATAGCGCCCCCGTGGAAACCAGGTTTCCATGCCGGGACCGGGACCGGGACATCGCAAGCACAGGCGGGCGTCCCGCGGAATGGGTGGCCAGGCAGGGCCTTGCGAAAAAAAGCAGGCACCTCCAGCTTGGCTGCCGGCCGCAGGAGCGCTGCCCGGGAACGCGCCGGGTGGGATGGAAATCTGGTTTCCACGGGGGGGCGCATCGATTCACCCGCCGGCTCGTCGAGGCAATTGGTCACGGTCGTCCCGGGGCGTCTGGAAACCTGGTTTCCAACGTGCGCAGGAGCGTCACGCCCCGGGGCGTTCCTGCCGTGCGCCATGCGGCGCAGAAACGGAGTAACAGCGTCGTGGAAACCTGGTTTCCATACAGGAGGTGAAGACATGGCAAACACCCGCAAGCGACTCGAAGAATTGACGGCCGGGCTGACCCTGCCGGAAGACAGGCAAATAGCGGCGGGCCAGGCGTCCGCCGCCGAACCCGCCACCGAAGCGCCGCCCGCAGCGGCATCGCCGGGTCTGGAAACCCGGTTTCCGCCTGCCCGGCAAGCGATGCTCGCGCCTCGTACGGGGCCGGGCCAGATGCTTGCATTTCGCGGTCACATGCAGGCGGTCGAGGGTGAACTCAGCGGATTGCGCGAGCGGATGCGCCAGTTCGATGGCGCCATGCCCAGTCGTCGACTGGATCCGGCCTCGATACGGCCCAGCCGCTGGGCCAACCGGCACGAAGCGTCGTTCCGGACATCGGCCTTCGCTGGCCTGAAGAACGACATCGAGAAGGCCGGTGGCAACGTCCAGCCGGTGTTGGTGCGCACGCTGGCGGGCACCGAAGGCCAATACGAACTGGTTTTTGGCCACCGGCGGCACCGTGCCTGCCTGGAACTGGGCATTCCCGTCCTGGCCAGCATCTGGGACGGCGAGCTCAAAGATCCCGAGCTGTTCGCAGCCATGGACCGGGAGAACCGAGAGCGCGCGGATCTGTCCCCGTACGAGCAGGGCGTGATGTATCAGCGTGCCCTGGACGAGCAACTCTTTCCGACCCAGCGCAAACTCGCCGAACACCTGGGCGTGAGCCACACGTGGGTGCGCAAAGCGTTGCAGGTGGCGCAACTGCCTCCGGCCATCCTGAAGTGCTTCCGTAGCCCACTGGAAATCACACATCGTCATGCGGAGCAGATCCATGCCGCCCTCGAAAAGGAAAGCCGCAATGTGTTCAAGCGCGCCGAGAAGCTCCGGGGTCAGAACTTCTCGGCCAGCAGCGTAGTGGCCCGGCTGCTCGACACGACACCCACTCCCCACAAGGCGGACCGCCTCGATTTGAAGGCCGGGGACGTTCGTCTGGGCAGGGCCAGCCGCGCCAAAGACGGTGGCGTGACCATCGAACTGCTGCCGGAGGGCCTGGCCAGCGCATCGCATGCCCATGTCATGCAGGCCATCGAGCAGATCCTCACCAAGCTCAGGTCCTGAATGCCGCATCCCGCGGGCTTGATGTGAGAGTCGTTGGGATTTGGAAACCCTCTGCTCCATCGGGCGCGCTGGCGGCCGGCGGCCGGCGGCCGGCGGTCGGCAGCAGTTCGCGGGCCGTGGCACAGGGCAGGGCGTCAATGGATGGACTTGGCACCGTAGGGAGCCGGGCGCGTTTCGCCGGTCACGACGCCTCACGTGCGCCAGAGCCGCCTGTCCGCCGAATGATCTGAATGTGTGCGCAAGCTTTCGATATCGCCGGGACGTGTTCTCTTCCCTTTGAGGGTGTCCGTTCCCAGAGGACGCGCCTAGCACCGCATCGGCCAAGCCCGCTGCAAGCATCGACGCATTCCCGAAAAGTCTCCGCATGAGGTCGGGGAAGCAGGATATGCCCCACAGAGGGGCGCCGCGAAATGGTTCGCGACCCCCGGTGGCCTTGCCGACATCGCTTCCTGGGTTCGCGCGCCGCAGCGGGAGGATTCCGCGGTCTGACCGCTCTGGCGACCCGTCGCCGGGCGAATCCTTGCAGCCGGGCGAGCGCGCTTACGGCGGTTCACGCTAAAACCTCAAGCCAGTTCTAGGTCGTTAAGTCGGTCCCAACCTGTTGATTTATAAGGCCTTCTGTTTGACCTACAGCGCGATGGGTGGGTTTGTGGCTGTAAAATGATGTTCGTGATTATTGGGTCTGACAACTGCAGAGCGCTCCGCGGTTTGACTCGCGGGATGGTGGAGGCGTCGTCCAATCGGCCTTCCGTTCCCGCTGGGCGGGCCCATTGCGGGAGCATCGGTGGGTCGCCAGCCACGCCGCGCCCGTGGTCTCTGGGCGTTCGAGGGCCAGCCGCATGACGGCTTCCGGGATTCCCCGGCGCCACGCACCCCGGCAGCTTCATCGGGGTCATTTCGCCTTTATGCGCGCCCTTGTGCAGGGCATGGAGGAACGCGTGGCATGGGAGCGCTATCTGCACGAGGAGGGCGAGGCTACGGATTGGCGACGCGTGCGAAGCACCATCCAGTGGATTCGCGACACCTTCGCTGCCGCCGCTCGGCGCGAACAGCGGCCGGGTACCGCACGGCTGATCCTGCTGGACGCCGGGCGGGTCGCGCAGCACGCGGCGGCCAAATTGCCGAGTCTGGAGGAGTTCGCGCTCGCGCGGGGACTGGAGGACTTCTCCGAGGATGAGCAATTGGAGGCCTATGTGGCCGCCTACCCGGCCAGGGTCGGCGGAAGTGCGGGTGCGGCCAGTCCGGTCGGCGGTGCACGGCGGGCTCGCCTGGTGGAGCGGCAGCTGCAGGCATTGCGCTGGCTCGAGAACCTGGTCGTGCACGATCCACGGCCCCTGGACGGCGTGCATGCGTGGCTGAGCCCGACGCTCGCCATGCGGCTGCGCAGCGCCGGCATCCATACGCTGCAGGAGCTGGCCGACACCATGAACCACCACGGCGCCCGCTGGTGGACCCGTGTGCCCGGCGTGGGGCAGCACAAGGCTGCGCGCGTGGCCGACTGGCTGCGAGCCCACGCGGCCCAGCTGAAGTTGGCCATCAGCGAGCACGCGGTTGTCCCGCGCTCGCAAATGGCGTCGGCGGCGCGCGAGTGCGTCGTGGCGCCTGCGACCGCCCTGCGCCCGCTGGAGAAATTCGTGCCGCCGGCCCATCTCGACGGCCACGATGGCCTGAACCGGGAGCGCGTCTATCCCTGTCGGATCAGCGCGGCCGACGACCGCGCGGCGATCGATGCCTGGATTGCCGCCAAGGCACCCCAGGTCCGGGCGGCGGCGAGGGAGGGCAGGGCGCTGTCCGCTACCCAGCGCAGCTACCGCAAGGAGGCAGAACGGCTGTTCCTGTGGGCAGTATTGGAGCGCGGCAAGGCCTTGTCATCGCTCGACAGCCAAGACATGGCGGCCTTCTGCGGCTTCCTGGCGGCACCACCTGCGGCGTGGTGCGGATCACGTGCCCATCCGCGCTGGTCACCACAATGGCGTCCACTGGAAGGCCCCCTGTCGCCAGCCGCGCATCACCAGGCGGTGGTGATCCTGCATGGGCTTATGGCCTTTCTTGTTCGCGAGCGGTACCTTGTCGCCAATCCCATGCGCGGGCAGCTCCGGCGCAAGCCCGGCACGGCCAGCCACGCAGGGGAGTGATTTGCACGGCGTTGATCAGCACCTGCGAACCCCCGCGGCCCCCTCGGCGCCCGACCCCGTGCCACGCAGTCGCTGCCGAACCCGCCCGCCCATTTCATTCGCGAACGCGATCCCAAGGCGGCTCGACTGTTTCGATCCCGGGAACGCCGCGTTCGAAATCCATACCACGCTGGTCCTCGTACGAAAACATGAACTATCCCTTCAGGTAGTCCAAGTTTTCCGGCGCACCCCTGTTTCCGCCTGCGCTGGCGCCTTGACGCAGGACGGAAAATTGGATATCTTAGGGATATCCAAAAGGAGCATGAATGCCTGCCCGTTCCACCGCGAACCAGATCGCCTTTCGCTATCGCCCGGTTGACAGCATGTCAGGCGTCACGCGCGAGACGGCCAAACGCCTGGCTGAGTACCTCGGCGTCGATGAAACCCAGGCCATCCACCAGGCGCTGCACGAACTGGCCGTGCGCGTATTGCCGCAATACGAGGCCGACGACGGACCGCTGACGGCGGCCCAGGTGCGGCAGATCAAGAAGCGGGCACCGCAGCGTGCAACGCCCTCGGTGCGTTCGAGTCTGTTCGACGTGGAGACCGCGTGATCCACCAGTGGTGGGATGAGCCCACGGCTGGCGAGATCGTCTGGTGCCATTTTCCCGACGACATCCATCC
>Ga0164243_10014858_pt1 | contig 10807 bp, 10 predicted proteins | sample OricompcompostOP_FD_108781 | JGI IMG/M metagenome (GOLD analysis project Ga0164243, IMG submission 108781) | Organic Plus compost microbial communities from Emeryville, California, USA - Original compost - Organic plus compost (OP) | ecosystem: Engineered > Solid waste > Mixed feedstock >...
CTCGTCCCGGCCGGGGGCTGAACGGACGGCCGCCAAGCCTCAGGCGAAGCGGCAGGGCCGATCGGTCCGTCGTCCCGTGTCCCCGCCATCAGAGCATCGAGCCTTTCCGAAGGTCTCGTTGGGCTTTGCGCCGGGACAGCGATGCAACAGAGGAAAGGCATTCATGCCCCTATACGAGCACGTGTTTCTCGCGCGCCAGGACGCCAGCGCGCAGCAGGTCGAAGACCTGACGAAGCAGTTTCAGAGCGTCATCGAAGGTCTCGGCGGAAAAGTCACCAAGAACGAATATTGGGGCGTGAAGTCCCTTTCGTTCCGCATCCGCAAGAACCGCAAAGCCCATTTCTCCTTCATGAATGTCGACGCGCCGCCCGCGGCAATTGCCGAGATCGAGCGCCAGGAGCGTCTGAACGAAGACGTCCTGCGCTTCATGACGGTGCGTGTGGACACGCTGGAAGAAGGTCCATCGGTGATGATGCGCAAAGCCGACCGTGAAGAGCGCGGCGAGCGCGGCTTTGGCGATCGTGGCTTCGGCGGTGGTGGCCGCTTCGATCGCGGCGATCGCCCGCGCCGGGATCGCGACGATCGCGCTCCGCGCGAGACCGAAGACGCAGAAGTGACGGAGGAATAAGCCATGGCTTTTGGTGGTGGTGGCGGCGGACGCCGTCCTTTCTTTCGTCGTCGCAAGACTTGCCCGTTCTCCGGCGCCAACGCGCCGAAGATCGACTACAAGGACGTCAAGCTCCTGCAGCGTTACGTGTCGGAGCGCGGCAAGATCGTGCCGAGCCGGATCACGGCAGTTTCGACCAAAAAGCAGCGTGAACTCGCCCAGGCGATCAAACGCGCCCGCTTCCTGGGTCTCCTGCCCTACGTGATCCGCTAAACTGAAATAGCGAGGCGCGCGGATTGTCCGCGCGCCGATGGTTGGGACGGACACATGATCCGTCTCTAACCGCTGCAAAGCGGGACAGCTCGTTATGACGCAGATTCTTCTTGTTGGACTGGGAGCCGGCGCGGCATCAGCGCTCCTGTTCGCGTCTGTCGCGTCGGGCTCGGTCTTCTCAATCCTGCTGTTCTATCTCGCGCCGCTGCCGATCATGATCGCGGCGCTCGGCTGGAGTCACTGGTCAGGCCTGTTCGCTGCCATCACCGCCGCGGTCGGGCTTTCCCTCGTCTTTGGTCCCTTCTTCATCGTCGCCTTCCTGATCGGTGTCGGTCTGCCGGCCTGGTGGCTCGGCTATCTGGCCCTGCTGGCGCGCCCGGCGCCGAACGATGCGGGCGCGATGGAATGGTATCCGGCTGGACGGCTGGTGGTCTGGGCGGCGATCGTCAGCGCGCTCACCGTCATCGCGGCAATCCCCAACTTCGGACTCGACGAAGAGTCTTTCCGTTCCGGCCTGCGTGAATCGTTCGAGCGGGTCCTGAAAATGCAGTCGCCGGCGGACATTCCGGCCGACATCCGCGACCTTGACCAGACGAAGGTCGTCAATCTGCTCGCAGCCATCATTCCCCTCGCCGCGGCGGTGGTGGCGACGATCACCAATTCCGTGAATCTCTGGCTCGCCGGCCGCATCGTCAGCGTTTCCGGCAATCTGCGCCGCCCCTGGCCGGCGATTCCGGACATGCGCTTTCCGCCCTTCGCGCCGGCCCTGCTCGCCGCCGCCATCGCCGTCTCGTTCCTGCCCAACCTGCTCGGGACGGTCGGCTCAATTCTGGCGGCCAGCCTGCTGATGGCCTACGCGATACTCGGCTTCGCCGTGCTGCATGCGCTGACGCGCGATGCCGCGGCACGCGGCTTCATCCTCGCCGGCAGCTATGTCGCCGTGGTGCTGCTGTTCTGGCCGATCCTCCTGCTCGCCCTCGCCGGTCTTGCCGACACCGCCTTCGACATTCGCGGCCGCTTCGCAAAACGCAAGCAGGCGCCGCCGGATCACACCGACTGATACTGAAAAAAACCAGAAGGAGACCAAGCCATGGAAGTCATTTTGCTCGAACGCGTCGCCAAGCTCGGCCAGATGGGCGAGACCGTGCGCGTGAAGGACGGGTTCGCCCGCAATTTCCTCTTGCCCAAGGGCAAGGCGCTGCGCGCCACCAAGGAGAACAAGGCGCGCTTTGAAGGCATGCGCAAGGAGCTCGAAGCGCGCAATCTCGCCGAAAAGGGCGAAGCGCAGAAGATCGCCGACAAGCTGGACGGCAAGAGCTTCAACGTGCTGCGGCAGGCTTCCGACACCGGCCAGCTTTACGGCTCGGTCACCGCGCGCGATCTCGCGGCGCTGATCACCGACGGCGGTATTGCCGTCAACCGCAGCCAGATCGCCCTCAATGCTCCGATCAAGACCATCGGCCAGCACAAGGTACAGGTCGCGCTGCATCCGGAAATCGACGTGACCGTCACGATCGCGGTCGCCCGCAATGCCGAAGAAGCCGAACGTCTCGCCCGCGGCGAAGACATCACTGTCCGCCGCCAGGAAGGCGAGGAGGCTGAGGCAGAAGTCGCAGCCGAGGAATTCTTCGAAGAAGCGGCTCGTCCCGCCGAAGAAGGCGCTGAAGCGGCCGAGGAAGACAGCAAGAGCGCCTAGCTCTAGATTCGAATATCCGGTGGCGGCGGTGCCGCCGGCTTCTCCTCGACGGCAGGAGACTCCGGCGCTGACGCCGCTGCTGCCGGCGTTTCCGGTGCCGCGGCGGGTGCGGGCGCTGGCTCAGTCGGCTTGGTCTCGGGGACGGGCTTCGGCGCGCGGGCGGTGGCGGCCGGCTTGCGTGCGTCCTCGCGCTGACGCCGGCCCGCGGCCGGGCCGTCGCGATCGGCGGGCTTGTCGGCCGGCCTCGCGGCTTCGCCGGTCGCCGGCTTGCGGCGGCCCTCCGGCGGCACGCCCTCATGCGCGGGATCGTCCGAGTCGGGCGGCAGGCGGCGGGCGCCGACCGCGGCGGGCGGACGATCGACCGGCGTGCGCTCGCGTGCGCCGGCAGCAGGTCGTTCCGGCGCATCCCGTACGGCCGCCGGCGCCGGCGCGCCGCGCTCCATCCCGGCCGACGTCAGATAGGCGGCCAGCAGGCCCGCCTGCTGCGTACCGGTGGTGTAGTGCTGACGCAGAAAGCCGGCCAGTTGGCCGACGCTCTTGTCCTTGGCGAGACCATTCGGCTTCTGATGACAGACGGCGCAATCGGACGCGAACATCTGCGCGGGCGTCTTCCCTTCATTGAGGTCGATCGCTTCCGTCTGATGCCCCGATTGCGGCAAGGCCGGCGCCTGGCGGGGCGCCGCCGCCGAGCGCGGCTGCGCCCCCGCTGCATGCATTCCCACCCAGACCAAGGTCGCTGCCGTCAAGGCGAGCTGAAGCGCTCGACATCCCCGCACCGAGAAACTCCTCAAACCTATGAGTTTAAGACAGTTCTGACCTGCAAGTGAGCGGTCAGAGAGCACGCCGCACGCGAACCGGCCCGTAATCGAGGAATGTGGCCCATTTTCGAATGTCCGCTGCCTCATTGCCGGTTCCGCCAGACTTTGTTCTAATCTGTGGCTGTGTTTTGTTTTTCTAGCGAGCCTGCTGGCCACGGCAAGCCATAACCTTGGCGGTGCACGAGCCAGTTGGACAGAAAAAGCTGTCCGCAAGGACGGCGAAGCGTCAAGGGGGGCGGCCGGTGGAACGGTTGCTTCAAAAAGCACTGACACGGTTTATCCGCAGCGGCAACCTGCGGATCACCACGGCCCGTGGAAATTCCTTTGTCTTCGGTGATGGCAGCGGCTCACCTGTTGCCGTCCGTTTTACCTCCGCGAGGTCGCTCTGCAGCGTCCTCCTCGATCCGGAATTGCGGCTCGGAGAGGCCTACATGGACGGCAGCCTGGTGCTGGACCAGGGAACGATTGCCGACTTGCTCCACGTCCTCCTCGCCCAGGACCGCACCGGCAAGCCGCCCTATTTCGCCCGCCCGCAATGGATCCTGCGATACCTGAAGCGCCGCGCCGCCCAATTGAACTGGCGGCGGCGCTCGCGCCGCAACGTCGCCCACCATTACGACCTCGACGGCCGGCTCTATTCGCTGTTTCTCGATGCCGACCAGCAATACAGCTGCGCCTATTTCGAAACCGCCGACCAGTCGCTCGACGACGCCCAGCTCGCAAAGAAGCGCCATCTCGCCGCCAAGCTGCTGGTCGAGCCGGGACAGAAGGTGCTCGATATCGGCTGCGGCTGGGGCGGCTTGTCGCTGTATCTCGCCGAATATCTTCGCGCCAGGGTGACGGGCATCACGCTGTCGGAAGAACAACTCGCGCGCGCAACCGCGCGTGCCCAGGAAAAGCAGCTGTCGGACTCCGCCAGTTTCCTGTTGCAGGATTACCGCGATGCCGAAGGCACATTTGACCGGATCGTGTCGGTCGGCATGTTCGAGCATGTCGGCGTCGGGTATTACGACGCCTTTTTCCGGAGATCCTCGCAATTGCTCGCCGACGACGGCGTGATGGTGCTGCATTCGATCGGCCGCCCCGAAGGGCCGAACGTAACCAATCCCTGGATCGCCAAATATATCTTCCCCGGCGGCTATATTCCGGCCCTGTCGGAGGTTCTGCCCGCGATCGAACGATCCGGCCTGCTGGTGACCGACATTGAAATCCTGCGGCTGCACTACGCGGAAACTCTTAAAGCCTGGCGCGAGCGCTTCCTCGCTCACGCCGCCGAGATCAAGAGAATTTACGACGAGTGCTTCCTGCGCATGTGGGAGTTTTACCTGGCGGCGTCGGAAATGGCGTTTCGCGAGCAGAACATGATGGTGTTCCAGATCCAGCTCGCCAAGCGGCAAGATGTCGTGCCGCTCACGCGCGATTACATCGCCCGCGAGGAGCAGCGCCTGCGCGGACTGGAAGGCCGCAGTCACCCGCCCCTGCGCATTGCCGGCGAATAGGCCTTATTGCTGCCACGCTGCCAAACAACGCTCGGTGACGGTTCTGGCCGCGGGTCAAGTTATTTCTATCAAGGTATCAAAAACTTTTCTTCGCCTTGTGAATCGCGGCGAGAATTTCAAATAAAGCCACGCTTTCCCGGCGTCGGTGTTAAAGCTGCACAGTGGTCGAAAGCTTTGAGTTGCGTGCGTAGCGGGTGCGCGTCGCATTTCGACTCATGAGAAGAAACTGAAGAAGCTGTTCGATCATGGCTCCTCAAGACTCGGCTTTACGCAAGCTCGCCACCGAGCTTGCCCCCCATTACCGCGTTGCACCGCACAATATCGAGGCGGAGCAGGCGTTGCTGGGGGCTATCCTCGTCAACAACGAGGCGTTTTACCGGGTCTCCGACTTTCTCGAGCCGCGGCACTTCTTCGAATCGGTGCATCAGAAAATCTACGAGATCACCGCGAGCCTTATCCGCGCCGGCAAGGTCGCGAGTCCGGTCACACTGAAGACCTTCCTGCCGGCCGACACCGACATCGGCGGCCTGACAGTCAGCCAGTATCTGGCGCGGCTCGCCGCCGAGGCCACCACCGTCATCAACGCCGGCGACTACGGCCGCACGATCTATGATCTCTCCATCCGCCGCGCCCTGATCGTCATCGGCGAAGACCTGGTCAACGAGGCTTACGACGCGCCGGTCGATTCGACGCCGTCCAAGCAGATCGAGGAAGCGGAAAAGAAGCTTTACGAAGTTGCCGAGAGCGGCCGCTATGAGGGCGGCTTCCAGCGTTTTGCACAGGCGCTGACCACGGCCGTCGACATGGCGGCGAATGCCTATGCGCGCGACGGCGGCTTGTCGGGCCTCGCGACCGGTCTGAAGGACCTCGACAGCAAGATGGGCGGCCTGCAGGCCTCCGACCTGATCATCATCGCCGGCCGCCCCGGCATGGGCAAAACCTCGCTCGCCACCAACATTGCCTACAACGTCGCGCGCGCATGGCAGGGTGAAGTGCGGCCCGACGGACATATGAGCACGGTCAACGGCGGCATTGTCGGGTTCTTCTCGCTCGAAATGTCGGCGGAGCAGCTTGCGACCCGTATTATCGCCGAGCAGACCGGAATTCCCTCGAGCACGATCCGGCGTGGCGCGATCACCGAACGCGACTTCGAGGAAATCAAGAACGTCTCGATCGAGCTGCAGAACCTGCCCTTCTATGTCGACGAGACCGGCGGCCTGTCGATCGCCGCGCTTGCCGCCCGGGCGCGCCGCCTCAAACGCCAGCGCGGCCTCGACCTGATTGTCGTGGACTATATCCAGCTCCTGCAGGGCTCCTCGAAACGCGCGTCCGAAGGACGCGTGCAGGAGGTGACCGAGATCACCACCGGCTTGAAGGCGCTGGCCAAGGAATTGAACGTGCCGATCATGGCGCTCTCGCAATTGTCGCGTCAGGTGGAAAGCCGCGACGACAAGCGCCCGCAATTGTCCGATCTGCGTGAGTCGGGCTCGATCGAGCAGGACGCCGACGTGGTCATCTTCGTGTATCGCGAAGAATACTATCTCAATAACAAGGAGCCGCGCCCCGGCACCGACGAACACGCCAAATGGATGCTCGAAATGGACGCCGCTCACGGCAAGGCCGAGATCATCATCGGCAAGCAGCGCCATGGCCCGACCGGCACCGTTCAGGTGCATTTCGACGCCAATATCACCCGGTTCGGCGATCTGGCGCCGGAGAGCCACCTGCCCGAGCGGTACTGATCGCCTCCTGCACGGCCTCGCCGGTTGCTGACCACCTGCGATCCCGGCTAGATGACGGCAAATCACCGGCCCCGATCATGTCCGCGCAAGAAGCTGTCCAGGAAGAAGCCACCATCGCCTACGGCCCGCCCGCGGCCGAGGCCGGCGGCATTCTGACCATCGATCTCGGGGCGATCGAAGCCAACTGGAAAAAGCTTCGGAGCATGGCGATTCCGACCGAATGCGCGGCCGTGGTCAAGGCCGACGCCTATGGCTGCGGCATCGAGCCGGTCACCGCCCTGCTCTATCACGCCGGCTGCACGACCTTCTTTGTTGCCGACCTCGCCGAGGGCAAGCGCGTGCGCCGGATCGCACCGGACGCCATCGTCTACGTCCTCGGCGGACTGCCGCCCGGCACGTCCGCGGTCTTTGCCGAGCACGCCTTGCGACCGGTGATCGGCTCCTCGGCCGAGCTCGCCGAATGGGACAGCTTCGTCTCCGCATCGCACTGGCAAGGCGGCATCGCCCTGCACGTCGATACGGGCATGAACCGGCTGGGTGTGACCATTGAGGAAGCGACCGCCCTCGCGCCGCGCGTGAAGGCGGAAAACCACGGCATCATGCTGCTGATGACGCATTTCGTGGCATCCGAAATTCACGAGCATCCGCGCAACAACGAGCAGATGCTCGCCTTCCGCGACATCCGCGGCCTGTATCGGGGTGTGCCGGCCTCGATCTCGAATTCCTCCGGCATTTTTCTCGGGTCTTCCGCCCATCTCGACCTCGTGCGGCCCGGAGTCGCGCTTTACGGCGTCAATCCCACGCCGGGCCGGCCCAATCCGATGCGGCCGGTCGTTCATCTGCAAGCGCGCATTATTCTCACGCGCGAGGTCGCGTTCGGCGAGACCGTCGGCTACGACGCGCACTGGACGGCGCGGCGGCCGTCGCGCATCGCCGTGATCGCGGCCGGTTACGCCGACGGATATTTTCGCATTGCCAGCGGCACCGACCAGAAGCCGGGCGGCATCGTGCTGGTCGCCGGCAAGCGCTGCCACATCGTTGGCCGCATCTCGATGGACCTGATCGCGATCGACGTCACCGACCTGCCCGGCAGCGCCGTGCGGCGCGGCGACTATGTCACTCTGATCGGAGAGGGGTTCGACGTCGACGCGCTGGCCGAGCAATTCAACACCAACGGCTACGAGGTGCTCACCAGCCTGGGGCGCCGTTACACCCGTATTTACAAGGGCGCGGGAGCCGGCTGACTTTCGCCGTTGACTTCGCGGCCTGCCGCCGTCTCGATAGCAGCATGAGTCGCCGGGCCCTCAGCTTCGTCTGCCAGAATTGCGGCGCCGCCTATGGCCGCTGGCAGGGCAAGTGCGAAGCCTGCGGCGAATGGAACACGATCAGCGAAGAGCAGTCGGGCTCTGCCGCCCAGCCGCGCGGGCCGGGAAAGGCGCCCGGCAAAGGCCGTCCTTTTCAGCTGCAGTCTCTGGCCGGCGATGCGCAGGACGCGCCGCGCCTCGCCACGGGTCTGAGCGAATTCGACCGGGTCACTGGCGGCGGTCTTGTGCGCGGCTCGGTGCTTCTGGTCGGGGGCGATCCCGGCATCGGCAAATCGACGTTGCTCATCCAGGCAGCCGCCGCGCTGGCGCGCCTTGGCCATCGCTCGGTCTACATCTCCGGCGAGGAAGCGGTCGCGCAGGTGCGGCTGCGGGCCGAGCGCCTCAAGCTTGCAGATGCCAAGGTCGAGCTCGCGTCCGAGACGTCGGTGGAGGACATCATCGCCACCCTCTCGACCGGCGGCGTGCCGCGCCTCGTGGTGATCGACTCCATCCAGACCATGTGGACCGACACGGTGGACTCCGCGCCCGGCACCGTCACGCAGGTCCGCGCCTCGGCGCAGTCGCTGATCCGCTTTGCGAAAAAGAGCGGCGCCGCCGTCATCCTCGTCGGCCATGTCACCAAGGACGGGCAGATCGCCGGTCCGCGCGTGGTCGAGCACATGGTCGATGCCGTCATGTCCTTCGAAGGCGAAGGCGCGCATCAATTTCGGATCATGCGCGCGGTGAAAAACCGCTTCGGCGCGACCGACGAGATCGGCGTCTTCGAGATGACCGGGCTTGGACTGCGCGAGGTGTCCAATCCCTCCGAACTGTTTCTTTCCGAGCGCGATCTCGGCAGCCCCGGTACCGCCGTCTTTGCCGGCATTGAAGGCACGCGACCGGTACTGGTCGAGATCCAGGCGCTGGTTGCGCCGACGGCGCTGGGCACGGCGCGCCGCGCCGTCGTGGGCTGGGACCAGAGCCGGCTCGCCATGGTGATTGCGGTGCTGGAAGCGCATTGCGGGGTGAAGCTCGCCAGCCACGATGTCTATCTGAACGTCGCCGGCGGATTGCGCATTCAGGAGCCCGCCGCCGATCTGGCCGTCGCCGCGGCGCTGGTCTCGTCGCTGGTCAATGCGCCGCTGCCTGCGGATGCGGTGTTTTTTGGTGAGGTATCATTGTCAGGCGCCCTCCGCCCAGTCGCGCAGGCCAGCGCAAGGCTCAAGGAAGCCGCGAAGCTTGGCTTTGCCCGCGCCTATCTGCCGGAATCCGCCCAACCCGACGCGCCATCGGAAAGCAGACTGGCTCTCAGCGGCAGCGCCAATCTGGTGAATCTGGTATCCGAGATCGCTGCCCGCGGCCGGAAGAAGCGAGGATCAGCGGACACCGCGGAGGATTGAGGCTCTGTGGCCGCAAATCATCCATGCGGCCGCCACATTGCCTCGAGCTCTGCCCCCGCTGACAAGACGGGTGACGCGGCATTTTCGGGCGGTTATACAGGCGCGCCTGTTCCGGCCGGCCGCTGTGGGACCCGCCGCCATAAAAGACCGCCAATGCCGATCACCCTGCTCGACATCATCCTGCTCGCCGTGATGCTGCTTTCCGGCCTTCTCGCGATGATCCGCGGATTCATGCGAGAGATCCTGTCGATCGCGGCCTGGATCGCGGCCGCACTGGCGACCCTCTACTTCTTCAACCGCCTCGTCCCCTACGCCCAGCAATACTTCAATAACGATATCGTGGCGAAGGCGGCCGTGATCGGCGGTGTGTTCCTCGGGACCCTGCTGATCGTCTCCATCATCACGGTGCGCATCTCGGACATGATCCTGGACAGCCGAATCGGCGCCCTCGACCGGACCCTGGGATTCCTGTTCGGCCTCGGCCGCGGCCTGATCATCGTCGTGGTCGCCTTCCTGTTTTTCGACTGGCTGGTGCCGCAAAAGTCCCAGCCAACCTGGGTTACCGGGGCAAAATCACGGGTCGTGCTCGCCAGCACCGGAGATTGGCTTAAGTCCATGTTGCCGGACGACCCTGAAAGCACCATCTTGAGGCGGTTGAAGAAACCCGGCGGCGAGGAACCGGATTCGCCTGTGGCGACCCCTGGTCAGCGCTCGGATAATGGAACGGGCCAGAACCCGGCCCGGACGACGGGAGAAGGCTACGAGCGTTCCGATCGCGCCGGAATGCAGCAGCTCATCGAGACACGGACCGCCCCGGCGCGTTGACGGGCGGCGACAGGAGCGCTGGACGAGGCGATGACCCAAGCCACAACGGATTCCCCTCTCCCGCAAAGCGATTTTGACCCGAATGCCGACCGCCTCCGCGAGGAGTGCGGCGTGTTTGGCATTTTCGGTCATCCGGACGCGGCCGCCATCACCGCACTCGGCCTGCATGCCCTTCAGCATCGCGGCCAGGAGGCCGCCGGCATTGTCTCCTACGACGGCCAGCGGTTCCATTCCGAGCGCCGCCTCGGCCTCGTCGGCGACACCTTCTCCGATCGCGCCGTCATCGACCGCCTCCCCGGCACAACCGCCGTCGGCCATGTCCGCTATTCCACAACCGGCGAAACGCTGTTGCGCAACGTGCAGCCCCTGTTCGCCGAGCTCGATCCCTTCGGCTTCGCCATCGGACACAATGGCAACCTGACCAACGGTCTCACGCTGCGCCGCGAGCTGGTCCACGAAGGCGCCATCATGCAGTCGACCACCGACACGGAGGTGATCCTGCATCTGGTCGCGCGCTCGCACAAACCGCGCTTTGTCGATCGCTTCATCGACGGCCTGCGCGCCCTGGAGGGTGCGTATTCGTTTGTCGGCCTGACCAACAAGAAACTGGTCGGCGCCCGCGATCCGCTCGGCATCCGGCCGC
>Ga0164243_10014859_pt1 | contig 10806 bp, 11 predicted proteins | sample OricompcompostOP_FD_108781 | JGI IMG/M metagenome (GOLD analysis project Ga0164243, IMG submission 108781) | Organic Plus compost microbial communities from Emeryville, California, USA - Original compost - Organic plus compost (OP) | ecosystem: Engineered > Solid waste > Mixed feedstock >...
CGCCCTGCGCGGCGAAGGCCTGCGCGATGGCGAGGCCGATCCCCCGGTTACCTCCGGTAACCAGCACTGTTCGAGACACCGTGGTTCCTCCAAAGATCGCTGCGGCATGGAGACTAGGCGCTACCGCACGGTAATCACTAACCAGGCCCACGTCATACCGTGGTACGGGCCACCGGATCACCCCGCGGGAGCACGACCTCGACGCCCCGCCGAACTAGTGTGCGGGGGATGGACCGCACACCTGTCCGCGCCGCGCGGGCCGCCCTGCGCCGTGTCGTGGCCGGACCGGACTACCCCGCGGTCGGATCGCCGCTGCGACGCTGGCCGCGCGTGGCCGCCGTGGCCCGGACGGTCGGGCTGCTGGCACTGATCGGGCTGGCCCTCGTCACCGCGCAGTTCCTGCTCGACTCGCGGAAGCTGCCCGTCGCCACCGCCTGGCTGATCGCGCTGCTGACCGTCGCGCCGCTGCCGTTCCTGCTCGCCCGACCGCTGTGGGCCTGGCGGATCATGTTCGTCGGCCAGCTGTTCGGGACGTTCAACCGGCGGCCCACGGAGGACTGGCCGTGGAGCCCCACCCAGGTCCTGGTCATCCTCGTCGTGCTGGTCACCGTGGCCGCGCGGGTCGACCGGGCCGTGCTCGCCTGGGTCGGGTTGTTCAGCCTCCTCCCCGTATGGATCTTCGTGGCGCCGCGGAACCAGGTCGGCATCACCCTGCTGTTCGTGGTGCTGCTCGTCATCGGCGACCTGGTGCGGCGCAACGTGCTCACCCGGCGGGCCCTCGCCGAGCAGGCCGAGCGCAGCGAGCTGGAGCAGGCCCGGCGGGCGGTGCTGGAGGAGCGGACGCGGATCGCGCGGGAGCTGCACGACGTGGTCGCGCACCACATGTCGATGATCGCCGTCCAGGCCGAGACCGCCCCGTACCGGCTCGGCGAGGTGCCCGCGCCCGCGCAGGCCGAGTTCGCGGCCATCGCCGGCTCCGCGCGGGCCGCGCTGACCGACATGCGGCGGCTGCTCGGGGTGCTGCGGAGCGAGTCGGACCAGGCCCGGACCACTCCGCAACCCGGTCTCGCGCAGCTGCCGGAGCTGGTGGCGGCGGCCCGCCGGGCCGGCATGACCGTCGCACTGGACAGCGACGTGCCGGCCGATCCGCCGGCGCCCGTCGGGCTGGCCGCGTACCGGATCGTGCAGGAGGGACTGGCCAACGCGGCCCGGCACGCGGCCGGCGCCGCGGTGCGGGTCACGGTCCGCGTCCAGCGCGGCGACCTGGCCGTACGCGTGGTCAACGACGGCACCGGCGCCTCCCCGGAGGGGCGCGGCGGCGGGCACGGCCTGACCGGCATGCGGGAACGCGCCGTCGCCCTCGGGGGTACGTTCACCGCCGGGCCCACCGACGGCGGCGGTTACGCGGTGGAGGCGCTGCTGCCCTGCGACGGAGAGGACGGGACCACATGATCCGGGTGCTGATCGCCGACGACCAGGCGATGGTGCGCCAGGGCTTCGGCGCGCTGCTGGCCGCCCAGCCGGACCTGCTCGTGGTCGGCGACGCGGCCGACGGCGCGCAGGCGGTCGCCGCGGCCCGCCAGCTCGACCCGGACGTGGTGCTCATGGACGTCCGGATGCCGGTGCTCGACGGGCTCGCGGCCACCCGCAAGCTGCTCGGCGACCGGCCCTCGGCGAGGCCCCGGGTCCTCATCCTCACCACCTTCGACCTGGACGACTACGTCTACGAGGCGCTACGCGCCGGGGCGAGCGGCTTCCTCCTCAAGGACGCCCCCGCCGCCGACCTGGTGCACGCCGTACGGGTGGTGGCGGCGGGGGACGCCCTGCTCGCCCCCGCCGTGACGCGCCGGCTCATCGCCGAGTTCGCGGCCCGTCCGGAGCGGCACCGGCCCCGCCCCACCGAACTGGCCGCGCTCACCCCGCGGGAGACCGACGTGCTGCGGCTGATCGCGCGGGGCCGGTCCAACCAGGAGATCGCGGCCGACCTGGTGGTCGCGGAGCAGACGGTGAAGACCCACGTCAGCCGGATCCTCGCGAAGCTGCACCTGCGGGACCGGGCGCAGGCCGTGGTGCTGGCGTACGAGACGGGGCTCGTAGCCGCCGGCGAGTAGCACCGGCGTAGCGGGCACGGATCGCTCCCCGGCGTGACGCCCGCGGCCCGGCTCCGGGCGCACTCTCTCCACCTTCGACCTGGAGGGAGATCGCGATGCGCTGGAGCCCACCCACCCGTACGGCGCTGGCCGTCCTGCTCGGCGCGGGCCTCGTCCTGCCCGGCCGGCCGGAGCCGGTGGCGGCGGCCGCGTACGTCGACGCGTACCCGCTCACGGCGGCCGCGATGCGGGCGGCCGGCCCGCCGTACGCGGACTGGGCCGCGCGGGGGCGGCGGTTCCTGCTGTTCGACACGCACGGCGACGGCCGCGCCGTCGAGGTCCTCGGCGACCTGGCCACGGCGGACCGGATCGTGGTGCTGGTGCCCGGGGTCGGCGCCACGCTGCGTGACTTCGACCGGGGCCTGGGCGGGGTCGCCCGCCGCGCGCCGGCGGTGCAGGCCCGCGCCCTGTACCAGGCGGCGCGCACGGTCGACCCGGGGGCGCGGGTGGCGGTGCTCGCCTGGCTCGGGTACGACGCGCCGGACGGTGTGCTCGCCGCCGCGGGTCCGGCCGACGCCCACCGGGGCGCCGCCGCCCTGCGCGGGACGCTGCGCCTCCTGGCGGGGCACCGCCCGTCGGCCCGCGTGACCCTCGTCGGGCACAGCTACGGCGCGCTCGTGGCCGGCCTGGCGGCGGTGGACGCGCCGGCGCAGGTGACCGACGTGGTGACCCTCGGCGGGGTCGGGGCGGGCGTGGACCGGGCCGCCGGGCTGGGCGCCGGCCGCCGGGTGTGGGCGGCGGAGGCGCCGGACGACTGGATCCGCCGCGTGCCGCCGGTCCGGCTGCCCGGCCTCGGGCACGGCCGGCGCCCCGCCGACCCGGACTTCGGCGCCCGGGCCCTGCCCGTGACGGGTGCGCGCGGACACGACGGCTACCTCGTGCCGGGCAGCGCCACGCTGGCCGCCGTGGCGTCGGTCGCGCTCACCGGGGCGGTCGAAACCCCGCTGACCGGGGCCGCCGGCGCGGTCCTCGCCCCTGCGGGGGTGGCCCGGTGAGGCGCGACCCGGCGATCGACGCGCTGCGCGGGTACGCGGTCGGCGGCGTGGTGCTCGGGCACTGGCTGGTGACCGGGCTCGTGCTCACCTCCGACGGGGCGCTCGCGCAGGCCAGCCCGCTCGCCGCGATGCCCGCCCTGGCCCCGGCCACCTGGCTGTTGCAGACCCTCGGCCTGTTCTTCTTCACGGCCGGGTACGCCTCGGCCCGCTCGGCCGCCCGGCACCGGGGCGGTCCGGGCCGTTGGCTCGCCCACCGGCTGCGCCGGCTGGTGCTGCCGACCGTCGCGCTGCTCGGCACCGGGGCCGCGCTGCTGCTGGCGGCGACCGTGGCCGGCGCACCGGACGACACCCTCGCGGTCGCGCTGGACCTGGCGGCGAGTCCACTGTGGTTCCTGCTGCCGCTCGGCGCGCTGATCGCGTCGACCGGGCCGCTGCGCGCCGCCGTACGCCGGTGGGGCCCGTGGTGGTGCGCGGCGCCGGCGGTCGCCGCGGTGGCCGTGGCGGACGTGGCCGGCGGCCCGCTGCCGGTCAGCCTGCTGGCCGCGTGGTCGGTGCCCTACCTGCTCGGGTTGGCGCACGCCGACGGCCGGCTGTGCGGACGCCGCCCGGCGGCGACGCTCGCCGCCGGTGGCGCGGTGGCGCTCGCCGCGCTGGTCGTCGCCGGGTACCCGGCCAGCGCCGTGGGTGTGCCCGGTGCCGCCATGTCGAACCTGAACCCGCCGTCGCTCGTCGCGGTCGCCCTGGCGGCCACCCAGATCGGGGTGGGGCTGCTCGCCCGCCCGGCGCTGCTGCGGCTGACCCGGCGGCCGGTTCCGGCCCGGGTGGTGGGCGCGGTGAACCGGCACGCGATGCGGATCTACCTGTGGCACCAGCCGGTGCTCGTCGGGGTCACCGCGCTCGCGGCGCGCGTCGCGGGGCCGCTGCCCGGCCTGCACACCGCGCCGGACGGCCCGGCGTGGCTGGCGGCGCGCGTCTGCTGGCTGCCCCTGCTGCTCCTGTTGCTGGCGGCGCTGGTCACGCGCCGCACGGTGCCCGCCGGGATGGACGGGCGCGTCCGGGTGTACGATGTTGCGCGTTCCGAGCCCCGCCGACCGCAGGAGGTGATCGCTGTGCGAGATAGCGATCCTTCCAGTCGTGGCCGGGCCGATCGTCAGCCCCGCTGAGCCACGGCTGCAGCAGGTGAGCTGACCCCGCTCCGCTCCCCCACGATTCACACCCCCGGCAGTCCGTCGGGGGTCGTGTCGCGCGCCGCCCCGGTCGGGGCGGTCGGGGAGCCGCCCGGTCGCGATTTCGTGTGTGCGTCCTGACCCACCCGACGGCCCCGCGCTGCCCGCGGGCCGTCCAGTCGCCACCCGGAGCCGTCCATGAGCCGTTACCTCGCCCCGCTGGGGTTCACCCTCGCCACCATCTGGGTCGCCGTTCTCTTCGTCCTGGCCGGTCACTGACCGGCCGGCGACCCGCCGCGCTCGCGGCCGGCCGGGGCGTCCGCCGCCGGCCGGCCGCGAGGGCGGCCGGACGTCACAGCATCCGCGACGACCAGAGCAGGCTGAGCGCGCCGGCGCAGAGCGCGAGCAGCAGCGCGACACCCGCGTACCACTGGGTGATCTCGCGCGGTTGCGTGCGGTACCCGATCGAGCTGCCCATGTCCTGGTAGACCTGCTTCAGCTCGTTCACCGACGCCGCCTCGTAGAAGTAGCCCTCGGTCGTCTCGGCCAGCTCCGCCAGGGCCAGCCGGTCCACCGGCACCCGTTGCAGCTGCCCGCCGATGTCCACCTGCCCGGCGTCCGTGCCGAACGCGATGGTCGAGACCGGCACGTTGGCCGCCTGCGCGGCGGCGGCCGCCTCCTCCACCGAGCGCCCCGCCGTCCGGTAGCCGTCCGACAGCAGCACGATCCGGGCCGGCGGGATCTCGGCCGCGCCGTCGGCGGGCACCGACCGGATGGCCTCCAGGCAGGTGAAGACCGCCTCGCCGGTGGCCGTGGCCTCGGCCAGCACCAGCCCGTCGATGGCGCTGGTCACCGCCGACCGGTCCTTGCCCGGCGGCACCAGCACGTTCGCCGACTTGGCGAACGACACCAGCCCGAGGTTGTAGGTCTCGGGCAGCTCGTCGACGAACTGCTTGGCCGCCTCCTGGGCGGCCTCCAGCCGGTTCGGCGCCACGTCGTCGGCCTGCATGGACAGGGACACGTCGATGGCGAGCATGATCGTGGCCCGTTCCAGCGGCTCCTTGGTGTCCACGGCCGGCCGGGCGAGCGCCGTGGAGAGCACGAGCAGGCACAGCAGGAACGCGGTCGCCGGCACGTGCCGGCGCCAGCCGAGCCCCTTCGGCGCGAGGGTGCGCAGCAGCTCCACGTTGGTGAACCGCATCGCGTACGCCCGGCGGTGCAGCTGTCGCCACACGTAGAAGGCGGCGAGGGCGAGCACCGGCAGCACGGCCAGCAGCCACCACGGTTGCAGAAAACGGATCATCGTGTCGTCCCCCGGGTGCGGGTGTGCCGCTGCGCGGCCACGAAGCGCACCATGTCCAGCAGCCAGTCTCGGTCGGTACGCAGGCGCAGGTGGGCGGCGCCGGCGCCGCGCAGCGCGGCGGAGATCTCCGCGCGCTGGGCGGCGGCCGCCTCGGCGTAACGGCGGCGCAGCCGCGGGTCGGCCGTCTGCACCTCGTGCAGCTCACCGGACTCCGGGTCGACGACCGGCAGCACACCCACGTCGGGCAGTTCCAGCTCGCGCGGGTCGACCACCTCGACGGCGAGCACGTCGTGGCGTACCCGCAGCTTGCGCAACGGCCGGGCCCACTGCGCGGGCGGGGCGAGGAAGTCGGAGATCACGACCGCGACGCCGCGCCGCCGGGGCGGCCGGTTCAGCATCTCGACCAGCGCCCCCAGGTCACCCCGGCCCGGACGCAGCTCCGTGCCGGCGATGGCGCGGAGCAGCCCCTGAGCCTCCCGCCGTCCGGACCGGGCGGGCAGCCGGGTCAGGACCCCGGGGCCGGCGGCCGGCGGCGCGCCGCGGCGGCGGCCGGCCGGTGGGGCGCCCCCACCCGTGCCGATGACCGCGCCGACGCGGTTGCCGCCGCGCACCGTGAGGTGGGTGATGGCGGCCGCCGCGGCCACCACGACGTCCCTCTTGAGCCAGCGGCCGGTGCCGAAGTCGAGACTCGCCGAGAGGTCCACGGCCAGCCAGGTCTCCAGTTCGCGGTCGGCGATCGTCCGCCGGACGTGCGGGGTGGTGGTCCGGGCCGTCACCGGCCAGTCCATCCGGCGTACGTCGTCGCCGGGGCGGTACTCGCGCGACTCCCCCGCCTCGCTGCCGGGGCCGGGGAGCAGCCCCACGTAGTCGCCCTGGAGCAGGCCGTCCAGCTTCCGGGTGACGAGCAGCTGGAGGCGGGACAGGACGGCGTCGGAGCGGTCGGCGGGTGCGGGGCGAGGGGTGGCTGAGGTCACGGGAGCTGCCCGGGCCACCCGGCGCCCGGCGGCGGGGCCACCGGCGGTGGTGTCGCCTGCTGCCGGGGCGCGACCGACGGCAGCGGGATGGTCGACATCACCCGGTGCACGACGTGGTCGGCCGGCACGTCGTCGGCGAGCGCGTCGTAGCTGAGCACCAGCCGGTGCCGCAGGATGTCCGGGGCGATGTCCTGCACGTCCTGGGGCAGCGCGTAGTCGCGGCCCCGCAGCAGCGCCAGCGCCCGGGTGGCCCGGACCAGGCCGAGCGACGCGCGGGGGCTGGCGCCGTACTGGATCAGCTGCGCGACGTCCGGCATGCCGTGCTCGGCCGGGGCGCGGGTGGCGAGCACCAGCCGGACCGCGTAGTCGACGAGGGCGTTGTGCACGAACACCTGGTCCGCCTTGCGTTGCAGGGCGACCAGGTCGGCCGTGGAGAACACCGGCGACGGCTCGGGCGCCGCCACACCCATCCGGTAGACGATCTCGCGTTCCTCGGCGTCGGTGGGGTAGCCGACGACGATCTTCATGAGGAAGCGGTCCCGCTGCGCCTCCGGCAGCGGGTAGACGCCCTCCTGCTCGATCGGGTTCTGCGTGGCCATCACGAGGAACGGGTCCGGCACCCGGTGGGTCTCGCCGCCGATCGAGACCTGCCGCTCGCTCATCACCTCGAGCAGCGCCGACTGCACCTTGGCCGGTGCGCGGTTGATCTCGTCGGCCAGGAGGAAGTTGACGAAGACCGGGCCGAGCTCGACGTCGAACTTCTCGCTGGACTGCCGGTAGATGCGGGTGCCCATGATGTCGGCGGGCACCAGGTCCGGCGTGAACTGCACGCGGGCGAAGCTGCCGCCGACCACCTTGGCCAGGGTCTCCACCGCCAGGGTCTTGGCCACCCCCGGTACGCCCTCGAGCAGACAGTGGCCGCGCGCGAGGAGCGCGACGACCATCCGCTCCACCATCCGGTCCTGCCCGACGATCACCCGCTTGATCTCGAACAGCGCCCGTTCCAGGAGGGTCGCGTCCTCGGCCGGCGTGGTCACCGGCGCGGGCGTCTGCGGGGCGGCGCCGTTCGGCGTCGGGGCGTCGGGCGTGGTCGGCTGGGCCACCGGTCCTCCACAGCATGATCGGTTGTCGCGGCGTGGTGCGTATCAAGACTCGCATGCCCGGCTGAGTACCGAGGTGGGGAGAAGCCGATTTTCGCCACGCCGTCCGCACCGACCGAATCGCCAGACGCGGGGTGGACAGGAACGGCCCCGGCGTGTGTACGATTCACCCGTCGCCGGGCGGCTCCCCCCGTGGCCGCCCGGCGCTCACACTCTCCCTAGACTTGCCGGGATGAGCACGCCCTCCCCCGCCGACGAGCCGCTGATCTGCTCGGCCAAGGGATGCCGGGCACCGGCGGTCTGGGCGCTGCGGTGGAACAATCCCCGGCTGCACGACCCCGACCGGCGCAAGACCTGGCTGGCGTGCGACGTCCACCGCGAGACGCTCGGCGACTTTCTCGACGCCCGCGGGTTCCTGCGTGCGGTCGCACCGCTGTCCGGATCACCTACGCTCGAAGCGTGAGCGCGCGAAACGGAACGCCCCGGTGAGCCCCGCGGAGTCCCCCCGGCCGCCGTCCGCCGCCGGGCAACCGTCGCCGCCGGCCACGGAACAGACCGCCCCGCCGACCGGCCCGCCGCTGGTGTCCGGGGCTCCGGGAGCGACGCCCGGGCCGTTCGAGGGCCGACCGGGGGTGCCGGCCGGCCCCCCACCGGCCTGGCCCCCACCGGCCGGGCCCCCACCGGCCGGGTCACCGCCGCAGGCGGGCCCGCCGTCGTCGGCCGGTCCGCTGGAGCCCTGGCCGCAGACCGTCCGTTGGCAGCCGATCTCCCGGGACCTCATCTGGGTGGAGCTGCTGCGACTCGGCGCGGTGCTGGTGGTCGTCGTCCTCGGGGTGGCGATCGGCTGGGCGCTCAGCGGGCACTGGCTCTTCGGGCTGGGCCTCGCCGTCGTCGTCCTGGCCGGTGCCGTGCGTGCCGTCTCGATCGTCCGCGCCGTGCGCGCCTGGGGGTACGCCGAGCGCGAGGACGACCTGCTGGTCCGCCACGGGCTGCTGGTCCGGCGGCTGTCCATCGTCCCGTACGCCCGGATGCAGTTCGTCGACGTGAGCGCCGGGCCGCTGGAGCGCGCGTTCGACCTCGCGACCGTCCAGTTGCACACCGCCGCGGCGGCCAGCGACGCCCGGGTGCCGGGTCTGCGCCCGGCCGAGGCGTCCCGGCTGCGCGACCGGCTCACCGCGCTCGGCGAGGATCGGGCGGAGGGCCTGTGACCGGCCGGTCCCCGGCGACCGCGGAGCCGGCCCGATGACCGACGGCCCCCCGGCCGAGCCGGGTACCCGCCCGCCGGTGCCGCCGGCCGGGCCACCGCCTGGCGACACGCCCGCGCCGCCACCGCAGACGGGCGCCCCGCAGCCCGTGCCGCATCCACCCGCCGCGGGGCCTGGTCCCTACCCGCCCGCACCGCACGGCCCCGGGCCGCAGGCACCCGGCCCCGGGCCGTACGCTCCCGGGTCCTACCCGCCGCCCGGACCGTACGCCCCCGGGCCCTATCCGCCCGGCGCGCCGGGGGCCTACGCTCCGCCCGGGCCGCACGCTCCCGGGGCCCATCCGCCCGGGCCGTACCCTCCCGGGCCCTACCCGCCCGGGCCGTACGGTCCACCGGGCCTGCCGCCACCGGGCGAAACGGGCGAGCCCCGGCAGCGGCTGCACCCGCTCAGCCCGGCGCTGCACGGCGCCAAGTCGCTGGTCGTGGTGATCGCCGGCCTGTCCTGGTCGACGCTGTCCCGGGTCGGCTTCGGCTGGTTCGCCGCCATGGTGGTCGTGCTGGCCCTCGGCGCGACCGTCCTCTCGATCGTCAGCTGGTACAACACCGGCTACCACGTGGTCGGGCGCGAACTGCGGGTCTACGAGGGGCTGCTCTGGCGCCGGACCCGGGCCATCCCGCTGGAGCGGTTGCAGGCCGTCGAGGTGGTCCGCCCCCTGCTCGCCCAGCTCACCGGTCTGGCCGAGCTGCGCCTGGAGGTGGTCGGCGGGGGCAAGACGGAGGCGCCGCTGGCGTACCTCAGCGTGGCCGACGCGGTCGCGCTGCGGGAGCGGCTGCTCGCGCTCGCCGGCCGGGCCGCGCAGCCGGTGGCCCCGCAGGCGACCGCCGCGGGGCCGGCACCGGTCCCGGCCGGGCTGCCACCGACGGCCACGGCGCTGCCGCCCGGCCGGCCGCTGCACGCGGTCCGCAACGAGGACCTGCTCGTCAGCCAACTGCTCACGCCGCAGGCGTTCCTGCTGCCGTTCGGCGTCGCCTTCGTGGTGGCGCAGTTCCTCTCCGAGGGGTCCTGGTCGTTCATCGCGGTGGCCAGCACCCTCACCGCCATGGCGGGCGTGGTGCTGCAACCGGTGCGGCGGGTGCTCGACGACTGGAACTTCCGGCTGGCCCGCGACGGCGGCACGCTGCGCGTCCGCAACGGCCTGCTGGAGACCCGGGCGCAGACGGTCCCCCTGCACCGGGTGCAGACCGTACGGGCCACCTGGCCGCTGCTGTGGCGGATGAAGGGCTGGCTGCGGCTGCGACTGGAGGTGGCCGGCTACTCGGTCGGCGAGGGCGACGAGCGCAACCGCCCGGACCGGCTGCTGCCGGTCGGCGACCTGCCCACCGCCGAGCGGATCGTGGCCGAGGTGCTGCCCGAGGTGCCGCTGAGCGGGGTGGGGCTCACCCCACCGCCGTCCCGGGCACGCTGGCTGCACCCCCTCGGGCGGAACGCGCTCGGCGCGGGCCTGCACGAACGGGTCGTGGCGGTACGCTCCGGGCTGCTCACCCGGCAGCTCACCCTCGTGCCGTACGCCCGGATCCAGAGCGTGCGGGTGGTGCAGGGCCCGCTCCAGCGGCGGCTCGGGCTGGCCACCGTGCACGTGGACACGGCCGGCGGGGCGGGCGCGGCCGCCGAGTCGCGCGACCTCGGCGAGGCGTGGTGGCTGGCCGCCGAACTGATCGCGCGGACGCACGCCGCCCGCCGGGCCGGCTGAGGGCGGACGCACGCCGCCCGCCGGGCCGGACGGAGCGGTGGCGCGCCGGCAGGGGTCTCGGGACGTCGACCGACGACAGCCGGATCAGCCGGTGGCGCGTACCGCCGTCGCGTCCCCGGCCGGCTCGGGCGTGGGCTGGTCGACGGGCTCGTCGGTCGCCGGC
>Ga0164243_10014860_pt1 | contig 10806 bp, 10 predicted proteins | sample OricompcompostOP_FD_108781 | JGI IMG/M metagenome (GOLD analysis project Ga0164243, IMG submission 108781) | Organic Plus compost microbial communities from Emeryville, California, USA - Original compost - Organic plus compost (OP) | ecosystem: Engineered > Solid waste > Mixed feedstock >...
CGGGCGGCAAGACGTAGACTTCGCCGATCGGTTCGAACCGCCGCGCCGCCCAGTGGTCGGCGAACCGCGCCCGCACGGCCGGCGGCCGGGGGGTGATGCACATGTCCAGCCGATAGACCCCGTCCATCCGCAGCAGCCGCTCGCACGGCTCGGCGATTTCGAACCGCGCGAGGTGCGCGGTCGCGAACGGCAGCCGCCGCTCCTTGTCGAGCTCGACCCGGCCGGGAAGCTGTGTGCGCGCGGCGTCCATCGGCGCCTTCGATAGGCGGCGCACGCGGCGCAGCGCAAGGTCGCGACCCGCGCGGCGAAGGCTACTTGGTCTTCCAGACCTCCGGCCCGGCGCGGTGCCAGCGGCGCCAGTCGTCGAGGCCCTTGTACTCCTGGTCCTCGCCGATCGCGTGCTCGAAGCCGTCGTAGTCCCAGGCGAACTGGGTCCAGTACTGGCCGTGGTCGGCGAACAGGTTGAACTCGGCCCAGGTCTTCTCGCGGCCCAGCGCCTGCAGCTCGCGGCCGAGCTCGTCCTTCAGCTCGACCTCGATGCGCACCGGACGCGGTCCGTCCCGCTCGACCACGCGCCGCACGCCGGAGACGATCGGCGACATCGCCCCGTCGCGCAGGATGTAACCGCCCATCACCTTGCTCTCACGGCCGCCGGGGACCTCGACGGCCATCACGTGCCAGCCGGTCCTGGCGTCGGCGGTGGACCAGGTGTAGCCGCCGGCCGGCACGGTTTCGAGGTGGCGGCGGCCGTGCGAGCCGTCGCGGATCGAGAAGCAGTCGACCTCATAGGTCTCGCCGTCGAGCACGACGGTTCCCTGCACTCGGCCGGGCTGTTCGAAGTGCAGCCGGTAGGCGTCCTGGTAGCCGCCCTCCTTGTGGACGCCGATCTGGTTCGGCTCGGCGACCGCCTCGAACGTGAGGTCGAGCTTGAAGCCGTTGCGGTCGTAGCCCAGGCGGTAGCGCTTCAACGGCTCCAGCGTGCGGATCGACATCGAGCACGGCGCCTCGAAGTCGTACTTGTCGTAGTCGACGCCGTAGCGGCCCGGCGGCGGCAGCCGCATCAGCTGCCAGTCGAAATAGCGCATGTCCCAGACGTAGTGGCCGGTCTCGTCCCACATCGCCGGCCCGCCGAGGAAGCAGTTCATGTTCGGTCGGAAGTGGTTGTAGAAGAAGCCGTTGATCCCCCGCTCCGGAATGGCCCAGGAGAACCAGGAGCTGTCGCTCCAATAGGGATCCTCGTCCCCGCTCAAGCAGAGATGGTCGGCGACGTCTGCGGTGAGGGCCACGGGCAACGCTCCAGAGTTTCGAGCCGTCGCCCAGATTGCGCGTAGCCTGCGGACGCGGCTCTGCAGCACGCGCCCTTTCATCTGCCAGGCCCGCTAGGCGGCGAACTCTCGGGCGATGGCCGCCATCGCCCCTCCAGGCCCCTCGGCAAGCCGGGCGAAGATCGCGTCGACCACCTGGTCCGGCGACAGCTGCGCCGTATCCAGCACCAGATCGAAGCGCTCGTGGGAGAAGATCCCGCGGAAGATGAAGTCGGAGGCCTGCTTGCAGCCCTCGTTGGTGATCACGCCCTGCTCGGGCCCCAGCACCTTGATCACCTCCGGCAGGCGCTCGTCGATGCGCTGCATCAGCACCTCGCGCGGCGGCTTCAGCGCGACGAACAGCACCGGCAGGTCCGCCAGCGCCGCGGCGCAGCGCTGCAGCAGCGGCGGACTGGTCGTCGGCACATGGTCGATGATGACGTTCTGACCGCTGCGCGCGGCGGCGGCCACCATCTGGTGGTAGGCGTCGATCAGCGGCAGGCCCAGCGGCCCGAGCTTCATCTCCGCCGGTCCGGTCGGATCGTTCGGGTCGAGCGGCGCCATGCGCAGGCACTCGTCGCAGCGCGGCCCCCCGTCGACGAACTTGCGCGACAGCATGCTCCCCAGGAACATGTCGACGCCGATGTGCAGCCACACGTCGTCGGCCCGGTCGATGAAGGTCCGGCAGGTGGTCGTCTTGCCGCTGCCGGTCGTGCCGGCGACCACGACGATCTGACCGGGCGCGTCGTCGGGCATGGGCGGTCACCTCCGGAAGGTCGATGCCTCAGGCTCGCCTGGATCGAGGATCCCGGCTCTGCAGGGCGCGCCGATTTGGGCCGCGCCGTGAGCAGTTCGCGCCGCCGGCGATCCCGCTCAGTTGGCCTTGTCCGGGGCCGCCGCCTGCATCTTGCGGCTCTCGCTCGAGCGGAAGCCCTGGGGAGTCATACCGGTCGCGCGCTTGAAGGCGCGGCCGAAGCTGGTCTGCTCCGAGTAGCCGAGCTGGAAGGCGATGTCGTCGAGCGAGGCCTCGCTCCAGAGCAGCGCCTGCTTGGCCAGCTTGATGCGCTCGTTCTGCACGATGTCGAGGAACTTCACGCCGTTGCGGGTCAGCCGCTTCTGCAGGGTGCGCGAGGAGGTGCCGAGCTTGTCGGCGCAGGCGTCGACCGAGCAGCCGCCGTCCGACAGCGCGCCGCGGACATAGGCCTCGACCTGTTCGACGAAGCCGGCGCGGGTGGTGGTGCGCAGCTGCGCCAGGCAGCCGCCGAGCATGTTGTAGAGCAGCCGGTTGGAGGTGGCGATCCGCCGGTCGAGCACGTCGACCGGGAAGGCCACGGCGTTGGCCTCGGCGCGCGAATTGACCTTGCATCCGACCCGGTCCTGCAGCGCCTGGCGATCGCCGCGGGCGACGTTGAAGGTCAGGTTGGCGTAGCGCGGGCGGAAGTCGGGGCCGCCGAGCATCTCCAGTGTCTTCAGGAACAGCAGCAGGCCCTGGTAATTGACCTGCTCGCCCTCGCACAGGTCGGTGCGCCAGCGCAGCTCGGCGACGTCGCGGCCGGTCACCAGCTCCATCTCGCACTCCGGCGAGGCCGACAGCGGCACATAGTCGATCAGGCTCTGCAGCCCCTCGCGCACCGTCGGCGCCGCGCGCGCCAGGGCCATGACGCAGCCGAACACGTCGGGGTCCTGGTACTCCGCCAGGTGCAGGCCGAACAGCGGGTCCTGCAGGCGCCGGCTGCAGTACTCGACGACGTTCACCGCCGAGGTGCAGTCGATGTGATGGTCGGGGTTTTCGAAGGCGACCGCGTCGATGTCGTGACGCTCCAGCGCCTCGCGCGGATCGCCGCCGCGATCACGGATCAGCCGCTTCAGCCCTCGCAGGTAGCCGGCCTGGATCTGTCCCTGGGCCGGGAACGCGCCGAAAGACGCATCGACGCTCAGGACAATGGTGTTCCCGAACTGCACGGTTTCCTCCCGCGTCGCCGTGTCGAAGCAGGAACACACGCCTGCAACCGGACGACGATCACGACTCTCGGCTCGTTGGCCGATAATTCAATATTTTCCAGACACTACTATAGATCGACCGGGGCGCAAGCGGGCCCGGCGCCGCCGACGCATCAGCACTCCTCAGAGCTGGCGAGAACCCTCAGGCGCTGCGCATGGCCGATGACTTTTCAGGCGAAGTCTACGGCCGCTGTTCACAGGTCCTCGTGTCTCTGCGCGCCCTGCCGGCGATTTCCGCTTCACGACCGTGCGAGGGAACAGGCCTGGCATTGACTTCCCCCTGGGGCGGGCCAATCTCCATTTCACCATGTCGATGAGCCGAGCCCTTGCCGGCCTTCTCGATCGCGCAGGACAGCGCGTCGAAGGCCCTTATCCCCGAGCGTAACGCGCCCTCGCGCGAGCTCGGGGGACCCTTCGTCGGGTCACGCTAAAGCCCATCAATCCGCCAAGTCGTCGAGCCGCAGGCGCCCTTTTCCAGGGCTGCGCCGCCGCGCTTGCGACGACCACCAACGGCCTCGCATGGACCGCCCGCACAACGCCGAACGCCTGAAGGCCCGGAGGTCTGCAGCGCCGCGAGGCCCGAAGACTGCAAGGAGACCACAATGGCGATGAGCCTTTACGACCATGAGCGCCGCATCGAAGACCTTGAGATCGCGCTGGAGGCGCTCCGCCGCCTGGTCGTGGAAAGCGGCGAGTCCGCGAAGGCCGGCGTGGCTGACGCGGCCCGAAGGCTGCGGGTCGACGGCCGCCGCGGCGCGGCCGCGCTGCTGGAGGGGGCCGCGCTCACGGCGGCGTACCGAAAATGACCCGCCCCGACGAGCCGGCGGTCCCGCGGGAGGCGCCGACGGTGATCATCCGCCGCAGCGACGCGGACCTCCTGCACGCCATCGCCATGCGCACGCTGCTGTCGGCGCCCCGCGCGGCCGGCGCCCTGCTGGACGAGCTGCACCGGGCGCAGATCCGGGCCGACGAGACCGTGCCGGACGACGTCGTCGGCATGGGCGCCTGGGTGACCTTCCTGCGCGGCGACGATCCGCTCGCCAAGCCGCAGCGGGTCCAGATCGTGCCCCCCGAGGACGCCGACCTCATCAGCGGCCGACTGTCGGCGCTCAGCAGCCTGGGCGCCGGATTGATCGGTTTGCAGGTGGGCCAGGCGATCGATTGGCCGGACCGCCTCGGCGGCGCCGAGCAGCTGCAGGTGATCGCCGTGACCTGGCCTGAACGGAGGCCGCGCATGGCGGCCGACGAAGAGCCTGGGCCCTCGCCGTCCGCCGAAGAGCAGCCGCCTCAGCCGGCGCCGGACGCCGCCCCCGGCGGGCCGAAGGTGCTGCCGTTCCCGGCGCGGCGCTTGCGAGAGCGGACGTTCGAAGACGACTGGCCGCCGGGCGCAGCCTGATGACCGAGGTAGATGCCGAGATGGCCATACACGTCGAGGCGCTGGGGGCGGAGGTCGTCGCACGCGCCGCCGCGGCCGCCATCCTGCAGGTTCAGGACCAGATCGCCGAGCTGTCCGAAGCGCACGGCCGGGCCGGCGTCATCGTCCGTCTGCGCGCCCGGTCGAAGGCGCTGGCGAACTCGGGGATCGCCTTCGAGCAGATCGTGAGCCTCGCGCTCGAGCGTGCGGCCGACGACATCGCCTGGGGACGTCCGCCGCTGGCGAACTGGCCGACCTTCATCGACGAACAGGAGCGGCCCTCGACGGCCGACCGGTTCGTGGTTCGCCTGGACGTGGGCCCTCCGGAAGCCGCCGACGCCGCGGCGGCGCACGAGCTCAGCCGCTCGATCATCGCCCGGGTGCTCGCCGAGGAGGCGGACGCCTTCTCCGCGGCGCGGCGGTTCCCGCTGCTGTTGCGACGCGAAAGCCTGCTGCAGGAGGCGTTGTGGGACGATCCCCGGCTGCCGGCGACGCCGGAGGCCCGGCGGCTCATGCGCGCCGTGGCCGCGGCGCTGCAGGAGAGCCTCGGCCCCTCCGCCGCGCCGGTGGCCGCGCGTGAGGCGCCGCCGGGGCAGCCGAGCGGGCTCTGGCGGCGCCTGCTGGGGCGGGTCCAGGCCTACGCCGGGCTGCGCTGACGCCCTTCGGCGTCAGATGACGCCGAAGGCGCGCATGGCCTCGGCCACCCGGATGAAGCCGGCGATGTTCGCCCCCAGCACATAGTTGTCCGGCGAGCCGTACTCCTCGGCGACCTCGGCGCAGGTGTCGTGGATGTTGACCATGATGGTCGCCAGGCGCTCTTCGGTCTGCTCGAAGGTCCAGCTGTCGCGCGAGGCGTTCTGCTGCATCTCCAGCGCCGAGGTGGCGACGCCGCCGGCGTTGGCCGCCTTGCCCGGGGCGAACAGCACGCCGGCGTCCTGGAAGACCCGCACCGCGTCCGGCGTGCAGGGCATGTTCGCCCCCTCGCCGACCGCCGCCACGCCGTTGCGCGTCAGGGTCTTGGCGTCCTTGCCGGTCAGCTCGTTCTGGGTCGCCGACGGCATGGCGATGTCGCACGGCACGTCCCAGATCGAGCCGCCCTCGATGTAAGAGACCCGCTCGCCCTTGAGCCTGGCGTACTCCGAGATCCGGCCTCGCCGGACCTCCTTGATCTCCTGCAGCAGCGGCAGGTCGATGCCGTCCTCGTCGACGACGTAGCCGCCGGAGTCCGAACAGGCGACCACCCGGCCGCCGAAGGCGAGGATCTTCTCGATGGTGTGGATCGCCACGTTGCCGGAGCCGGAGACGACCACCCGCGCGCCGTCGAAGCCGCGGCCGCGGGTCGCCAGCATCCGGTCGACGAAGTAGACGGCGCCGTAGCCGGTGGCTTCCTTGCGCGCCCGCGAGCCGCCGTACACCAGGCCCTTGCCGGTCAGCACGCCCGCCTCGTAGCGGTTGGTCAGCCGCTTGTACTGGCCGAACATGTAGCCGATCTCGCGCGCGCCGACGCCGATGTCGCCGGCGGGCACGTCGGTGTATTCGCCCAGGTGACGGTGCAGCTCGGTCATGAACGACTGGCAGAAGCGCATGATCTCGCCGTTCGAGCGGCCGCGCGGATTGAAGTCGGAGCCGCCCTTGCCGCCGCCGATGGGCAATCCCGTCAGGGCGTTCTTGAAGATCTGCTCGAAGCCCAGGAACTTGACGATGCCGACGTTCACCGACGGGTGGAAGCGGATCCCGCCCTTGTAGGGCCCGAGGGCGGAATTGAACTGGACGCGGAAGCCGCGGTTGATCTGCACCTGGCCGTGGTCGTCCACCCAGGGCACCCGGAAGATGATCTGCCGCTCCGGCTCGCAGATCCGCTCGATGAGCGCGTCGTCCGCATAGTCCGGGTGCTTGGCGATGACGCGGCCGAGGCTCTCGAGCACCTCGCGCACCGCCTGATGGAACTCCGGCTCGCCGGCGTTGCGCCGCACGACCTCAGCGAAGATGGGTTCGAGCTTCTCGTCGATCTGGGTCATCGGCCTGGCTGCAAGCTATGGAGGACGTGGACGGCGGCCGCCCGCCGGAGGGCGCCCATATAGAGCAACCGCCGCCGCCAAGCCTAGGGCCGCAACGCCTTCGCCCCAGCCGGCGAGAAGCTCAGGTCCGCCGCGCGCCTCCGATGCGATCAGCGCGCGGTCCAGGCGCCGTCGACGGCGATGGCCTGGCCGGTGAGAAACGCCGGCGCGTCGTCGCACAGCCAGAGCGCCGCGGCCGCGACCTCCTCGGGCCGGCCCATCCGCCCGATGGCGCTTTCCGCCACCAGGGATTCGAGAACGTCCGCGGGCATGTTGGCCCGCGACATCGGGGTGTCGATCATGCCGGGACAGACCGCGTTCACCCGAAGCCCCCTCCCGGCGTACTCCAGGGCGGCGGCCTTGGTCAGGCCGACGACCCCGTGCTTGGAGGCGGTGTAGGCCGACACGAAGGGCGCGCCGACGAGGCCGGCGACCGAGGCGCAGTTGACGATCGAGCCGCCGCCCGACTTCAACATCTGAGGGATCTCGTAGCGCATGCAGGAGAAGACCCCGGTCAGGTTGATGGCGATGACCTGATTCCAGTTCTCGAGAGTGGCCTCGTCGGTGAGGGCGTGCACGCCGTCGACGCCCGCGGCGTTGAAGGCCGCGTCGAGCCGGCCATAGCGCGCCGCCGCCTCTTCGACCGCCTGGCGCACCCCGGCGTCGTCGGTCACGTCGCAGCGGATGAAGACGCATTCGCCCGCCCGCCGGAGCGCCTCCTCCGCCTCGCGGCCGGCGTCGGCGTTGCGGTCGACCAGCGCCGTGGCGTAGCCGCGCGCCACGAAGGCCGCCGCCGCCGCGCGGCCGATCCCGGAGCTCGCTCCCGTCACCAGCGCCACCTTGCGCTGATCTGCGCCTGCCATGTCTCCACCCCTTGCAGTTGAAGCTTGAAGGATCGTCAGGCGTTCGCCGCGCCTCGGTACGGCTTGAGGTCCCATTCGGCCGGGTCGAAGGCCGCGCAGCCGATGATCGAATCCGGCGCCCCGGCCATGACCTCGTCCCAGCGGCGCGCGACCGTCTCGACCGTGAGTTCGCGATCGGCGAAGCCCGCGGTCTGGGCCAGATAGACGCGCCGCACCTCGCCCCCGACCGCCTCGATGCACTCGCCGCTGACCGGGCACGAGGCGTGCGCCAGATAGGCGACGACGGGCGAGACCAGCTCCGCCGGGAGGTTCCGCCGGGCGTGCTGGTACATCGGGGAGGTCTCCTCCTGCTGCGCCGCGACCATGCGCGTGAAGGCCCCCGGATTCAGCGCATTGGCCTTGATCCCGAAGGCGGCGCCCTCGGCCGCGAGCGCCCGCGTGAACGACCACAGGCCGCCCTTGCTCGCGCCGTAGGCCACGAGCGCGCCGACCCCGGCCATCGCGCCCGAAGTGGTGTTGACGATGCGGCCGTAGCCCTTTGCCCGCATGTGTCCCCAGGCGGCCCGGCAGGTCCACACCGCCCCCATCAGGTTGATGTCGATGTGCCGCTGGAAGTCCCGCGCGGTCATCTCGGCGAAGCTCGCCGCGATCGAGACGCCGGCGTTGTTGACCAGGATGTCGACGCCGCCGAAGGCGTCGATCGCCGTCTGCACGAGCGCCGCGGCGCCCGCCTCGGTCGCCACCGAATGGACGTCGGCCACCGCGGCGCCGCCCAGCGCACGGATCTCCTGCGCCACCGCCTCGGCCGAGGCCTGGTCAGTATAGCCGGGGGTCTCGGGATCGCGGGCGATGTCGTTGACCACGACGTTGGCGCCTCGCGCGGCCAGCAGCAGGGCGTGCGCGCGGCCCAGGCTCGGCGAGCCGCCGGCGCCGGTCACGATCGCGGTCTGGCCGTCGAAGCGCAGTTCGTCCATCGGCGCCTCCCCCTGACCTAGCCGAGCCCGTAGAGCCGGGTAGCCGTCTCGCCGACGATCAGCCGGGCGTCGGCCTCGGAGGCGGCCGCGAACACCGCCTGCAGCGCCTTTGCGGTGAAGCCGAAGGTGCCTTCCGAGTGCGGGTAGTCCTGGGCCCACATGACGCGGTCCGCGCCGAGGCGGTCGAGCAGCTCCAGGCCGAGGGCGTCGGTCTGGAACGTCGCGTAGCAGTGGTTGCGCCAGTAGTCGGTCGGCCGGTGCTTCGGCATCGGATCGAGCATCTCGCGATGGACGTCGAAGCAGAGTTCGGCGTCCTGCAGCGCCCCGGCCGCCCAGTTCAGGCCGGCCTCCGCGAACACGATCCGCAGCCTCGGATGGCGGTCGAGGACGCCGCCGAAGATCAGGCTGCCCAGCACGCGGCGGAAAGGCGAGGTCTGGACGATGAAGAAGGTGCCGAACGAGCCGCGTCCGCCGCTCGCCGGAACCTCGCCGATGTGGAAGTTGACCGGCAGCCCGGCCTCCTCGGCGGCGGCCCAGAGGCGGTCCATCTCCGGCCCGGCGTAATCGATCGGCTTGCCCTCCAGGTCCTTGCCCGGACTGTAGGGCAGCATGAAGGTCTTCAGCCCCAGGTCGACGATCTGCCGGACCGCCGCCTCGGCCTTGGCCGGGTCCCACCAGTTGCTGAGCACGCCGACGCCGTAGAAGCGGCCAGGGTTCCGGGCCTGCAGGTCGGCGAGATAGCCGTTGTAGATCCGGTACATCTGCTCCTGCATCGCCACGTCCGGGTAGCGGATGAAGCCGAGCAGGCTCTGCGGATAAACGATCTCCTTGCCGATCCCCTCAGCGTCGAGATGGCGGTTGCGCACCGCGAAGTCGAAGCCGTCGTTCATGACGGTCCGCGACAGCGCCCGATCGATGTCGAAGCCGACCGGGAAGGCTTCGAGGTCGCCCTTGAAGCCGACGTGCCAGTACTTGTCGAACCAGACCCGCGGGGCCGCGTCGCGCAGCGCCTTCGGCAGCCGTTCGTAGAAGATGTCCTCGGTGATCTCGATGTGGTTGTCGGCGGAGACGATCGCCACGTCGGCCGGCAGGCTAGCGACAGGCTGCGGCTGGCGGTCGACGATGCAGCCGGCGTCGGCCGCGGCGGGGTTGGCGAATCCAACGCTGGCGGACATCGGGCCCTCCTTCTTCGGCGGCGGTCGGAGCCGGGCCCCAGGATCGCTTGCAGACACAAGCCTAGAGGCGGCGGCCGAAGCCCTCCCGACACTTTGCGCCGGCCCGCGTGCAGTTCGCGCCGCAGGGGCGCGGTTCGGAGCGCAAACTCTTGAGCGAACGGCGCAAACTGTCGATACGCCCGCCGCCCTCCGCCTGCTGAATGCATGGGCCGGCCTCCCGCACGCACCTGATCGCGCGCGGCCGCCGGCTTTCGGAGTGTGCCCAGATGATGGACAGCCCCCGACCCGGAGCGACGGCGACGACGGAATGCCCGGTGACCGGCGCGACGATGCGGCTGAAGGGCGGGGAATCGCGGGTCGACCCGGAGATCCGCCACGATCCGTTTCCGTTCTACCGGGCGCTGCGCGAGCAGCAGCCGGTCTACTACGACGCCAAGATCGACACCTGGCTGGTGACCCGCTACGAGGACGCCCGGACCGTGCTGCTCGACCCGGTCACCTACTCGCTCGAGCACGGCTATCAGGACCGCTACGCGAACGGCTTCGTCGACGAACTCGCCGAGATCATGAACCGCGACGGCGGCGGCTTCATCCGCGACATCATCGCCGCCGACCCGCCGAAGCACACGCGCTTGCGCCGCCTGCTCGAGAAGGCCTTCACCGCCCACCGCGTCAAGGAGCTGGAGCCGCGCATCCGGCAGATCGTCATCGATCTGATCGAGCCCCTGGCCGCGCGCGGCCACGGCGACGCGATGAAGGACATCGGCGCGCCGCTCACCGCGCGCATCATCTGCGAGCAGCTCGGCTTCGATTTCGACGAGGTCGGCTCGGAGAAGATCGCCCGCTGGTCGACCGCCGCGCTGGCGCAGATGGGCCGGATGCAGACGCGCGAGGAGATGCTCGAGAACGCCAAGAGCATGTGCGAGATGCAGAACTACATCATCCCGGTGATCCACGCCCGCGAGGCCGAACCGCGGGAGGACATGATCTCCGACCTGGTTCACGCCGAGCTCGACGA
>Ga0164243_10014861_pt1 | contig 10805 bp, 9 predicted proteins | sample OricompcompostOP_FD_108781 | JGI IMG/M metagenome (GOLD analysis project Ga0164243, IMG submission 108781) | Organic Plus compost microbial communities from Emeryville, California, USA - Original compost - Organic plus compost (OP) | ecosystem: Engineered > Solid waste > Mixed feedstock >...
AAGGGCCGAGCAGGCGAGCTTTGCCTCCTTACTCGCCAGCCGTTCGCACGACACAACAAAGCGGGCAGACCCTGCTCCCACAGGCGCAGGACGCACCGGTTCGATCCCCGTGCCTTTCCTTCCGGCGTTACCCCGCATTCGCCAGCGGGCGATGAAGCGTGCCGGCTCTACGCATACACACACTGTCCGCTGCTATGCGGGGGCCGCCGCTTCGCGGACGGTTTCCCTCCAGAATCGATGCAAAACCCTCCGTGCTTGTCGCAAGGCGGTTGCTTCGGCCGGCCTTCCTTGCCAAGTCCTGTTGCGGGGCGGCATTTCGGGGGTGAATGCGGGAATGCGCAAGCTGGCACTTGGTTGCGCGCTGTTCGCGCAGCTACTCTATCCGGTCCACGCCGCGGCCTCGACGAAGGATTTCGCGCTGCAGGGCTATGCCTTGCCGAAAGACAAGCCGGTCACCATCGTGCTGATGCGGCCCGATGTCAGCGTGGGCGAGCTGCAATCGGGCGGGCTGGCGGAACCCAATGCGGATTGGACCACGGCCGCCCGTGCCAATATCGAAGCGGCGCTGAAGGAGCAGCTGGACGCGCGGGGCATCCGCTTCTCCAACATGGAAACGCAGCTTGCCGCCTATACGGAGAAGCGCAGGCAGGCCGCGCTTGCCGAATGCCGCTCGAAGCGGGAAGCCCGGCGCGCTGCGGAGCAAGCCGCGGCGGAGCAGACGGGCGAGACTGCGGCGCAACCGGTCGCGCCGGCCGAGGATCCTGCCGCCTCCGCGCAGGAGCTGCTGGTTTGCGCCGAGCTGGCGGATGATGGCGGGATCGACGGGGAGAAGCTGGTCACCGACTATACCGGCCTCCACCAGGCGGTGGTCGACGCGATCATGGCGCACAAATACAATTACGGCGGGGGCAAGCTGCCGACCAAGGCGGACAGCTTCGATTACACGCTGGGCCCCGGCATTGCGCAGCTCGGCGCCGTTTCGGGCGCGAATTACGGGCTGTTCATGCTCACCAACGACCAGTTCGCCAGCGATTCGCGCAAGGCGATGCAGGTGCTGGGCGGGCTGGGCTGCCTGATCGGCGCCTGCATGATCGTCACCGGCGGGGTGCATGTCGCCTATGTCTCGCTGGTGGAGCTGGATACGGGCAATATCGTATGGTTCAACCTGGCGCGCGGATCGGAAGGAGACGTGCGGGAGGTGGAAGGGGCGAAGGGGCTGGTGCAGGCGATCCTGGCCGGCATGCCCACCAAGCCGGGCGAACGCCGGGCCGAGGCGGAGGAGCAGGCGGCTCAGTGATCGGACGGAGGCTTCATCGGGCAGGGCAGGGCGCGGCATGGCTCGCGGCGCTTTCGCTCGCCCTGGCGCCGCCGGCCTTCGCCGCTCCCGCACAGACGCCCGCCGCCGTGGGCGAGGATGACGATGCGGCGCTCTACCGCCCCGCGGATGAGGATGAGCGCGGGCTGTGGCTGCAGATGGACGATTACGAGCGGGATCGCAAAAATTCCCCGCTGGTGGTGCAGGACGAGGAACTCAACGATTACGTGCGCGGCGTGCTGTGCCGCACGGTGGGGCAGGCCAAGTGCCGCAATGTGCGGCTCTATATCATCCGCACGCCCTATTTCAACGCGAGCATGGCGCCCAACGGGATGATGGAGGTGTGGTCCGGCCTGCTGCTGCGGATGGAGAACGAGGCGCAGCTCGCCACCGTATTGGGGCATGAATATTCCCATTTCGAGCAGCGCCATTCGCTGCGCCTGTTCCGCGAGGCGAAGGAGAAGAGCAACGCGGCCAGCTGGATCAGCTTCATCCCCTTCGGCTTCCTCGCCGGGCTCGGGCTGATCGGCTCGATCTACAAGTTCTCCCGCGAGATGGAGCATGATGCGGATATGGGCGGCCTCGATTTCGTTGCCCGGGCCGGATACGACACGCGCGAATGCGCGGTGATCTGGGAGCGGCTGCGCGAGGAGATGGACGCCACCGCCCAGGCGCGGGACACCAAGTCGCGCAAGGACAAGGATGGCGGCCTTTTCGCCAGCCACCCGCCCTCGCGCGAGCGGGTGGAGGATTTGCGCAAGGCCGCCGCCGCCAATCCCGGCACGCCGGGCAATGACGGGGCGGCGCGTTATCGCGCGGCGCTGGCGCATATCTGGCCCGAATTCGTGGACGATCAGCTCAAGATGAACGATTTCGGAGCGAGCGATTTCCTGTTGCAGAACCTGGGCAGGGACGGCTGGACGCCCGAGCTGCTCTATGCCCGGGGCGAGCTCTACCGCCGCCAGGGCACGCCGGACGCGCTGGAGAAGGCCGCCGGTTTCTACAGCGAGGCGATCGAAGGCGGAGCGCAGATCGCCGCCGCCTGGCGCGGGCGCGGGCTCACCCGGCTCAAGCTGGGCCAGGCGGAAGCGGGCCGGGCGGATCTCGGCGAATATCTGCGCCGCGCGCCCGATGCCGCGGACCGGGCGATGATGGCGATGATGGCCGGGGGGCAATGATGGGACGAAGGGGATCGATCCGCACAGCGCTGGCCCTGGGGCTGCTCGCCGCCCCGCTGGCCTGCCTGCCGGCGCATGCGGCCTGGAAGCTGGTGACGCGCGGCCAGCCGGTGGAAGTCGCCAAGGGGAAGCTGTCGGTGACGCCGGGCGAGGACTGGAACCGCAGCACTTCCCGCCCGGTCAAGAAGAGCGAGGTCTGGACGCTGGACGGCGGCCCGCTCAACGAACTTTACTTCGTCTCAGGCCTCGCGCCCGGCGAAACGCTGTTCAAGGATCGGGACAAGAAGAAGAATCCCCTGCCCCGAATGGGCGCGAACATGCTGCTGACCGATATCCCGGATTTCTTCGAAAGCTCCACCCGGATCGCGCTGCAGACCTCGCTGTTCGAAGTGGACCGGATGGAGCCCACCATTTTCGCCGGTCATCCGGGCATCGCCTTCTCATTCAGCTACGGGATCCAGCAATCCCCGGTGGTCCGCAAGGGCATCGCCGCCGCGACGCTGGTGGACGGGCAGCTTTACCTGATCAGCTTCATCGCCCCCGCGATCTATTATTTCGATCGCGACCTGCCCAAGGCCCAGGCAGTGATCGCCAGCGCGAAACTGTAGGAATTCCTTTCCCGTTGGCGGGAGGAGAGCGGGCCGGGAGAGAGGATAGGCGAAGAGGTCCGGTATGGGGTGGAAAGCCGCCTTCCCAATGTCGTCACCCCGGGGCTTGACCCGGGGCCCCGCTTTCCTCGAAATGCCGGCCATGGATCGCTGTCCATGAAAAGCCTCTCAAGCGCTGATCGAGCGCCGCAATCCCGATTGGCACGACATATTCGACATGCTTGCGTGAAAAGGCAGCTGGACCCCGGGTCAAGCCCGGGGTGACGTTATAAGGAAGATGTCCGCAATCGGAGCGTTTCCCGCCATTCGTGTTCCGAACCGCAAACTCCCATCAGCACGTCATCGTCCCCCACTCATCCTGGAGGGCTTCCAACCCGTTCCAATCTCCGCCTCCGGCAAAGGGTATACGTTCGATGACGTATAACGCCGTTGCGGGATTTCCGTCATTTTACAGCCGAGACTCGGTATCGCGGGGACAAGATGAACGGAATTCGCGTAGGTAACAGGGTGATTGGAGCAGACGCCCCCGTAACCGTGGGCTGGGAGAATATCCCCAAGGTCGAAGGCGGCCCGGTGAAGCAGTTCATCTTCACCTGGTTCCAGCCCACTATGCTGTTCGCGCTGATCGCGTTCTGGTATTACGCGCCCAATTCCATCGCCAAGGCATCCACCGCGATCGGCATCGGCATCGGTTTCAAGGTGCTTCTGCTGGGGCTCGAATGGGTGAACCCGCGCCACGAGAGCTGGCGGCTCACCTGGAAGGAACTGGTCACCGACCTGTTCTATGTCGGGCTCGGCTATACGGTGCTGCGCATGGTCGACGGCTATATCGGCGACGGAGTCATGGTGGAAGCCGTCCAGAACGCGTTCAACTGGGACAAGTTCACCTGGTTCATGGGCTTGCCGCTGCTGGTGCAGGCCTTCCTGATCTCGTTCATCTTCGATTTCGGCCAATACTGGATGCATCGCGGCATGCATAACTGGTATCCGCTGTGGCTGACCCATGCGCCGCATCACTACATCACCCAGCTCAACATCAACAAAGGCGCGGTCGGCAATCCGGTCGAACTGTTCCTGATCGGGCTCGGCGTCGGCGGCTTCTTCGATTTCCTGCCCCGGGCCGCCCTGCTGGCCGGCACTTTGGGGCTGGCGGTGGGCGTCTACCAGCACATCAATGTCCGCTTCAACACGCCGCGCTGGTGGCGCTTCGTATTCAACACCACCGAGCATCACAGCCTGCACCATTCGCAGGACTATGAAGCCAGCCGCAGCAATTATTCCGGCACATGGATCATCATCGACCGCATTTTCGGCACTTGCGTGGATGGCGAGGCGGAACTGCTCGGAATGGAAGGCGGGCGCCGGATGTCGGTCGGCGAGACGATGACCTATCCCTTCACCGAGGCCTGGAAGACGATCAAGGAACGTTTCGGCCGGCCGGCGGTGGCGGTGCCGGCCGAATGATGGAACTGCTCCGCTCGCATAACCCTCCTTTATCCTTCCGTCGCGTGAACCTGCGTTTCATTGACTGGATCTGGCACATCCGGGGCAGCCTGGCGCTCGCCCCCGGGCAATCGAGCGAGGACGCCTTCGACAGGCTCGCTCCGCTGTTCCGCCAGACCGGCACCAGCCAGAGGCGGACGAGCAACGCCCTGACCTTCACCAAGAAGAACCAGGCGCCGCAGGACAAGATGTCCGTGTTCGATGGCGGGGTCTTGCAGATTGAGAAAGGCGCGGCCGGGCCTGTGCTGCGTTACCATCTCACCAGCCGGGCATTGCTGTTCTGCTTTCTGGCGCCGCTGCTGTTTCTTGGCTTCGCTCAGCTTACGATAGCCATGGGCAAGCTGCAAAAGCCGGCAGCCGAAGCCGCGAGCATGTCCGGGAAAGGGTCGGACGCGTCGAAGAAAAAGGACGTGGAAGTGCCGATGAACCCGATAGACAAGGCCCTGGGCGCGCCCGAACCCGAAAAGCCCGGGAAAGAAGGTGCGGACAAGGACAAAGGCAAGAGCAAGGGCCCTTCGCCCACGCCCGCCTATGTCTTCGCGGCGATCTTCGCCACCCTTTACGTCGTCGGGCGCGTTCTCGAAGACAGGCTGGTCAGGGCGCTGTTCAGGAAGAGTTTGCTGGGTTCATAAACCCCTCTCATCCGTTTCAGCTCTTGCGCGTGCCGGACATCGCCATGTCGCCGAACATGCCGGCATTGACGGTGCCGGTCAGTGTGTCGCCCTCGATCGTGGCCGTGCAGTCCAGCGTCAGCGGCATGGGCACGGTCAGTTCCATCTTCCAGGTGAGCGTGTTGCCGTCGATCTTCCCGTCGATGATGTCGAGCGAGCCCAGCGTGCCGACATTGCTGCCGGTGAAGCTGGCCCCGTCCTCGCCGGGGGTGACGGTGAACACGCTGGTCTGATCCCCCATCGGGGTCTTGGTCAGGCAATCATAGCTACCGGCAACGGACATCGGGCTCTCCTTGAGGGCGGTGCGGGTCACTTCGCACCACTGACATCGGTGTCAGTATCGACATATTCGACCGGCAAGTCCAGCCCCGCCAGCTGCGCTTCGATCGCCGCGCGATCGCCCACCACGATCACGGCGAGCTCGCCCGGCTGGAGATAGGTGGCGGCCGCCTTGTCGATCGCCTCCTTGCTCACCGCGCGATAGAGATCGGGCAGCCTGGCCTCGTAATCGTCGGGCCGGCCGAGCCGATCGTTCTGCGCCAGCGCGCCCAGCACCTGGCCGTTGGTCTGGTAGCGATTGGGCAGGCCACGGATATTGCCGTCGGTCACGCGCTGATATTCGGTGTCGTCCACCGGTTGCCGGCTGGGGAAGGCGGCCATGTCGTTCAGGATCAGCTTGATCGAATCCGCCGTCCGGTCGGACTGGACCTGAGTGAACACCAGCATGGATTCCGGCCCCAGTTCGCGGGTGATCCGGCTGCCCACGCCGTAGCTCCAGCCCTTGTCCTCGCGCAGGTCCATGTTGAGGCGCGAGAGGAAGCCGTTGCCCATCACTTCATTGGCAAGGTCGAGCGCTTCCTGGCCCTGGTCGGTTCCCTTGAGCGGCAGCACGCGGCCGAACAGCAGGATCGATTGCGGCGAGTTCGGCCGGTCGATCACCACCACCCGCTGCCGGGCGGGCGCAGTGGGAACGGTGAGGTCCTTCTTCGGCGGCATGGAGCGGACCACGGGCCAACGGCCGAACGCAGCGTCGAGCTGCGGGAGCAGCTCGTCCATGGTGATGTCGCCCACCACCACGATATTGGCGAGGTCGGGGCGCAGCCAGCGCGCATGCTCGCCGGCGAGTTGCTGCGGGGTGAGGGCGGAAATCACATCCTCGTTCCCCAGCCCGCCGACCGAGCCATAGGGATGGTCGGGCCCGTAGAGGATCGGCCCCAGCGCGCGGGTGGCCAGGCCGAAGGGCGAGGCTTTCTCCTGCGCGATGTCTGCCAGCCGCTGGTCCTTCACCCGGGCCACGTCTTCCGGCTTGAACGCCGGGTTGCGCACCATGTCCGCCATCAGCTCCAGCGAAGGGGCCAGGTTGGCGGTGAGCGCGGTGAGGGTGATCGAGCTGGTGTCCATGTCCGAGCCGGTGGAGATCGACGCGCCGAGGCGTTCCTGCTGCTCGGCGATGTCGATCGCGCTGCGGGTGGTGGTGCCTTCCTCCAGCAGATCCATCATCAGCGACTGAGTGCCGGCCCTGGCCGCGCCATCGGCAGCGAAGCCGGCGTCGAACGCCAGCTGCACGGTAAGCTTGGGAACGGCGGTGCGGCGCGCCAGCAGCACCGGGATACCGTTGGTCAGCTTCGCGCGCTCCACCTTGGGGAAGCTCAATTCGCCCACCGGCGCCACCGGGGGAGCCTCGCGGGGTGCGCCTTGCTCGATCGCGGGAACCGGCGCCTTCGCATCGGGCGCAGGGGCGGGATGAGTGCCTTCATCGCCCCAGCCGCCCATCTTCGCGCCGTCCTCCGTGCGCTCGCCGGGCACCACGGCCAGGCGATAGCCGGGCTTCGACAGCCAGCGTTGCAGCGCCCCCTGCACCTCGGCTGGAGTGAGCGAGGCCATGCGCTTCAGCTCCTGCTTGTAATGCGCCGGATCGCCCGCGTAGAGCAGCCCTTCCGCCAGGGTCGCGCCCTTGCCGCCGAAGCCGCCGACCACTTCGAGCGCGCCGATCTGGCTGGAAACGGTCTGGGTCGCGGCCCGCTGCAGCTCGTCCTGCGTGGGGCCCTTGGCGACGAAATCGGCGATCAGCTGGTCCAGCCGGGCCTCGGCCTTCGCGCGGTCCACGCCCGGCTTCACGTCCATCTCGACCTCGAGGAAGCTGAGCTGTTCGTGCTGCTGGGCATAAGCGGCCACCCGCACCGCGAGCTGTTCGCCGCGCACCAGCACATTGTCCAGCCGCGAGCTGGCGAGGCCGCCCAGCACATGCATGCCGATGGCGAGCGGCACCGCATCCTTGTCGATCAGGGCGGGGCCGGTCCAGGCGCGGCAGATCCGCGTCACCGGCACCTGGTCCGCCATCTCGCGGGTGACGGGGGCGGAAAGGGCGACCGGCGCGGCCTGAGTTTTGTGCACTTCCGGGCCGCGCGGGATGTCGCCGAACCAGCGTTCGACCATCGGCTTCGCCGTCGCCGCGTCGATGTCGCCCGCCAGCACCAGTACCACATTGTTCGGCCCGTAATGATCGGTGAACCACTTGCGCACATCGGTGAGCGAGGCGGCGTCGAGATCGGCCATCGAGCCGATCGTGGAATGGCGATAGGGATGGCCCACCGGCAGCAGGCCTTCGTTGATCGTGTAGTCGACCAGGCCGTAGGGCTGGTTGTCGCCCTGGCGCTTCTCGTTCTGGACGACGCCGCGCTGCTTATCCAGCTTGTCCTGCGTCACCGCGCCGAGCAAATGGCCCATGCGGTCGCTTTCCATGAACAGGGCGAGGTCGAGCGCGCCGATCGGCACCGTCTCGACATAATTCGTCCGGTCGTACCAGGTGGAGCCGTTGGTGGAGGTGGAGCCTGCCGCCTCCAGCGGAATGTCGAAATTGGGCACGTTCTCGCTGCCGCCGAACATCAGGTGCTCGAAGAGATGGGCAAAACCCGTGCGCCCGCGCGGTTCGCTCTTCGAGCCGACCCGGTAATAGACCGTCACTCCCACCACCGGGGCCTTGCGGTCCGTATGGACCAGCGTGACCAGCCCGTTGGGCAGGGTGAAGCTTTCGTAGGGGATGTCGACCTTGTCGACCAGCTCGGCCAGCGGCGCGGGCCGGGAGGCCGGCTTTCCCGCCTGGGCGAAGGCCGGCAGGGGCGTGATCGCCAGCGAAACCGAAACGAGGGCGGAAGCGAGGATGCGGCGCATGGAGACAGTCCCGATATTTGGCGGCGAATTTCGCGATTCCAGCGTTCTAGCACCTGCGCCCCGCCATGCCAGCCTTCCCGGCATGGCGCTCGATCAACGGCCGACATGGTCGGACGGGAGGCGTCTTTCCACGGGTCGGAAAATATGAAGGAACCTTCAAAGGTTCCTTTCCATTCTCGGCCGGCGTGGTAAGGCCGCTCAGCGTCTGGCCGCAAGGAAGCTCATGACTGCTGAAGCCGATTCCGATGACGAGAGGTTGCACGCCCTGTCGGACGAATTGCGCCGGCTGATCTGGCAATTGCGCCGCCGCTTGCGCGAACAGGCCGATATCGGCGATTTCACTCCTTCCCAGATCACGGCGCTGATACGGCTGGAAGCGCAGCCGGCCACCGTCACTCAGCTCGCCCATGCGCTGGGGGTGCGCCCGCAATCCATGGGCAGCACCGTGGCGGCGCTGGAGGCGGCCGGCGTGGTGGTGGGGCAGGCTGACCCCGCCGACGGGCGCAAGACGATCTGGTCGCTCACCGAAGAAGTGCGCGAGAAGGTGTCGGCCGCACGCGTCGCGCGGTCGGACTGGCTCGTGCACACGATCCGGCGCGAGTTGGACGAAGGCGAACAGGCGCAGCTCGCCGCCGCGCTCGTCCTGCTGCGGAGGCTGGTGGAAGCGTGAGGAAATGGGCCGCCGGGGCGTTCCGCTCGCTCAGGATCTACAATTACCGCCTGTGGGCGGGGGGCTCGCTGGTCTCCAATATCGGCACCTGGATGCAGCGCATCGCGCAGGACTGGCTCGTCCTCACCCAGCTGACCGACAAGAGCGCTTCGGCGGTGGGCATCACCACCGCGCTGCAATTCGCCCCGCAGCTCCTGCTGCTGCCCTGGACCGGGCTGGTGGCCGATCGCTACAACCAGCGCAAGCTGCTGCTCATCACCCAGGCGCTGATGGCGGTGCTGGCGATCGCGCTGGGCGTGCTGACGGTGACGGGGAACGTCACCTTGTGGCAGGTCTATGGTTTCGCCTTCGTGTTCGGCTGCGTGGCCGCCTTCGACGCCCCGGTGCGCCAGGCCTTCGTGGGCGAGCTGGTGGGGGAAGCGGACCTCGCCAATGCGGTGGCGCTCAATTCCACCACCTTCAACGGCGCGCGCATGGTGGGGCCGGCGGTCGCCGGCATCCTCATCGCCTCGGTGGGGACGGGCTGGGCCTTCGTGCTCAACGGGGCGAGCTTCGTGGCCGTGCTGGTCTCGCTCCTGTTCCTGCGCATGGACCAGTTGTTCCCCCATGCCCGCGCACCGCGCCGCAAGGGGAGCTTCTCGGAAGGGTTCCGTTACGTATGGGGGCGGCCGGACCTGCGGGCGGCATGCGTGATGCTGTTCCTGATGGGCACCTTCGGAATGAACTTCGCGATCTGGATCTCGGCGATGGCGGCCAAGGTCTTCCATACCGATGCGCATGGCTATGGCGTGCTGTCCTCGCTGATGGCGGTGGGCACGATCGGGGGCGCGCTGCTGGCTGCCGGTCGGGAGAGGCCGCTCTTCGCCCATCTCACCATCGGCTCGGCCGTGTTCGCCATAGGCTGCGTGGCGGCGGCGCTTTCGCCCGGCTACTGGCTGTTCGGCGGCTCGCTGGTGCTGATCGGCGTTTCCATGCTGACCTTCCTCAACACCTCCAACGCGCTGATGCAGCTCACCACCGAGCCGGCGCTGCGCGGCCGGGTGATGGCGATCCGCCTCGGCATCGCCCTGGGAGGCACGCCGATCGGCGCGCCGATCGTGGGCTGGGTGGCCGACCAGTGCGGCCCGCGCTGGTCGCTCGCCATCGGAGCCGTCGCCGGGGTGTCGTCGGCGCTGGTGGGCGCGCTCTACCTCGCGCGCAGCGGAAGCCCGTTCTTCCCCTGGCGCCAGGCGGTCGTCCGCGGGGACCTGGTGGAGCGCGAAGGGCCGCGCTGAAAAAAGAACTTTCCTACAGCATGGCGGGCGGTCCATGCCGGAAGCATGATTTGCCGATCGTCATTTCCGTTTCGCCGAAACCGGGTGTCGAACTAGGTAGGATCATAGAGATTGGCGCTGGCGACACTTTGACCGGGATTTTCCGGGATTCTGTGGGATTTCGCGGACGAAAAATCGCTAGCGCCTCTTCAGGCCCAGCATCGCGGCGGCCGCTTTCAGAGCGGTAACGGCGAGGACGTAAGTGGGAGGTCGCGCCCAACCTTCCTGAATTCCGATCTTATCGTTTGGGCATTATGGCCTGCTGCCGGTTTGATGGACACCGAGATAAGTTCATTCAGGCTACCCCAGCTTCGCGTTCGAAGTCGATAGGACTGAGGTAACCCAGGGTCGAGTGACGCCGGGTCGGGTTGTAGAA
>Ga0164243_10014865_pt1 | contig 10804 bp, 7 predicted proteins | sample OricompcompostOP_FD_108781 | JGI IMG/M metagenome (GOLD analysis project Ga0164243, IMG submission 108781) | Organic Plus compost microbial communities from Emeryville, California, USA - Original compost - Organic plus compost (OP) | ecosystem: Engineered > Solid waste > Mixed feedstock >...
GCGAGTGCGGAGCTTCAACCGCACGGTCACGCAGCGCGTCGGCGCGCTGGAGGAGGAGTTCCTGTCCCGGGGCCGCCCGCTCGGCCGGTCGCGGGTGCTGTGGGAGATCGGCCCGGACGGCGCGGACGTGCGCGCGCTGCGCGGGCGGCTGGGGCTCGACTCCGGCTATCTCAGCCGCCTGCTGCGCGCGCTGGAGGCCGAAGGGCTGGTCACGGTGGCCCGCAGCGACTCCGACGGCCGCATCCGCACCGCCCGCCTCACCCCGGCCGGCCTCGCCGAGCGCGCCGAACTGGACCGCCGCTCCGACGAACTGGCCGCCTCGATCCTCGACCCGCTCACCCTCGGGCAGCGGGAACGGCTCGCCGCCGCGATGGCCGAGGTCGAACGCCTGCTGCTCGCCTCGGCGATCGAGATCTCCGTCGCCGACCCCCGGCACCCGCACGCCCGGCACTGCATGGCCGAGTACTTCGCGGAGCTGGACCGCCGGTTCGAGAACGGCTTCGACCCGGGGCGCAGCAACCCGGCGGCGGACGCCGAGCTGACGCCGCCGCGCGGCCTGCTGCTGGTCGCGCGGCTCGGCGAGGAGCCGGTCGGGTGCGGGGCGCTCAAGTTCCACCGGGACGCCCCGGCCGAGATCAAACGCATGTGGGTCGCCGAGTCGGTGCGCGGCCTCGGGCTGGGGCGCCGCCTGCTGGGGGAGCTGGAGGCGCGGGCGGCCGGCGCGGGCGCGACGACGGTGCGGCTGGAGACGAACCGGGCCCTCGTCTCCGCGATCGCCCTCTACCGGTCGGCCGGGTACCGGGAGGTGCCCGCCTTCAACGCCGAGCCGTACGCGCACCACTGGTTCGAGAAGCGCCTGGACGCCGCGCCGGCGTCGGGGTGATCGGCCGCGAGGCGCGTCACCACAGCGTGGCGAGCTGCTCGGTCACCAGCTCGGCGGCCTCCGGGGGCAGATCGGCGGCGATCGACGGCAGGAGCGCGGCGACCAGGGAGGCGGGGTCGCGGGCCGTGGCGGCGGCCGACTTCAGCTCCGCCGCGATCGGGTCGTCGAGCTCGGGGGCGACGCTCACCCAGCGCATCCAGGCGGCGATGGCGAGCGCCGCGTACGACGGGGTCGCCCCGGCGGCGAGCCGTTCCCGCAGCACCGTGACGAGGCGCAGCGGAAGCTTCAGCGAGCCGTCGGAGGCGACCTTCGCGGTCTGGTGGCGCAGCGCCGGGTTGGCGAAGCGCCGCAGCAGCTGCCGCTTGTACGCCTCGACGTCGAAGCCCTCCGGCACCGGGAGCGTGGGCGTGACGTCCTCGTCCATCAGCGCCCGCACGGCCCGCGCCACGTCGTCCCTGGCGACCGTCTCCGCGATGGTCTCGCAGCCGTGCAGCATGCCGAGGTACGCGATGAGCGAGTGGCTGCCGTTGAGCAGCCGCAGCTTCATCAGCTCGTACGGCGCCACGTCCGGCACGATCAGCGCGCCCGCCTTCTCCCAGGCGGGACGCTCGGCGGCGAACCGGTCCTCGATCACCCACTGGCGGAACGGCTCGGTCGCCACCGCCGCCCGGTCGCGCACCCCGAGCGCCGCCGCGACCTCGTCCAGGTCCTCCGGCCGGGGCGCCGGCACCAGCCGGTCCACCATCGAGCCGGGGAACGCCACGTTCGCGTCGATCCAGTCGCGCAGGCCGTCGGCCGAGGCGAGCACCGCGTCCCGGACGACCTGCCCGTTGTGCGGCATGTTGTCGCAGGAGAGCACGGTCACCGGCCCGGCCCCGGCCGCGGCCCGCCGTTCCAGCCCGGCCACCAGCCAGGCGATCACGTCCTGGCCGGGCAGGTAGCCCTTCTCGGTCACGGTGATCGTGACCACCGTGATCCGCGGGTCGGCGAGGCGCTCGACCACCTCCGCGCCGAACCGCGTCTCGCGCAGCGCGCCGTACACCCGCAGCTCGACCGGCTCCGGGCCGCCGTCCCGGACGAGCACGCTGAACAGGCCGTCCTGCGCGGCGACCGCGTCCACGGTCGCCCGCGAGCGCATGCCCGCCGCGCACACGCCCCACCGGCGGTCGCCGGTGGCCGCCATCGCCTCCTCCGTGTAGACGACCTGGTGGGCCCGGTGGAACACGCCGAGGCCGAGGTGCAGGACGCCCACCTCGACGTCGCCGGGGTCCACCAGCGGCCGGGCCGAGGCGGGCAGGCGGCTCAGCGTGCCGAGGCCGAGCGGCGGCGGCTCACCGGTCATGACGCTCCTTCACGGGTGTGGGGCCGGCGCTCACCAGTCGTGCACCGTGCCGTCCTCAAGGCGGTTCACCGGCAGGTACGCCTGCCGGTACGGGTACTTCGCGGCCAGCTCCTCGTCGATGTCCACGCCGAGGCCGGGCTCGTCGCCGGGCAGCAGCATGCCGTCCTCGAACCGGTACGAGTGCGGGAACACCGCGTCCGTCTCCGGCGTGTGCCGCATGTACTCCTGGATGCCGAAGTTCGGCACCGAGACGTCCACGTGCAGGGCGGCGGCCATGCACACCGGGGACAGGTCGGTCGCGCCGTGCGAGCCGGTGCGCACGTGGTACAGCGCGGCCAGGTCGAAGATGCGCCGCAGGTGCGTGATGCCGCCCGCGTGCACGACCGTGGTGCGGATGTAGTCGATGAGCTGCTCGGTGATGAGCTGCTGGCAGTCCCAGATCGAGTTGTAGACCTCGCCGACGGCGATCGGCGTCGTGGTGTGCTGCCGAATAAGGCGGAAGCCTTCCTGCAGCTCCTCGCTGATCGGGTCCTCCAGCCAGAACAGCCGGTACGGCTCGGCCGCCTTGCCCAGCCGCGCCGCCTCGATCGGCTTGAGCCGGTGGTGCGCGTCGTGCAGCAGGTGGAAGCCGAACCCGTGCGCCTCCCGCACCGCGTCGAACAGCGTCGGCGCGAAGTCGAGGTACTTCTCCGTGGCCCACACCGTCTCCTCGGGGGCCGCCCCGGCGGTCGCGGGCTCGTAGAAGTCGTCGCCGCGGCCGACGCCGTACACCTTCTCCAGGCCGGGCACCCCCGACTGCACCCGCACCGCCTTGTACCCGGCGTCGAGGTAGCGGCCCACCTCCGCGACCGCGTCGTCCACGGTCTCGCCGTTCGCGTGGCCGTACACCAGCACCCCGGACCGGGCCTTGCCGCCGAGCAGCTGATAGACCGGCATCCCGGCCGCCTTGCCCTTGATGTCCCACAACGCGGTGTCCACCGCGGCGATCGCGGACATCGTCACCGGGCCGCGCCGCCAGTACGCGCCCTTGTACAGGTACTGCCAGATGTCGTTGATGCGGGACGCGTCGCGCCCGATGAGCAGCCCGCAGACGTGGTCGGCGAGGTAGCTCGCCACGGCCAGCTCGCGCCCGTTGAGCGTGGCGTCGCCGACGCCGGTCAGCCCGCTCTCCGTGGTGATCTTGAGGGTGACGAAGTTGCGGCCGGGGCAGGTGACGATGACGCGGGCGTCTGCGATCTTCATGGTTCTCCTGGTGGTTCACTCGCCGGGGGCCGGGCCGGTGGAGGCCCGTACGATCAACGCCGAGTCCAGGATCTGCCGCGGCTCGTCCTCGCGCACGGCGAGCACGACGAGCAGCGTGTCCACGGCGGCCCGCCCGGCCCGCTCGCCGTGCAGATCGACCGTGGTCAGCGCGGGCGTGGCCATCGCCGCGAAGGTGATGTCGTCGAAGCCGACCACGCTCATCCGGGCCGGCACCGGCACGCCGCGCTCGGCGAGCCGGGCGAGCACGCCGAGGGCCATCACGTCGTTGTACGCGACCACGGCGGTCGCGCCGGAGGCGAGCACCAGGTCGGCGCCCTGCTGCCCGGACTCGAACCGGGGCGCGAACGGCCCGAACCGGGTCACCCGCATGCCGTGCCGGTCGGCGCGGCGCAGCCCCTTGGCGCGTTCCCGGTTGCTCCACGAGTCGCGCGGGCCGTTCAGATAGGCCACGTGCCGGTGGCCGAGCGCGGCCAGGTGGTCGATCGCCTGCCGCATGCCGCCCGCGCCGTCCATCACCACCGACGGGCGGCCCGGCACCGAGCGGTTGAGGAAGACGATCGGCACCAGGTCGAGCACCTTCTCCAGCATCGGCCCGGTCATCCGGGACGAGCACAGGATCACGCCGTCCACCTGCTTGGCCATCGCGGCGACCAGCGCCGCCTCCTCCGCGCCGTCCTCCTGGCAGTCGGCGAGGAACACGGCGTGACCGGCCTCGCGCGCCCGCGCCTGCACGCCCTTGAGCAGGCTGGGGAAGAACGGGTTGGTGAGGTCCGGCACGATCACGCCGAGGTTCGTGGTCCGCCCGGTGATCAGCCCCCGGGCGGCCGGGTTCGGCTGGTAGCCGAGCGTCTCGGCGACCGCGCGCACCCGCAGCCGCGTCTCCTGCCGGACCATCTCCGGCGCGGACAGCGCCCGGGACACGGTCGACACCGACACCCCGGCGGCCCGCGCCACGTCCTGGATCGTCACCGCCATGGTGCGACCCTCCTCTGGTGCACGTGCTTTTGCTGCAACGCCTGCAAACCTTTTCACAGCTTGTAGACGTGCTTGGGCAGACGGTACGCGAGATCGGCGGCCGTCTGCGCGGCCTCGTCGAGCGGCAGCCGGTCCTCGGCGACCAGCCGGGCCAGGAACGCCGCGTCGATCCGCCTGGCCACCTGGTGCCGTACCGGGATCGAGCAGAACGCCCGGGTGTCGTCGGCGAACCCGGCGGTGTTGTAGAACCCGGCGGTCTCGGTCACCGTCTCGCGGAACCGGCGCAGCCCCTCCGGGCTGTCCAGGAACCACCACGGCGCGCCCAGGTACATCGCCGGGTACACGCCCGCGAGCGGCGCCAGCTCCCGGGTGAACGCCGACTCGTCCAGCGTGAACACCACCAGCCGGAACCCCGGCTCGTGCCCGAACCGGTCGAGCAGCGGCTTCAGCGCCCGCGTGTACTCGGTCGCCGTCGGGATGTCGCCGCCCACGTTCACGCCGAACCCGGCGTGCAGCCACGCGTCGTGGTCCCGGTACGGCCCCGGATGCAGCTGCATCACCAGGCCGTCGTCGAGCGACATGCGGGCGGACTCCACCAGCATGTGCGCCCGGAACGCCTCGGCGTCGCCGGCCACGACCGTGCCGTGCAGCCGCCGCTTGAAGATCCGGGCCGCCTCCTCGTGGTCCAGCTCGACCGTGCGCGCCGTCGGATGCCCGTGGTCGGTCGCGGTCGCCCCGCGCGCCTTGAAGTACTCCCGCCGCGCCCGCAGCGCCGCCAGGTACCCGTCGAAGTCCTCGGTGTCCTCGCCGGTCAGCTCGCCCAGCCGCCGTACCGACCGCGCCCACCGCGGGTGGTCCATGTCCACCACGTCGTCCGGCCGGAACGTCGTGATCACCCGCTTGCCCCAGCCGTCGGCCGCGAGCCGGTCGTGCGAGGCCAGCGGGTCCAGCGGCGACTCGGTGGTGGCGAGCGTCTCGATCCCGAACCGCTCGAACAGCGCCCGCGGCCGGAACTCCGGCTCGGCCAGCCGCGCGGCGATCGCGTCGTACACGGCGTCGGCGTTCTCCGGGCCGAGCCGTACGTCGTCGAGCCCGAACACCTCCCGGAACGTCAGCTCCAGCCACAGCCGCGACGGCGTGCCCCGGAACAGATGCCAGTTCTCCGCGAGGATCCGCCAGATCGCCCGCCCGTCCCGCTCCGCGGGCCCGCCGTCCAGCGGCGCCACCCCCAGCCGCTCGGGCGTGATCCCCTGGCTCACCAGCAGCCGCGTCACGTAGTGGTCCGGCACGATCAGCAGCCGCGCCGGATCGGGAAACGGCTCGTCGCCGGCGAGCATCGCCGGGTCCACGTGACCGTGCGGACTGACGATCGGCATCCCCCGCGTGTGGTCGTACAGCTCCCGCGCGATCGCGCGCACTCCCGGTTCCGCCGGGAAGAGATAGTCTCCCATCGCACCCCTTCTGAAAAGGTTTGCAGAGGCAAGTCTGACCGCGCCCGCCGGCCCGCGTCAACCCGCCCCCCGCCGTATCCGGACCATGAGAAAGGGCGGAACCGCGCGAGACGCCGGTTCCGCCCTGGTGGCCTCAGCCGAGCGGGATCAGAGCTGGCCGCTCTCGATGGCCTGCTTGAGGGCGGCCTGGGTCTGCTGGTGGGAGGCGACGCCGTTGGCGACGGTGAAGTCGATCAGCTCGTCGGGGGCGTCGAAGGTGAGGTGCTCGGTGACCTTGGTCTTCTGGGGGCCGAGCTTCTTGAAGACGATCTTCTGGTGGGTGACGACGCCCGGCAGGGACCAGGTGTCGGTCTCGTAGAAGAGCTTGGACAGGTGGAGGCGCTGCTGGGCGTGCGTGTGCAGGGAGACGATCTGGCCCTCGAACGGCACGTCCTCGATCGCGGTGAGGTTCCGGTAGCGCACGCCGGCCTTGGTCCATTCCTTGTGCGTGGCGACGCGCTTGAGGAACGCGGCCCGGCCGATGTGGTTGTTGAAGTCCGAGTACTTCTTGAACACCTGCTGGGCGGGCGCGTTGATCTCGATGGAGATGCTCTGGGAGGCCCGGCTGACGCCCGATCCGGGGGCCGGGGGAACGTTCTTGTAGAACTTGTGGGTGTCCCACGCCTCCTGCCACTCGGCGGCGAGCTCGGCGTCGGTGGGCGGCGTGTCCGCGCGGGCGGGCCCGGCGACGGCCGCGAGGACGAACGCCGTGGCGAACATCTGCGCCGCGAGGACGCGAAGCAGCTTCTTCATGGGCAACCTCGGGGGTTAGTAGGTCCTCGTGATCTTCTACAACATTTGATCACTTTGTGGGAGGACCATATGCCAATGATCACAAATCGTTGCGCAGGCAACGCTCGTCGCCGTCGATTCACGCCGTCCGGTTGAACGGTTCACGCCGAGCGGTTCAAGAGGAATGGAGAGGAGGCGTCGGTGCCGCCGGGTGCGCGCCCGCCCGGACGGGGGACTGGAGGTGACCGTCGCCCTCGCGGCCGGGACCGCCGGCGTCGCCGAGTCGGCCGCGCCGGCGGCCCGGGAGCACGCGTGAGGCCGGGCGTCACCCGGACAGCAGCGGCAGGGTGGGGCGGCGGACGCTCTGGCAGACGCCGTCGCTCGCGCGGGCGGCGGCGAGGCGCTCCTCGGACGGGGTGCCGTACGAGGTGGTGCGCTGGCGCAGCGGACGGCCGGTCGGGGCGACCATGGCGGCGATCTCGCTGATGGTCTTGTAGGAGCCGTTGTCGGAGCCGGCCATGCGGCTGATCGTCTCCTCCATCAGCGTGCCGCCGAGGTCGTTCACGCCGCCCTGGAGCACCGAGCGGCACAGGTCGTCGCCGAGCTTCACCCAGGAGCACTGGATGTTGCCGATGGCGCCGTGCAGCAGGATGCGGGCGAGCGCGTGGATGGCGCGGTTCTCGCGGGCGGTGGGGCCGGGGCGGGCGACGCCCGCCAGGTAGATGGGCGCGTTGGTGTGCACGAAGGGGAGGAGCACGAACTCGGAGAAGCCGCCGGTCTCCTCCTGGATGCCGCGGATGAGGCGGATGTGCCGCACCCAGTGCGCCGGGGTGTCCACGTGGCCGTACATCATCGTGGCGGTGGTGGGGATGCCGAGGCGGTGCGCGGTGGTGATCACCTCGATCCACTCGCGGGTGGGCAGCTTGCCCTTGGTGAGCACCCAGCGCACGTCGTCGTCGAGGATCTCGGCGGCGGTGCCCGGCAGCGAGTCCACGCCGGCCTCGCGGGCGGCGGTGAGCCAGTCCTCGATGGACAGGTTCGTACGGCTCGCCCCGTTGACCACCTCCATCGGGGAGAACGCGTGCACGTGCATGTCCGGGCAGGCGTGCTTCACCGCCTTGGCGATGTCGAAGTACGCGGTGCCCGGCAGGTCCGGGTGGATGCCGCCCTGCATGCACACCTCGGTCGCCCCGGCCTCCCACGCCTCCACGGCCCGGGACGCCACCTGCTCCAGGGAGAGCGTGAACGCGTCCGCGTCGTTGCGCCGCTGGGCGAACGCGCAGAACCGGCAGCCGGTGTAGCAGACGTTGGTGAAGTTGATGTTCCGGTTGACCACGTACGTGACGTCGTCGCCGTTGACGTCGCGGCGCAGGTCGTCGGCGATGCGGGCGAGCTCGTCCAGGGCGGCGTCGTCCGCGCCCCGGCCGTTCGCGTCGCCGGCCGCGGCGAGCAGCGTCATCGCCTGCTCCTCGGTGAGGGCGGCCGGGTTCTCGCGGGCCTGCCGCAGCGCCGCGCCGAGCTCGCCGACGAGCACGCCGGGGGCAGCCGAGGCGGCGAGGCGTTCCTTGAGCGCGTCCCAGTCGCCGTAGACGTGGTCGAAGTCGTCGCGCCGGTCGCCGGTGCGGCCCACCGTGTCCACCTCGACGTGCAGGTCCGTACGGCCCGCCGCCGCGAACCCGCCGTCCGGCTCCTGCCACGGCCGCCCGGCGAGCTCCGCGTCCGGCCGGGCGAGCCCGGTCTCCGGGTCGGCGAGGGCGGCCACGTGCTCGCGCAGCCGCGGGTCGAGCCACGGCTCCCCGGCCAGCACGTATTCCGGATATATCGTGAGCCGTTCCTTCAGCTCGAACCCGGACTCGGCCGTGCGCGCCGCCAGCTCGTCGATCTGCGGCCAGGGCCGCTCCGGGTTGACGTGGTCCGGCGTGAGCGGCGACACCCCGCCCCAGTCGTCGATCCCGGCCCGCACCATCAGCCCGTACTCCGCGTCCACCAGGTTCGGCGGCGCCTGCACCCGCATCCGCGGCCCGAGCACCAGCCGGGTCACCGCGATCGTGGCGGCGAGGTCGGCGAGGTCGGCGTCGGGCATGCCGCGCATCGCCGTGTCCGGCTTGGCGCGGAAGTTCTGCACGATCACCTCCTGCACGCCGCCGTACTCGCGGGCTACCCGCCGCATCGCGAAGATCGCGTCGGCGCGCTCCTCCAGCGTCTCGCCGATGCCGATCAGGATGCCGGTGGTGAACGGCACGTTGCTGCGCCCGGCGTCCTCCAGCACGCGCAGCCGTACCGCGGGGTCCTTGTCCGGCGAGCCGTAGTGCGGCTGCCCCTTCTCCTCGAACAGCCGCCGTGAGGTGGTCTCCAGCATCATGCCCATCGACGGCGCGACCGGCTTGAGCCGCTGCAGGTCCCGCCAGGTGAGCACGCCCGGGTTGAGGTGCGGCAGCAGCCCGGTCTCCTCCAGCACCCGGATCGCCATCGCCCGCACGTACGAGAGCGTGTCGTCGTACCCGTGCGCGTCCAGCCACTCGCGGGCCTGATGCCAGCGGTCCTCCGGCCGGTCGCCGAGCGTGAACAGGGCCTCCTTGCAGCCCATCGCCGCGCCCTGCCGCGCGATCTCCAATACCTCGTCCGGCGACAGGTACGCCGCGGGCAGCTTGTGCGGCGCGGTGGCGAACGTGCAGTAGCCGCACCGGTCCCGGCACAGCCGGGTCAGCGGGATGAAGACCTTGCGGCTGTAGGTGATCACTCCCGGCCGTCCGGCCGCCGCCAGGCCGGCGTCCCGCACCCGGGAGGCGTGCTCCAGCAGGGCGTCGAGGTCGTCGCCCCGCGCCCGTAGAAGCACGACGGCTTCGTCGAGATTGAGCTGCTTTCCGTCGCGAGCGCGGGCCAGGGCCCGCCGCATGGCGCTTGCACTCGGGGAGGCCTGAGTCATGTTCGCAGCGTACGTCTGTCCTTTCTGTGGCATTCATCCGGGTTGAGAATTGCCGGTTTCAGTCGTTTCCAAGTCGGCCATGACCACCGGACAAGCGGCGCTCCCTACCGTGACATTCACGCCGCGGCCACACACCCACCGTTCCACCCAAGGGAGCGCAACCATGAGACTCGTCTACAGGGTTCTGGCATACATCGTGGCCGTCGAGGTCGCCATCCAGGCGTCGATGGTGGTCTGGGGCGACGCCGGCCTCGGCAAGTGGATCGGCGAGGGCGGCGTCCTCGACAAGTCGTTCGCCGAGAACGGGGAGGCGCCGTTCGTCGAGTTCATCGCCTTCCCCATCCACGCGTTCAACGGCATGATCGGCATCCCGGTCTTCGCGCTGCTCCTGCTCATCACCTCGTTCTGGGTGAGGCCGCCGGGCGTGGTGAAGGCCGCGGCGATCGTCGTCGCGCTCGTCGCGACCCAGATCACCCTCGGCATCCTCGGCCACAGCGTTCCGCTGCTCGGTCTCATGCACGGCCTGAACGCGCTGCTGCTGTTCGCCTCCGCGCTGTACGCGGCACGCCGGGCCGCCCGCCCGGCCGCGACCATCCCGGCCGCCGCCGGCGACCGCACCGTGACACCCGTCTGACGGTGCCGCCATGAAGCGCAACGCATCGGGCGGCGGCCGGATCCGTCTCGCCGTCGCCCTCGTCGCCACCCTGGCCGTCCTCGGGCCGCTCGGCTGGCTCTGGTACGCCAGCCTGCTGCCGGACGCGTACACGGTCATGGACATGGGGTACCCGGACTACGGCGGCGGGCCGGGCGGCCACCACGGCGCGCACGCGGCCGGGCCCGCGCTCACCGGCACGACCTCCCGCACCGCCCCCGCGCGGGACGTCACCGAGCTGACCGCCGACCCCAAGCGCCCGGCCGACGTCAAGGTCACCATGGTCGCCCGCGAGCAGCGCTTCACGCTGCCCTCCGGCCGCTCCTTCGACGGCTTCACCCTCAACGGCGAATCGCCCGGCCCGGTGCTGCGGGCGGTCCAGGGGCAGCTCGTCGAGGTACGGCTGGTGAACGAGTCGGTGCCTGGCGGCGTCACGCTGCACTGGCACGGCGTGGACGTGCCGAACGCCGCGGACGGCGTCGCCGGCGTCACCCAGGACGCGGTCGGCGTCGGCGAGGAGTTCACCTACCGGTTCGTCGCC